>CAJDWU010000013.1_pt1 | contig 30453 bp, 27 predicted proteins | sample 7391771 | NCBI WGS metagenome assembly CAJDWU01 (sample SAMEA7055737, study PRJEB34461) | soil metagenome | biome: terrestrial ecosystem; feature: Peninsula; material: soil | place: Antarctica | collected 2016 | reverse complement strand
GCGCCCGAGGGCGTGGACGTGTTCATGGTGGCCCCCAAGGGCCCTGGCCACCTCGTGCGCCGCGTTTACACGGAGGGCGGCGGCGTGCCGTGCCTCCTCGCCATCCACCACGACGCTACCGGCAACGCCAAGAACCTAGGGCTCGCGTACGCCAAGGCCATCGGCGGCACACGTGCCGGCGTCCTCGAAACGAGCTTCCGCGAGGAGACCGAGACCGACCTGTTCGGCGAGCAGGCGGTGCTTTGCGGAGGCGTCACCCACCTCATGCAGGCGGGATTCGAGACGCTCGTCGAGGCGGGCTACGACCCCGAGATCGCGTACTTCGAGTGCGTGCACGAGATGAAGCTGATCGTCGACCTCATCTACGAGGGCGGCATGGAACGCATGCGCTACTCGATCAGCAACACGGCCGAGTTCGGCGACTACCGCACGGGTCCGCGGATCGTGACGGAAGAGACCAAGGCCGAGATGCGCAGGGTCCTCGCCGACATCCGCAGCGGCGCTTTCGCCAACGACTTCCTCACCGAGAACGTGACCGGCCAGGCGCGCCTGAAGGCAGGCCGCAAGAACACCGAGATGCACCTCCTGGCGCGCACCGGCGCGCGTCTTCGCAAGATGATGCCGTTCATCGGCGCGAAACGCTGATTCGCCCCCACTAGGGAGCGGGGAAGGTCAGACGCATGGCTTACATCAAGTTCTTCGACACGACGCTGCGCGACGGGGAGCAGAGCCCAGGAGTCGCCCTCAACACACATCAGAAGCTTGAGATAGCCCAGGCGCTTGCCAAGTTGGGCGTCGACATCATCGAAGCGGGTTTCCCGATCACTTCGTCGGGCGACTTCGACTGCGTTCACAAGATCGCCAAGGAGGTGCGGGGGCCGGTCATCGCGGGGCTCGCTCGCACCCACAAGCCCGACATCGAGCGGGCGGCGCAGGCCATCGCGCCCGCCGAGCACGGCCGCATCCACCTCTTCACGAGCGCCAGCGACGTGCACCTCGAGTACATGCTGCGCAAGTCCCGCGAGGAGGTGCTCGCCATCTCCGACGAGATGGTGCGTTACGCCAAGGAGTTCACCGACGACGTCGAGTTCTCGGCCCAAGACTGCATGCGGGCCGACCCGGAGTTCGTTTACCAGCTAGTGCGCGCGGCCATAGCGGCGGGCGCCACGACCGTCAACATCCCCGACACGACCGGCTACGGTACGCCGCAGGACTATGGCGCGCTGATCAGAGACATCTTCGAGAACGTGCCCGAGGCGCATGGCGTGAGCATCTCGACTCATTGTCACGACGACCTCGGCATGGCTACGGCCAACACCTTGGCCGCCGTGGAGAACGGCGCCACGCAGGTAGAGGTCACCATCAACGGCATCGGCGAGCGCGCAGGCAACACCTCGCTCGAGGAGGTCGCCATGGCCCTCTACACGCGCCGCGACCACTTCGGTCACGACATGGGCATCCACACCCGCGAGCTGTACCGCGTGTCGCGCCTGGTGTCGCGTTACACGGGCATGGTGGTGCAACCCAACAAGGCCATCGTGGGCCAGAACGCGTTCGCGCACGAGGCCGGCATTCACCAAGATGGCGTCATCAAGAACAAGAGCACCTACGAGATCATGAACGCCGAGCTCGTGGGCCGCGAGGCGGGCGTGCTCGTGATGGGCAAGCACTCTGGCCGCAACGCGTTCCGGCAGCGACTCGGAGAGCTCGGTTACGAAGACCTCAGCCAGGAGCAGCTCAACGGCCTCTTCAAGCAGTTCAAGGAACTCGCCGACCTCAAGCAGAGCGTGACCACCGACGACCTGCGCGCCCTCGTCGAGAACGAGATCGTCAAGGTGGCGGAGACCTACCGGCTGGAGCACGTGCAGTTCCAGTCGGGCACCGGGGGAATGACGCCACAGGCGCTCGTGCGTCTGCGCACACCGGACGAGCTCCTAGAGGCCACCGCCACGGGTTCCGGCCCGGTAGACGCCGCGTTCAAGGCACTCTCGAGCCTCGCCCCGATCCCGTTCGTCCTCGAGAGCTACGACCTGAAGGCCATCGGCAGCGGCACCGATGCCCTCGGCGAGGTGACGATAAGGGTGACCGCGGGTGGCCAGACGCTCTTCGGCCGGGCCATCTCTACGGACGTGGTGCACTCGTCCGTGCTCGCGTACGTGGACGTCATGAACAAGCTCGCTGCCGGCGTGGGCAGGTCGAAGTCGGATGGCGCGGCCTTCACCATGACGCTACCGTGACCCGGCCCCGCACAGCCGTCGAGATCTACGACACGACCCTGCGAGACGGCACCCAGGGCCAGGACGTGCACTTCACCAGTGACGACAAGGTAGCGATAGCGAAGCGCCTCGACGCGTTCGGCATCGACTTCATCGAGGGAGGATGGCCCGGCTCCAACCCGAAGGACGCACGGTTCTTCGAGGTCATGCGGGACGTGGAGCTGAGCCGCGCCAAGCTGACGGCGTTCGGCAGCACCCGGCACAAGGACGCCCTGCCCGAGGACGACGCCAACTTAAAGGCGCTCTTGGGCGCCGACACCGAGATCGTGGCCATCTTCGGCAAGTCGTGGACGTTCCATGTGGAGCACGCCCTGGGCGCCTCCCTCGAGGCGAACCTCGAGATGATCCGCTCGTCGGTCGAGTACCTGAGGTCGCAGGGACGGAGGGTGTTCTATCTGGCCGAGCACTTCTTCGACGGCCACGCCGATGACGGCGAGTACGCCCTGGCCACGCTAAGTTCGGCGCTGGCCGGTGGGGCCGAACGCCTCGTGCTGTGCGACACGAACGGCGGCACGCTGCCGGACCGCGTGGCCGAACTTACCCGCGCCGTCATCGGGACGAGCCCGGTGCCCGTGGGCATTCACGCGCATAACGACGGGGAGCTGGCCGTGGCCAACACCTTGGCGGCGGTGCAGGCCGGCGCCAGCCACGTGCAGGGGACCATCAACGGCTACGGCGAGAGGTGCGGCAACGCCAACCTCGTCAGCATCATCGCGAACCTCGCCCTGAAGTTGGGTCGGGACCAGCCGCAGCGGTTGAACGAGCTGAGCGCGCTCTCTCGCTTCGTGGACGAACGCGCGAACTTGGCACCGAACGTGCGCGCTGCGTACGTAGGCGACGGCGCGTTCGCGCACAAGGGCGGCGTGCACGTGTCGGCAGTCAACAAGGCGCCCGAGACTTACGAGCACGTGCCGCCGGAGCGCGTAGGCAACCGTCGCCACGTCCTGGTCTCGGACCTGTCGGGCCGGGCGAACGTGGTGGCCAAGTTGGCCGAGTGGGCGAGCGCGGCCGACGCCCTTGGTGCCGAAGGCGGCCACGCCGTCCACGCTGCTGACGCCGACACGCGCACGGTGGTGGCTCACATCAAGGAGCTGGAAGCGCGCGGCTACGCCTTCGAGGGAGCCGAGGCGAGCTTCCAACTCCTCACCCGCAAGGTGCAAGGCGGTTTCGAGCCGTACTTCCATCTGGACGGTTTCACCGTGATGATCGACAAGAGCGTGGGCGGCGAACGCTGCGAAGCGACTGTGCGGCTGCGCGTGGGTGAGCACGAAGAGCACAGCGCCGCCTCCGGTGACGGCCCAGTGAACGCCCTCGACCGCTGCCTGCTGAAGGCGCTCGGCTCCTTCTACCCGTCGCTCCGTACGTTGGCCCTACGCGACTACAAGGTACGCGTGCTGTCTGGCGCCGACACCGGCACCGCGAGCGTGGTGCGCGTGCAGGTCGAGATGGGCGACGGCACCACCACCTGGAGCACGGTGGGGGCGAGCACGAACATAATCGAGGCCTCCTACGAGGCGCTCATCGATGCCTACGAGTACAAGCTCGTGAGTGACGGGGTGGCGCCCCTGCCGGCCGGCAAAGAGCTTCCGGCCAGCGCCTGAGGGCCGGCACACCCCAGCCGCGTCAGCGCTTCAGCCGTAAGCGGCTACCGTGCCGTCGAGTGCCGCCACTATCACGCGGTCACCGAGGGGTAGGGGGGAGGCCTGGATGGCGGCGTTGGCCACCTTCTCGAGGAGCAGCACGCGGCCGCTCCGGGCGTCTAGGACGATGAGGTCGCCGCCTTCGGTGACGACGTAAAGGGTTCCTGCTGCCACGGTTGGCGACGCCGTGACCGGGGCCGGCAGCGGACGTGTCCACACGTCGTCGCCGCTGCGCAACGACAGGCAGTGGAGCCGCTGGCCCCACGACACGACGTAGACGTACTGTTGCCAGATCACCGGCGTGGACCACTGCTCTCCCTCGAGGTCATAACTCCACACGACCTCGCGCTTGGCGAGATCGAAGGCATGTACCTCGCCCGCCCTCACGGGGATCAGGAGCAGACCGCCGGCGGCCGAAGGAGGGGTGGTGACCGCCCCGACCTCGACCTTGAACGCCGAAGTACCTGACTGAGTGCGCACGGCGTGGAGCCAGCCGTCGCGCGTAGGGATCAGCGAGAGGCCGGCGTGAAGGGTCGGGGCCGTGGAGGGCCTCGCCCCCAGGTCCAAGCGCCAGCGCTCCACACCCTCGCTCGACCATTGCGCGACGCCGTCGGCCAAAGCGACGACCAACTCCTGACCGTACGGTGCGGCGCCCACGACCTCGTCGTCCAGGCGCTCCCAGGCGAGGTCGCCGCGAGGCCAGTTGAGGGCGCGCATGGCGCCGTCTCGGCTCGCGAGGTAGAGAACGTCGCTCACGACGAGGGGTGGTTGGCTGGCTTCATCTTGGAGCGTGAAGGTGGACTGCAGCCCGCCGTCTGCGGGGCGGACTATCGCCAGGGCGTCGGAGCGCTGTCCAACGAGTAGGAACCCGCCGGCGGAGGAGAGCCCCGAGGGGAACTGCGGACCCTCGTCGAGTTCGAGCGTCCAGCGGCGCTGTAGCGCCGTCGGGTTTGCCGGGCCCACCGGATAGGCGCCCGTGCGGCCCGGACCGGCGTGAGCTTGCTGTGGCGCGCGCTGCAGCACGGAGCTGCGGATGGCGCGGAGCGCGTCGGCCACCGCCCAGCCCGAGGTGGGGCGCTTGCTCGGGTCCTTCTCGAGGAGGGCCAGGATGAGGCGGGCCAGCGAGGTCGGGACCTGCGGGTTGATCTCTTGTGGGTGCGTGGGCGTGCCGTAGACGTGCTGGTAGAGGACGGCCTGGTCGTTGTCGGCATCGAAGGCCGCCACGCCTGTGACGGTGCGGTACAGAACGGCCCCGAAGGCATAGAGGTCGGTGGCGGCGCCGGTGGGCTCGCCGGTCGCCTGTTCGGGCGCCATGTACTGCGGCGTGCCGAGCGTGAAGCCGGTGCGGGTCAGCGCGCGCGAGCTCTCGGTGAGTTGAACGAGCCCGAAGTCCATCACCTTGGGAGTTCCCTGAGGCGTCACTAGGATGTTCCTGGGCGTGAGGTCGCGGTGGACCATGCCCAGCCGGTGCACGTACCCGAGGGCCTCCGCCACGATGATGGCGGTGCTCAGGAGCCGGTCGGCGCCCTCGGGGTCGCCCTCGAACGGGCCCATCTCGGTGATGGGCCCACCTTCGATGAGTTCCATCGCGAAGTAGACGTACTGGCCGAGCCCGAGGTCGTAGATCGTGACGATCCCGGGGTGGTTCAAGCGGGCGAGGGCGCGGATCTCGCGCCGGAAGCGCTCGCTGTCTGCCTCGGTGAGGTGTGGCCGCAGCGCTTTGAGGGCGACGATGCGCTCTAGGTGCGTGTCGCGCGCGCGGAAGACGTGGGCCATGCCGCCCACTCCGAGCAGCCCCAGGACCTCGTAACGGTCGTCGACCTTGTCGCCCGCCTCGAACATCTCGCCTGCGACCCGGCCTCAGGCCTCGTCTAGCGCCTTCAGGATCTCGGGATCGAGCGCGCCTTGCTCCACGGCCCGGTTGAGCATCTCGATGCCTAGCCGCACTACCTCCGACTTGGACACGAGCCGCTCAGGGTTGGAGAGCTGATAGGCGGTCTTGGTGAGGAGCGAATCTTGCTCCTCGGTGATGACAACCTGCAAACGCTTGCTCTTCTCGCGCTTTGCCAAGGCCTTCCCTCCGTTTGTGGCATTCCGTCGGCACTCCAGCGGAAAGCCGCGGGCGAACAAGTGCGATGCGCCACTTACTCAGTGCCACGACTATAGCAGCATGAGCATGTCCTTGACGCGTGTGATGTGACGGCTTACACTCACCTGAGGGCATTGTGTAAGTTGCACATCGTAGGCCGGTGGCCCGCGACGAGCCCTCCGCCCGAACTCGGGCGCTGCGCACACTGACGCAATGGCGCGAAGACGTGCCTGGGGAGATGGTGATGGAGAACCACGACGTCCTACTGGTACGAGGAGGAACTCCGCTCAAGGGCGAGTTGTCCGCCTACCGCGCAAAGAACTCCGCGCTGTACCTCATGCTCGCCTCTTTACTCACCAACGAACCGGTGGTCCTTCACGACATACCTAAGCTCTCCGACGTTCTGGTGAGCGAAGAGATCCTCCGGCATGTGGGCGTGGAGACCCGCTGGGACGACCACGATCTCTACTTGCACGCAGCCAACCTCCGCACCCACCACGCTCCTTACTCGCTCGTCAGCAAGATGCGGGCATCGTTCGTCATCATGGGCGCCCTCCTCGCTCGTGCGGGCGAGGCGCGCGTGAGCATGCCAGGCGGCTGTGCTTTCGGGCCTAGGCCGGTCGACCGGCACCTGGAGGCATTCGCCGCCCTGGGCGCGGAGATCGTGGAAGAGGACGGCGACTTCTACGCCAAGCGCAACGGCAAGCTGCAGGGCACCGTGCGGTTCGAATCGCCTACGGTTGGAGGCACTCAGAACGTGCTCCTCGCCGCGGCCTTGGGCGCGGGCGAGGTCGTCATCGAGAACGCCGCCCGTGAACCCGAGGTACCGGACCTCGCCAACATGCTGGTGGCTATGGGCGCCGACGTGCGGGGTGCCGGCTCGGCCACCATCGTCGTGCGCGGGGTCGAGAAGCTCCACGGGGTCCACTACCGCCCCATAGCGGACCGCATCGAGGTAGGAACTTTCCTGCTTGCCGCCGCGGCCACTCGGGGTGCCGTCACCATCCGCGACCTCGAGCCCGAGCATCTGGGTGCGGTCCTGGACGCCTTGGAACTCACGGGCGTGGTCGTGACGCGCGGCGTGAGCAGCGTTAGCGTCAACGCGACGGGCCCTTTGCGCCCCGTCGACATCGAGGCGCGCGTGTACCCCGGCATCCCGACCGACCTGCAAGCCCCCTTCTCGGCCTATCTAGCTACCCTGCCGGGGTTGAGCCACGTTTGCGATCACGTGTACCCCGACCGCTTCACTCACGTAGACGAGATGGCTCATGCGGGAGCCCGGATGCTACTCGAGGATCAGCGGCTCGAGATCCGTGGCGGTCCCTTGCGCGGTGCGGCCATGTACGCCGCCGACATCCGCGCCGGTGGCGCACTCGTCGTGGCGGCGCTGGCAGCAGAGGGCCTGAGCGAGGTGGGCGGTATGCGCTTCGTCGACCGCGGTTACGAGTGCCTGGCCGAGCGCCTACGCAGCCTCGGCGGGCGCGTGGAGCGGGCCGTGACCCGGGTAGTCACCGCTACCGGCACTTACGGCAGCTAAGTCTCAATTAGTGCGATATGCCGGCGCCGGCCTAGTCGGCGCCGGAATCTTCGTTCTGGGCCGAAGTCGGTAGCCCCGTCGTTTGGGGTGCCGCTTCGGTGGTGTCCGTTGCGTCCGCCGGCGCTTTCCTCGCACGAGGGTGCCAGAAGCTCTCCTCGGTATCGTCCTCGCCCAGAAAGTCTTGAATGGCCCGCGGGTCGTCGAGCGACATAAGGAAACTGTCCTCGACGGCGGTACCGAACGGATCGGCCCCGGCGCCGGTCCCTACGACCTCGTTCGCGTCCTCCGGTTGCTCGGAAGCCGGAGCCTCGTCCGAATCCTCGAGTTGCATGGGGGCCGGAGTCACGTCAGGCTCCTCCGCTTGTGCGTGTACCGGACCCTCCTCAGGCTCCGTGAGCCGTAGGGGAGCGGAAGTCGCTTCCGGCTCCTCGGCTTGCGCAAGAGCTGGAGTCTCCTCGGCCTCCTCGACTTGCACGAGGGTTGGGGTCTCGTCCGGCTCGTCGCCTTGCACGAGGGTTGGGGTCTCATCCGGCTCGTCGCCTTGCACGAGGGTTGGGGTCTCGTCCGCTTCGTCGCCTTGCACGAGAGTTGGGGTCTCGTCGGGCTCCTGGAGTTGAATGGGGGCGGGATTCTCTTCCGACTCCTCGGGTTCCACGGCCGCGGCCGCGCCCGTGGCGGCTTCAGTCTCGAGCAACACGTCGGTGGGCTCGTCACTATCAGGCTCGCGCTGCTCCTGGGACGCCGCATCCGCCTCGTCGCCGGCTATCTCCTCGACAACAACACCGTCCTCGGGCTCAGGAAGCGGTGAGGTCTCCGGGGCGGGGGCCCCCTCGGCGTCCGCCGGCGCCGCGGCCCCCTCGGGCTCGTGCTTACGCACCCTGCCGCGCATGACCAGCCCGATGCCAGCAACCAACAAGCCCGCGCCCATGACCCAAAGCCAAGGCACCGCCAGGACCGTCGGCGCGTTGTCAGCGCGGGGCAGGACCCCGGCGCTAAGGGCAGCACGTTGCGCTTCGGCGTTGCGGGCGATGAGGTCGACCACCGGGCTCTGCTGTGAGGTGGCGCCCGAGTACTGCCATGGTGAGGGGGTCTCGGAGAGGCCGCGCCAACCGCTGGCCGAGAATGGGTCGAACACGCCGGTCATGGCGTGGACGAGGGTGTCGGAAGTAAGCGTGACGGGCAAGTAGACCACGAGCGTGTTACCGATGGTGAACACGTCCAACTCCACGCGCGGGAGAGAAAGGACATCCACCGGTTCCGCCTGCTGCTCGTCCTGAGTCTGGGGGTAGGCGATGTAGAAGGCCCCGGCGCTCGTGATCCGGACGGCGTACTCCCAACCCGTGCCTTCGGGGAAGAGGAGGTCGGGACCGGGTAGCGTGCGGTCGGAGCCGCCCCGTGTTCCGCCCAAGTACACGTCGATCACCGCCGGGAGGAAGCTCGTGAGGGGGGTCTCCTCGCCCTCTTCCTGGTCAACCGTGGCGGGAGGGGTAACTCCCGGATCGTCCTCGGCGGCCGCTTCTGCGGAGAGCCCGAGCGAGCCGAGGGTGACGGCGACCCTGGTGCGGGCCCCATCCTCGTCTGCGTCCAATGCCACGGACTGCAGGTCGAAGACGGCAGTATTGGCATACACAGGGGCCGTTGGAGGGGTGAGGGTGCCGTCACCGAAGGCGTCGCCACTGGGGTCCGCGGCGACGGTAAGCGCGACGAGGGCAAGAAGGATGGGGAGGTTCAAGTGGAGGCTCCTGGTTGCATGCGCACTGCCCCCACGTTCCGGGCGCTCCGCTGCCGCGAGGTGGCTAGGTCGGCCAGGACGGCGCCCAGCTTGTCGCTGTCGTGCTTCGCGTAGGCGCCGCTCCCGAGGAGGGGGGCCTCCACGATCCCGATCCCGGCCTGCTCGAACCGTTGCCGGGCACCGTCCACCAACTCCGCAGCCTCGCCACGGTAATTCTCGAGGCGGCTGCGGTCCACCGGGGTGGAGTTCCACAACACCACGTCGGGACGGCGCAGCCCGTGCTTCTCCAGGGCGGCCACGTGGTCGAAGGCGTCGAAGCCGTTCGTCTCGCCTGCCTCGGTCATGATGTTGCACACGTAAACGAGCTTGGCGGTGCTCTTATTAACGGCCTCGCGCACCGACGGCACGAGTAGCGGCGGGATGGTGCTCGAGAACAAGCTACCTGGCCCCAGGACGATGAGGTCTGCGGTGAGGATCGCGTGCTCCACCTCCGGCAGACCGTCCGGGTCGGAGGGTTCGGTGGATAGCGACTGCACGGCCCCCGGCGCGCTACGCAGGTTCTCTTCTCCGCGCACGATCTCGCCGCTGGACTTCTCGACCACCAGGGTGATGGGCTCAGCCGTTGCGGGGTAGACGGCCCCAGAGAGGTCGAGCAGGCGGTTGATGACGCGCAAGGCATTTCCGAAGTCGCCCTCGACCTCAGCGACGGTGGTTATGAGGAGGTTCCCGAAGGTGTGCCCGCTCAGCTCTTCGCCGCGGTTGAAGCGGTACTGGAGGAGGCGCGTCAGCTCGGACTCGTTATCCGAGAGGGCGGCCAGGCAGTCGGTGAGGTCGCCGGGGGCCGGCATGCCGTAGGCCGCGCGCAGCCTGCCGGAACTGCCGCCGTCGTCGCTAACAGCCACCACCGCCGTGAGGTTGGAGGTGTGCTTACGGAGGCCGCGCAGGAGGTTCGAGAGGCCGGTACCGCCACCAAGCGCCACCACTCGGGGGCCGCGCGCCAAGGCAACCTTGCGGTTGAGAAGGCGTGCCGCGTCATCCGGGTGAGGCAACCAGTTGGACAAGAGCGAGCGGTTGAGACGACCTACCGCGATAACTGTCACGGTGAGGCCAAAGAGGATGACGGCCACTGAGAGCCACCCGCCGACGGCGTTCCATGGGCCGGAGCTCAGGACCTGTTCGACGGGTTGTGAGAGTTCGGCGCGACCCTCGCCGTAGACCCACAGCGTGAAGCCGATGGCGCCGAGCACTAAGAGCAGACCGCCGCCAATGGCGACCAGCATGTGCCTTTTGACGCCCATGCCTGGTGCCAACCAGAGTCGGATCCTACCCACGCCGTCCCAGAGAACCTTCATGGCGACTCGTCGTCCGGCTCGCGATGCTCCGCGAGCGCGGAAGCCAGGTCACGGTGCTGCGTCTGCGTACGGTAGGCGCCTGCGAGGTCGTGGCTCAAGCGTTCCACTACGGCCACGGAACGGTGTTGACCGCCCGTGCACCCCACGGCCACCACGTAGTTGCTTCTGCCCCCGCTCTCGGCCAGGTAGGCGAGCGAGCGGACCAGCAAGCGGATCTGGTGGTAGAGCTCGAGCGCTTCCGGGGAGAACACATAACGCTGCACCTCTGCGTCGGTTCCGGGCAGCGGGCGCAGCTTCTCAGAGTAGAAGGGGTTGGGCATTCCTCGCACGTCCAGAACCACGTCGACGTCGGTAGGGATGCCCCGCTTGAAGCCGAACGAGACGAGCCTCAGAAGGGGGCTGGCGCCTCCCGAGAAGCGGTCCCACAAAAGCTGAGTCAACGCTCGAGCGCTCGTGGTGGTGGTGTCGATCACGTCGTCGGCGAGGGCCCGAAGCGGTTCGAGGGCTACGCGCTCGGCGGCGAGGTCGCCGGTCAGGGTCCCGGTCGACACGGGATGCGCACGGCGCGTGAAGTTGTAGCGCTTCACGAGGACCTCGTCGGAAGCGTCGAGGAACAGCAGACGCGGCGTGTAGCCCAGCGACGCTAGTTGGGAGAGGGCGGCCGGGGCTTCGCTCAGGAGTCCGCGTGCGCGGATGTCGATACTGACGCAGAGGCCTTTCCACTCGCCCGTCACGCTCTCGACCAGCCCTCGCCACAGTGCGGGGGGGAGGTTATCGACGGTATAGAAGCCCACGTCTTCGAGGGCGTGGAGAGCGGTGGTCTTGCCGGCACCACTGACGCCGGTGAGGATGACGAGAGGGCGCGTGATGGCCGCCGCCTGCTGCTCAGTAGCTCCCGTGAGGTCCGTCACGGCGTCTCCTCCTCGAACTCACAAGCCACCAAGAGGTCCCCTTGTTCCACTATCGCCACATGACCCACGTTGGCGAGCAACCGGCCAGGGCAGAGGACGTAATCTTTGCTCCCGATCTTCTGGGCCACGAAGCGCACGCCGCCCCTGACCACTTCCGTGAACTGGGTGGTGGCCGCGCCGGCCAGCGCTGGGATGGAGCCATGGCCCTGCATAACCCGCCAGCGGGTGCCGTCATGCACCACGCGTGCTTCACGGCCCGCGACCTTGACGTTGAAGGCCGGTATGGCGCCTGGTTCGTTCACGGGCTCCCATTCCGCCGGCTTGACGAAGCCCACGGTGCTCGTGGCGCAGGCATGCGCCGGGGCGCCCGAGGTGAACTCCACGACCGCCGCGTCGCTCACGACGTTCCTGATCAGCACTGCGGCCATGGCCTCGGCGGCCTCACGATCAGTAAAGCAGCCGATCCGCACCCTCACGAACTGGAGGCCGTCTTGCATGGCGAACTCCGTGTAGGCGTCAAACGCACGGTCTCGCAATTCTTCAGCAGCAATCTGAGCCTCGCGGTAGTCGCGGAGGGCCACGGTCTGTACGGCCCACGCCTCGGCCGCAGCCCAGGTTAAAGACGCCAGCAGGAGCAGCGCTAGGCCGGTGCGACCGATCACGCCGCCGCCTTGCGGGTCATGGGGGCGAGGTTGGCGAGGATGCGCAGGCCCACCGCTTGGCTCTTCTCGGGGTGGAACTGCGTGGCGTGGATGTGACCGATAGAGAGTGCGGAGAGGAAGGTCACGCCCGCGTACTCGGTGGTCGCGCCGTCTATGAGCACCTCGGGCCGCGCCAGGTCGGCGTAGTACGAGTTGGCGAAGTACACGTAAGCGCCGGCCTCGACACCATCTAGCAGGGGTGAGGAGCCGCGTGGCGTCAGCTGGTTCCAGCCCATCTGGGGCACGCTAGCGAGGCCCGCCGGGAACCGCCTCACCCAACCATCGACGAGGCCAAGTCCCGGCTCGTCGGGCGCCTCGTCGGAGCCCTCAAGCAGGAGCTGGAGTCCCACGCAGATGCCCAGGAACGGCTTGCCGGCGCCCACGTGATGGCGCACCGCGGCCTCGAAGCCCGAGGCGCGGAACGCCCGAGCGACCTGGCCGAAGTGACCTTGCCCGGGGAGGACCAGCAGTTCAGGATCATGGACCTCACGCGGGTCGGCCACCACGCGGGGCGCCAGGCCGGCTCGCGCTAGGGCTCGCTCGATGCTGTGGAGGTTGCCTGCACCGTAGTCGATGACCACGGTCTCAAAACTCACAGAAGGCCCTTGGTAGAGGGGAGTTCCCCATGCGTCACCCTGGTGGCGTCGCGCAGGGCGCGGGCGAAAGCCTTCATGACGGCCTCGCAGGCGTGGTGGGTCTCGTCGGCAGCAAGCAGCCGCACGTGCAGCGTCGCGCCCGCATGGTTGGCGAAGCCTCTCAGCAACTCGCGTAAGTGATAGGTGCTGAAGCCGCCGGGTTCGCCAGTGAGCACACCCGGTTCGAACGATATATGCGGCCGGCCCGACAGGTCCAGCACCACGTGGGCAAGGGTCTCATCCATGGGCACGAACGAACTGCCGTAGCGCTCGATGCCATGGCGGTCACCGAGCGCCTTCGCCACGGCCTGGCCCAGTACTATCCCGGTGTCCTCGGCCAGATGGTGCACGTCTATGTGCAGATCGCCAACCGCTTTCACGCCGAGGTCGAGGCGGCCGTGCCGCACGACCTGATCCAGCAGGTGGTCGAGGAAGCCGTGGCCAGTCGCGGCACCACTGGTTGCCCCAGGAGGGCTATCTAAGTCTAGGATCACCTGGATCTGGGTCTCGCGCGTGTTGCGCTCGACTCGCGCGCTGCGGCTCATCGGTCTCCTCCGTGGGGTTGGGGTTCTTCCAGGATTGCCACTTCGCAAGCGGCCAGGAAGGCGTCGTTCTCGGCGGCGGTACCCACCGACACGCGCAAGCACCTTGCTGCGCCCGGCAGGTGGTCCTGCCGCCTGATGACCACTCCCGCCTGCAGCAGCCGTTGGTAAAGCCGGGGCGGGTCCGCGGCCTTGAACAGGACGAAGTTGGCCCGCGAGGGGAACGGTTCTAACCCCGGTAGCTTGGCCAGGGCCGCCGTGATACGGTCGCGCTCCTTAAGCACGTGCTCAACGCGCGCCGCCACCAGCTCGGGCTCGTCTAGTAGCGCCATGGCCACCGCCTCCTGCCAGGGGCTGACGCTGAAGGGCAGGAGCGCCTTACGCACCTCCTGAGCCACTTCGGGGTGGGCGAGTGCGAAGCCTACCCTGGCGCCGGCCAAGCCGAGGGCCTTGCTGAAGGTGCGGAGGATGACGGCGTTAGGGTGGCGCCTCGCGAGCCCCATCAGGCTGGCACCTGCGAACTCCGCGTAAGCCTCGTCGATAACGACGAGCATCTCAGGGCCGGCAGCCAGGAACAGGTCCTCGACCTGGGTCTCGCTGAAAAGGTTGCCGGTGGGGGCGGCGGGGTTGGCCAGGAAGAGGACGCCCGGGCGGTCGGCGACGGCCGCGCGCAGCCCGGCACTGGGGAGCCCGAAGTCGTCGCAGAGCGGCACCTCCACGAGGTCGGCGTCCAGCAGCCGGGCCTGTGACGCGTACACGGCGAAGGTCGGCGCCACCGTCACGACGGCGCGGCCTAAACCGGACACCATTGTGAGGGCCTGTATCAGGGTGTTGGATCCGTTCGCCACTACCACCCCTGCCGGATCCCAGCTGTGCCTCACGGCTAATCGACCCTCCAGGACGGTAGGTGTGAGGTCGGGGTAGCGGTTCCAGCTCACCTCCGCCATATGGCGGAAGACACGCTCCTTGACGGCCCGAGGAACGTCGTCGGGGCTTTCGTTCTGGTCGAGCTTGATGGGCTCTGGATGGGGCGTGAACCGGTAAGGCGCCAGCGCCTTCACGGCGTTCCTGATTGTCATGCGTCCCATGGTAGCGCTTCGGTAACCGGGCGCGGCGCGGCGCCCGGATGCCGCCGCCGGCTCACCCAAGCCGGGGCTGGGTTACTGGCCCATCCGCTTGTGGACGTCGGCGATGAGACCGTCGGTAGTCGCCTGCAAGCTTGGGTCGAGGCGACCCGCCTCGGTGAACTCGGAGATCGACTCTTCGAAGCGTTGGATGGCGTAGTACACGATGCCCAAGTTGAGATGAGCCTCGGCGTTCTCGGCGTTGTTGGCCACCGCTCGGCGGAGGTAGTCAAGGGCGAGGTCGAAGCGCCCGAGCTCGATCTGCGCGTAACCCAGGTTGTTGAGCACGATGTCGGAATCGGGGTACGACTCCAAGGCCACCTGGTAATCGGCTACCGCGCCGCGGATGTCGCCACTGAGCTGCTTGGAGTAGCCAAGATAGAACGACGCTAGGCCGGTAGCCTGGGCCGTGTTGGAACGCGTGAACGCGCTGGCAGCCGCAGCGTAGTCCTTGACGTCGAGGGCGTAGAGGCCTTGCTGGAACGCCACGCCGGCGTCCTCGTCGAAGGTCACGTCGGCGCCGCCAGTCAGCTGGCGCTGCTGCGCGAGGAGTTCCCGGCTCCGCCGGGCGAGCGCCTGATCCGGTTCCAGCGCGAGGGCCTTATCGAGGGCTTTCTCACCCTCGTCGAGGCGACCGACACGCACGAGGGCCGTACCGTAGAGGGCCTGTAACTCGGCATCGTCGGGAGCGGCCTGGACTAGTGGCTCGATCAGCTTGAGTGCGCCGTTCGCGCGGCCGGCCGCCAGGTAAAGCTCTGCGAGGCTCCGGTCCACGTCGGCGCCCTGGCCTCGCAGCGCCTCGAAGGTGCGCCTTGCGCCTTCCAGATCGCCACGGCGCGCCTGGGCCACGGCGAGCAGGTTGCCGACGGCCACGTCATTCGGTGACTGCGTGTAGAGAGGCCCGAGCAGAGCCTCCGCCTCCTCGGCACGGCCGCTCTGGAGGAGCAGGTCGGCTTGGGCGACCTTGAGGTCGGTGCTTCCGGGGTAGAGAGCTTGACCGTCCTGGACGATCGACAGTGCCTTGTCGGCGTAGCTTGACGGCAGGAGACGTGCGAGCGAGTACAGCCCGGCCGAACGCGCTAGCGGTTCCGCCAGGGCCTGCTGCAGGTACGCCAGCGCATCGCCCGCGGCGCCCGCTTCGATCAAGCGGTGCATCACGGTGCTGCGCAGAAGGACTGACTCCGGCGCGTAGCTCTCGGCCTTGCGGAGCGTCTGGAGCGCGCGCTGCGAGTCGGACTGCCGGGCGCCCAGCCTGATGTAAGCATCGACGAACCGTGGGTAGGCGCTTATGGCGGCTTGCAGGTCGGCGCTTGGGTCGCCGGCCTTGTTGGCCGAGGCCATATCTACTGCGGCGCGCCCGGCGAGTGCGACGGCGTGGGCCGGGTTGGTCGCCAGCGCAGCCGCGAACGCTGCGTTGGCGGACTCCAGGTCGTTCGCGGCGTCGAACACCACACCGGCGGTGGCCTGTACCTCGGCGTCGTCGGGGGCCAGCAGCGCAGCTTGCTTAGCGGCGGCCACGGCACCAGCCAGGTCCTGCTCGAGCGCTAGGACACGCGCGTACTCCACCACGACCCAGGCCGAGCCGGCGTCGAGGTCGGCCGCGGATTTCAGATCGGCAGAGCGGGCGCCAGGCAGCCCCGAGGCGGCGAGGCCAGTGGGCCCGAGACTCGGCACCGAGGGGGTCTGTCCGGCCGCGTCGGTAACGTGCTTCAGGGTCTCTGCGGTCGCGTTGGGTAGCACGGTGCGCAAGATAGCCTCGGCTGCCGCCGTCGCCAGCGCTGCCGGCGTGGCCCCTTGGACCTCGAGCGGCTTGACGGCACCACCGATGGCAACGTTGATGGCGGCTTTCACCCCGCCACCGCCGGTGGTCACGCTGCCGGTGACGACCGCGTTGGCATTGAACAGCCGACCGATGGTGGCTGCAACGTCCAGCTGGGCGGCCGCGGCCTTGTTAGCCACCAGCGCGGCGTCGCCCACCGGCGGCACGAAGAGGTTGGGCACCTGGTTGAGGGCGTGCTGCAGGGCAGTAGGCAGGCCGAGCTGGTAGGGCGACACGGCCGCGTCGGTATCGAACGGCAGGATCACCACGCGCGTGACTGCGGTGGCGTCCTGGGCTGCGGCCGGGGCCTGCAGCAGCGTCATGGCCGCTGCCAGCGCGAAGAACGTGGTCAGGAGGCGTCGATGCATCACGGCGGAGTATACCTAGGCCGTCGTGAGAATACCCAGGCTAAGGCACTCGTCAGAGACGGAATCCTCCGGGCAGGAGGTCGGCAACCTTCGACTCAACCACTGTGCCCACGTCGTTGACCTCGTAAACGCGCGCCTCGGCCGCGAACTCGAACAGGATCTGCCGACAGGCGCCGCAGGGCGACGCCGGCAGGTCGGACGAAGACACCACGACTATCTCGGTGAAAGCGCGTTCGCCTGCGGTGACCATGGCCTGCACAGCGGACTGTTCGGCACAGCGAGTCAGGCCATAGCTGGCGTTCTCCACGTTGGCGCCGGCATATATGTGGCCGGCCGCCGTGCGCAGCGCCGCACCGACGGGGAAGTGCGAGTAAGGCACATAGGCGTTGGCGAGCGCCGCCCGGGCGGCCCTTAAGAGGTCGGCAGGCACGTCATCCAGGGTGCTGCGCTCAGCGTCTTCGATGGGTCAACCCCCTCCGACAATCACCAGCAGTTTACGCGCCAGGGGCGGTCCGATGACCAAGGCTCCCACCACTGCCGCTGTCACCGCCCCCACGAGTACGGCAGCGGCGGCCAAGTCCTTCGCGGCCTTGGCCAGTTCATGGTGGTTCGGCTGCGCGAGGTCGACCACCGCCTCGAGGGAGCTGTTCAAGAGCTCGAGTGCCGACACCAGCCCGATCACGATGATGACGGGCACCGCGGCCGCACCCGTCCACCAGCAGAGTACGAGCGCCAGGGCCGCCAGCGCCATCTCCACGCGGAAGTTGCGCTGATCGCGCCACGCCCGTACCAGACCCGCTACCGCGAAACCCAGCGAGCGCCCCAGATTAGCCAGGCCCGTCATCAGGCTGGTCGCTTCCGGGCCAGCTCCAAGATGCGGGACTGTGCCGTTAAGAAGGGCCCCCAGGCCGCTTCGTCCTGGTGGTCGTGCCCGCTGAGGTGAGTAAGCGCGTGAGCGGTCAGGACCAGCACCTCGTCGACCATGCTGTGCCTGTGCTCCTTGGCCTGCCTTTTGGCGGTGTCTAGGCTGATGAACACATCGCCTAAATGGGCGACGCCCGGGAACCAGGCGCCGTCCGGCTCGTAGGTGGGATAGGAGAGCACGTCGGTGGGACCCGCCTTGCCGCGGTCCTTCAAGTTGTGTTCCGCGATCGCCTCGTCGCTCATAAGTACTACCGTCACTTCGCGATCGCCGAGGCCCGTGGCCTCCATGTATGCCGTCACGACCTCGCGCAGCCGCTTGTTGAGACGGAAGCGTTTGGTCTCGTCCAGGACCTCTACTTGAGCCACTCTGCCCGCCCTATACGGCCGCGAGGTTCTCAGAACGCGCGCGCTTGAGGCCCTTTACCTCGTCGGCGCTCGGGTAGCTGATGCGCCGGTGGAGGATGGCGGTGAGCATGCGCTGGAACGTGGCAGCGATGACCTCGATGTCGTTGAAGGTGAGTGGCGTCTCGTCAAGTTGGCCGTCCTGCAGGCGCTGCTTGATCAGCCTGTCGATGAGGGAGCGGATGCTGGTGGGCGTGGGGTCGGCGAGGGTCCTGGACGCGGACTCGACCGCGTCGGCGAGCATGAGGATGCCCGTCTCCTTCGACCTGGGCTTGGGGCCTGGGTAGCGGAAGTTGAGCTCCTCCACCTGGCCCTCGTCGAGGGCGCGCTTGTAGAAGTAGCTCAGAACGGTCGTCCCGTGGTGCTCTTCCACGAACGGTTGCAGTTCCTCCGGGAGGCGGTACTCGTTCAGGAATTCGACGCCGTCGCGCACATGGCTAGTGATGATGAGGTAGGAAAGGTGCGGGCTGATGCGGTCGTGGGGGTTGTCGCCTGAGAACTGGTTCTCGACGAAGAAGCCCGGTCGCTTGATCTTGCCGACGTCGTGATAAAGGGCGGCCACCCGCGCGAGGAGGGCGTTTCCTCCCACACTCTTGACCGCCTGGTCGACCAGGTTCGAGATGATGAGGCTGTGCTGGTAGGTGCCTGGGGCCTCCGTGATGAGGCGTTGGAGGAGCGGGTGACTGGGACTGGAGAGCTCCGTGAGCCGGAAGTCGGTGAGGAAGCCGAAGCCTCCCTCCGCGATCGGCAAGAGCCCAAGGGCGAGCACGCCCGCGAGCACCCCGCCGGCAACTAGCAGCGTGGCGCCGGCTGCCATGGAGGCTATCGCCATGCCACCGCCGACGAGCACCAGCGCCACCAACGACAAGCCAGCAGCCAAGCCGCCGACGCTGCCGGCGAACAGGAGGGTCAGGCGGCTGCCGCTGCTACGGACCAGGAGCGCCGCCACGGCGCCCCCGATCAGGGTGGCCGCTACGGCGAAAAGCGGCGCTGCGGGCACCATCATGCCCATGGCGAGAGCGAGCCAAGCGGCCCAGGGCAGCGCCACGCGCGGCCCCAGTAACGCGGCCACCATCAGGGGCACCAGCAGCGCGAACAAGAACTGCGGCGAGAAGTCGAGAGCCACCCGCTGGAGCGCCAGTATCCCGAGCGTGAGCGTCACTAGGAACGCGATCTTGCGAAACGACATGGTCCTGCTGAGGGAGACGCGGGCCACAATCAGTGGCGTCAACAGCATGAGGGTAAGGAGGGCCACGCCCACGACGATCCAAACCGTCTGGTTGGCAGCTTCGACGCGCGCGCTGTAGAGCCCGAGCGAGTCGAGCACGCGTAACTGGTCCTCAGTGAGCGGATCGCCCGCTTGCACGATCACCTGGCCGGACTCCAGCGACTGCATGACGGGGGCCACGGCGGCGGTGGCGGCGTCGCGCGCCACCTGCGTGAGACGGTCGTTGGGGACTGAGTTGGCGGCCAGTCGCCTGTCGAGCACGAGGCGCGTCTCGCGCTGCCTGTCGGGAGGAGCGAGCGCAACGAGCTGTTCCACCAGGCCCGGCAGCTCGCGGGCCCGCACGCCGCCGGGGGCGCGGTAGCGGCTGATGACCTCGTCGACGACGTGAGTGGGCAGACCCGAGCTAGTGATGGCCGCCAGCACCAAGGCAGTGACCTGCGAATCGGACGTGTATACGGGTTCGATCTGGGCGCGCGCCGACTGCCGGTCACGCTGAGTGGCGATCATGTCGACCACCTGGGTGTCGACGGGAGCCACGAAGGTCTGGGGGCTCGCCTGGCCCACGCGCAGTGGCGTGCGTTGACGCGTGCCGTAAACGCTGTAGAGGAGGACCCCGAAGGCTACAGCGGCCAGTAGGGTCAGCACCCAGTAACGTGCCCTGGGTGGCCCCGCTATGCGCTTAGGTGTGCCGCTCATAAGCGAGGACGATCTGAGCCACTAGCGGATGCCGGACGACGTCGGCCTTGCTGAAGTGCTCGAACTTGATCCCTTCGATGCCCTGGAGTATCTCGTTAGCGGTAGTTAGACCGCTCTGTATAGTCGCCGGGAGGTCGGTCTGGGTAGTGTCACCAGTCACGACGACCTTGCTGTTGAAGCCCATCCGGGTGAGGAACATCTTCATCTGCTCCGGCGTCGTGTTCTGCGCCTCGTCAAGGATGATGAAGGCGTCGTTCAGAGTACGCCCCCGCATGAACGCCAGTGGCGCCACCTCGATCGTGCCCTGCTCCAAAAGGCGCTCCACCTTGTCGGCGGGCAGCATGTCGTGAAGGGCGTCGTACAGCGGGCGCAGGTAGGGGTCGATCTTGGCCTGCAGGTCGCCGGGTAGGAAGCCGAGGCGCTCACCGGCCTCGACCGCAGGGCGCGTGAGGATGATGCGCTTCACCCGGTTAGCCATCAGCGCTTCCACCGCCATGGCGACGGCCAAGTAGGTCTTGCCCGTTCCAGCGGGCCCGAGACCGAAGGTGATGGGGTTGATGGCGATGGCGTTGACGTAGCGTCGCTGGCCCGCAGTCTTCGGCCGCGTGCGCCCAGGTAGGCGGGCCACGGCGCCCTCCGGCAGTCGTCCGATGCCCGGCTCGCCGGCCTGCGGCAAAGCGGGCATGAGCGCTTGGTCGGAAACGCCCGGCTCGGCGCCGAGCTCGCCGAAGGTGATCTCGGCCAGGCTGACGTCGCCGCCTTGACGGATGGTGGTCAACAAGTTGCGGAAAGCGCGCTCCGCTGTGGCCACCTCGGTGGGTTCGCCGCTGAGGCGAAGCTCGTCGCCCCGCGCCACTACCTTGGCGCGTAGGCGGGTGCGCATGAGTTTCAAGTTCTCGTCGTTCTGACCGTACAAGGACAAGGCCTCGGCCGGGCTGCGTAGCTTGAGCGTCATCGAAGTCGCTATCGTGTCCTCCTGAATCGTCTGACCGCGGCCGGTTCCGAGAGGATCTCGTGCCAGATCATGCCGCGCACGAGGTCGTCCTTGCCCATCCGGATGAACGGCTGGCTCTCGACCACGGGCGCACCTAGTTTAGCCGCTGGTTTCTGATCACTTGGTTGCGTGCCCGCAGAGCTAAGGGCCGCGACTGCTGCCAAGGCGCCGCTGGCGGCGCGGCCCTTGGAGCGCAGGCGCGTGACGCGCGCCGGTTCTGCTTCGACGGGGGGAACGAACCCTGTACCCACGCGGCCCAGGCCGGTTGCGGTGGTCTGGCCCGACGCCAGGCCCCTACCGAACGGGTCGCCCCCCACGAGGCCGCCGGTCCCGACCGGGGGCTGAGCGCTTGGGCTGGCGGCGTTCGAGGGAAACGAGGCGCTAGCTTGCCCCTGCACGAGGCGGCCGTCCGTACGAGCCTCGGGCATGTGGCCCGCCGCTGCACGCGGCGCGCTTGTCGGCCCTCCAACTACGGGGCCGTGGCCGCTCGCGGCTGCCTCCGTGCCCTCCGCCGCTTGCACGCGGCGCTGAACCTCTTGCAGGATCTCGCGCCACGAACCGGGTTGGCCCTGGGTATCGGCAACGGCCCGCCCCGCGCTGCCAGCGGCGGACCCAGCCGTGGTGCCGCCTACGCCCGGCGATCCGGGGCGTGGACCTGGAGACTGTGGCACTCCCTTGGCCGGCGGCTTGTTCTTCTTCGCAAACAAGGGAATCACCACGAAGAAGATCAAGAAGAATAGGCCTAGGATCTCTTCGAAACCGATTTTCACCCTTGCTCGTTGCCCTCCCCGGCGGCGCGGCCGATGTTGCCTCGCATCTTCGTGTCAGACTGGATGTTCTGCAGCTGGTAGTAATCCATGATGCCCAGGTTGCCGTCTCTAAAGGCCTGCGCCACGGCCAGCGGGACCTCGGCCTCGGCCTCTACGACCTTGGCACGCATGGCCTCCACATGGGCGCGGTTCTCCTGCTCGGCCGCTACCGCCATGGCACGGCGTTCCTCGGCCTTCGCTTGGGCAACGCGCTTGTCGGCCTCAGCCTGGTCGGTCTGCAGCTGCGCCCCGATGTTGCGGCCGACGTTCACGTCGGCGATGTCGATGGAGAGGATCTCGAAGGCCGTACCGGAGTCGAGGCCCTTGGCCAGCACCGTCTTGGAGATGGTGTCGGGGTTCTCGAGGGTGTGCTTGTGGCTGTCAGTGGAACCGATGGAGGAGACGATGCCCTCGCCGACGCGCGCGATGATGGTCTCCTCGCCCGCACCCCCCACCAGGCGTTCGAGGTTGGCGCGCACCGTGATGCGTGCCGTGGCGATGAGCTCGATGCCGTCTTTGGACACGGCGCTCACGTTCGGGGTCTGGATGACACGCGGGTTGACCGACACCTTCACCGCGTCGAGCACGTCTCGTCCGGCCAGGTCGATGGCGGCCGCCCGGTCGAAGGGCAGCGCTATCTGCGCCTTGTCGGCCGCGATCAGGGCGTCAACCACGCGGTTGACGTTACCGCCGGCCAGGAAGTGAGCCTCGAGCTGGTCCTGGGTAACCGCGATGCCCGCCTTGTCGGCCTTGATCAGCGGCAGGATGATCTGGCTGGGCGGCACGCGCCGCAGTCTCATGGCCAGGAGCGAGAAGAGCGAGACCTTGACACCCGCCGCGACCGCCGAGATCCACAACCCCACTGGGATGTAGTTGAACAAGATGATGAAGAAGAGGATTACAGCGCCGGCGAGAATGAGTATCGTGATATCCATCTAGGTCTCCTTGTCGCCCGGATGGGCGGAGGTGCGGTCGCCAAGCGAACGCACGGTGATGCGGTTGCCTTCGACGCGCAAGACGTGCACAGGCGTTCCGGCGTTCACGAAGTCACCCTCGCTGACGACGTCCACGCGGTCGGCGCCGAAGCGCGCCACGCCCGCGGGCCTGAGATCTGAAAGCGCCACGCCGTCTTGGCCGGCGAGGTCCTGGCGGCCGCCTTGGAACTGGAGGGTGCCCCCATCGGGGGTGGTGATGCGCGTCGTGAGGCGAAACGCCGACGCCAAACGGCTATGGGGCAATAGCCAGAGCAGTACGGCCAGCAGCACGCCGCTGAAGAGGACGGAGTAGCCGAGGACCGGCAGCACGCCCTCCTCGAAGATGCGGATGAGCGCCATGACGATGGCGGCGATCCCGAGCACGCCCGCCACCCCGAACCCCGGGATGATGAAGACCTCCACTGCCAGCAAGACCACCCCGACCATCAAGATGGCCACGTCGAGCAGGCCGAGGGGGTTGGCGAAGTAGGTGGCGGCTGCGAACACCGTCAGCGAGATCAGGCCGATGGCGCCGGGGATGCCGAAGCCAGGCGTGAACGCCTCGATGAGCAAGCCACCTATGCCGAGAACGATAAGCGCGGCGGCTATAAGTGGTTGGGACAAGAGGCCGGCCAAACGTTCGGCCAGTCCGGGTTCTAGGCGGACCGTCCGTGCACCGGCGAAGCCGAAGGCGGCCAGAGCCGCGTCAAGCGTTTTGGCCTCCGTGTCGGCGATGTTGAACTCGACGGCTTGCCTGGCCGTCAACGTGACTAGCTCGGAGCTGGTGGAGAGCCCCGGGATCTCGACCTTGGCGTCGACCATGCCCTCGGCCACGACCGGGTTGCGCCCCCGCGCTTCGGCCACGCTGCGGAACTCGCCTCGAAGGGCGGACGAGAACTTCTCGTCCACGGCCTGGATGCCCGTGGGAGTGGAGAGGATGGGCAGGGCCGCTCCGATGCTGGCTCCGGGCAGCATGGCGAGGTGCTCGGCGCTCATCGCTATGAGCGCGCCGGCGCTAAAGGCGTTCTGCACGACGGCGATGGTCGGAACGTTGGTGTCGTGAAGGATGATGCCCACGATGTCTTGCATAGCCTTCACGGAGCCGCCAGGCGTATCGAGGTAGATGACCAAAGCCAAGGGCTGCTCATCGTTGGCGAGCTTTACCCGGTTGCGGACGAACGCGGTGGTAGCGGCAGTGATCTCCGTGTCGATAGGCACGACCCAGACCTCGTTGGTTGCCGCAAAGGCCGGGGCGGCGAGGGCGAGGCAAGCCAGCACGATCGTAAGCACCCTCAGGGGCTTCGCGGCGCGGGCGGGCTTCGGATTCACGGTCTTAAGATAACACGGTGGATTGCGCGCTAGAGACGGCAAGATGCAGTCGCTGACCACGCTTGCGCCGCCCGCTCCGACAAGAACGCGAACGGCGCCCCAGGAATACCGGGCGCCGTTCGCGCAGATGGCGGGGGCAGAAGGACTTGAACCCTCGACCTACGGTTTTGGAGACCGCCGCTCTACCGACTGAGCTATACCCCCAACGGGCCGGCGGGCCACATCGTGACCTCCGCCGCGGCCGAGGTAGAAGTATACCGAGCCCCCGCCGACACGTCCAGACGTGCGGGGCGCCACCGTGGCTTCGTCGTGCCGGCCCGGCGCCGGGGCGCGTCGGTGCTGTATCCTGCCCGCATGCAGCAGTCAGTGGCAGAACCCGATGGCATGACCTTCACCCCGGCGGGAGCCGAGAAGGCCAACCAGCTCCTCCAGAGCAGCGACAAGGAGAACGCCGCCATCCGCGTCTTCGTGAAGTCGGGCGGTTGCAGCGGCTACCAGTACGGCATGCAGATAGACGACAAGCACCTGGACGGCGACCACGTGTTCGAGGTCGGTGACGTGAGGCTGGTCGTCGACGAGCGCAGTTGGCCGCTATTGAAGGGTTCTCAAGTCGATTACGTGGAGAACATGATGGGCGGCGGCTTCAACGTCAGCAACCCCAACGCGTCCAGCGAATGCGGTTGCGGTCACAGCTTCCGTATGGACGGCGCGGCTCCGCCTAGCGGCGAAGGCTCGTCTTCCTGCTCTTCGTAAGGCTAAAGCGTAAACAAGAGCGCCCCGGGCTTCAAAGCCCGGGGCGCTTGCTTTGGCCGGCGGCTCAGTCGTCGCCGAACTGGTACTTCAGGATGGGCTGCCTTGCGGCGCGCACCTCGTCGAGGCGCCTGACCGGCGTGTTGTAGGGAGCGCCGTGGAGGTACTCGGGGTCCTCGCGGGCGCGCTGCAGCACGGCGGCAAGGCTGTCCGCATAAGCGTCCAAAGACTCGAGCGACTCCGTCTCGGTGGGTTCGACCATGAGCGCCTCCTTCACGATGAGCGGGAAGTACACGGTGGCCGGGTGCATGCCGTAGTCGAGCTGCGCCTTGGCGATGTCGAGGGTGCGGAGGCCGGCAGGCGGCTGGGCCACGAACTCGTGCATGTTCACGCGGTCGAACGGCACGGTGAAGCCGAGTTCCTTGAACTTCATGCGTAGGTAGTTGGCGTTCAGGACGGCATAGCCGCTGACCTCCCGCAGCCCCTCGCGGCCGAGGGCGCGGATGTAGGTGTAGGCGCGCACCAGGTTGCCGAAGTTGCCGTAGAACGACCGCATGCGTCCGATGGAGCGGGGGATGTCGTAGTCGAGGTAGAACTGGCCGCTCGAGCGTTTGCCGACGACGGGGGCCGGCAGGAAATCCGCCAGGTGCGCCTTGACACCGATGGGGCCGGTGCCGGGGCCCCCGCCACCGTGCGGGGTGGTGAACGTCTTGTGCAGATTGAGGTGTACGACGTCGAACCCCATGTCGCCGGGGCGCACACGGCCGACGATGGCGTTCAAGTTCGCGCCGTCGTAATAGAGCTGAGCGCCGACGGCGTGGGCGGCTTCCTTGATCTCGAGGATGCCCCGCTCGAACAGACCCAACGTGTTGGGGTTCGTGAGCATGACGGCCGCCACCTCGCGGTTGAGGCGGGTTTTGAAAGCGGCTAGGTCGACCTCACCGTCAGGGCCAGTGGGAACTTCCACGACCTCGTAACCGGCCATGGCGGCCGTAGCGGGGTTGGTGCCGTGCGCGCCGTCGGGCACCAGCACGACCCGGCGTTGCTCGCCCTCGCCGCGAGAACGGTGGTAAGCGCGGATCATCAGCATGCCCGCGAGTTCGCCTTGCGCGCCGGCGGCGGGCTGGAGGCTGACGGCGTCCATGCCCGTGATGGCCGCTAGGTCGCCTTGCAGGTTGTAAAGGAGCTCGAGGGCACCCTGTACGGTCTCCTCGGCCTGGTACGGGTGGAGGTCTTGGAAGAGCTTAGCGGCGTCCTCGTTGACCTTGGGGTTGTACTTCATGGTGCAACTGCCCAGCGGGTAGACGTTGGCGTCGATGCTCATCTGCCGATGAGCAAGCTGGGTGTAGTGCCGCACGAGATCGAGCTCGCTGACCTCAGGCAGGCGCGCGGGAACCTTGCGGAGGTTCTCTTCGCCCAAGAGTGCGGCCGCGTCGAACGCCGGCGGCTTGGGTGGCTGAGACGCGCGTCGGCCCGGCTTAGAACGCTCGAAGATCAGTGGAAGCTGCGGATGTAGCGGTGGGAGCGAGGCCCGCGGGGCGTCAGTCATGGCTGGACCGCCTCCCCGAGCCCTGCCGGCGCGCCCAGGCCTTCACCGGAAGCCGTGAGGGCTGCTACGAGTGCCCCGATATGCGCGGGTGTAGTGCTTTCCGTAGCGCTCAAGACGATGGCGTTGCCCAAGCCGTATTCGGCCGGCACCGCGACCCCGGCATGGACGCCGTGGGCCGCGAGCGCGCTGCGTAGCGCCGCGGGCTTCTGCCTCACCTTCAGCACGAACTCGTTGAAGTAACGCCGGTCCGCCTGCGGCTCGAACCCTGCGTTCTCCAGCGCCGCGGCGAGCGCGTGGGCGTTCGCCACCGAGCCGAGAGCCAGGTCACGCAGGCCCTGCGGCCCCAGCGCTGAGACATTGATGGCGGCCATGACGGCCGTCAGTTGATGGTTGGAGCAGATGTTCGACTTGGCCTTGGAGCGCCGGATGTGCTGTTCACGGGCCTGCAACGTGAGCACGAAGGCGCGCCTGCCCTCGACGTCCACGGTCTCACCCACGAGCCGGCCCGGCAGCTGCCGGATGAGCTCGTCTTTCACGACCATGAACCCGAACGCGGGACCCCCGAAGTCGAGCGGGTTGCCGAGGGTCTGGCCGTCGCCGGCCGCGATGTCGGCGCCGTACTCTCCCGGCGGCGCGAGGACGGCCAGGCTGAGCGGGTCGACCGCTGCCACCATCAACGCGCCACCCGCGTGTGCGGCCGCCGTGAGGCCGGCCATGTCCTCGAGGTAACCGAGGTAGTTGGGCTGCTGGGCCACCACACAGGCGACGTCGTTGGCGACGCTGGGCACGGGCGTGGCATGGGGGTCCAAGTCGACGACCTCCACCACCGTGTCTAACGCACTGAGGTACGTGTCGATCACCGCTCGCGTCTCGGGGTGCACGCCGCGGCTGACGAGTACGCGGTCGCGGCCTGTCTGGCGCATGGCGAGCAGGACGGCCTCGGCCACGGCGCTGGCGCCGTCGTACATGCTGGCGTTGCTTACGGGTAGGTCGGTCAGCTCGGCCATGATGGTCTGGTACTCGAACGTGGCCTGCAAGATTCCCTGAGCCACCTCCGGCTGGTACGGGGTGTAGGCGGTCACGAACTCGCTCTGCATGGCCAGGTGGCCGGTGACGGAGGGGGTGAAATGGCGCCTGGCGCCGCCGCCCAGGAAGTTCGGTCCAGCCACGACGTTCTTGGCTGCGAGCCCCCGCAGGTGCTCCATGAGGCTGGCTTCGTCCATGCCGTTGGGCACGTCTATCTCCGGGTCACGCAGGGCCGGGGGGAGGTCAGCGAAGAGCGCGTCGATCGACGGCACACCGATCTTGCTCAGCGCGCGCTCGACGTCCTCCCGCGTGTGCGGGATGTAGCGCACCTATGCGTCTCCGAGGGCGCTCTTCTGGTACGCGTCGGCGTCTAGCAGCTCGTTGAGCTCCTTGTCGTTCTCCATCTCGATGCGGAACAGCCAGCCGCCCGTGTAGGGCTGGTCGTTGATCAGCTCGGGCGTGGTCTCGAGTGCGCCGTTGACTTCGGTGACGACGCCGGTGACGGGAGCGTAGATGTCGGACGCCGTCTTGACGGACTCAACCACCGCGACCTGATCGCCCTTACTCACGTGGCGGCCGGGTTCGGGAAGCTCGACGAAGACGACGTCGCCAAGCTGGTCCTGGGCGAAGTCCGTGATGCCCACGGTGGCCGTCTCGTCCTCGCGCCTGACGTATTCGTGCGAAGTGGCGTAGCGGAGTTCTTCGGGTGTGTTCATGTAGTCTCCTCAGGCCGCGCTAGCGTAACGCGGACCGTTTACTCGCATCATGCCCCGTGGAACGGGGGTTTGGCCACTCGCGCGGCGACAGCCCGGCCGCGGATCTCGACCGCCAGTTCGGTGCCGGCTTCGCATAATTGGGTGTCGATCCAGGCGAAGGCGATACCGTCTCGCGTGAGGGGCGAGAGCACGCCGGAGGTGATCTCGCCCACGACGGTGCCGGCTAAGTTCAGGACGCGGTAGCCCTGGCGTGGAACGCCGCGCTCGGATAGCCGCAAGCCAACGAGCATGCGCCGGCAGTCCGGCGCCCACATGGCCTCGCGGCCGAAGAAGGGCTTGTTCTTCACCACCCATGCGAACGGCGTGCATAACGGGTTGGAGGTCTCGGTGAGCTCGTGGCCGTAAAGCGGGAACCCGGCCTCCAGGCGCAGCGTGTCGCGCGCTCCGAGGCCGCAAGGGGTAGCGCCCGCCAAGGTGAGCATCTGCCACATCGCCACCGCGTCGGTTGGGCGCAGGAAGATCTCGAAACCGTCCTCGCCCGTGTAGCCGGTACGGCTGAACCGCGCCGGGATTCCGGAGAGGGTGACGTCGAGGGTGGCGTTGCGCTTGACCTGCCCGAGGTCCACGTCAGTGAGTTGGCCCAGCAGCAGCGGGGCACCGGGGCCCTGCAGGGCGAGCAAAGCGACGGAGTCGGACTCGTCGAGCACATGGCAATCGTGACCCTGCGAGAGTTCCTGGAGGTGTTGGAAGGCGGCATCCTTGTTCGAGGCGTTGGCGACGATCAGGTACTCCTGTTCGCCGTCGCGGTACACGAACAGGTCGTCGATGAGGCCGCCGCGCTCGTTCGGGAGCATGTTGTACTGCCCCCTCCCCAGCTTGAGGCGGTCGGGGTCGTTGAGGGTGGCGAACTGCAGGAACCTCGTGGCGTCTGGCCCGATCACGCGGATCTCGCCCATATGCGAGACGTCGAACAGCCCCACGCCCTGCCGGACCGCCAGGTGCTCCTGGTTGATGCCGGTCGGGTAGTGAAGTGGCATGGCGTAACCGGCGAACTCGACCATGCGCGCACCGAGTTCCTCGTGGGTCTCGAACAGGGGAGTACGCTTCATCGAGCTGACGATATCATGCTGCCCTGGTCGCGATTTTCCCGTCCAGGCGGGGCGGAACAACGTCCTTTTCTAGTCGGTCAGGCTTTCTGGGCGAGCTTCTCGAGCACCATGGTGGCCACGCCTCGCAACGGCTCGAACACGCCTTCGAAGTTGGCGGCAACCGCCTCGTACATGGGCACCTTGCCTTGCGGATCGAGGACGGCCTTGAGCATGTCCAGATCGAGGGCAGAGGGCAGATCGCGCTTGTTTGCCTGGATGACCAGCGGCACGTCGGAGATGCGCAGATTGTATTCCTGGAGGTTCTCGCGAAGGTTCCGGAGGCTCTCGGCGTTGGCGCGTAGGCGCCCGGGGTCGGAGTCGGCGACGAACACCACGCCGTCCACGCCACGCAGGATCAGCTTGCGAGAGGAGTTGTAGAAGACCTGGCCCGGGACCGTGTAGAGGTGGAAGCGCGTCTTGAAGCCGTTGACCTTGCCGAGGTCGAGGGGGAGGAAGTCGAAGAACAGCGTGCGCTCGTCCTCGGTGGCAAGCGAGACCATCTCACCCTTGGATTCGGCAGGCACCTGCTGGTAGATCTGCTTCAGGTTCGTCGTCTTTCCCGACAGGCCGGGACCGTAGTAGACGATCTTGAAGTTGATCTCGCGTGCCGAGAAGTTGATCGTGCTCATTCTCGCCTCACCCCGAAGAGACCGTCCAGCAAAGCGGTGGCGTCCTGCTGGAAGTTAGCGTCGAGCTCCATGGCCGGTGACGCCTCGGTGGACTGTTCGATGGCGACGCGGATGGCGTCCGCGGCGTGCTTGGTAGCGATCTTCACGCGGCCCAACTGGGCGGTGGTATCGAACACGGTGACCAGCAGAGCCTCGGACCCCAGTTCCTCGAGGTACGTGCCCACCTCGGCGCCCTGTTGCACCGTCTCCTTGAAGCCGTCCTCGCCGAAGAGGTGCGCGATGGCCCGGTTGGCGGCGTAGTTGGAGGCGACGAGGGTGGCGAACGAGTCGAACGACGGCGGCTTGGGGGCCCATAAGGCCCGGACGTTCATGAGGACGAACCCCTTGTGGTCGATTATCAGGGCGTAACGGGCCCGGCTCTTGGCGAGCAGCTCGCGCAAGATGCCATCGACGGCGTCGAAAGTGGAGCCATAGAGGTCCAGAGAGGGCTCGAGCATTGGCCCCACTTTAGCAGCAGCCGAGAAATCGTTGGGTAGAACAATGCACTCTTTCG
>CAJDWU010000032.1_pt1 | contig 30670 bp, 28 predicted proteins | sample 7391771 | NCBI WGS metagenome assembly CAJDWU01 (sample SAMEA7055737, study PRJEB34461) | soil metagenome | biome: terrestrial ecosystem; feature: Peninsula; material: soil | place: Antarctica | collected 2016 | reverse complement strand
GCCGCGGGCGCACGTGAAGGCGAGGGGTTCATCCTCGCGCAAGACCGCAGCAAGGCCATACGCTTGGCGCTCGAGCACGCCGACCAGGGCGACGTCGTGCTGCTGGCGGGCAAGGGCCACGAGCGCACACTCGAAAGGGCTACGGAGACGCTTCCCTGGGACGAGGCTGCCGAGGCCTGTGCCGCGCTGGCCGAGCAGCGCTCTGACTCCTAACGGTAGCGGCGCGGCTCAAACGCACTCGGGCGTTCAGATTCGCTAAAGTCTTCACATGATGGAACGCCCGATCGAGCGCGCCCTTAGGCCCACGTGACCGTCGCACCGCGGCCCGTCGACATGATCCTCGCCAAACGGGCGGGCGCCGAGCACTCGGCCGCCGAACTGAAGGCGTTCCTGTCCGGCTACGTGGCCGGTGCCGTGCCCGACTACCAAATGGCCGCGTGGCTCATGGCCGTCTGCTGGCGCGGCATGACGGCCCGCGAGACCGCGGCCCTGACCCTCGTGATGGCGAACTCCGGCGACGTCCTCGACCTCTCGGCGCTTCCCCACACCGTCGACAAACACTCGACGGGGGGCGTGGGCGACAAGACCACAATCGTCTTGGCCCCCTTGCTCGCCGCCATGGGCGGCACCGTGGCCAAGATGAGCGGGCGCGGTCTGGGGCACACGGGCGGCACCGTCGACAAGCTCGAGAGCATCCCTGGCTTCCAGGCAGAGCTCAGTGACGAGGAGTTCCTCGCCGTGGCGCGCAAGGTAGGGGTCGTCGTGACCGGCCAGTCGAAGGACCTCGCGCCCGCCGACGGGCTCCTCTACGCGCTGCGCGACACCACGGGCACGGTCGAGTCGTTACCCCTTATCGCCAGCAGTGTCATGAGCAAGAAACTGGCTGGTGGCGCCAAGTCGATCGTCCTGGACGTGAAGGTCGGCAGCGGGGCCTTCATGAAGACGGTCGACGATGCGCGTGCACTCGCCGAGGCGATGGTGAGCATCGGCCGCCTTAACGGGCGCAACGTGCGCGCTGTCTTGTCGAGCATGGCCCAACCCCTCGGGCACATGGTCGGCAACGCCATGGAGGTCACCGAGGCCGTCGCCTGCCTACGCGGCGAAGGGCCTCCTGACCTACTCGAGCTCTGCCTAGTCCTCGCCCAAGAGGTGCTGGAGGCCGCCGGCCTGGCGGCCCCGCGCGAGGCCCTGCTCGCAGCCGTGGCGAGCGGGCGCGCCCTGGAGCGCTTCGAGGACTGGATCGGCGCCCAAGGCGGCGACATTGGCAGCCTTGATCACCTCGACAGGGCGCCGGAGCAGTGGCTGCTGCGGGCAAGTCGCGCCGGGTCAGTTGCCGTCGTCGACGCGCTGGCCATCGGCCGCGCCGCCGGGGTGCTCGGCGGCGGCCGTAGCCGCAAGGGCGAAACCATCGACGTAGGCGTGGGCGTGGAGCTCCACGCCAAGGTGGGCGACTACGTGGCTGCCGGTGACGGCCTCGCTACCCTATGGCACCGCGGCAGTCGGGGGTTGGAGGCCGCGCAGGAGCAACTCTCTAGTGCGTACACCGTAGCCGACTCCGCTACCTTGGAACCCCTCATCGTCGTTCGCGGGATTGGGGCAGACGGCTGAGTCCGGCAACCGCTATTGACAGGTGGGCCGCGGTCTGCTAATTTCCTGTCCGGAAGCTAAGGCTTCCCTACCTTGAGGCTCGCTGCTCAAGGCCTTGAGGAGGTGAGCGACATTGAGTAACCGTCCAGTACCCGGGTTCTGCCGTGGGGCGGCGCGTGTCGCCAGCCGCCTCGCCATGCAACACGCCTGACCGCCGGCGATTGCCGCCCCCGGCCGAACCCCCAAACTGTTTGCTTAGCCAAAACACTCGCGTAGCCAATCCACTTACTGCGTGAGCCGCCAGATAGTCCCACAGCCTCAACCAGGCTTGGGAAGGAGAGCGCCACTATGGCCCTGACCTACTGCTACCTCACTGCCAAGGAACTCCACACCGGGCGAACCACCTGAACCACGGCTCGCAAGTCCGCCCGGGCACCCTGCACACCGCCCTGGGAGGGCAAGCAGCATGTTCGAACAGCAGTCCATCACCCGCGCCGCATACGAGCGCGTTATCGATCTCCGCCACCAAGCCCAGCACCGCGCCGTGATCAAGGCCGTGCTCGCCGACCGCCGCCAACGCTCCAGGGAGGCGGCGCTCACTGCCCTCCGCGCCGACTTGTCAGAACTCGAGCGCCGTGCCGCAACTGCCTGGCACACGCTTGTTGAGCAAGTAGGAGGCTGAAGGTGTCCGAGCTAGCCCCAACCGAGGTGAACGTCGACGAGTTCCTGAGCACGGTCGAGAACCCTGGACGCCGCGCCGACGCCCACGTGCTCCTCGATCTGATCAAGCGTGCTACCGGGCTCGATCCCCGGATGTGGGGCCCCAGCATCGTAGGGTTCGGGAGCTACCACTACCGCTACACGAGCGATCACGAGGGCGACGCGCCGCTCGCGGCGTTCTCCCCGCGCAAGGCCAACCTCGTCGTCTATCTGACGCCCGGTATGCCAGACCGCGGTCCGGAACTGGCCAAGCTCGGTAAGCACAGGGCGGGCAAAGGCTGCCTCTACCTCGGGCGCCTCTCCAACGTCGACCTCGGAGTCCTGGAAGGCTTGATCGTGGACTCCAAGGACTTCGCGGCCGGGCTGTAACCCCGTTGCCTCCGGAGGATGAGCATGCCGCACCGCCCAACTCGCCGTGACCCGTAGTTCCCCAGTGCACGATTACTCGGACGCGCCCCGCCACACTGACGTGAGGTTCGAGGGACTGAAGCCCGACGACCTGGGCTTCGCAGGTGCCATATTCTCCGGCTGTAAGTTCGTCGGTTGCGACTTCACCGATGTGTCCCTGAAGGACTCCCAGCTGTCGGACTGCTGCTTCGAGGGCTGCGAGCTAGGCATGGTCGACCTCACCGACGCGGTGTTCAGCTCGGTAAGCTTCGACACCTGCCGTCTGACCGGCGTTCGCTTCGAGGCCCTCAACCAGCTGCCGCTCCTCCCCGAGGTCCGGTTCGAGGGGTGCGACCTCAGCTTCTGTTCCTTCCGCCACATGGACCTCACGGCTTGCGCGTTCGTGACTTGCAGGGCCTGGGAGGCCGAGTTCGTGGGTTGCAAGCTCAAGGACGTGGACTTCAGCGGCACCGACCTCACGCGCTGCGCCTTCGCTCGCAACGACCTGGCCGGCGCCGATCTGCGCACGGCCCGCAACTACATGTTGTCGCCGCTAGACAACAACCTTCGGGGTGCGCGGGTCTCGCTCCCGGAGGCCGCCGGGCTACTTCTCGCCATCGGGGTCAGCATCGAATGACCGTTGACGGCGTGCGCTTCGGCACGGGTACTTGTTGGCTGGGCTCCTTCCTCGTTGCTACGACCGAAAGGGGCATCTGCGCGCTGACCTTAGGCGACGCCTCGGAACCGCTCGTCGAGGAGTTGCGCGCTCACTACCCTGGGGCCGAGAGGGCCGACGCCGGGCTAGATTCGAGCGGCGTCATGGCTAGCGTGCTCGCCTTCCTCGAGGACCCAACCACCCACCTCGACCTGCCCCTCGACCTCCATGGCACCGCGTTCCAAAAGCGCGTGTGGCAGGTCCTGCAGGAGGTGCCGCCGGGCGCGACGCTCACTTACACGGAACTCGCCCAGCGCATCGGCGCCGAACGCGCCGTCAGGGCGGTGGCCGCCGCGTGCGGCGCCAACCCGGTGGCAGTCGTCGTACCGTGCCACCGCGTGATCGCCAAGGGGGGCGACCTCAGGGGCTACCACTGGGGTCTACAGCGGAAGCGTGCACTGCTAGAGCGGGAACGCCCCACCGGCGGCCACGGCGGCGTCCAGGAGCCGCTGCCAGGCTTCTAGGGCCCGGGGCAACACGCGCCGCGTCACCGGCCTGGCCGCGGCACGGCGTTAGCCTGCGCCGGTGCGACCTCTCTCTCGACCTCTTTCCCACACTGCCCTCGACCGAACCCGCTGGCGGTTCGTGCCGCCCTCTAGGGCGAACACGGCCGTCGACGCACGCCTTCTGCGCGCCAGGGCACTCGTCCTCGAGCACGGTTGGAACTCGACTTCGCATCAGGTGTTGGACCGCGGCATGCGGCACTGGTTCAGCGCGGCCGGCGACGCCGTCGTCGGCTACGCGGAGTTCGCCGGCGTGCGCCTAGTGGCGGGCGCGCCGGTCGCGGCCACCGAGCGCCTGGCGAGCGTGGCCGCGGAGTTCGAAGCGAAATCCCGCTCACGGGGCAAACGCGTCTGCTACTTCTTGGCCGAGGACAGGCTGCTCGCGTCAGGCAATTACGCCGCTCACGTGATCGGCATGCAGCCCACCTGGACCGTGCACTCATGGGCCGAGCGCTTCGACGGCAACGCGTCTTTGCGGGCGCAGCGTAGCCGCGCCATGAACAAGGGCGTGCGTGTGATCGAGGCTCCCGCGTCGCGCGAGCTCGAGGCGGGCCCGACCGCCTGTCACAGGGCGTGGCTCGCTTCGAAGGGACTGCCGCTCTTGGGCTTCCTAGCCCACTCCGACCCTCACAAAGCTGGCCCCGGCGCGCTCGATGACAGGCGGCTGTTCCTCGCCACCGTGGACGAGCCCGAGGCCGCGGCGCGCGCCGGGGCCAGCAGCGTGTTGGGCTACCTCACGGCCACACCGATCCCTCTTCGCAACGGCTGGCTCATCGACAAGGTGGTGCGGCACCCACGCGCGCCCAACGGAACGACAGAGCTGCTCCTAGACGCCGCGGTCAGGTCACTGGGCGACGACTCCTCGCGGATCACGCTGGGCCTCGCGCCTCTGGCTTCTTGCGACGAGCCGGCCGGCCCGGCCGACGCTGCACCTCGTTGGCTCCTCACGGCTGAGCGTCTCGCCCGCGAGTGGTGCGCGCGCCTGTACGACTTCAAGGGCCTGTACGAGTTCAAAGGAAAGTTCCAACCCGACGACTGGGAACGCGTCTACCTCCTGACGAGTCAAGAGCGCGTGACAGCCACGGACTGCCTTGCGGTCGCCTCGGCGTTCCTGCTCGGGTAGACGACGGGAGAGTCTCGGGGCGGTTCGTCCCAACCGTTTTGGTTCACATTCTGCTCCTGCTACGAAGAGAAGTCTTGGGGTACCTACATTCCCAACGGGTACCGTGGACCGACCAGCAGACGAAACGCCTCACCAACATGCTCCAGGCGTCAGCGTCGTGTGGTGGCGTGAGCAAGTGTGTGTCCGACGGCCTGGTCGGCTACCTCGACCGCGACCCGTCGTAGGCTGATCCAACCCCCCGATCCTCAGGCCTTGGTCGCACCACATGCCGACCGGCGAGAAATAGAGCGCGCGCTTTTTGGTCGTTATGCATCGGTGCAGTAAGTCATACAGATGTGACTCTGCAGTGTACCCGGTAAAGTGCCGCAACCACGCAGAACCAGTGCGGTGTCGGTATGCTTGACGAGAGTGACCACGTATTTCGCTGAACGGAACTCACACAAAGGAGGCCCGGCGACGCGCCGAAAAGTCAACGTCGACGGCCACGCACTGTACCCGGATTGGGAGGAGATGGTCACCCTCGGCGACGACGGACTTATATCTCAGCCGCTCATTGAAACCGGCCGCCAATCCACCGAGAGCGGACACGGCGAACACGCTCACGATCGTTGATCCAGGAACTCTCGCCTTGCGCGAGCAAGAAAGGAAGGCAATGTCTGCTGTCATTACGGCAGAGGGGCTGACGAAGAACTTCGGATCGCTCACCGCTGTAGACCGGCTCAGCTTCGAGGTCCCCGCGGGGAAGCTCGTCGGATTCGTTGGACCAAACGGCGCCGGGAAGAGCACCACGATGCGCATGCTCGTCGGCCTCATCCGATCAACGAGTGGGTCAGGGACCGTACTAGGACACTCGATCCATCACCCAGAGCGCTACCTATCTGATGTTGGAGCCCTCGTCGAAGGACCGGTGTTCTATCCCGAGCTCACCGGTCGCCGCAACCTCGAGGTTCTCACCACCCTGGCTGGCTCGGGCCGCGACCGAATCGACTCCGCCTTGGAGCAGGTCGGCCTGGCTGGCCGCGAGCACGATCATGTGAGCGACTACTCCATGGGCATGCGTCAACGCCTTGCCATCGCCGGAACGCTCGTGTCAGACCCGAAGCTGCTCCTGCTCGACGAGCCGGTCAATGGGCTCGACCCGGCCGGCATCAGGGAGGTGCGGCAGCTTCTCCGGGACATCCGCGCCGAGGGCCGCACCGTGTTTGTTTCCAGCCACCTGTTGGCGGAGCTCGAACTGCTCTGTGACTGGTTCGTCATCATCAAACAGGGCAGCCTCGTCTTTCAAGGCACGCTCGAGGAACTCAACGAGCTGCAGGGTCACCGCCTCGTGGTCGCGACCGAAGAGGTGAGCCAGCTTGAAATCGTACAGCGGATAGCCGTCGCTGAGGGGTTCACCGTCGAACGACTCAACGGCAACCTCATGATCGACGCACCTCTCGACTATGCCGGACCCCTCAATCGCAAGGCGATGGAACTCGGCGCAACCCTCGTCGAGCTCCGCCCGGAAGAAACGTCCTTGGAGGATATCGTGCTGAGAATCACCGCCAAAGATTACAGAGGAAGCTGACACCGGCATGCTCAACTCATTCAAGTCGGAGATGCAAAAACTCCTCCGCAGGCCGATGGTTCTGGGGGTCGTGGGATCGATGGCGGCTTTCACCAGCCTGGCCACTTTCCTGACGTTCAGCAACGCAGGAGGCGGCAGTACCAACGGACCGCATAAATTCGCGTCGTTGTCGGCTGTAGGGTTGGCGGAACCTTCCGGGCTCGTCGAGGGAGTCGGCGCGGCCACCGTATTCATCGGAATGATCGCCGTCGTCGTGGTTGTCTGGAAGGTGGCCGGCGAGTTCGGCAACGGCACGATTCGCAACTTGCTTGTCCGCCAACCGAGTCGAGTGAAGCTACTGGGCGGCAAGCTCCTCGCTCTGTGGGCGCTAGTGGCGGGCGCGGCCGTGGCCGCTGTCGCAGTCAGTGTAGTGTCTGCTCTCCTGTTTGCACCGATTTTTGACGTGGCCACGAGCGCTTGGTTCACGACCTCAGGTATGGCGGCCGTTGGATCGACCACGATCAACCTTCTCATCGCCGTCGCAGGCTACGCCGCCATCGGTGCTCTGTTGGGAATCATCGTGAAATCGGCGGCACCGGCCATCGGAATCGCATTGGCCTGGCTTCTCCCCGTCGAGAGCCTCCTGGCTAGATTCACTGACGCAAGCGAATGGCTACCGGGCCAAGCATTCTCCGATCTCGCCGCGGGCGGCGTCCAGATGGGTTTCGGCCTTGCTCTGGCCGTGACACTCGGATATGTGGCATTCGGAGTGGTAGGGGCCATGGCGCTCTTCAAATGGATGGACGTAACAGCTTGAACTCATGAAGCTCAATGCCCATCCAGGAATCCGCCATTCCTTGTCGTACTGCCGTGCCGCATCGGTGATCACTGCGGCCCGGTTGAGGTTCGTAATCCAGCCGGTCCCGGTGTACTCCCAGTACATGCCGATGTCACCGCTCAGTTCAGCAGCAGGCACACTCGCGGTTCCACTGACGCCAACATTCCTCTTAATCGCGGCGCCTCGGCGTTCCTGCTCGGATAGAAGAGGGTTTGTCACGCGGCTTCTTGACACGGCCAAGCCGCCACGGGTAGACTTGCTTTTGCGTCGTCAGCGGGCCTCGGTCCGCTTTCCAAGGCTAGAAACGGCGCGGGGTGGAGCAGTCTGGTAGCTCGTCGGGCTCATAACCCGAAGGTCACAGGTTCAAATCCTGTCCCCGCAACCAAACGCACGCACAGGGCCACCTAAGCAGTGGCCCTGTGCTTTTATCGACCACGTTCTGTGATAGCGCCCGGCCAACGACGACCCGCGCAGGAAGGCTCCATGAGCACCGAGCAGACCACGGCGTTGGGCACCAGCACGGCCGCCAGCCGACGCAAGTTGGCGCCGCTGACCCTATTGGTCGTCGTCGGGGCGCTCATGACGGTGAGCGCGCTTGCCACCGACGCCATGCTGCCGGCCTTCCCTGCCATGGCCGCGCACTTCGGCGTGACCGACGCCGCCATCCAGTTGGTCGTCAGCGTGTTCATGCTGGGTTACGCCCTTCCCCACCTCGTCGTTGGCTCGTTCTCCGACCGCTTCGGGCGCAGGCCGGTCCTACTCGTCGGTCTCGGCGTTTACCTGGTCGGCGGGCTCCTCTCCTGGGCCGCCCCGACGCTCCCCTTGCTCCTGGTGGGCCGCTTCGTTCAGGGTCTCGGCGCCTCCGCCGGACCCATCCTCTCGCGCGCCGTCCTTCGCGACCTCTACCAGGGGCGCGAACTCGGTCGCATGCTCTCGTTCGCCATGATCTTCTTCGCAGCGGCACCGCTACTGGCGCCGGCCGTGGGCGCGGTACTGCTGAGCGTTGGCCAGTGGCGCGCCATCTTCGTTTTCCTCGTGCTCGTGGCTGTCGTACTCGCGCTGCTCGTGTGGTTCGTGCTGCCCGAGACGGTGGTAGAACGCGACCGTGACGCGCTCAGGTTGCGCGGCATATGGCGCAACGCTCGGCTCATCTTCACCGACCCACGTTCCGGCTGGACCGTGCTGGTCATGGCCCTGGCCTACGCCGGCCTCATGAGCTACCTGCTCTCGGCGCCGGCCATCTACATCGGCTACTTCGGCCTTAGCGAGGGCGGCTTCGCGCTCGTTTTCGCTGTTGTGGCGTCTACGACCTTCCTCGTCCAACCCCTGAACGTCAGACTCCTCCGGCGATACTCCCCCTCCCAGATCCTCCAGATGGCGGTGCCCGGCTTCGTGGTCGCGAGCCTAGCCCTGCTGGTGCAGGTGGCGACGGGCATCGCCACGCTGCCTTCTTTCGTCATCAACCTCATGGCGTTCTTCGCGACCTTCTCACTGACGCTCGGGAACGGCACCACCGTCGCGCTCGACCCACACAAGGCGCGAGCGGGCATGGCGTCGGGGCTCATGGGGTTCGCCCAACTGTCGTTGGGCACGGCACTTGGCAGCATCGTCGCGAGTTTCGCAGACAGGGGGCCGTTGCCCCTCGCCATTGGCCTCGCGGTGCTCGCGCTGCTCTCCTACCCCGCGCACCGGTGGGCCTTCAAGCACTCCACTGCCGCACGCTACTCGCGCGCCGGGCGCTGACGCACTAGCATCTAGACGAGGGCCGACACCGGCCATGAGAGGACGAACAGCTTGAGCAACGAACCTTTGGAAGACGGTGCCGCCATCGCTGGCGGTGAAGACCAGCCGACCAGGAGTGGCTTCGTGGCCATCGTCGGCAAGCCCAACGTGGGCAAGTCCACACTGCTGAACACCTTGCTGGGCGTGAAGGTGGCTCCCATAACTCCGAAACCCCAGACCACGCGGCGCGGAGTGCGCGGCATCTACACGGCGGACGATCGCCAGCTCGTCTTCGTCGACACGCCCGGCTTCCACAAAGGTGGTGGCAGTGCACTCGACCGGGCCATGCATCGGGAGGTGCGCGACGCCCTTATCGACGTCAACGCCGTGCTGTGGGTCGTCGACCTGCGCCACCCGCCCACCGAAGAGGACAAGTCGGTGGCCAGGCTGCTCCGGAGCGCGCAAGAGGAGATTCCGCTGATCGTCGTCGGCAACAAGGTCGACGCGGCCAAGTACCCCGAGGAGGCCATGCAGCTCTACCGGGACCTCGCCCCGCAGGCCAAGCGCGTGTTGGCGCTCTCGGCCCTCAACGACCCGCAGGCCGTTTACGCGCTCAGGGACGACCTCATGGAGACCCTTCCAGAGGGCCCGTTCTACTTTCCCGCCAACATCCGCTCGGACCAAACGCGTGAACAGTGGTCCAGCGAGCTCATCCGCGAAGCGGCCATGACCCACCTCCGCGAGGAGCTCCCGTACAGCGTGGCCGTGCAGGTCGTGTCATGGGAGGACGCCGAAGAAGGTCACCCGATCGTGATCACGGCTGAGATCTGGGTCGAGAAGATGGGCCACCGCCGAATGGTGATCGGCAAAGGCGGGGTCATGATCAGGGAGATCGGCAAGATGGCCCGAAAGCAACTGCAGATCTTCTTGCAAGAACAGGTCTACCTCGACCTCGAGGTAGTGGTGCGCGCGTCGTGGCGCGATGATCGCGAGGCCCTGCGCGAACTCGGTTACGAGCCGTGAGCCCGTGCCCATAGCGGCCCGCTGGCGGTCCCTCGACCGGCTGCCTCCGGTAAGGGGCCGCGACGCCATGCCGGGCGTGTACGAGATCGCGAACGAGGAGCGCCGGGTGGTCTACGTCGGTCAGTCTTCCACCGATGTCCCGAACCGCATCCGGCAACACCTGACGAAGGGCGGTTGCGTGGCTGAGAGCGCTAGTTACTGGCGTTACGCGTATAGTGCAGTCCCGCAGGCGGAGGAGGCCAGCCTGCTGGACGGCTACCGCGCCGCCAACGGTGGGTCACTGCCGCCCTGCAACCGCGCTACGCCGCTCGTGCGAGGCATCAAGCGCCGCGCGACCGAGCGGTTCGGCGGCGATGGAGGGAGTTGAGCTAGGGTCGGCAACGCCCTCGAGAAACCCCGATTCCCATCGGATTCGAGTGATAACCCCGACTTGTCGCTCACGGAATGGCGTGATATAACCGGGCAGGCGAGGAGAACGTAACTTTCTCTTCTCAGATCGGTTTGGAGGGTTCGCATGCGCAAGTTTCTGGTCACCCTGGTCACCGTCGCTGTCCTTGGTGCCGGTGCAGCATTCGCACAAAGTGGTATGTGGGCCGGCGTTAGCGCCGGGTACCCAGGTGCCGCGCTGCACTTCGGCATCGACAACGTCGCGCCCAACCTGGCCGTCCGCATCAACGCGGGCTACAACTACATCGGCACGGGTGGCTTCGCCATCGGCGCCGACGTCCTCTACGACCTTGCGGTCGACATGGGCGATGCGCCCATACAGGTTTACGTCGGTGGTGGCCTAGGCCTCGGCATCGGCTCTGGCGTGGCACTTGGGATCAACGCCTTCGTCGGCGGCGAGTTCAGCCTCGCCAGCGCGGGCCTGCCCCAAGGCGGCGTCTTCCTCGAAGTCGGCCCGTCCATAGCCGTCGTCCCGAGCTTCGGGTTCGGCGTCACCGGCCGCCTCGGCTTCAACTACCACTTCTAAGCACCAGTAGAAGAGGCCGAGTGTGCCCCGCGACTAAACCCGCGGGGCACACTCGTTTCTTGTCTCTATTTCGAAGTCGCCTGAACGGCACCTTGTTCTGACTTGGCACTACCCGAGGTGAAGAATCCCTACTTCAATTCGCCGAGGTAGGTCTTGCAATTCTTCGCTTCGTAGTAGTTGTAGAGATGGCCGAGTCGCTCATCGGCGACACGGATCGCGTCGGAATTGTTCGCCTCATTGGCGAAAATGGCTGGCCAGAAGATGATGGCCCAGGCGACGTTCTGCGCTGAAAACCCCTTGTTCGACTGGGCCTCGGCCTTGAGGGACCTAGTCTTCGTGATCTCCACGGAAAGCTCGTCACACGTGAGATTACTATCTGCGAACGGATCGTACGACTGTACGGCGGGAGCGCATGCCGATAGCATTGCCACCGACACCAACAATATGGCTAATGACTTCAAGGCTACTCTAGACATTCCTGTCCCCCTTACTGATTGTGCATTAGGCTGCACAACGCAGTTGGGACCAACCTTATCATCGATTTTCTCATCAGACTCTTATAGCCCTTGGCATCAACCAACGAGATAGAGCAGTTCCATGAGGGCTCCCGGCACCTCTACGTCCTTCAGTCCCCTCTTCTTCACACTGAACCCGGGAGGGTAGCGCGTGGGCTCCGCCTGGAACGCCAGCGCCCGCAGACGCTTGGCGTCATAGTCGACCGACTCTAGCGTGCCGTTCATCGACACCTGCACGTCGGTCATGTGCTCCTTGATGCTCGCCACACCCTTCGCGCCCGCGAGAAGCCGCAGACGCGTCAGCTCCACGAACGCCCTCACCTCGGGCGGGAACGGCCCGAACGCCTTCAAGCGGGCGTCCAGGTTGAGGTCCACCGTTACCTGCGGCACCTCGGAAGCGCGCATCTCGCCCTTGAGCTTGGCGACTTCCTCGGCCAGCATCTCCGTGTAGACCTCGAGCGAGACAGCGCTGATGTGACCGTGCTGCTCGCCGCCCAGCAGGTTGCCCACGCCGCGGATCTCCATGTCCTTCTCTGCCAGCAGGTGGCCCGAACCCAGGTCGTTCAGTTCCGCTATGGCGTACAGGCGCCGTTGCGCATGCTCGGTCAGGCGGCCCGGGTAGAGCATGTACGCCCACGCCTCCGTCTCGCGGCGGCCCACGCGACCCCGCAGCTGGTAGAGCTGCGCCAGGCCCAGCCGGTCCGCCCGCTCGATGACCAGCGTGTTGGCGCCCACGATGTCGAGTCCCGACTCCACGATGGTGGTCGAGAGCAGCACGTCGTAGGCGCCCTCCTCGAAACCAAGCATGATCTCCTCGAGCTCGGTCTCCCCCATCTGGCCATGCGCCACGCCGATGCGCGCCTCGGGCACGAGCTGGCCGAGGGTGCGGGCACGCAGCCCGATAGACCCGACGCGGTCATGGATGTAGAAGATCTTGCCGCCGCGCTCCAACTCGAAGAGCACGGCCTCGCGCACGAGCATGGGGTCGTACGGCTGCAGGACCGTCTGGATGGGCTTGCGGCCCTCGGGCGGGGTCATTATCTGCGACACGTCGCGCAGTCCCACGAGGCTCATGTAGAGCGTGCGCGGGATGGGCGTGGCCGAGAGCGAGAGCACGTCGAGGTTGGCCTTGAGGCCCTTGAGCCGCTCCTTCTGACCAACTCCGAAGCGGTGTTCCTCGTCCACGATGAGCAACCCCAAGTTCTTGTAGGCGATGGCCTCGTTGAGGAGACGGTGCGTGCCCACCACGATGTCCACACTGCCGTCCTTGAGGCCCACCACGGTGGCCCTGGCACGCGCGTCGCTCGTGAAGCGGGAGAGCATCTCGACCGTCACCGGCAGACCGCGGAACCGCTCTTGCAACGTCTCGAAGTGTTGCCGCGCCAGTACGGTGGTCGGCACCAGCACCGCCACCTGCGCCGAGTTGCCGACGGCGCGGTGCGCGGCGCGGATGGCCACCTCCGTCTTGCCGAAGCCCACGTCACCCGAGATGAGACGCTCCATGGGCACTTCGCGCTCCATGTCTTGCAAGACGGCCTCGACCGCGTCCTGCTGATCCACGGTCAGCGTGAACGGACAGTTCTGCTCGATGAGCACGTCCCACTCGGGTACCGGCGGGAAGCTGGTGCCCTTGCTGACCTGGCGCTTGGCGTACGTCTTGATGAGCTCCGCTGCCAACACCTCGGCGCTCGCGCGCGCCTTCTCCCGCGCCCGCGCCCACTCGTTCGTACCGAGCGTGGAGAGGCGCGGCGGGTCGTCCGTGGTGCCCGGGTGGCGCCGGAGGAGCGGCAGCAACTCGACCGGGAGGTAGAGCTTGCCCTCGCCAGCGTACTGGAGCTTGAGGTAGTCACGAACCACGCCGACCACCTGCCTGGGCTCGAGGGCGATGAAGCGCCCGATGCCGTGGTCCGGATGGATGAGGTAATCGCCGACCGTCAGCTGGGCCGCGTCATGAACCCGCTTGCCCGTTAGCCTGGTGCCCTTCCTGCCGCCCTGATAACCGTAGAGGAGCTCCTCGGTGAGGACGATCTCCTTGCGCGCCTCGTACTTGTATCCCCCCTGTACGCCGGCGGCGAGGGAGAGCGTGATCTGCCCAGGGTGGTGCTCCACGGCGTTGCGCCAGTGCGACTCGTAAGCGTCGATCACGCGTTCCCGCAGGTACCGCCCCGAACGCTCGAACTTCAGGAGGAGCTGCACCGAGTAGCCGTCCTGGAGCCACATGTGCAGGTCACTCGTGAAGTCGCTCAACTTGCCGCGGTAGTAAGGCAGCCCTTCCAAGCCGCCCTGGCGCTCCTCGAGCCCCAGTGGGTCGCGGCCGAACGACACGACGTCGCGCGTCGCCAAGTGCCCCCATAGCCATTCGCGCTCGTCGTCGGTCAGGTCGCCGGCGTAAAGCTCGGGGGCGTCGAGGAAGACGGGGCCGGGAAGGGTAGCCAGGAGCCGAGTGTTGAAGGCCACCCGCGTGGCCTCGGTCACGCTGCGCGGCGCCAACACGGCGCGCTCGATGGGATCGCCGGCGCTCGACAGGGCGTCTAGCTCGTCGCCGAAGAACTCGAGGCGCAGGCTGCCCGGGGGGGCCTCCGGGAGGGCGGCATCGTCGTCTTCGTCGTCCTGCCCCTCGGGTAGGCTCTCGCGGTAGACGATAACCGTGTCTCCGCGCACCATGAAGCCCGGCGCCGCGTCGCGCACGTAACCGTAATCGACCAAACGGCTCAACAGCTCATCGCGCGGGTAACGCCCGCCCTTGACGAACTCAAGAGCGTAGCTCTCCGGCCGCTCCGGAAACGGCTCCACGGCGTGGCCCAGGGTGAGGACCACCTTCTCGCGCTTCTCGTGCCAGTCGGCCAGTTCCGGGTCCACGCTGCGCAGCGCGCCGAAGATCTGTGTCTCCTCGAAGAGCTCTTTACGCCCGAGCGTGGTGATGAGGACGGCTGGGCCGGCGTGGCGTGCGAACGCCATGAGCCGAGCCACGGCTGGGACGCCTAGATAGCGACCGCCGACGGCCACCGGGGTCTCGGGGTTGGCGGCGACGATGTGTGTGGCTGGGTTGCTCAAGCTTCGACCTTCCGGTTGGGCCGCACGCACGAACCCCCGCGAGCGTCATTCCTCGCTGAGGGAACGCTCCGGGTAGTCCAAGGCCAGGCGGTACGCGTCGTTCCTGGGCACGCCCAAGGCGCTCAGCGCATCGCGCAACAGCCTACCGCGAACGCCGGCGCCCGCCAGTGCCTCGGCCTTCGCGGCGGCCCCGGCATCTTCACTCGCGTCCGTTTCGGGCGCTGGCCCGACCACGATCACGATCTCGCCCCTCGTCTCGCGCGCCCGGAAGTGCGCCTCCAACGCGGCCAGGGTGCCCCTCACCGTCTCCTCGTGAAGCTTGCTCAGCTCGCGGCTCACGCTGGCCGCGCGTTCCACCCCGCAGGCGTGGGCGAGGTCGGCCAGCGTGGCCGCCAGGCGCTGGGGTGCCTCGTACAGGACCGAGGTGGCGCTGGAGAACGCTACGGCTCGCAGGCGCCGGTTGCGCTCGCCCCCCTTACGGGGAAGGAAGCCCTCGAACGTGAAGCGGGCGGTGGGGAGCCCCGAGAGCACCACCGCTGGCACGACGGCGGTGGGACCGGGGAGCGCCTCGACCTCCAGGCCCAGTTCGATGGCGAGCCGGACCAGTTCGGCGCCGGGATCTGAGATACCCGGGCTGCCCGCGTCGGTCACGTAGGCGACCCGGGCGTAGCGCTCCAGCAACGCCGGCGCGCGCGTGGCGATGGTGTGAGCGTCCAGCCGTGCGAGGGGCGTGGCAACGCCGTAATGGTCGAGGAGCACCCGGCTATGGCGCGTGTCTTCTGCGGCCACCACGTCGGCCGCCTTGAGGACCTCCACCGCGCGGTGGGTCATGTCGCCAAGGTTGCCGATCGGCGTCGGGACCAGCGTGAGGCGCGCTTTTGGCCTGGTCACTAGTCTTGGCTGCTCGTGCGCTTGCGCGAGGCGGCCCTGGCGCGCACGAACCAGCCCAGGGTGACGGCGACCGCGATGGCCAGACTGACCGCCACGCCGGTAACCCGATGCAAGCCCAGCGACTCCGCCAAACGCGCCAGGAGAGGCAGCGTGAACGTGACGGCCGCTAGTAGCCCTAGGAGGGCGGCGTAGTTCACAGGGGCCTGCTAAGCATTCCCAGAGGCTACCAGTTGTGGGCACCGGCCTCGGCGGTCGCCGGCCCGGCGAGGCGGCGTTACGATACTCCCGGGGGGTAAAGGAGGAGCGGTGTCGATATCGAACGAACCGAACATGATGGAGGCCCGGCGCAAGATCGTCAACCGTCTCAAGCGCCTCGAGGGCCAGGTGCGTGGGCTGCAGCGCATGGTCGAGGAAGAACGTCCGTGTCATGAGGTACTCACCCTCGTGGCCGGTGCGCGCAAGGCTCTCGATGCGGCGGGGGACGAGATCCTCGCGAACTACCTGACGGAGTGCCAGGCCGGGCTGACTCAGGGTGAACAGGACATCAAAGAGTTGTTGGCCGTCATCAAGCTGGCGCGCGGCTGAGCCCGGCCGGCTTCGCCTGCGGCGGACCGCTAAGGCGCGCCGGCCACGAAACGAGTGAGCGAGGTGCTCGGGTAGTAGTAGCCGAGGATGCGCCCGTAGTCGTAGCCGGACTGCGCCAAGGCCCTCGCGCCGTACTGGCTCATGCCAACCCCGTGCCCCCAGCCGTCCCCGCGCACGCTCAAACCGCCTTGCACCGAGAAGCGCATGGACTTGAGGCCCCAGCCGCGGGCGATCTTGTTCAGTTGCTGTCCACGTAGCACCCGCGAACCGGCGCTGCCCGACACCTCCAGCTCGGCCACGCGGCCCGACTCGCTGACTCCCACGACCCGCAACGAGGCGACCGTGCCCACCCCGACGCCGGCAGCGTCGAGGCTGGCCGTCAGCATCTGCGCATCGAGGCTCACCGTCCATGCCCTGTGGGGCGTGGAGGATGGAACGTCCTGGAGTGCGACCAGGTACGGGATGCTCGAGCCCCAGACCTCACGGCTGGAGGCCACGGTACCGCCCGAATCGGCATGGTAGTAGGTCCGCGCCGTCAGGCCGCCGAAAGTCACGACCACTCCGGCCGTCGCCGCGATGGCGGCGTCGGTGCGCGGCTGCTCGGCCTCGACCCCGCGATAGACCTGGCAGTCCACCGTGGCGCAGAGGTCGTAGCGGGCCGACTCGTCGAGCGACACGAGCGTGTAAGAGCGCGCCGCCACCGCCTGCGCCTTGAGGGCCTCCATGGGCCACGACGCCGACATCTCCGAGGGGACAACGCCCCTCAAGTAGGCCTCCAGGTCGAGGACGTTCACGACCTCCACCTGTTCGCCCACGGCGCTCAAGCGGATGGCGCCGCGGTAGTGCCGGCCCAAGGCCTGCAACGTGCCGGCGTCGGCCCCTAGGGTCAGCGTCGGGGCCAGCTCCACGCCGTCGACGTACAGCAGGCCGTCCTTGGCGGTCACGGGCCAGCTCAGGCCAGTCCGGGTGGAGAAGTTCAGGCGGCCGGCGGTGCCGTGGTGGGCGCCGGAGGCTTGTACGTTGACGCTCGGAACTACCGCGAGCAGGACCCGTACCGGGGTTGGGGCCGCGAAATACATCTGGGCCGCCGACCAGGGGATCATGACGACCAAGACGAGCAGTGCGATCGAAAACGCGGGGTGCTTGATGAGGGGACGGCGGAAGGACATCGCTGGCTAAGTATGACCCTGGAGTAGGTGCGCTCGCCAGAAGTAGTCCACAGCTCCGGTGGCCATGCCACCATGAGGCATGTTCAGAACCGATCTACTACAAGACAAGGTCGTCTTCGTTACCGGGGGCGGGAGCGGTCTAGGGCTATCCATGACCCGGAGGTTCTTGGAGTTGGGAGCCAACGCCGTCATAGCTAGTAGACGCATAGAACTCCTCGAGGAGCAGGCGGCGGCGCTCGAGGCCGAAACGGGTCGCCAAGTGCTGCCCGTCGCCCTCGACGTGCGCGATCCGGAAGCGGTGGCGGCGGCGCTGGACGCTGCTTTCGCCCGTTTCGGGAAAGTGGACGCGCTCGTGAACAACGCCGCAGGTAACTTCATCTCGCCCACCGAGAGACTGTCTCATAGGGCGTTCGACGCCGTGCTGAACATCGTCTTGCACGGCACCGTCTACACCACCCTGGAGCTCGGCAAGCGCTGGATAGCGGCGGGCACGAAGGGCGTGGTCGTCTCGATCGCGGCCACTTACGCTGAGCGCGGCTCCGGTTACGTCGTGCCCTCGGCCGTCGCCAAGGCGGGCGTCGTCTCGCTCACCCGCTCCCTCGCCGGGGAGTGGGGCAAGTACGGCATCAGGCTCAACGCCATCGCGCCTGGCCCCTTCCCCACACAAGGGGCGTGGAGCCGCCTGTTGCCAACGAAGGAGATCGAGCGGCTCTTCGAGAGCCGCGTGCCCCTCGGCCGCGTGGGGGATCATCTCGAGCTGGCGAACCTCGCTAGCTACCTGCTGTCGGACGAGGCCGGGTTCATCAGCGGTGACCTTCTCTACATAGACGGTGGCGAGACCGCCTTCAACGCCGGCGAGTTCAACTTGCTCGACGCGGTGACCAGCGAACAGTGGGACGCCCTGGAGGCCGCCAGGAAGCGCGGTTAGAGGTCCGGGCCCCCGGGTAGTTTCATGGTGAAGAGACCGGTGGCGTCTTGGTACTTGACGGTCACCGTGTACTCGCCCCCGCCGTTCTCGAAGATCCGGTCGACGGCTATGTGCTGGCCCTTCACGAAGGTGCCCTCGAAGATCCGCGACTCTTTCCCGGCAGGCGCATTCGTCTGGAAGCTACTGGGGCGCTGGTAATGCACCTCTACCGTGACGGTACCGTTGCGCACGTCGCCCGAGAAGCTGACTGGCATGTCGGTCCGTTGCATGGTCCGGCGGGTGGTGGTCGAGGTGAAGTCCTTCTTGTATACGAGAATGGGCGTCTGGGTCGGGATGCCCAAGTACCAGCCGCGTGTCTCGCCGACAGCGAAGAAAACGATGGCGACGATGACCAAGAACCCTATGAAACCGCGCATGCCAGGAGTATACCGAGCATGCGCGGTGTGACAAGCAGGTGCGGCGCCTGGGGCTAGTTCAGGCCGTTGCCCCGGTGGCGGCGCGGTGCAGGTTACGCAACACGGTGTGGAGGATGCCACCGTTGCGGTAGTACTCCAACTCGACCGGGGTGTCGAGGCGGCAGGCCACCTCGAACTCGACCTTGCTGCCATCAGATTTCGTGGCGGTGACGCCCAGGCGCTGGCGTGGGGTCACGTTCTCGTCGACCTGGATGGCGAAGGTCTCGGTGCCGTCGAGCCCGAGGCTCTCGGGGTCATCGGCGGCGAGGAACTGAAGCGGTAGCACACCCATGCCCACGAGGTTCGAACGGTGGATGCGCTCGTAGCTCTTGGCAATCACGGCTTTGACGCCCAGGAGGTACGTGCCCTTGGCCGCCCAGTCGCGGCTCGAGCCCATGCCGTAGTCGTTGCCGGACAGGACGATGGTGGGCACACCCTTGGCGACGTAGTTGCCGCTGGCCTCGTAGATACTGCTGACCTCGCCGGTGGTGAAGTCGGTGGTGTAGCCGCCCTCCGTGCCGGGCGCAAGTTGGTTCTTCAGCCGGATGTTGGCGAAGGTGCCGCGCGTCATAACGCGGTCGTTCCCGCGGCGTGACCCGTACGAGTTGAAGTCGGCCTTGCTCACGCCGCTGTCGATGAGGAACTGGCCGGCGGGGCTATTGAGCGCGATGGACCCGGCGGGCGAGATGTGGTCAGTGGTCACCGAGTCACCGACCTTGACGAGCACCCGCGCTCCCACGATGGGCTTTATGGCAGCAGGCTGGTCCGGCATGTCGATGAAGAACGGTGGCTCCTGGATGTAGGTGGAGGCGTCGTCCCAGTCGAAGATCTGGCCGCCCTTCACGGGGATGGCGTTCCACGCCTCGTTGGAACGCTCGATGCCGTCGTACATGCGCCTGAACGTTTCCGGGTTCATGGCGGCCTCGAGGAGCTCGGTCACGTCGGCGTAGGTGGGCCACAGGTCGCGCAGGTAGACGGGGTTACCGTCCTGGTCCTCGCCCAGTGGGTCGTTGACGATGTCGTGATCCACAGTGCCGACGAGCGAGTACGCGACCACTAGCGGCGGGCTGGCCAAGAAGTTAGCCCTGACGTCGGGGTTGATGCGACCCTCGAAGTTGCGATTGCCGCTCAGCACCGACACGGCCACGATGTCACCCTCGTTGACGGCCTTGGAGACCGCGGGCGGCAGTGGCCCCGAGTTACCGATGCAGGTGGTGCAGCCGTAACCCACCACGTAGAAACCGACCTGCTCGAGGAACGGCAAGAGGCCCGTATCGCGCAGGTACTCCGTCACGACCTTCGAGCCGGGCGCCAGGCTCGTCTTGACCCAAGGCTTGGCGTGCATGCCCCGCTCGGCGGCCTTCTTGGCCACCAAGCCAGCCGCCAGCATCACCGACGGGTTGCTCGTGTTGGTGCAAGACGTTATCGCCGCGATGACGATGTCGCCGTGCGTGAGGTCCTTCTCCACGTCCCGGAACGAGAGGTGGCCGGTGCGGGCGAGGTCCTCGTCGGACAGCGCGAAGCCGCGCTTCTCGATCGGCCGGCGCAGGTTCTCTTGGAACTCCACCTGCATGTCGGTGAGGGCGATGCGGTCCTGCGGGCGCTTCGGCCCCGCCATGCTGGGCACGACGGTGCCGAGGTCGAGTTCCAAGACCTCGCTGAACTCGGGCTCGGGGCTGTTCGCGTCGTGGAACATCCCGTTGGCCTTGCAGTAACGCTCGAGAGCCTCGACCTCATCGGGGAGGCGGCCGGTCTGGTGCATGTAGCGCAGGGTTTCGCCATCGACCGGGAAGAAGCCGACGGTGGCGCCGTACTCGGGCGCCATGTTGCCGAGGGTGGCACGGTCGGGCACGGTCATGGTGGAGATGCCGGGGCCGAAGAACTCCACGAACTTGCCCACCACGCCATGGTCACGCAGCTGCTCCGTGACCACGAGCACGAGGTCGGTGGCGGTGGCGCCCTCGGGCAGCTTGCCCTTGAGCTTGAAGCCAACGACCTGTGGAATGACCATGTAGTAAGGCTGGCCGAGCATGACGGCCTCGGCCTCGATGCCGCCTACTCCCCAACCCAGGACGCCCAGGCCGTTGATCATCGTGGTGTGGCTGTCCGTGCCCACGAGCGAGTCGGGGAAGACGACGTCCTTGTCGCCGTGGGGCTTATGTTGCACGCCGCGCGCCAAGTACTCGAGGTTGACCTGGTGCACGATGCCCGAGGCGGGCGGTACGACGTTGAAGTTGGCAAACGCCGACTGGCCCCAACGCAAGAACTCGTAGCGCTCGCGGTTGCGCTTGAACTCGATCTGGGAGTTCTTGAGTAGCGCGAGCGGGTTGTCGTACTCGTCGACCTGAACGGAGTGGTCGATCACGAGGTCGACCGGCACCTGGGGGTTGATCTTCTCGGGGTCGCCGCCCAAGCGGTGCATGGCGCTGCGCAACGCTGCTAAGTCGACCACCGCGGGCACGCCGGTGAAGTCCTGCAAGATGACACGAGCCGGCATGAACGGGATCTCGTCTTCGTACCTCTTCTTCGCGTCGTAAGCGGCGAGGCGCTCGATGTCGGCGCGGGTCACGAGGAAGCCGTCCTCGTTCCGCAGCAGCGACTCGAGCAAGACCTTGATGGAGAACGGCATCTTGTCCACGCTGCCCATGCCTTGCTCCTGGAGCGCGGCGAGGCGGTAGTAGTAGGCTTCGCCCGAGCCCGTGTCGAGCGTCGCCTTGGCGCCGAACGAGTTGGCCTGATTGCTGGTCATGGTCGCTAGCTCCTTTTCTGCTATCCGAAACACATAATCGACGGCGCCGTCTAACCCCGGCGCCCAGTACCTGTTCGCCTCCCAGTTTGCGGCTAGTCTAGGTGATATGACAGGTCCGCAATCACATAGGCCCGGCGTGGAACCGACCGCGGAAGCGGCCGGAGCGTCCGTGGCTCACCCGCGCACCCTCATCGTGACGGACCAACGCGCCGCTGACGCCCTCACCAATACCACTAGCCTGCGGCACCTGGTGCCGTTCCTCGGCCGTAGCTTGAGCGTGTCGGACGCTGCCCGCGAGACCGGCGAGAAGGCGAACACGACGCTCAAGCGCGTCCAGCGTTTCGTTGACATGGGTCTCCTCGAGGTGGTCGACGCACAGCCCCGTGCCGGCCGCCCGATGAAGCTTTACCGCTCAACCGCCGAAGTCTTCTTCGTGCCGTTCGAGGTCACCCACTCAGAGTCGTTGGAGACGGCCTTGGCCGAGCGGGACGCTTACTGGGAGCGCTTGCTGAGGCGCAACGTGGTGAGGGGTAGGCGCGAGGCTCTCGGCGAATGGGGCACCCGCTTCTACCGCGACGCACGGGGCCGCCTGCAAGTGCAAACGGCCGTCACGCCTGACGCGAACGCCTCCACCCTCGATGGCGACGCGCCCGCCACGCTCTCCTTATGGCGCGACCAGCTGCAGCTCGACTTCGCGGACGCCAAGGAACTCCAGCGTGAGATGTTCTCCCTCGTCCAGCGCTACCAGCGCCGCACGGGTGCCCAGCGCTACGTCGTGCGCATGGGGCTGGCGCCGATCCTGGAGGACGTCGAATAAGGGCGCAGCCCGCGACCGGGCCGTGGCCCGTCTCGTCACGCCGCTCACGCAGGCCGCGGTTAGCATGGGGCATGACCCACCCCACCCTCCCTGCGCCGTCCGGCGTCATAGCGCTAGGCCGCAGGACCCCACGGCGGCTCGCGCTTCTCGCCCCCGTACTCTTGATGCTCGTGCTGGCGGCCTGCGCGCCGGGCGCGTTCGGCCCCGCCGCCTCGAACGACCCCGTGGCCGCGGAGCTGGAGAACACCGCCCAGGTCCTCTATCACCGCATGGAACTGGGCCACCTCGAGACCGGCGTTTACACGACGAACGCGCTCATCGACGTGAAGCTACCCGAAGGCGCGCGCTGGACGCTGCAGGAGTTCGCCTCCGACGGCTCCAACTACGTGCTGGTACTCACTTCCTCGCGCTTGCCGGGGCAAGCTTGGCGCGTGTCGCCACGTGGGACAACGTCCTTCAACCCTGGCTAATAACCGGCCGCAGCCGACGAAACGGCCCGGGCCAGCAAGCTGGCCCGGGCCGTTCTGCTTCAGGCGTCGACTCTGCTCAGGCGCCGACGGGGACGTGCTTGTTGAGCCGGGCCTGGTAGGCCGACTTCGGCTGAGCGCCGATCATCACCTCGACGGCCTGGCCGTCCTTGAACAGCATGACCGTCGGGATGCTCATCACGCGGAACTCCTGGGCCACGCGCATGTTGTCGTCCACGTTGAGCTTGCCGACCTTCAGCTTGCCGGCGTAGTCAGCCGCCAGCTCCTCCAGTACGGGGCTCACCATGCGGCACGGGCCACACCATGGCGCCCAGAAGTCGACGAGCACGAGGCCCGAAGCCGTCTCGGAAGCGAAGTTGGCGTCGGTTAACTCAGTGGTCTTGCTCATGTGTCAGTCTCCTCGTCATGGCGCCTATGCGGCGCCCGTTGCGCTAGCCCAAGGATACGGTCCACTCGGAAGCTGGCAATGTAGCAGGCTAGACACCCGGCGCCGAGCACCGACCTTCAGGCGGGTTCGTTGCCGGCCCCAGGGAACCAAGCGACCAGCGAGCCCGCCGGGGCGCCCCGCACGACCCGAGGTGGCGTCATCCCGAGGGCCTTGTAGCCCCCCTTCACCCCAGCCCTTACGGCTGCGCGCGCGTTCAGCCTCGCGCCCTGCGCTGCTAGTGCAGCCGCCACCTCCTCGGTAACGTCCAGGTCCGGACTCGACCCGCGCGAGTCGGTTCCGAACGCCAGCTCCACGCCGTGGCGTGAGTAGAGCAACCAGGGGAACTCGCCACAGCCCAAAGCCTCGTTCGAGCGGGGGCAATGAACAACCACCGAGCCCGACCGCGCGACGAGGCGCGCGTCCTCCTCATCGACCTGCACCATGTGCACGAGCGTGGGGGCGGCGTCCAGCACGCCCAGGTCGTGCAGGTACCGGACCGGCGACACGCCAGTGGCCGCGAAAGGGAACCCGGCGGCAGCCAGCGAGCTGGCCAGGTGGCCCGTGCCCTTCAAGTGCAACTCGCGTTCGGCCGGGCTTTCCGCCACATGAAGGGCGAGGGGAAGACCCTCGGAGCGGGCGTAAGCCACCAGCTTCACGAGCAGCGCGGCGCTCACGGTATGCGGTGTGTGTGGCGAGAGTCCGACCCGCATCCCCCCTGCGCGCTCGAGACCGCGGAAGCGCGCGATGCGCTGGACCGTGGCGTCGAACACCGCCTGTGCGTCCTCTGTACGGGGCGCGAATACCTCCCAGTAGGCCACGCCCGCCACGGCGTTCTGCCGAAGCAGGAGTTGCATGACGTCCTCGCTGGTGACGATGTCCCCCACCACGCTGGTGCCGTTCGCCGCCAGCTCCGCCAGACCTCGCTCCGCCGCTTCGGGTCCCCGCCTCCCGGACCGGCCATGGGCGATGACGGCGGCGATGAAGTCGACGTACCCGCCCGGCGTGAACGGCATGGTGGCAAGGTCGAGGTGCGTGTGGGCGTTGACCACGGGCGGCGAGACGGCGAAGCCGCAGTCGACCGCCTCGGCGTCTGGGTAAGCAGCCCGGGCATCGGCGGCGCTAGACACGCGGACGACACTCGACACGCCCGGCGCTCGCTGAACTACCACCGCGCCGTCACCCCGAGGCAAACCGAGGCCGTCGTAAACGACGCTCGCATTGGCAAGCACGCGGCCCAACTCAGCCTGGCTTGCCCCGGCGACGACCTTGTCGAGTGGGCGGGTCGACACTCTCTGGGCGCCTAACCCGCGGAGGCGTCCGAAGCTACGCTTGCCGCCTGCCCGACCAGTTGGCCGGAGGGCACGCTGCCCGATTGGGGTAACTGGAACTCATGGGGGTCGACACGGCGCAGGATGCCGTACAGCGAGTCGCGCTGTGCGGGGAGGTAGCCGGCGTCGACGATCTGACGCACCATCTCGCTCTCGGGCGTGTTGCTGTGCTTGGCACCCGCCTGCGAGACGACGTTCTCCTCGAGCATGGTGGACCCGAAGTCGTTGCAGCCGAAATACAGCGCTGTCTGCGCAACCTTGTAACCCATGGTCGGCCACGACGCCTGGAAGTTGACGACGTTGTCGAGCAGGAGGCGGCTCACGCCCACGTTCTGTAGGTACTCGTGAGCACCCGCGCCCGGCGCCTTGCCCTCGATGCGCACGCCCTTCGTCTGCAGCGTCCACGAGATGAACGCCGAGAAGCCGTTGCCGTGGGTCGCCAGCGCGCGATCTTGATGATCGCGTACGCGCAAGAGGCTCGCCACCCGCTGGGCGGGCGACTCACCGAAGCCGATGACCATGGTGGCCGTGGTGTAAAGACCCAACTCTTGCGCCTCGCCCATAACACGGAGCCAGTCGTCGGTCGAGATCCGCCCGGGAGACACGTGGCGAGCAAGCCTCACCTCGTCCACGAGGATCTCGCCGCCTCCGCCCGGCAGGCCGTCGAGGCCGGCGGCCTGCAGTTCCGTCAGCACCTCGCGCGTGGTCATCCCGGTGAGGTTGGCCATGCCCTTGACCTCTTCGGGGCTGAACGCTTCGACCCGGATGCTTGGGTGGTGTTCCTTGAGGTGACGCATGAGGTCGAGGTACCACTCGAACGGCAGGTAACGGTTAACGCCGCCCTGCATGAGGATGCGGCTGCCGCCCACGTTCTCGAGCTCGACGACCTTCTGCGAGATCTGCTCGTAGCTGAGGGTGTAGGAGTCGTCCTGGCGCCGCGTGCGGTAGAAGCCGCAGAACGAGCAGCCGACCGAGCAGACGTTCGAGTAGTTGATGTTGCGGTCGATCAGGTAAGTGACCGTGGTTGGGTCGGTGCGCAGGTTGCGTACCGAGTCGGCAGCCGCCGCCACGTCGAAAAGGGGCATGTCGTAGAGCCGAACCGCTTCGTCTGGAGTGAGGCGCGTGCCGGACGCTGCCTTGCCTGTCAGCCTCATGGCGGAAGCATAGCATCGGCCCTGCGCCGCCCCGGGTAGCCTCGCGGCCAACAACCAGAGCCTGTGTACTCTGTCGCTAACCCCAGGTAAACTAGGAGCATGTCTAGCAACGTGCCGCAAGACGCGGCTAGTCCCTGGCGCCCTCTCTTCGAGAACGTGCGCCAGGCTATCGGCCAGCGGCGCGACGAGCTCGGCGTCGTCGGCAGCATCAACTGGTTGCGCGGCACCATGGAGGCCATGGGAGCGAACCCGAACGTGGTCCGCAACATCATCTACCGCGACAAGGGCCGGATTCCCGACAAGCGCGCGCTCTTCGCTATCCTCGACGCGCTCTGGCGCGAGGCCGGCAACCCCCCACTCGACATGCCCGACCTGCAGGCCATCCTCTCCCCCACCGCCAGCGCGGAGCAGGAGGTCATGCAGCTCCTCGGACGCGACAAGCGCAAGGCGTACCGCGCTTTGGTCGGTGGTCTGCGCGAGGGCGAGATGCCCAAGGTCTTGGTCACGGGCCGGCCGGGCTCGGGCAAGACGCTCCTCACGGACTACGTGCGACAAGGCGTCGAACTCATCGATGACCTGGGCCTCGACATCGTCAGGCTCGAGTTCGGCAGCACGGATCTCGCCACGTCCCTCACCCGCCTGGCTACCGAACTCGGGGTGCCGAGCGAGGTGATGGAGTCGCGCCTCGTGCGCATCGCCACCGCCAGCGCCTACGCCGTGCAGGCCGATGCCCAGGCCGAAGTGGCGCGCCTGATCCTCGAGGCCCTGCGGTGCCGCAAGTCACAACTTCTGCTCATGCTGCACGTATCGCAGTCCCTCACGAACCAAGATGCCCTTGGCCTGGTGCCGTTGCGCCTCAACACGCCAGAGGTGCCGCGCGTGAGCGCCAGCGAGTGGCTATGGGTGACGCTTTTCGAGCCGTTCGCCCGCCAGCCGCAAGTGGCCCTCTTCGTGACCATGACCGACCTCCCGGCCCGGGCCATGCAGCGACTCGGGAACTTCATCGACCCGGTGAGGCTAACGCCGCCAACGGCCTCCGAAGCGCGCCGGTTCGTGAAGGCCAGGGTGCCTCACTTGGGCGCCAGCCAACAGGAGGAGATCGTCCGGCGGGCCGGTAGGTCGTTCGAAGAACTGCGCACCCTCACCCTCCTCGCTCAGGCTAGGGCTCCCCAGGAGGCCGGCGAGCAGCCGGACGAGCAGTACATCGAGCAGCTTTCGCGCCTCGTGATCGCCGGCGATGCCGAGCTGCGCCAGTTCCTAGCGGCCCTGGCCGTCCTGTCGCCGCCGGAGTTCACGGTGTTCGAGGCCGGCATCATGCAGCGGGTGCGAGACGTCGACCGCGAGCTGGGGACGTTCGAGCTCTCCTTCTTGGACTCCGTCCCGGGACAGCCCGGCCAGTACCGTGCGTTCTCGCGGCAACTCGCTCGCGCCTTGCAGGCGCGCCTGATGGCCGCCGAGCCAAAGGTCTATCGGCGCACGCAACACGCAGCCGCCTGCGCGTACGAGGCGGAGGCGAACGCCGACCCCACCGGTGAAGCAGCCGCGCGGCACTTCCACCACCTCTTCGAGTCGCGTGACTGGTTGGCGCTGACGCGCTGGCTCGCCACCCACTCCGTCTCGCACGCACAAGTGAGGCAGGTGTGGCACGCCGCCGCCAGCGAGCTGACCAAGGGCGCCGCCTTCGACGCCGTGGCCAAGGAAGTGGCTGCTCACTACGTGAAGCTGGGCGCTTACGAGCACCCCGAGGCCGTCCGGGCGTTCGAGGCGGCGGCGGCCTCGACCGACCAGGCGTTGCGCGCCTGGACCCTCGTCAAGCGCGCTGAGGGCGAGGCCCTGGCCGGCCGCTTCGACCGCGCCGAGGTGCTCCTCGACACCGCCCCAGTGGCCGACTCGCCCCTCCTGCGCGCTGAGTACATGCTGGCGCGGGCGAGCATCGCGCGTTGGCGCGGAGACCTGACGGAGGCAGCCAGGCTCGTTACGGGCCCCGTCCGCAAGGAGCTCGAGCGCTTCGAGGGGCAGGCCAGCGAGTCGCGACTAGTGTTCACCAAGGCCAAGGTCTGGGAAGGCCTGATAGCCAAGGACAGGGGCGACCTGGAGGCGGCCCTCGCGCTGTTCGACGAAGCCGAAGCCTACGACGACCTCGTGCGTGCTCGCATCGACTTCCAGCGCGGCGACATCGCCATGCGTTTGGGGCTGCTGGACGCGGCGCTGGTGGCGCTCGACAGCGCCGTCAAGTTGTCGCGGCGCTCAGAGGCTCTAGCGCAGGAACAAACCCGCTACCTGGCGCGCCGGGGCAGCCTGCGCCGGCTCCGCGGTGACCTCGCCGGGTCGGTGGACGACTTCACGGCGGCCCGCGAACAGTTGGCCGCCGACGGGGCCGTCGGCGCGGAGATCGACTTCTGGCGCGCCAAGGTCGACGACGAGTCGTCACTCACGGCACTTGCCATGGGGGACTACGAGGAGGCCACCTACGCCATCACGCAGGCCCTGGCAGGCTTCCGGAAGCATGCACGGGCCCGAGACGCCGGCGCGGATTATCGGGTGTTGAGGGGCACCCTCAACCTCGCGGTGGCCTACGCCTGCCGCGGCCTCGCCCTCCCGTACCGGAGGCCATTCCCGACCTTGCGCGACAACCTCGATTCGCCCGATCTGCGCCATGCGCGCCAACGCATCGAGGAGGTACTGACAAGCGTGGACGGCCTTGGCGCGCAACGCGGCTTCCTGCGTCTCCACGCGCTCCTCCTCGCCAGCCAGTTCGCCGTGGACGGCGCCTCCGCCCATAAGTACGCCCAGGCCGCGCTAGCCGGGGCGGGCTACGACTACCAACGCGCACTCGCTCGCGGCGCGCTCGCCGCGGCGAACATGCGCCTGGCGCAACCGGACGAGGCCCTTGCCGACGTTCACGAGGCCGAGAAGCTCCTAGGCGCGGTCGATCCCTCCGAACGGAGCGACACGGGGCTGCGCGCCCAACTCAAGGCGCTCGCCATCGACGTGCACTTCCACCTTGACGTCGCCAAGGAAGCGGCGGAAACGCTGGCCGACGCCTTGGAGGACGACGCGTTGTTCCCGTATCACGAGGGCCTGCTCCGCGCCTTCGGGGAGTCCGCCGACGAACGTCAGGTGGGTGACGCCTGGAAGTCGCACCGGCGTCTCCGCTCGCTCCTGGGAGTGGACGGGACGGGACCCTCGACCCCGGCCCGTCTGCCCGATGCGCTCGTGGCCTCCTGGCGCTCTCGTAACCGCATGGCCGTGGCGTAGGAAGGCCAGGCGTGGCGCCATACAGCGCCCCAGGCAGCGTATGACCGCAGCCACGACGATCACTGCTTGCGAGGCGCCAGGCGCCCTCGCGGGGTTGGCGCCACACGAGCGTCTGGACCTTTTCCGGTCCCCTGCTAAGCAGTTGGCGGCGCTCGTCGACATCGCCGAAGACGAGCGCGGCTGCGTGGTGGCCGCCGCCGACGGCGGCACCCTGGTCGGTTACGTCGCCTTCCACCCCCCCACCGAGGTGGAGTCGTGGGGTTCCGACGCCACCGGGGAACTCATCGAGCTGGGCGCCATCGAGGTGGCCCCGGAGTACCGGAGTCAGAACCTTGCGCGGCGACTGCTGGAGGCGAGCTTCGCGGGGGGACGTTTCGACCACACGGTGGTCTTCGCCACCCTCTACGTCTGGCACTACGACCTCAAACGTAGCGGCATGACGGACCTGGCGTACCGCCGCATGCTCGAGCGGCTCTACCGCGCCGGAGGCCTGGAGGTGTTCCCCACCAGCGACGAAGAGGTTCGCAGTAGCGCGGCCAACGCGCTCATGGCCCGGATCGGGCCTCGAGCCCCGGCGCGGGTCGTTGAGGAGTTCCACCGCCTGAGGAAAGCGCAGCCGGAGCCTATCGTGGGCGCCTGGTAGCATCGAGGCACATAGGAGAACCGCATGCTAGTGAACGAGATCATGACCCGCAAGGTCGTCGCTATCGGACCCGACACGCCGATCAGAGACGTGCAGGCGCTCATGGAGCTACGCAACATCCGTCACTTCCCGATCCTCGAGGAACGCAGTGGCAACGCAGGTTCAGACCACCTTTTGGGAATCGTCTCCGACCGCGACCTGCGCCTCGTGGGCGCCGATCATCCCAGGGCACCCAAAGGAGTGACGGCCTCCGACCCCGTGAAGTCCGTGATGATAACGGACGTTCTGGTGGCGCATCCAGAGGATCCAATCGAGGAGACGGCGAAGGTCCTACGTGACAACAAGATCGGCGCCATGCCCGTGATGGACGACGGACGCCTGGTCGGGATCGTTACGGGCATCGACATGCTGGACGCGCTCATCCGCATGTCGGGGGTGCGGGAGGCGTCCAGCCGCCTGGAGGTCGAACTGGTCGACCGGCCCGGCGCGCTCGCCGGTCTGCTCGACCGCGTGGCCAGCCGCAACGTGAACGTCTCGAGCGTCCTGACCGCCCGTGCAGACGAGGGCAGCGTGACGTTCGTGCTGCGAGTCGGTACGTTGGATGGGCACGGCCTCGCGGCCCACTTGCGGGGGCTCGGCTACAACGTGCTTAACATCAACGCGGTCAATGCGCACAAAGAAATATCCCCTCTGCTGAGCAGGGCATACAGTTTCGAGATGGGGGCGCTCAGCAGCAATAACGAGATCAAAAAGGCGGTACGGGCCGTGAACGTCCACCTTGACGGCAAAGGCTGTTGGGTGTTCGACCGCGGGGCGGACAACGAGATCCTGAAGGATTTCTTTATCGGCGAATGTCCCCGGGCCATCATCCGCCTGAAGAAGAACACCAGGGTCGATCATGGGCAGGAAAAGGTCGAGGTAAGGGAACTGGGCAAAAAAGTGGACTTTTCGATAAGCCAAAAAGTGGTCAAGGTAAAGAAGGACAGGCCGGTGGCCGAAGTGTACGATATAGGTGCCGTACCGATAGAATACAGGATGGGGCGGACCGTGCACCATCTGTGGCTGGTCGTCT
>CAJDWU010000017.1_pt1 | contig 31657 bp, 31 predicted proteins | sample 7391771 | NCBI WGS metagenome assembly CAJDWU01 (sample SAMEA7055737, study PRJEB34461) | soil metagenome | biome: terrestrial ecosystem; feature: Peninsula; material: soil | place: Antarctica | collected 2016 | reverse complement strand
GCCCTCCGGGCCGTGATCCCCGCCATCGTCGGGCAGGCTATCGGCCTCTTCAAGGACACCTCGCTCGTGTTCATCGTCGGTCTCATGGATTTCTTCAAGGTGGGGGACATCGTTTCCGCTCAGCCGGAGGCGCTCCTCGTGACGGGGGGAGTCAAGCTCGAAGTCTTCTTGTTCATCGCGTCCATCTACTTCTTCTTCGCGTACCGCATGTCGATCGCCAGCCGACAGCTCGAGCGCAGGCTCGGCGTTGGGGAGAGATGAACCATCAGCGCCTAGCATCCAACTATGGAGGTAACACGTGAGTGACGTGTCCAGTGTGGCGAGCCCCGTGCGCGCCGACGCGCCGGCTTCCGGCGAGCAGATCATCGACATCGAGGGTCTCAACAAGTGGTACGGAGAGTTCCACGCGCTGCGCGACATCTCGATGTCCGTCAACCGCGGCGAGGTGGTCGTCATCATCGGGCCATCGGGCTCAGGAAAGTCGACCCTCATCCGCTGTGTCAACCGCCTCGAGGAGCACCAGCAGGGCAAGATCGTCGTCGACGGGGTGGAACTGACCGACGACGTGCGCGCCATCGACCAGATCCGGCGCGAGACCGGCATGGTTTTCCAATCCTTCAACCTCTTCCCGCACCTGACGGTGATCGACAACATCACCCTTGCGCCTATTCGGGTACGCAAGTGGAAGAAGTCGAAGGCCGAGGAGCGGGCACGTTACTTCCTCGACAAGGTGGGCATCCCGGAGCAGGCGGGCAAGTACCCCGGCCAGCTCTCCGGCGGCCAGCAGCAGCGCGTGGCCATCGCGCGTTCCCTCACGATGGAACCGAAGGTCATGCTCTTCGACGAGCCCACCAGCGCCCTCGACCCCGAGGTCATCGGTGAGGTGCTCCAGGTCATGGTCAACCTCGCCAAGGAGGGCATGACCATGGTCGTCGTCACGCACGAGATGGGCTTCGCCCGCGAGGTGGGTGATCGCGTCATATTCATGGACGCCGGCCAGATCGTCGAGGTGGGGCCACCGGATCACTTCTTCGACAGCCCACGGGAGGACCGCACGAAGGCGTTCCTCTCGAAGATCCTGTGAGGCGCGGTGACTCACCCGAGCAGTTCATCACACCAGACATGCGCCCATGAAACCTAAACTAGTGTCATGAAGTTAGCCTTGGGAGATTTGCCCCGATGACCGACGCTGCCGGCAGTCGCGGCATCCGCATTGCCGACGTGCTGCGCAATATCGTGGCGAAGGGTGCTTCCGACATCCACCTGCAGGCCGGCGCACCTCCCTACATGCGTGTCGAAGGGGAACTGTACCCGTTCGAGGGCGTGCCAACGCTCACGCCGGAGCAGACCGAACAGATCGCCCTCGCCATGATGAGCGAGTCTCAGCGCGAGCTTTTCCGGCATCGCCACGAGGTCGACTTCGCGTTCACCATCCCGAACGTGGCGCGGTTCCGCTGCAACGTATTGCGCCAGCGTGGATCCGTAGGCGTGGTCATGCGTGTGATCCGCGACGCCATCCCGAGCTTCGAGTCGTTGGGGCTGCCGGGCGGCGTGGTCACGGACTTGGCGAGCCAGCCACGCGGCCTAGTGCTCGTCACTGGCCCCACGGGGTCGGGCAAGACCACCACTCTCGCTGCGATGATCGATTTCATCAACCGCCGCTTCGCGCGCAACATCATCACGATCGAGGACCCAATCGAGGTCCTGCACCGCAACCAGAAGAGCCTCGTCATCCAGCGAGAGATCGGACTCGACACGGCCGACTTCGTGGGGGCGCTGAAGTTCGCCATGCGCCAGGACCCCGACGTGATCATGGTCGGCGAGATGCGCGACAAGGAGACGGTAGAGGCGGCCATCTCGGCGGCACAGACCGGCCACCTGGTGTTCAGTACGCTGCACACGCTCGACTCCATCCGCACGGTCAACCGCATCATCGACTTCTTCCCGCCACACGAGCGCGACCAGATCAGGATCTTGTTGGCCGAATCGCTGCTGGGCATCCTCAGCCAGCGGCTCCTCTCACGAGCCGACGGTTCCGGCCGCGTGCTCGCGCTCGAGGTCCTGATCAACACGCCCCTGATCCGCGACTACATCAAGGACGAGGAGAAGACGCCTCTCATCAAGGAGGCACTCATGCAGGACAACCTGCGCGGCATGCAGACCTTCGATCAACACTTGGTCGAGCTTTACCTAGCGGGGCGCATCGCCATGGAAGACGCCACGTTCACGGCCACCAGCCCCCACGAGTTCCGCCTCATGGTCACACAGCGCCAGGGCGGCATCGGCATGGACGAACACAGCGAGATTGGCAGCATTCACAAGTCGCGGGGCGGGTTCCAGCGCTGAGCCCAGCGGCGTGAGGGGCCCCGGATCGCTGGTCGGTCCGGGGCACTTTCATGATCGAGGAAGAACCACCAGTTGCCTAGGGATGACCTTGCTCCCACGGGTCCGGCAGTCGCGTTCCGCGAGCCCGAAGGAGCGGCCTTACGAGGCCGGCGAGGTAGAGCGACCCGGTCACCAGCACGGTGGCTGGGCCGCTCGCCGTTCCTTGCCGAGCGGCGGTGGCGATCGCGGCGTCGAGCGCTGCGGCCGCATCTGCCAGGAACACGCTCCCTGACAGCGCCGTCGGGGCTCCCTCGCCGAGGGCCGCCTCCGTCAGCAACACCGCGGAAGCGTGTGGCGCGAGGCTACCCAAGACCTGCGCACCCTGCTTGCGCGCCAAGGCGCCGAAGAGGAGAACGTACCCGGGCGTCACTTCCAGCTTGAGGCGGTCGGCGGCGGCGGGGTCGTGGGCCCCGTCTAGCACCACGGTGACGTCGGAGCCGTGTGGCCCGTGGACCAGGAAGCGCTCGAGGCGGCCGGGGAGGGCCGGCGCCCTCAGGCCAGCCGAAACCGCGGCCTCGTCGACCCCCAAGAGCCGCAGCGCCGCGGCGGCCAACCGTGCGTTGGCGCGGCGGTTGGCATGCCGCCGTGCCGTGGCGTGAAGCGAGGTCTTGGGTTCCAGCGCTAGCGCGATCTCCGCGGGGAGCGCGAAGAGGCTTGTCAGCGCGGCGCCCGGTGACCCATTGCCCGAATCTCGCTGGGTGAAGGGGTCGAGGTAACAAGGAGCACCCACGGCCTCAGCCGCCGCGGCCACGACCGCCACGACATCCGGTTGCACGGCTCCGCACACTACGGGCACGCCCTGACGGAAAGCTCCCGCCTTGTCGCGCGCGATCTGCTCCAGGGTCGAGCCGAGCACGTCAAGATGGTCGAGGTCCACGTTCGTGAGTACGGTTAGCGCCACGGGGTATACGGCGTGGGTGGCGTCGTGGAGGCCCCCCACGCCGGCCTCCAGGACGCAAGCATCCGCGCGCGCGTGCTCGAACTCGGTGAGCGCCATGGCCAGGGTCCACTCGAAGAAAGCCGGTCGGGTCTCCTCCCCGAAAGGCCACGCCGCGTCGAGCCGCTTGGCCGAGTCCACGAAGCGCACTAATGCCTGGTGCCCGATGGGCACGCCGTCCACTGCGATGCGCTCACCGAAGTCCTCCACGTGAGGGGAGAGGAACCGGCCGGTGCGCCTGCCGGAAGCGCTCAGGCCCTGCGCCATCATGGTCGTCACGCTGCCCTTGCCGTTGGTGCCGACGACGATCGCGGTAACGGGCGGCGCCGCGAGGCTCAAGGCGCCGAGGAGGGTACGAGCGCGCTCGTCGGTGCGCCGCGCACCGGCCCGTGTGCGAGCGAACAGCCACTCGAGGGCCGCGTCGTACATCGCCTTGAGGCTCGGTTCCGTGAGCGTCACCGCCCGCTTAACGAGATCAGTTGCGCCGGCGCCTGCGGGGACGGCGCTTGGTCGACCGCTCGCCCTTGCCGCGGCCGCCGCCCTTGGTCTTGCGTGGCCCGCCTGCCTCGCCGAACGGTTCGAGGGGGCCCTCACTCGCGATGCGAACGAGCAGAGCGTCGACATGGCCCTCGGCCAAGCGCTGCGTGAGCTTGAGGATGTGGTGAGGCGACTGGACGTCGACGTACACGACACTTTGTCCGGGGTGCAGAAGGTAGGCTCGTGCCCGCTTCTTGCCTAGCGCCGTCTCCAGCTCGACCGTGCCGGCGAACTGTACGCTCACGCTCTTACCGAGCATGGGCACCTCCGTCGGCGCAGCGAATTCCTCCATGGTCCGCAACTCGTGTAGCAACCCTAGCGGATCCCGGTAGGGCACGACGTACGGCATGCTGGCCTGGTCCTTGGGCCCCTTCACGGCCGAGACCAGCCCCGTTTGGGCGTCGAAGGTGACGTCGAAGACGCGGCTGTCGTTTCGCTCCTGCGTCTCTTCTAAGTACCTGAGGGAGAAGAAGCGTTGCGCGTGGCAACGGCTGCGCTGGACCACGGTAACGTTCCCGAGTGGTCCGGAGAACTGCGAGCGCCCCTCGAGTTGCGTGTGCCTGCCTTGCAGCTCGGTCTTGAGGACCTGCGTGCCAGCGGGTTTCCCGCGATACGTGAGGCGGAAGCTCATGACCTCGACCGACATGGTGTCAATCTACCACCTGTTCGGGCGCGTGTCTGAGGCGCCGACCGCGGCTAGAACGGCAGGTCGTCGTCGTTCAACTGGCTCAGTTCCTGCGTGTTGCGGCCCTGCCTGAGCACGTTCATGAGGAGCGACACGATGGCCGGGTCGAGGGTCTTGCCCGCGTGGGCGTCGAGTGCCTTCTCCACGTCGCGCAGCGGGAGGGCCTGGCCGCGTTCGCTGCTGAGCAGGTCGAAGGTGTCCGCCACCGCGACTATCCTCGCGAGGAGCGGGATGTCCTCCTTGCGCAGGCCGTCGGGGAAGCCCGAGCCGTCCCAGGCCTCGTGGTGATGCCTCACGCCCTCGGCGGCCGGGGCGAGGAGCTCCGAGACGGCCACCATGTTGGCGCCGCGTTGGGGGTGTTCCAAGTCTTCGATGCTGGGGGCGAGGCCGTTGCCGAGTTTACCGATGTCGTGCAGCATGGCGGCGAAGTAGACGTCGGCGAGCCGCGCCCTCGACATGCTCATCGCCCTGCCAAGGGCCAAGGCGTAGGCCGTGACACGCTCTCCATGACCCAACTGTGCGAAGTCGGAAGACTCGAACGCCTGCACGAACGCTCGCGTGAACTGCACCAGGCTGAGCTTCGCCATCCGCAGCTCGAGGGCCTGGCCGTGGGCGTCACCGAGGACCGCGGCCCAGCGTGAGGCCAGCTTGACGTCATCATCGTTGAAGGCGGGGCCGCCGTGGCGGTGGAGGACGAGGGCGCCGTGCCGCTCGTAGCGGCCGATGACCGGCACTACCAGTGCCGTGGTGGCCTCGCGCATGCCGAGTTCGCCGTAATCGGAGCGCGCCCCGGCCTCGTTGCTCGTGAAGAGCTCTGCCACCAGGTTGGGCACCACGCGCGGTCCGACGCTGCGCCACGGACCGTTAGCCGCGGGAAGCTCCAGCAGCGCGTCGTCGTAGCCAACCTGCGCCTCGAAGCGGTAACCCGCTACGTCCTCGCCAGTTACGACGTAGCCGCGAACGTCGCCGCTGAGACCCCCCTTCAGGGCCTTCAGGACCTCAGCGGCCCTTGCCTTAGCAGTGCGGACGCGGGTCAGCCCCTCGCTCACGCTCAGGGCGTCTGGCGCGGAAGTGTCCGCATCTTTCGAGAACAGGCGTTTGAACACTTTTCACCTACCGCCGGGCGGCTTTGGGCCGCGGACCCCCCGGAACCGTTCGTCGAGCATAACCGCAGGCGGGCGGACCACGCTGCGAGGAACTGGTCATCTGCCCCCAGCGGCCGGCAGGCGCCCAGGCCTCGTTAGAATGGCCAGCATGTTCGACCTGCGGTTCATACGCGAGAATACGGCGGCGGTACGGCGCGCCGTGCAAGCCAAACAGATGCCCGGCGTGCTGGCCAAGCTCGACCGCCTGCTCGTCCTGGACGAGGAGTTCCGCCTTCTGAAGCGTGACCTCGAGGAGCTGCAGGCGCAACGCAACGCGGGCGCCCGCCTCGTGGGCCGGCTCAAGCGCGAGGGAGCGAGTACCGATGAGTCGATGGCCGCCATGGCCACCCTCTCCGACGAGGTGAAGCGCCTGGAGGACCGCGAGCGCTCCCTGCAGACGCAGCTCGATGAGTTGGCGCTCGAGGTCCCGAACCTCCCGCACGAGAGCGTTCCCTACGGTGAGAGCGAGCACGACAACGTGGTTGCCAAGGAATGGGGTACCAAACGCGAGTTCGGCTTCACGCCCAAGCCGCATTGGGACCTACTGACGGCTCGTGGCTGGGTGGACTTCGACGCCGGCGTGAAGATCACCGGCGCCGGGTTCCCGGTCTTCAAGGGGACGGGCTCGCGGCTCGTAAGGGCGTTGCGCAGCTACTTCCTCGACCGCCTGGTGGCCGCGGGCTACGTCGAGATCATGCCGCCCCTCATGGTGAACGCCGCCTCGGCGATGGGCACCGGCCAGCTTCCCGACAAGGAAGGGCAGATGTACGAGGTGACCGACGGCTTCTTCCTCATCCCGACCTCCGAGGTGCCCGTCACGAACCTCCATCGCGACGAGATCGTGGCGCTCGAGGCCCTACCCATCAAGTACGCGGCGTTCACGCCGTGCTTCCGCCGCGAGGCCGGTAGCCACGGCAAGGACGTGCGCGGCCTGAACCGCATCCACCAGTTCGACAAGGTCGAGATGGTGCAGTTCGTGGAGCCGGAGAGTTCCTACGACGCGCTCGAGGAGATGACGCGTCAAGCGGAGGGACTCATCGAGGGACTCGGCTTGCCGTACCGACGCCTACTCATATGCACAGGAGACATGGGTTTCACGCAGGCCAAGACGTACGACCTCGAGCTGTGGAGCCCCGGCCAGGAGCGTTGGCTGGAGGTCTCGAGCGTGAGCAACATGGAGGCGTTCCAAGCTACCCGGCTCAAGACGCGCGCGCGGACTGGCGGCGCCTCAGGCAAGGGCAAGACGCAGGTAGTGCACACGCTGAACGGCAGCGCGCTGGCGTTCCCCCGCACCATCGCGGCGCTAGTCGAGACCTACCAGGAAGAAGACGGTAGCGTGCGTGTGCCGGAGCCCCTGAAGCCCTACCTGGGGACGGACCGCTTGCAGTAGTGCTCAGTCGTCGTCGACGGTGCGTGGCACCCTGAAGAAGTCGCCTTGCACATTGGGCGCCAAGCCCAACGCGACCCTTGAGTCCAGCGAGGGCGTCACTTCGTCCGGCCTTAGTAGGGTGGCGGGTGATATTGGAGGCGTCCACTCCGGTTCGCCCTCCACGTCGACGGCCTGCAGCCTCTCGAGGTAACCGATGAGCACCTCGAGGTCTGCCGAAACTGCTTCGGCCTCGCCCGGACCGAGCTCCAAGCGCGCAAGGCGTTGGAGGTGTTCGACCCGTTCGTCTCGTGAGTTCACGCCATGGGATGCTAGCACGCTCACCAGATGAAGCCGGCCAGCCAGTAGAAGAGCACTGCCAACGGCAGGGCAGGCAACATGGCGGCCACCTTCAGGCGCTTGATCTCGAGGAGGCCCAAGCCCAGGGCCACGATCATGAGCCCGCCCACGCCGTTCACTAGGAGCACGCGCGGGTCGGCGGCGGGGTCGGGCACGAGGCTCGCGAAGGCGCCGGCTACCAACGACAGCCCGCCCTGGTAAACGAGGATCACCAGTGCCGAAGCTGCCACGCCGAAGCCGAAACTGGTGGCGAGGGCGAGGGCGGAGAAGCCGTCGAGCGACGACTTGAGGACGAGGAACCCCGCCTCGCCGGTGAGCCCGTTCTGCACGCTGCCAAGGAGCGTCAGCGGACCGACGCAGAAGAGGAGGGAGGCCGCCACGAACCCCTCGGTGAAACTACCGCGGCCGCGCAGGCGGCGTTTCAGCCCCTCACCGATGCGCTCGAGGGCGGGCTCGATGCGCCACCACTCGCCAACCGCCGCCCCCACGGCCAGCGCCAGCAGTCCGATTATCACTCCGGGAGGGTCCGTTACCTTCCCCAGGTCGAAGGCGTTCGCTATGCCGATGTAAAGGGTGACGAGCCCGATGGCCTGCATGACCGCCTCGGTCACGCGCGGCGGGAGCTTGCCCCGCAGCGCGAGGCCGATAGCGGAACCAACGAGCACCGTGCCGATGTTGAGGAGGGTGCCCCAGGTCTGGTCGAAGAGCGTCACCCTCCGGCTTCCTCGTCTTTCCGCCCCGCGCCCAACCCGGCCGCTTCGTCGTGGCTCGGCGCCTTGCGCAGCACGAGCACCGTGGTGATCACACCCACGAGCAGCGGTATGCCCACCACCCAAACAAGCCACGTCGACAGCGACTTGGGCGCGAGGGGCGTGGGCGGCAAGACGAACGCGATGACGCCGTTCGGCGCCCCGCCCACCACCAGCGAGACGTTGGCGATAGCCTCCTCGTCCTGGAACGTCGTGTCCCGCACGCTCAGCGTGTACTCGCCTACGGCGGGCGCCAGGAAGCGGCCCACGTAGGTCCCCTTGACGGTGGTCTCCGAGAAGCGCCCCGAGCTCACGTCGGGCTCAGCGTTCAGGAAGTCACTCGCCTCGCTGCCGATGGCGCTCTCGGGCACGGTGGGTCCAGCGGGGTCGAGGGAGCGCAGTTCCACGCGCACGTGCGCCTTCTCGAGAGGCACGAGGAGAGTGTCCTCGAGCCGCAACCGGATCTCCATCTGCGCCCCGGGCACGGGCGGGTCCGGGGCAACCTGCAGGTCGCCGATCACGAGCGTGGCGTGGGCGCCTGCGGTTGGCGCCAGTGCGAGGGAAGCTAGCAGCGCGCTCAGCGCGAGGACCTTGGTCAACGAGCGCGCGGCCTGTTTGAGTGACGAGGCGGGTTCACTCATCACGCGCGGCCACCACCAGGTTCCAAAGGTACTCACGCGGCGTAAGCCCCGAATCGTGAACGGCGGCGGCGAGCTCGGGGCCGAGGTAGCGGTAGTGCCACGGTTCGTACATGTAACAAGTGACGTCCTCCTCGCCCGCTGGGTAGCTCATCACGAAGCCGAAACGCCAAGCGTTCGCGGCCACCCAGGCACCCTCCGGGGTTCTCGCCCAGTCTTCTAAATCCCAAGCTGGCGGGCCGCCACGGGTCTTGAGGTCGAAGACGGTCCCCAGTTGGTGCTCGGAGTGCCCGGCGCGGGCGCTCGACCTGAGGGCGTGCTCGTAACCGTCCTTCGCCACCCAGCCGTCGAAGACCCCCCGTTGGTATTCATAAGAGCGGTAGGCGGACTGGATCTCGAGCGCCACGCCCGCCTTCTCGGCGGCGGTCAATAGCGCGACCAGGTCATCTACCAAGACGGCCCGCAGACGAGAACCCTTGGGGGCAACATAAGGCGCCACGCCTTCCAGCACCGCGGCCAGGTCCACCAGGTCGGTGGGCGCGTAGTCGGCGGGGAGCCTGAAGCGCGTGTCGAGCACCGTATGGCGCCACTCGCTCAATCCGGCGCGAGGCGCCGGCTCGTCGGCAACCAAGCACCTTGGCGGTGGTTGCTGCGCGTTGGAACTCACGGGTAGGGCCTCCTCAGGAGGGTCGGGGGCGGGTCGAGGCGTGGCCGCGAGCGATACCTGCGCCGTGGCCGTGCCGGCGATGCCGCCGGCGCCGGTGGTGGCGCCCCCGCGCTCGTGGGGCACGGCGGCCAGCAAGGCCCAGACCGCGACCAGGGCCACCACGGCTACGCCGCCCGCGCGACGAGCTCTCCGGCTCACGGGAGTGGCCCGAGGACGGTGCCGCGCATCTCCATCGGCTGCGCCAGTATCAAGAGCTGGAGGGCCGTGAACGCCAGGACGTACAAGGCCATGGGCCACATGGCGAGCACCCAACGCCGGCCGCCGAAATCGCGGCGGGCGATGCGGACGGCGGTGACGAGCCCTACGGTCATGTAGACCGCGCCGATGCCCGCCTGGATGGGGAACAGCCAGCGCGTGGGCACCATCTGCGCCAGGCGCCAGTTAGGGTCGACCGCCAGGCCGCGGTACTCGAAGAAGTGTTGGAACACGGGGATGGCGCTGAGGGCGCCAGTAAGGAAATGGAACACGTAGTGCGCGCCCCAGAAGCCGAAGCCGAGTGCGAGCGTCACGTAGCCCCAGCGCTTCACCGCGGTCAGGGCGCCGGTTCGCTTATCGCCCAACCGGTCCGCGAGTACGGCTGCGCCCACCGTGAGGGCCGAGCCGACCAAGGTGGCGAGCAGGTACACGAAGCTCAGGAGCAAGAACTCGTTGCGAGTGCCCAGGAACGCCGATAGCCACGCCGCGAACGCGTAGAAGGGCGTGACCATGGCCAGTGCGTTCACCACACCCCAGAAGGTGAGCAGGACGCCGAGGGCTGTGGCTGGAAGGCCGAAGCGCTTGGCCCAGGGCTCGCGCGCTAGCTCGCGCCCGGGCGTTCGAACGCTCAGGGCCACGTTGTCGTACGGGCAGGCACGCACGCAGTTGAAGCAGTAGGTGCAGTCGAGATTGGAGGTGATGGTCGGCACCAAGAGGTCGCTCTCGCAACCGGGGAAGTAGCCCGTGCCGTTGGGCGCGGTTATCTCCGCGAGGGGAATGAAGGCCGCCAGGGTGGCCCCGTGGGGCGCCGTCTCGTAAGTCTCGCGGCCATGTAGGCACGGCTTGTGGACGCAGGCGCGGCAGACGTCCGGGTCGACAGCCACGACCTGGCTGGGCGACACGGTGCTGAGCGCGAAGTTGAAGTTCCCGAGCGGGCACACGTAACGGCAGAAGGTCCCGGCCGGGAACAGCGTGTCGACGACGAGGGCTGCCCCGAAGTAGCCGATCGCCAGCCAAGCCGTGAGCCACGGTGAGGCCCACAGGTCGAACGCCTCGTAGGTGACGAAGTATATGACGGTGATCCCGAGCACCAGCCACTTGTTGCGCAAGAAGCGCGGGAAGGTGAGGGGACGCCGCAGGAGGCGCTTGAGACCACGCGAGGCCCCGCGAGTGAGCATCAGTGGGCAGGCCGCGCAGAACGCGTTGCCGAAGAGGGCGAGCGCTAACACGACGAACCCTCGGTAGTGGAGCCACGTAACCGTAGTGGCCACGTTGCGAGGCGCCAGTTGCCTGCCGGTCAGGCCGTCGACGATCACGAAAAGCGCGAGGACGAGGAGGGGCAGTTGGAAGACCAGCCGCCCGTACTTCCAGCGTGCCAGCCGCCTGAGGCCCGGGAGGCGGAAGAGGTCGAAGCCCCGAGGCTGGTCTACGAACGGTCCGCTTGGGCGGGCCGGCGCCGGGCCGGACCGTGCCCTGGTGGTCATCTGGAGGCTACGGTCGTGAGGAGCTCCCCACGCGCCCTTGCGCCGGAAGGGGTGGTGACGTCGACCGTAAGGATCCAGTCACCAGCCATGCTGAAGGCGAAGTCATCTGACCGGTAAGTACCCTCGCCGACCTCGACCGCGGTGGTCAACACCGGCTGCATGCCGGCGTGAGTCATGTTGCCCGTGACCTTGACCGTGGCACCGGTGACCGGCCGGCCGGCATCGGTCAGCTCCACCACGACGGGCACCCTACCCACGTTAGGCGCCTCGCCTAAGCGCACTGCGACGGCGAAGCTCCCGCTCGCCCCCACCTTGGCATCCGGGGGCCTGCAGGCCGTAACGAGGAACGCTGCTACTAGTGTGAGGATGATCAACGAGTACAGGCCGGTTGAGAACGAACGCTGGTACATCGGTTCCGCAATCTACCACGCCTTAGGAACGCGCCCAACGGCCCGCAGGTAACTGGCGACGCCGACCTCCAGGGCAGCAGCCAAGGTGTCGGGAGTCGTCAGCAGGTGGCGGTCGTTGAGGTTGGACAGGTAGCCGAGCTCGACGAGAAGCGCGGGCGTGCCGGGCGCCACCGTGTGCTCGAAGCGCCGATCGTCGAAAGCGTAGTACTCGAACATGTTGCTGGAGACGTTCTTGTCGTCATCACGCAGGTTCGTTAGGTTGAGGACGGCGCGGTCGACTGCCAGCTTCAACAACGCCTCGTCGGCGTTGCGTGCCGGCCAGAAGTGCGCGCTCTTGTAGCCGTTCCTGGCGCGGTCGGGGTTCGCATCGGCGTGGACCGCGAGCACGAGGTCGGCGCCGTACCTGGGTGGCACGGTGGCGGGGAGGACGTCGACGATGGCGCCGCGACCACGTAACCTGGCGGCCAGCGCCTCCACGACCGCGGCGTTCACGTCCACTTCGTCGAGGCCTTCGTTGTTGGCGCCCGTGCTGTAACGCAGGTTGGCGAGCTCGTCGGGCTGTGCAGCCGCCGCTAAGTGGCCGACCTGGAGCCCGATGCGGACTTCCCCCTTCAACCGGTTGGCTAGCCAGCGGACCGGCCCGGCGCGGTAAACGCGCACGTCGGGTGCGCGGGGCAGGGCGCGCTGCAGGCGGTGCCAGCCGGCGGTCAGGCTCCCACCGACGGCCGCCACGGCGCCACCGTCGTCGCCTTGGACGGCCGCCCTGACGTTGAGGCCGAGGAGCACGACCACGGCCACTATGAACCCACGGCCCAGCAGCCGCCTCCGTCGCAGGCGGGTTCCGCGGCGGTCCTCTGCATCGGGCCGCTCCTCGCCTTGCTCTACGCGCCTTCGCGCCGGGTCCCTATCGCCGTTCACACCACGATGCTACCCAGCAACGCGTCTCGCCTCAAGCTGGAATGCCCCGCGGCGCCGGCCCCGTGCGAAACGTCACAACCGGACGGCCTCGAGCCAGAAGATTATGTGCTCGTTCACGTTCTCCAGGTGATCACCTAGCCGCTCGAGGTAGCGGGCCACGGCCGCCAAGTCGCTGGCGCGGCCGATCGTGCTCGTGTCGGCGAGCATGTAGGTGAGAAGCTCGCGCTGGATCTGGTCGTAGAGGTCGTCGATCTCCGTGTCGAGGGCGTGAGCCCGGCGGGCCGCCGCGGCGTCGCCCTCCGCGAAGGCCTTGGTGGTGGTGTCGATCATCACCTGCAACACCTCGAATATCCGCTGCATGTCGAGGTACTTCTTGATGGGCGGCTGCTGGGCCAAGCGCTGCCCGACCGAGGCCACGTGCTCGGCGTAGTCGCCGGCGCGCTCGATGTCGGCGAGGGCCTGCAGCGCTGCGCCTAGGAAGCGCAGGTCCCGCGCTGCGGGCTGACGCCGCGCGATGACGGTCAAGATGCGCATCTCGAGGCTCGCTTGGATGGCGTCGACCTCCTTGTCCAGTTCGGCGCAACGCTCAGCCCCTTCGGGGTCGGCCTCGATGAGTGCGCGGCGCGCCCACTCGCAGCTCTCGCGGACGAGGCTCAGCATGCGCACGAGGTCGCCGGTTATCGCCTGCAAATCAAGTTCGAGTGGTGCCACGGTCGAGTCCGTCATGTGTCACTCAAGGTTAGCGCTTCGAGGCGAAGTCGGGGGCTGGACCGGCCGGCACCCCGTACGCCTGCCCGTCGGCGCCGACCGGGGCGCGCCGTTGGCGCCGCTAGAATGGCGGCATGTGGCGCAGCTCGGCCCCGAAGGCCGCCTTCCCCCTAGAGAGCGTGGTTGCCTCGTGAGCGGCACCACCGTCCTAGTGGTCGAGGACGACGACGCCGTCCGCGAGATAGTGGCTTACCACCTCGCGGCTGCCGGCTTTCAGGTGCGGGAGGCGGCCACCGCAACCCAGGGCTGGGACGAGTCGGCGGGCGCGTCGCTCATCGTCCTCGACTGGATGCTTCCCGACGAGAGCGGGTTGAGCCTCCTGCGCCGACTGCGAACCTCTAGCGGCGCGAAGTTGCCGGTACTCATGCTCACGGCTCGAGCGCGTGAGGCAGAGCGGGTAGAGGGGCTCGAGGCCGGCGCTGACGACTACCTCACCAAGCCGTTCTCTGCGGCCGAACTCGTGGCCCGCGTCAGGGCGCTGCTCCGCCGCGTCGAGCCGCCGAAGCGCATCGCCATCGGGCCACTGGTGGTGGACGTCGACGCCGGCGAAGCGTCGTGGCACGGCGAGAAGCGCGACCTGACGCGGCGGGAGTTCGAGCTCGTGTGCTTCCTGGCAGCCAATCCCGGCCGTGTCTACAGCCGCTTCGAACTTCTCGACAAGGTCTGGGGCGAGGATTTCGCGGGCACGGAACGCACCGTCGACCAGCACGTCGCCCAACTGCGCGCGGCCATCGCGGACGAGCTGGTGGTGACGGTCCGCGGGCGCGGCTACCGTCTGGGCGACCTCCGGGAGTCCTGAGTGAACGGTCCCGGGGCGGGATGGTGGGACTCCCTCAGCGAGGGTGTCGTGCTGTTGACGGGCGACCGCGTGGTCGACCTGAACCGGGCCGCGGCCGCGCTTCTCGACGTCGACCCGGCTCGGGCCAGGGGCGCGGCGGCGATCACCGTGCTGCGCGACCACCGCCTGGAGGCGATGTGGCGCTCTGGCGAGGGCGACGAGTTGCGACTGCGCTCGCGCATGGTGGCAGTCACCGTGACGCCCTTCGGGTTGATCCTCGATGACAAGACCGAGCTGAGGGGCGAACAGGAGGGGGCGCGTGAGCTCCTGGCCGTCCTTTCGCACGAGCTCCGTACGCCCGTGACCACCATGCGGGGCGTGCTGGAGGCGCTGGAGCAGGGTGCGGACGGTACTCCCACGGCAGCAGGCGCCGAGTTGAACCGCCGCTTCCTCTCGCGCGCCCGCGCGGAGGCCGAGCGCCTCACGCGGCTACTGGACGACCTCACGGTGGAGTCGAGGCCGCCACGCGAGCGCAGCGTTCCGGTAAGGGAGGTGGTTGCCCGCGCCGTCACCCTCCTGCAGCCGCAACTCGGGCTCGGTAGCGTGGTGGCGACTACATCGGTCGGAGACCTGGTGGCGTGGGTAGATGAGGACAAGTTCCTTCAGGTGGTGGTGAACCTGCTCGAGAACGCGGCCGTGCACGGTCCGGCGGGTGGGCGCATCGTGGTTGCTGCCTGGCGTGACGAGGGCCTCGCTCGTCTCGAGGTGCGTGATGACGGGCAGCCGCTGGACCCGGCGCGAGTCCCGGCGCTGTTCGCGCCCCACACCCAGGGTGGCCCCAAGACGAAGGGCACTGGGCTCGGTCTTTACATCGTCAGGTCGATCGCGCAGCGCTGGGGCGGTGAGGCCTGGGGCGGACCCCACCTAGTTCCGGGGGCAAGCGCTAGCGGGAACGCTTTCGGGGTGTCCTTTCCGCTAGCGCCCCGGGGCTGAGGTCAGCCGTTCGGGTCGTCGTGACTGAACTTCGGGGCGGGGAGCTCGGTGCGCGTGTGTGCGAGCCGCGCTCGGTCAGCGCTCGAGAAGGCGTCGGCCTCACCGCGGGGACCGCCGGCCGCTCCTGAGTCCTTGTCCCGGACCGCCGGCTGGGCCTCGGGCGCGATTCGCGAGTTGGGGAAGGCGACGGCGTACCAGCTCGGTGGGATCAAGTAGAGAGCGGCGGCTGCTACCAGCAGCCCCCACGGCCAGCGGCTGCTGGCCTCCAGGATGCCGGCAATGCTCACCTCGCCGTCACGCAAGGTGAGCCACGCCACTCCGGCAGTACCCCACGTCAGCGTGCGGGCCACCACCATATCGAAGGGCCCGGCCCAGCGCGCCATGCGAGGAGAAGGGTAGATGGCGAGCCACCCCAGCACGACGAGCTCGAAAGCGAAGAGCGCTTCTGCCGGCCCGGGAAGGCCGCCCCCGGCGGTGGCGGCGGCGAACAGCGCGCCGCCAACGAGGCCCACGCTCGGGCCGAAAGCCAGCGCGACCACGTAGAGGGGCACGCGGGCGAGGGCGCGGAGGCCGGCGCTGACCCACTGCTCTGCGCCGGCCCCTGCGAGCCGCTCCGCCGCCGCAACTAGCAAGAAGCCCAGCAAGACCGCGCCGAACACCCTGAGTGCCAACCGCGGGCGGAAGAGGACCAGCAGGTCGCCGCGCAGCAGACCGGTGAGCAGCGACACGAGCGCGAGCAGTAGCGCGGCGCACGCCGAGTAGAAGACGACCGGGTCCCCGGACAACCGTTCCCAGGTAAGAGGCTCGATCCCCATGATGCTCACCACTCAGGCCTCTCGTCGAGGGTTGCGCCGAAGGGGCTGGCGCCCAAGTCGCCTGTGCGCGCTATGCGCAGAAGCTCCGCTTGCGCGGCCCGCCGCCCCGGGCTCCGCGCCAACACGCTACCGGCTGCCGCCTCCGTGAAGACGAACGCGCGTTGCAGGGCGTACAGGCCGCTCGGGTAGTGGCGCCGGCCGACGACAAGGCCGCCCCGGCGCCCCTCGACGCCGAACGCTGGGTGGGAGGGCGTAGAGCTGCCGCCGATGTGGACCACCGGCGTGTTTACCAGGAGGCTGCGGCGCCCAGTTGCGCCGAGCCGCAGCCCGAAATCCAAGTCCTCGTTCCAGAAGCGGAAGGTCTCGTCATAACCCCCCAGAGCGAGCCAGTCAGGGCGCCTGATCAGGTGCAGGCAGCCCGACAGCCAGGGAACCACCACGCTTGCAGCCGGCGCCGCAGGGTCTCCGCCCCTCGTGGCGCGCTTAGCCAAGGAGCGGTAGTGACGCCCGTACCAGGCCCCGAGGGATTGCGGCTTTCCGCCTCTGTCGAGAGCCAACGGGCCAGCAGCGCCGGCGCCTTGGTCTGCGAGCAGCGCGCCGATCAGGTCGGCGAAGGTGCGTTCTCGCACCATCACATCGGCGTTCATCAGCGCCAGGTAGTCGGCATCGGTGCCGGCCAGGCCGGTGTTCACTGCGCGCGCATAGGAGTGATTGGCGCTCGGCACGTAACTCACCTGCGGGTGCGCGGCCGCGAGGTGGCGCTCGAAAGAGGGCGTCGGGTCCGTGTCGACCAGCCTCACGTCGGCATGCGGGGCAGCAGCCAGCACGAGGTTCAGGCACTCGTCCGCCAACTTGGGCGTGCGGTAGTTGACGATAGCTACCGCCAGACGGGACTCACCCATGGCCGATAGCATGCCACGCGCCGGCGTTAACCCGCCGCTGTCTCGCTTCAGCACATGCGTCTCATCCCTGAGGACGTACCATGACTAGTGCCAACCCTCGACAATCCCAACCGTCCTTTGCGCCTTGGCGTGGCGCTTGGAGGCGGTAGTGCCCGTGGTTACGCCCACTTGGGCGCGCTCGCCAGCCTCGAGCGTAACGGGCTCGTTCCAGACGTCATCGCCGGTACCAGCTTCGGTGCCGTGGTAGGTGCGCTGTACGCCACCGGCCGACCCCTGCCCGACCTCTTGGAGCAGGCCGAGGCCATGCGTAAGCGCGACGTGTTCCCGTACGTTGCTGACTTCGGCCTCCACCAGGCGGCGCTGTTCCGCGGACGGCGCCTCGAGGCTTTCTTCGACAGGCTGCTCGAGGGGCGCGACTTCTCGGACTTGGAGAAGCGCCTCGTGGTCGTGACGACCGACATCGATACGGGGGAGACGGTTCTCCTCGAGCACGGGCCGCTGGCGCTCGCGCTGCGCGCCAGCACGGCCATCCCCGGCGTGTTCGCCCCGGCGCTGGTGGACGGCCGCCGGCTCATAGACGGTGGGATAGGTTCGCCCGTGCCCCTGAGCACCCTCGACGACCTCGATGTCGACGTGGCTATAGGGATAGGTGCGGGCATGGAGGCCGGCGACTCCAGCGCCATCAGGCTGGCGCGGCGCATCCTCAGTTCGAACAGCGCCAAGCGTTGGCAGTCACGCGCCGCGCAAGCGACGCCTAAGGGAGCGGTTGGACGGCTCGGGCGCGCCCTGGCGTTCGCGGCCGGTGGCTGGGCAGGAGAGGGTGCAGAGAATAACGCCCTCGATGTCGAAGGGCAAGCCTGCCGGCACTTCGAGGTGCACACCCGGCCCCCCATCCACTGGCTGAACTTCAACCGCGCCGGCGAGGCCATCCGTGCCGGTGACGCGGCGCTGAGTAGGCTCATGCCCACGCTTCAACTGGCCATGGCGCAAGGCTGAGGTTCTCGCCGGCGCGAACTTAAAGAATGCGCTTTCCCAGGAGGCTGGCCGCCATCTCTACCAAGATGGCGGCCGTCTCGTTGGCTCGGTCCACGATCGGGTTCACCTCCACGAGGTCCAGGCTCGTCACCCGTTCGGAATCGGCGAGGAGCTCCATGAGCAGGTGCGCCTCGCGGTACGAGAGGCCGCCGGGTTCGGGCGTGCCTACACCCGGGGCGATGCTCGGGTCGAGGGCGTCGGCGTCGAAGGACACGTGCAGGCGCTCCAGGTGGCCCAGCTGTTCCAAGGCCGCCGCCGCCAGGTAGGCCACGCCGTGCAGGTCGACGTCTTTCATCGTGAACGCCGTGATGCCGAGTTCCGCCAAGAGCTGGCGTTCACCGGGATCGACGCTGCGTAAACCGAAGTAGACGACGTGTTCGGGCCTCACTACTGCGCCGCCGCCCCACATGGAGGTGAAGCGCTCGTCCCCTAGGCCCAAAAGGTGCGCCACCGGCATGCCGTGGACGTTACCGGACGGGCTCGTGGAGGGCGTGTTGATGTCGGCGTGGGCGTCGACCCACAAGAGGCCCGTGTCGTGCCCGTGGCTGAGGCCCGCTACGGTGCCCATGCTGATCGAGTGGTCGCCGCCCAGCGAGACCACGAAGTCGCTGGCGGGCAGGTCCCGCAGCCTCCGCAAAGCGGCGGTGCAAGTGGCGGCTATGGCGTCGGCGTGGTGGGGCCCGTCAAGGGTCGGCAGGTGCTCTATCGCCTCGGCGGGCGGTACGTCGAGGTTGCCCATGTCGACCACCTCGAGACCCACGTCGCGCAGCGTGGGCGCCAAGCGCGCGAGCCGCAGGGCGCTCGGGCCCATGTCGACGCCGCGGCGGCCCGCCCCCAAGTCCATGGGCACGCCCAGTACTTTGACTTTCCGCATACGGCCACGCTAGCACGGGCTCCGTGCACGCCAGCGTCAGCGCGGCCGGGTCAATGCTTTACACCCCCCGGGCGCTTCCAACTGCGGCCGATATCCTCGAGCATGGCGTAGGCCTCGTGCGGTCCCATGCCTCCCGCCTCGTAGAACTCGGGCGTGGGCTTGCGGAACTCGATGTATTCGATGATCGGGTCGATGATGCGCCATTGCGCTTCGACCTCGTCGGCGCGCATGAACAGCGTGGGGTCGCCTTCCATGACATCGAGAAGCAGCGTCTCGTAGGCCTCGGGCACGGTGCCCTCGAAGCTCGTCTGGTAAGAGAAGTCTAGCCCGATGCGGTCCAACTCCACTCGTTGCCCCGGCCGCTTACCGTTGAAGCGTATGGTCATGCCCTCGTCCGGCACGATGCGCATGACGAGCCGATCGGTGTTTACGGGGGCCGACAGCTTGAACGGCACGTGCGGTGGGGCCTTGAACTGCAGCACGATCTCGCTCGCCTTGGCCTCGAGGCGCTTGCCGGACCGCAGGTAGAACGGCACGCCCGACCAGCGCCAGTTCTCGATGTTTAGCTGCATGGCCGCGAAGGTGGCCTGCTTGGAGCTGGGGTCGACGTCGGGCTCCTGCCGGTAACCCACCATGCCGTTGCCCGCTACGTACTGGCCTAGGACGGTTCTCTCGGGGTTCGGGCAAGCCACGGCGCTGAAGACCTTGACCTTCTCGTCTCGCACGTTGCGGGCATCGAAACGTACTGGCGGTTCCATGCTCACCAGCGCGAGGAGTTGGAGGAGGTGGTTCTGGAAGACGTCGCGGAGTACGCCGGCCCCCTCGTAGAACTCGCCTCGGCCCTCCACGCCCATCGGCTCGATCATCGTTATCTGCACGTGGTCGATGTAGCGGTTGTTCCAGATGGGTTCGAACATGGTGTTCGCGAAGCGCAAGACGCCGAGGTTCTGAGCGGTCTCCTTCGCGAGGTAATGGTCGATGCGGTAGATCTGCTTCTCGTCGAAGTGCTGCAGCAGCTCGGCGTTAAGCTCCTTTGCCGACGCTTCGTCTGCGCCGAACGGCTTCTCGACGACGAGCCGCGAGAACTTGCCCTCCGCGGGTTGAGCCAGCCCCGCCTCGTCGAGCGACCTCGCGATGCGGGCGTAGACACCGGCCGGCGTGGCCGTGTAGAACACGGTCCCGGCCACGTCAAGGTCACGCAGCTTGGCCGCCAGCAGCACGAAGCCGTCGTCGCCCTGGTAGTCGCCCTTGATGTAGCTCATGCGTGCGGCCAACGCCTTCCAGGCTGCCTCGTCGAGGTCCGGCACTTCCTTCGCGATCTCCTGGCCGAGGAAGGCGCGCAGGTCTTCGTCGGTCATGTCACGGCGAGCATGGCCGATGATGACGCTGCCCTCGTTCAGTTCGCCCTTGACGTGGAGCTGGTAGAGGGCGGGAATAAGCTTCCGGGCGGTCAAGTCGCCCGTCACGCCGAAGATCACGAAGGCGCAAGCGGGGGCGGGGCTGGAGCGCGCTACGGTGTCCGGCGCCCCAGGCTCCGCCAACCGCTCCCGCCGCCGGGTGTCTGAGTCACTGGACCCAGTGTGGCTCACTGGCCAGCCTTCTTCGTCTTGTGCCCACCGAATTGGTGACGCAGCGCCGCGATGGTCCGGTTCGAGAAGGCGTCCGTCTCGCGGCTCGCGAAGCGCGCGTACAGTGCGGCGGTCACCACCGGCATGGGCACTGCGTTGGCCACCGCGAAGTCGACCGTCCAGCGGCCCATCCCGCTGTCGTCGACGTAGCCCTCGAGGTGCTCCAGGCGCGGGTCGTCGTGAAGAGCGTGCGTTAGGAGCTCCAGCAGCCATGACCTCACGACAGCGCCGTTCGTCCACAGGTCGGCTATGGCTGACAGGTCCAGGTCGTGGTGTGGGTAGGTCGCCATTGCCTCGAAACCCTCGCCGTACGCCTGCAACATGCCGTACTCGATGCCGTTGTGGATCATCTTCACGAAGTGCCCAGTGCCCGGGGGTCCCACGTGCGCCAGGCCGCCCTTGGGGGCCAGGGTCTCGAGGATGGGCTTGGCGATCTCGAAGGCGTCGTCGTGGCCCCCAACCATCAGGTTGTAGCCGTCCTCGAGTCCCCACACGCCGCCCGACACTCCCGCGTCGAGCCACAGCACGCCGGCCGTCTCGGCCTGCGCCGCGCGCCGCCGCGAGTCCTCCCAGTTCGAGTTGGCGCCATCGATGAGGACGTCACCGGGGGAGAGGGCGGCCAGCGCATGCTTCACGACCTGCTCGGTGGCGTCGCCGGAGGGCACCATGCACCACACCACGCGCGGGGCCGCTAGTTGAGCTACGGCCTCAGCCACGCTTGCGGCGCCTCGGGCGCCCTCCTCGACGAGTTCTGCCACTGGTGCGGCGGCGAGGTCAGTAACCACGGGTGCGTGCCCGCCCTGCATCAGCCGGCGCGTCATGTCGGCGCCCATGCGGCCGAGTCCGACGATCGCGAGTTCCATGAGGTACCTCCTAGTACGCCCGTTCCAGGCGCGTTCCATCAACGATGCTAGCAGGGGAGCGTGATAAACTGCGCGCCGTTGACGCACGCAGGGCACGTGGGGCACGTCTAAGCGGCGCGCTGGGCCGCGCGACCCCTTCTTGAAGGTGGAGGCGATAGGTGGAGGTCGAAGGCAAGGCCGTAGTCGAGGTCGACGAAACGGCGGCGGGCCGTCACGCTGGGGCGCTGGAGTTGCTGCACCGTGGCGCCGAGCAGATCGTGCCCGCTGGCGGATTGGAAGAGAAGCTGGTGCTGGCTGCCAAAGAAGGCCGGCAGCTTCGCGCCAAGCTTGGAGTGGACCCGTCCAGCGCCGATCTACACGTTGGCCACGCCGTCGTACTGCGCAAACTGCGCCAGTTCCAGGACCTCGGGCATAAGGTGGTGCTCATCATCGGCGATTTCACTGCCATGATCGGCGATCCCTCGGGCCGTAACAAGACGCGTCCTGTCCTGACGCTCGAGGAGACGCGCCGTAACGGGGAGACCTACGTGGCCCAGGCCACCCAGATCCTCGACACCGACCCCGACAAGCTCGAGATCAGGCACAACAGTGAGTGGCTGGAGCCGCTCGGGTTCGCGGACGTCATCCGGCTCGCCTCCAACTACACCGTGGCGCGCATGTTAGAGCGCGACGACTTCACGAAGCGGTTCCAAAACGGGGTGCCCATCTCGGTGCACGAGTTCCTCTACCCACTGGCCCAGGCCTACGACTCGGTGGCCATACGTGCCGACGTGGAACTGGGCGGCACGGACCAGCTCTTCAACCTGCTCGTGGGCCGTGACGTGCAGCGCGCCTACGGCCAGGAGCCGCAGGTGGCGTTGACCACGCCGCTGTTGGTGGGGCTGGACGGCGTGGAGAAGATGTCGAAGTCGCTCGGCAACTACATCGGCATCGCGGAACCGCCCGAGGTCATGTTCAAGAAGGCCATGCAGGTAACGGACGCGCTGCTCGTGCAGTACGCGGAGCTCTGCACCGATCTCGACTTAGGGGCTGTGCGCTCGCAGCTCGCGGCAGACCCCGTGGCCGCCCACCGCACGTTCGCGCGGGAGCTAGTGAGCGTCTATCACGGCGCGGCCCCCGTGGACTCCGCGGAGCGCCGCTACGACGAGGTCGCCCGAGGGGTCATCCCGGAAGACGTGGCCGAGGTGGTAGTGGCCTCCGGTGAGTTCGGTGACGACGGTGTGGGCCTGTTGCGGCTGGCGGTGCTGGCCGGGCTGGCGGCCTCCAACGGTGAGGCGCGCCGCCTCGTCTCGAACCGCGGCCTGCGCCTCGATGGCCTGCCAGCCACCGACCCCCAGCTGCGGCTGACGCTCGAGCAGCCCGTGGTTTTGCAGCGAGGCAAGGACGCGTTCGTGAGGGTTCGGCGGGCCTAAGGACCCGGTCGGCGCTGGGCCGCACCCGTGTTCGCTGCGGGGTGAGGCCGGTCTGCCTTAGATGGCCAAGACGTACGCGATCTCGAGGAGCTCGCGGTCGATGTCCTTCGGGTAGTCGTCGAGTTCCACCAGCGGGATCTTGACGACCTCGCGCCGGTTGGTTCCCACCATCACGCCGCTCTGTCCCGCAGCTAGCGTGCGAACCGCGTGGTATCCGAGCCGCGAGGCGAGCACGCGGTCACGGGCGTTCGGACTGCCGCCACGCTGCGTGTGGCCCAGGATGACGGTGCGGACGTCGAAGCCGCACGAGTCCTCGATTGCCTTCTGCAGGCCTGTCGCGCCGCCCGGGTACGCGCCCTCGGCGACGACGACTATGCTGGAGGTCTTGCCCCGTTCCTCGGCCTTCAGGAGTAGGTCGACCACCTCGTCGGCTTTCAAGGGCGCCTCGGGTACGAGGATCACCTCGGCGCCCCCGGCCACCCCAACTGCCAGGGCGATGTGACCGGCCCGGCGCCCCATGACCTCGATGAGGAAGAGGCGGTCGTGGCTGGCCGCCGTGTCGCGCAGGCGGTCGACGGCGTCCAGCGCCACGTCGAGCGCCGTGCTGAAGCCGATGGACACGTCGGTGCCGTTGATGTCGTTGTCGATGGTGGCGGGGACGCCTACAACGGCGATTCCCTGCTCCTCCTGGACGAGTTGAGCTCCCCTGAAGCTGCCGTCGCCGCCGATGATGACGAGGCCGTCGATGTCGTGGCGCCGCAACGTGGCCGCCGCGACTGCGCGGCCCTCGGGCGTGTAGAACGCTTCGCAACGAGCCGTGCGCAAGACGGTGCCGCCACGCTGCAGGACGTTGGCAACAGCGCGGGGGCCGACCTCTGCCATGTCGTCTTCCACTAGCCCAAGGAAACCGCGCTGGATGCCCGTGACCTTGATGCCGTCGTGGGCCGCCGTGCGCACCACCGCACGGATGGCCGCGTTCATGCCGGGGGCGTCGCCACCGCTTGTAAGCACGCCGATATGCCTCACAAGCAACGAGTATATCGCCGTCCACGCGCGCTTCTCATAGGGACGGGCGCCCCGTGCGCCGTGACGCGGGTACGTGCAAAGATGAACGGCGTATGAATATCGTCGCATTGAAGGAAACCGTAAGCGGTGAGCGGAGAACTCCGATCACCCCTCAGGTGGCCGACAAGCTCGTGAAGTTGGGCGCCACCGTGACCTTGGAGCCCGGTCTGGGCGCGAGTTCCTACTATGGCGATGAGGAGTACGCCAAGGTGGGCGCCACGTTCGAACCCGACCGGGCGAGGCTGTTGGCTAGTGCCGACTTGCTCCTCGCCGTGCAACCGCCATCCCTGGATACCGTAGCCGGCCTGAAGCAGGGGGCGCAGGTGGCCGGGTTCCTCGACCCGTTCTTCAACCACGACCTGGTGCGTGCTCTGGCCGCCAAGGGCGTCGACGCTCTGTGCATGGAGCTCATCCCGCGCACGACCTACGCGCAGAAGATGGACGCGCTCTCGAGTCAGGCGAGTCTCGCCGGTTACGCCGCCGTGATCTTGGCAGCGGAGCGCTCGGTCAAGGTGTTCCCCATGATGAGCACGCCGGCCGGCACTATCCCGCCGGCGCGCGTGTTCGTGGTGGGCGCGGGCGTCGCCGGTTTGCAGGCCATCGCCACGGCCAAGCGTCTGGGCGCGAGGGTCGAGGCCTACGACACGCGGCCGGTGGTCAAGGAGCAGGTGCAGTCGCTGGGTGCGAGGTTCGTCGAGATCGACGTGGGTGACACGGGCCAGACCGAGCAGGGCTACGCCAAGGAGATGACGGCCGAGCAGCTCGAGTCCCAACGCAAGCAGATGGCCAAGGTTTGCGCCAACGCAGACATCATCGTCACTACGGCGCAAGTGTTCGGCAGGCGGGCGCCTGTCATCGTGAGCGCCGACATGGTCGCCGGCATGCGTGCCGGTAGCGTGATCGTCGATCTGGCCGCCAGCACCGGCGGCAACGTGGAGGGCTCGAAGTCCGGCGAGGAGGTCCTCACCGCCAACGGTGTACGCATCGTCGGCCTCGCCAACATGCCCGCCGAGGTGGCTAAGGACGCCAGCCAGGTCTACTCCAACAACCTGTACCTGCTCCTAGAGCACGCCTGGGACAAGGAAGCCAAGAGCCTACGCCTCGACTCAGAAGACGATGTCGTGGGCGCATGCCTGCTCACCTCCAAGGGTGAGATCCGCGACGCTCGGGTGCGCACTGCGCTCGGGGAGGGTTGACCGTCATGCTGCTCCTACTAGCCTTCGTTCTCTCTATCTTCTTGGGCTTCGAGCTCATCAACAAGGTGCCGTCTCAGCTGCACACGCCGCTGATGTCGGGCTCCAACGCGATCTCCGGGATCACCATCGTGGCAGCGCTTGCGGCCACGGCCATCGAGGGTCCGCTTGGCACCACGCTGGCGCTCCTAGCGATCATCGCCGCCACCGTCAACATCGTCGGCGGCTACCTGGTGACGGACCGCATGCTCGGGATGTTCCGCGCCGGCGGCAAGGACAAGTGAGGCGGCTGTGACGACGGTAGTCCAACTGGCATACCTGGTAGCAGCCGCACTCTTCATCCTAGGTCTCAAGATGCTCGGTCGCGCTCAGACGGCGCGCCGGGGCAACATGATCTCCGCGGCGGCCATGCTGATCGCCGTGGTGGCGACGCTCTTCCTGGCGGGGCTCGATTACACGTACATCGTCATCGGCCTGATCGTCGGCACTGCCATCGGCGTCTTCATAGCGCGCACCGTGAAGATGACCGCCATGCCCGAGATGGTCGCCCTCCTCAACGGTTCGGGCGGCCTTGCGTCCATGCTCGTCGGCTGGAACGAGTACATCCGCAACCCGCACGCAGACCCGGTGGCGGCTATCTCGATCTTCGTGGCCGTCGTCGTCGGCGCAGTGACGACCACGGGCTCGGCGATGGCCTGGGCCAAGCTTTCCGAGAAGATGCCCGGTAAACCCATCCAGTTCGCGGCGCAGCAGTTCGCGAACGCCGCCATCCTGGGTGCCACGTTGATCCTGGGCGTCATCTTCGTGTTGTACCCCGGCTCGAGCTACCCTCTTCTGCTCATCTTCCTCGTGCTCGGCCTGGTGCTCGGCGTGCTGGCGGTACTGCCCATCGGCGGCGCCGATATGCCCATCGTCATCTCGCTGCTCAACAGCTACTCGGGCATAGCGGGCGCGGCCGCCGGCTTCGCCATCGGCAACACTGTGCTGGTAGTGGCCGGTTCGCTGGTCGGCGCGTCGGGCATAATCCTCACTCAGATCATGTGCAAGGCCATGAACCGGTCGCTGGCGAACGTGCTCTTCAGCGGCTTCGGTGCGGCAACGAAGTCCACTAGCGGCCCCGTCGAGGGCGAAGTCAAGGCCTTGAGCGCCGATGACGCCTACTTCGTTCTCGAGGCCGCCTCGAGCGTGATCTTCGTGCCCGGCTATGGCATGGCCGTGGCGCAAGCCCAGCACGTGGTCAAGGAACTGGCCGACCTGCTCGAGAAGAACGGCGCCGAGGTGCGCTACGTCATCCACCCGGTGGCGGGCCGCATGCCAGGTCACATGAACGTGCTGCTGGCGGAGGCGAACGTGCCATACGAGCAGTTGGTGGAACCGGACGACGTGAACCCGACCATGGAGATGGTCGACGTGGCGATGGTCATCGGCGCCAACGACGTGGTCAACCCCGCCGCGCGCGAAGACAAGAGCAGCCCGCTCTACGGCATGCCCATCATCAACGTCGACCAGGCCCGCACCTGCATCGTGCTCAAGCGCTCCATGAACCCGGGCTTCTCGGGCGTTGAGAACCCGCTCTTCTACAAGCCCAACACGCGCATGCTGTTCGGCGACGCCAAGGCGTCACTGGGTGCCCTCGTGGCCGAGTTCAAGGACGCCTGAAGCTCAGGTTGGCCCCGGTGCTCAACGCTCGGCGCCACCGCTCGTGGGTGGCGCCGAGTTCTCTGATGATCCTGGACTGGTGCGCGCCTAAGGAGATAAGGAAAGTTGACAACGTAAGACTCAAGTTACTATCATCGCCACATGGACGCCGAACGCTTCACCGAGGCCGCGCTTCAACTCATCGCTAGCGCCCAACAGGTGGCGCGCACGCGCCAGAACCAGCAGGTGGGGCCGCTTCACTTGGCGGCGTCGCTGCTTGCCGACCCTGCCGGACTCCCCAGCCGCGTCGTGGAACGCGCGGGAGCGGACTCCGCAGCGGCGCGCTCAGCGATAGACGCGAGCCTGGCCAGGCTCCCCGTGGTCAGTGGGACCGACGGGCAGTTCATGAGTCCAGTACTAGGCAACGTTTTCACCCGCGCCGAGGCCCTGGCAAAAGAGTGGCAGGACGCCTTCGTTGCGGTCGACACGCTGCTCGTGGCCTTGCGCGAGACTGCCGGCAAGGAACTCGGCGCTCTGCCAGCGGCCACCGCCCTCGAGGAGGCGGCCAAGACCATCAGAGGTGGCCAGAACGTTGACAGCCGCAGCGCCGAGAGCACCTTCGAGGCGCTGGAGACCTACGGCATCGACCTCACCCAACGCGCTCGCGACGGCAAGCTGGACCCCGTCATCGGCCGCGACGACGAGATCCGCCGCGCCGTGCAGATCCTCTTGCGCCGCACCAAGAACAACCCGGTCCTGATCGGCGAACCCGGAGTGGGAAAGACTGCCATCGCCGAGGGCCTCGCGCAGCGCATAGTCAACAAGGACGTGCCCCAGGGCTTGCAGAACAAGCGCATCGTGCAGCTCGACATGGGCAGCCTCCTCGCCGGGGCCAAGTACCGTGGTGAGTTCGAGGAACGCCTCAAGGCCGTCATCGAGGAGACCGCGCGCTCGGCCGGCGATATCGTCCTCTTCATCGACGAACTGCACACGATCGTCGGCGCCGGCAAGGCCGAGGGCGCGGTGGACGCCGGCAACATGCTTAAGCCCTCCCTGGCTCGCGGAGAGTTGCGCATGATAGGCGCCACGACCCTCGAGGAGTACCGCACCATCGAGAAGGACGCGGCGCTGGAGCGACGCTTCCAACCCATCTTCGTCGACGAGCCCAGCGTAGAGGAGACCATCTCCATCCTGCGCGGCATCAAGGATAAGTACGAGGTGCACCACGGCGTGGGCATCACCGACTTGGCCATCATCGCGGCCGCCACCATGGCCCACCGCTACATCTCGGATCGGCGCCTCCCCGACTCGGCCATCGACCTCATCGACGAGGCCGCCAGCCGCATCAGGGTGCAACTGGATTCGCTCCCCGAGGAGATCGACGACCTGCGCCGCCGCAAGCTGCAACTGGAGATCGAGCATGAGGCCATGAAGCGCGATCGGGCAAGCTCAGGCCGACTGGGAGGCGGAACGGGCCGTCCTCGAGGAGTGGCGCGGCGACCAGGAAGAACTGGACCGCGTGCGCACCCAGATCGAGGGGGCGGAGCGCGAGTACGACCTCGCCACCGCCGCCAGGCTGCGCTACGGCGAACTGCCCAAACTGGAGGCCGAGGTCAGGCGCTTGGCCAAGCAACTCGACGACGCGCGCTACGTGCGCCTCGAGGTGGGCGAGGAAGAGGTCGCGCAGGTCGTGGCGCGCGCCACGCGTATCCCGGTGGCGCGGCTGCTGGAAGGTGAACGCGAGAAGCTCCTCCACTTAGAAGACGAGCTCCACGAGCGCGTGGTCGGCCAGGATGAGGCTATAACGGCCGTGGCAGACGCCATCCGTCGCTCGCGCGCGGGGTTGTCCGACCCCAACCGGCCCATCGGCTCGTTCATCTTCTTAGGTCCGACAGGCGTGGGCAAGACCGAGACCGCCAAGGCGCTCGCGCTGCAAATGTTCGACAGCGAGGACAAGTTGGTGCGCCTTGACATGTCTGAGTATATGGAGCGCCACAACGTCGCCAAGCTGATAGGAGCTCCTCCCGGTTACGTCGGTTACGAGGAGGGCGGACAGTTGACCGAGGCGGTCAGGCGCCAGCCGTACGCCGTCATCTTGCTCGACGAGATCGAGAAGGCCCACCCGGATGTGTTCAACACGCTGCTGCAGGTGCTCGACGACGGCCGCTTGACGGATTCCCAGGGCCGCACCGTCGACTTCCGTAACACCGTGATCATCATGACGAGCAACATCGGCTCGCCGCAGATCCTGGAGGCCAGCCGCCAGGGCGCCGACTACGACACCCTCAAGCAGACGGTGTTCGCGGAACTCAGGGCCTACTTCCGCCCCGAGTTCCTCAACCGCATCGACGAGGTCATCGTGTTCCACGCCCTCGATCAGGCGCAGATCCGCACCATCGCCACACTGCAGGTCGAGCGCCTGCAGCGCCGCCTTGACGAGCGCCGCATAACCCTGAGGCTGGCTGACGAGACCCTCGACGAACTGGCGCGGGTAGGCTTCGACCCCGTGTTCGGAGCTCGCCCCCTCAAGCGCGCCGTACGCGACTACCTCGAGACGCCGCTGGCGCGCGAGATCCTGGCCGGGCACGTGGCCGATGGCGACACGGTGGAGGTGCTGCTCAGCGATCAACCGGGGGCGCCGCTGCGCTTCGAGGTGTTGGAGTTGGCTGCGAACTGAGGCCGAAGCGCGGTGGGTCGCGGGCCGCACGTGCGCCGGCACGGGCCTGCCCAAGGCGGGGCGGGCGGACGTCGGAGGACTCCGGCCTGCTGGCGAGGACGCGGTGGCGGCGCTTCTAGCCTACTTTGACCAAGTGCGCCTGACCACGAGCAAACCGCTCATGCTGAAGGTGGAGGACGGTGACCGCCGTCCTGGTGCGTGACCTGTGACGGCGCCCGACGGCGGAATGCGCTCAACACCCGAGTTCCGCCGTGGAAGACGCTTGAAGCGTCGACCTGGCTCGGCGGACCACACCAGCAGACTTGACCTACGACATGCTTCGTACTAAGGTCATCGTTAAGCGAACCGGAGGTTCACGTGGACCGTAATCCCACCGAGGCCGAGTTGAGAATCCTGAACGAGCTATGGCGTCGCGAGCCTGCCACGGTACGCGAGGTGCACGAGGCGTTTGTCGCCACCAGGCCGGTGGCGTACACCACGGTGCTCAAGCTCCTTCAGATTATGCTCGCGAAAGGGCTGGTGGAGCGCGTCGACGCCTGCCGGCCGCATCGTTACCGGCCAGTGGAGGAGCGGACCGCTACCGAGTCACTCCTCATCCGGGATTTGGTCAAGCGAGCCTTTGGCGGATCCGCCAATGCGCTCGTGCTCAGGGCGCTCAGCGAGGCGCCTATCCGCGCCGATACCAGGGCGGCGATTGAGGCGCTACTCGCGGCCGACCTTCAAGGACGCGAGTGATGCCGCTGCAGGGGCCTCTGTCGGCGTTCGGTCACGTGCTGTTGCTATGGGCGCTCCCCACCACGGCGTTAGCAGTGGTGGCAGGTCTCACGTGGGCGCCGTCCGTTCGGCTGAGTGCCGCCTCGCGTTACAGGGTCGCTGCGATCGCCTTCGCGTCGATAGTGGCGGCCTTGCCGGCGGCTGCCTGGTGGCTGACGACGCAACGGCCACAGGTCGTCGCGGCCGCTCTCGAAGCCCGGTTCTTGGCCCTTTCCTTCGAGGAAGCCGCCCAGCCGCGCGCTCGTGACTTTGCCGTGCGCACCGCCGCGGAAGCGCCGCGCCGCGAGCTGGCGGAGGCAGCGCTCACAGGCCCGGCCAGCGCCCCCCCGCTACCTTCCGTCAGCCGCGTGGTGCGGCGCGCGGTCGAAGGCGCCGCGCCTTGGCTGGGCATTGCGTGGCTACTTGCTTTCGCCTTGCAGCTAACGCGGCTCGCGCTTGACACCTTAGGCGTGCGCCGCCTGCTGCGCACGCTCGAAGCTGCGCCGGAGCGGCGCTGGAGGGCTCTCTTCGAGGCTGCGGGAGCAACCTGTGAGCCTACGCCTGGAGGGGGGATTCTGGTGGGGTTCGGCGGCCATCGAATCCGCGTCGGTACGTCGACCGCAGTGGGCGTGCCGTGCGTCGTCGGCTTCTCCCGTGCGGCCCTGATCCTACCCGCCGCCGGCATGCCCTCACTCACCCAGCGGGGCGGTGCGGCCATACTGCGGCACGAACTGCAGCATGTCGTAAGGCGTGATCACACCTGGGCTTGGATACACTCCGCCCTGTCGCCGCTGGTCGCGCTTCATCCCGCGGCACGTTGGTGCCTCGGCCTGGTTCGCCACGGAGCCGAGGTGGCCTGCGATGAGGCGACGGTCGGCAGCGGATTCGTAGCTCATGAACTCGGGTTGGCGCTCCTGCGCCTCACGTCCGAGCGCCGCCAAGCACTGCACCCCGCGCGGTCGTCAATGGACGGCAACCTGCTTGACCGCATCTCCCGGCTCGTCGCGGCGCCTACACACTCGATTCCTTGGGGGCGAGCCGCGCTCGCATCGGTGATCGCGATGGGCCTTCTCACTCCGTTCTCGTTGGCTTCGGTGGGGCACGGGGCCGTGTACCCGGGCCTGCCCCGACCGCTTGACGCTAACGTCTCGTGGCTGTGGGTGAGTGTGCTAGGCAGTGCAGAACTAGAGCCAGCGAGTGGCGGCACGCTGGCGCCGACGCCTGGAAGCCGGATCGTGGTCACATTACTCACACGAGACGCGGTGATGACCTGGGAGGAGGCTCGGAAGACAGGGCAACCCGCGAGCGGCGCCTGGGGTGCTGGTGGCGGGCCGCTTTCCGACCTAAGGTCGCTGCCGGCGTTGCAGTTGGAACGCCTGAGCCAGGAATCGTCCGGTTGGTCTCGTACCAGCACGGACCTTCCGGGAGGAGAGCGGCTCAGCCTGGTCCACCTCCCCACAGACGCCGCCCCTCAAGTAGGCAAGCTGCTGGCCAACGGCGTCAGCGAAGTGCTGAGGGCCAGCCGAGCAGGGGGCGTGCCGACTCTGGAGCACGCCTTGAGAGAGGCGTTGACGGTCGGATACCATCTTGCCGCTCACGCGCTGATCGATGAGCACGAACTCGCTACCTACACGGCGGAACTGTACTCCAGCTTCGTGTGGGCGATCGCCCAGGAGGGGGGTGAGTAAGAGACGAGCCCGCCATGAATCTTGTGCCACTTCTGGCAC
>CAJDWU010000023.1_pt1 | contig 32731 bp, 31 predicted proteins | sample 7391771 | NCBI WGS metagenome assembly CAJDWU01 (sample SAMEA7055737, study PRJEB34461) | soil metagenome | biome: terrestrial ecosystem; feature: Peninsula; material: soil | place: Antarctica | collected 2016 | reverse complement strand
GCTGTACTGCTGCGTGAAGAGTGGGCCTGCCTCGGTCTCCAGCGCCGCCAACGCCGTGTCGGTCGGGCCGTCGGCCTGCGCCAGCCGGTCCGTGTATGCAACCGAAGCGTCGTAGGCGTTGCGCAGCTTGTCGGGGGCGCTGGGTTCGGCGTCGACCAGGCGGCAGAAACGCTCAGCAGCCCCCAGGACGAGCGCGCGGCCGGCCGCCACGTCTACCTCAGGCGCGGCGAGATCATGGTGCTCACGCATGAGCCCGACGACCGACTTGAGCGTTGAGAAGCTCGGGGCCGCCGGATGCGTGAGCAAGCGGCAGCCGACGGCGCAGCCAGGAGTCGAACACGTCACCAAACAGGAGATCTGCTTCAGCGGCGTCCAAGACAGTGGCGCCGGGATCCACGCCCGCCTCCACGGGGTAGGGCAGCGCGAGCTCACGCGCGAAGCCGTGGATGGTCGTGCTGGTGAGTTCGTCCAAAGCCTCAAGCGCTACGGTGAGGTTCTGCTGCTGCTCGTCCGTAGGTCCCGACTCCCCGAACGCCGGCCGGAGAGGTCGCGCCACCACCCCTCGGGTCAGATCATCGACGTATTCGTGCACCCGGCTCGCCATCTCGGCAGCCGCGAGCTCGGTGAAGGTGATGGCCGCCACGTTGCGGGGCGCCACGCCTTCTGCCAGGAGCAACGCCACGCGGCCCGCCAGGATGGCCGTCTTGCCCGAGCCGGCGCCGGCCTCCACGAGGATGCCTCGGCGCCTGTCAGTAAGGGCTGTTCGGCGCGCGGCAGCGTCAGCGAGCCGCGCGTTCTCCTGGCCGCTCACGCCTCACGCCCCAGCAGCTCGTCGAGCCGGCGGCGTTGGCTTCCGATCTCAGCCCACTTCGTGCCGAGGTAAGCCCCCACCCCGTACGCGGGGAAGGCGAGGCGCGAGTCTGCGTAAGGCGAATCGAGGCCGGGCCCGGCGACCACGTTGCCGGCTCGCAGGCTCTCGACCGCCAGCCGCTCGCAGGCTCTCGACCGCCAGCATGATGGCCTCGGCCAAGTCTTGGACCACCGAGTCCGGGTTGGCAAGCGGCAGGCTGGTCCGCTGGCGCGGGTACACGAGCAGCGCTTCCACGCTCCATTCGGGGCCGAGTAGCTGGCGCACCGCCAGGGTGTACAAAGGTCGCTGCAACTCGTCGCCGCCCGCCAGGCCGACGGCACTCTTGAGCGCGCTCCCCGACTTGTAATCCATGACGCGCACTCGCAGGTTGACGCGGTCGAGGTCGAGCCTATCGATGACGCCCCTAACGCGCAGGTCGGTGCCCGGCAAGAGCACCTCAGTTCGCGTGCTCCACGGCTTGCCACCCTCGCGTTCCGCCCAGGTCGCGTAGCCGAAGCGTAGCTCGGCGTAACTCTCCTGGCCGAAGTCGAGACCCTGCTCGTAGCTCAGGGCCCAGCACGCCCACTCTTCGACGGTCTCCAGCGTCGCCCTCCAGAGGACGGCTGGCGGCACGGGCCGCTCGGCCTCCCACACGGCGCTCACCTCTTGGCGCGCCCTGGCGACGGCCGCGTCCACTGAGCTCCCACCTGCGACCGCCAGGTGGCCGACCGCTGTCTCGAGCACCTCGTGCAGTAGCGTGCCCAGCGAGGCCGGATCGAGCGCCAGCGCTTCACTTTGCTGGTCGGGGCGCTGCCAGCCGAGGGCGTACTTCGCCACGAAACCGTGGGGGTTGAGGAGCAGGGTCTTGAGAGAAGTGGCGGAGTGCGGACGTGCGAGAGCGGCCTCAACAGCCGGATGGCGGGGGCGCACGAGGCCATCGTTTTCCGTCAGTTCGGGCTGGCGGGCGGAACGGTACGCCCTACGCGCGCGCTGCAAGCGTTGGTCCGCCTCCAGCTCTGCGGGGCGGGCCGCCGCGCGCCTATCGGCCTCACTGAGGGCGTGGTGCGTGCCGGCCTTGGGGCTCGAGGCGACCTGTGCGGCGTGCAGCGTGGCGAGGAGCGGGCTCTTGGCCTGCTTGCGGCCATCGGCTCCGCGACGGGGCCACGAGGCCACGAGCTGCGCGCTGGTGCCGGAAACGAGGGCGTGGAAGTTGTCGGTGTCCTGCCTCGCCACACTGCGCTCCTGAAGCAGCAGGCCGGGCCTGAGACGTTGGGGAAGGAGTGGGTCCTCGTCCGAGCCGCGGCGCGGCCACCCCCTAGCGGTAAGGCCGAGGAGGCGCGTATGCGCCCTCGGCCATGACACGAGCGTTTCGGCCTGCCCCCACACCACCGCCGTGGCCGAGTCGATGCCGTCATCTACCCTCAGGCGTGCCAACGACTGCTCGAGCACGGTGGCCGGACCCTCGGTCAGGGCGCGCCGCCACAGGGCCAGGGCGTCGCCTTGCAGCCACCTCTCGCCCGTCCTGGTCGCGGCTGGGAGGCCGAGCGCTAGGTCCGCTACGAGGCGCTCCAAGATCTGGGCCTGTTGGGGTTCGCGCTGTGCGAGCTTGCCCAGGGCCCGTCGCCACTGAGACAAACTAGTGAGCCCGGCGTCACGGTGCAGTTCGTCAGACCACGTCTCCGGCAGCACCGCGAGGGGACCGACCCGCGCGCCGCGCGCCGCGGCGGCGACTCGTCTGACGCGCTGCTGAGACGGACCCCTGGCCAACGCGTCGGCTAGAGCGGCCAGGAGCTGACCGGTGGGTGTCGCGAGCACCGCAACGCCGTGGGCTGCGTGCAGCGGCAAGCCGGCGCTCTTTGCGAGGTCAAGCACGGTGTCATCGAACGAGCCCACGTCCACTGCCCCGAGCGCCACCTCCTCCGGCTTCCGCCCGCTGCTTAGCAGGGCGTGCACCCAGCGCAAGGCCTCGAGGGCCTCGTGCTCCGGGTCCGCGCAACTCACGATCATGGCCACAGGTGTGTGGGTCGTTGGCGCCGACCATGTAACGGCGTCGGGCAGCCAGGCCGGTGGCCGGGGCAGCATGCCGCGCCATTCAACGGGTACCTGGCCGGCCAGGTCCGCGAGCAGGCCTCGGTAGAGGGGCGGCAGATCGTCGACCCGTTCGAGCGTGATGGGGCCGAGGAGCTTAGGCGAAGAGCCAACCTGGCGGTGCGCAAGCTCCACCAGCTGGTGGGGGAGGAGGGCGCCGCCTTGCAGCGCAGCCTCCACGTGCTGCTCGAGTGCGGCGAGTTCTGCCCAGCGGCCGCCTTCCGCGGCGCGCGCGCTCAGACTTATGCCGGCGTGCCACGCGGCGCTCAGACTGTGCGCGGCTGCGCGTGCGAAGCCGGGCATGTCGGCGAGCTCACGCAGGCTCGTCAGCTTCTCTACGGGCGGCTCCTGCAGCGCCTCCCTTACCTCGATGCCGCTGATGGGCCGGGCGAACCCCCCGGCCAGGCGGCTAGCGAGGCCGGCGATGGTCGTGACTTCGTGACCGAGGCTGCCGCGCGCGGCCAGGTCATCGCGCACGCGGCGCTCGCCGAGGCGGCTTGAGACGATGTAGGTAGAGCGGCGGAGCATGGCAGGCGGCCCCCTTCGAAGATGCTCGGAGGATAGCGCGGGCGTGCGACAGGGAATGACGGAGCGCTCGTAGAGGCCCGACGCCGCTTCTCTTGACTCAGTCCATTCTTCGTGTTATCCAGCGGTATATGGGTGAGGTTGACGAGGAGCTCAAGGCGGCGCTCCGGCAGGCGGGCCTCAGGGCGACCGATCAGCGCATCGCCGCGTTGGGCGTGCTCCGTAGCTCGCCCCGGCACCTGTCGGTAGACAGCGTGACCGACGAAGTTCGTTCCCGGCTGGGCGCCGTGTCCAGGCAGGCCGTCTATGACGTCTTGAGCGCCTTCACGTCTAGCGGTTTGGCGCGGCGGATCGAGCCCGCCGGCAGCCCAGCGCTGTTCGAGGCCCGCGTCGCGGACAACCACCACCACGTCGTGTGCCGCCACTGCGGCGCGGTCGCGGACATCGACTGCGTGGTGGGCAGCGGACCCTGCCTGAAGGCGTCTGGCACGCACGGATTCGTCCTCGACGAGGCGGAGATCACCTTCTGGGGCCTCTGCCCCGGATGCCAGGCTACTTCGGCCCACGGTCCGCAAGCGCGCACTCCCCCCTGAAGAGGCGCCGCGCTCGCCCTAGCCCGATCTAAGTGATCGACTGAATAGAAAGGACGACCAAGATGCCGAACGACGAAAGAAAGCCGACGACGACCGACGCGGGTATCCCGGTAACCAGCGACGAGCATTCCCTCACGGTAGGACCCGACGGCCCGATCCTGCTTCACGACCACTACCTCATCGAGCAGATGGCCAACTTCAACCGGGAGCGGATCCCCGAGCGGCAGCCGCACGCGAAGGGCGCGGGAGCGTTCGGGCACTTCCGGGTGACCCACGACGTGAGCGGTTACACGAAGGCCGCTCTGTTCCAGCCGGGCGTCAAGACCGACACCCTGACCCGCTTCTCCACGGTGGCCGGCGAGCGAGGGAGCCCCGATACTTGGCGTGATCCCCGCGGCTTCTCCCTGAGGTTCTACACCACCGAGGGCAACTACGACATGGTCGGTAACAACACGCCGATCTTCTTCATGCGCGACCCGATCAAGTTCCAGCACTTCATTCGGTCTCAGAAGCGGCGCGCCGACAGCGGGTTGCGCGATCACGACATGCAGTGGGACTTCTGGACCCTCTCGCCGGAGTCCGCCCACCAGGTGGCGTGGCTCATGGGCGACCGCGGTATCCCTAAGACCTGGCGGCACATGGACGGTTTTTCCAGCCACACCTACATGTGGGTGAACGCGGCGGGTGAACGGTTCTGGGTCAAGTACCACTTCAAGACCGACCAGGGCATCGAATACCTGACGCAGGAAGAGGCCGATCGCATAGCTGGCGTGGACGCCGACTATCACCGACGCGACCTGTTCGAAACCATAGCTAAAGGCGATCACCCGAGCTGGACCTTGAAGGTCCAGATCATGCCGTTCGCGGAAGCCGAGACTTACCGCTTCAACCCCTTCGACCTGACCAAGGTGTGGCCATACAAGGACTATCCCCTGCATGAGGTCGGGCAGCTCACCCTCGACCGGAACCCCACCGACTTCCATACCGAGATCGAACAGGCCGCCTTCCAGCCGAGCAACCTCGTGCAAGGGATCGGCGTGAGCCCCGACAAGATGCTCCTGGGCCGGATCTTCGCCTACGCGGACGCCCACCGGGCCCGGATAGGCGGCAACTACGCGCAGATCCCCGTGAACAGGCCACAGAGCCCGGTGCACAGCTACAGCAAGGACGGGGCGATGCGGGTGCAGAACGTCTCTGATCCGGTGTACGCCCCGAACTCCAAGGGCGGGCCGAAGGCTGACCCGGAGAGGTACCCCTACGTCGAGAAGTGGTCCGCCAGCGGTGAGTTCATCCAGGCGGCGTACACGCTTCGCGAGGACGACGACGATTGGGGTCAGGCGGGTGTACTGGTCCGCGACGTAATGGACGACGCCGCCCGGGCGCGCCTGGTGTCGAACGTGGTTGGCCACCTTTCGGCCGGCGTGTCCGAGCCTGTCTTGGGGCGTGCCCTCGAGTACTGGCGGAACATCGACCAGGACGTGGGAGACCGGATCGCGAGGGGAATGGGCAAGGGCTGAGCGGCGTCTGTGGGGATGAACACGCGCTACGCGGCCCCGAGTAGCTCGAAGACGAAGTGTTGGTACAAGCCTCTTTCCTGATCGTGCTGCGGCTTTACCAACGCCACTGCGCGGGGCCACCCGTTCACGTGCGCGTTGGCTGAAAAAGGGCTTACGGAGCAGTTGCCATCGAGCCCCCGTCCGGGGGCTCCTTGGTGACCTGATTTCGTTGGTGAGCTAGGAGTGGGGGTTCTAGACGAGCCACAGGTCCCGAAGCCCTACATGCCGTTGACAAACGAACCAAAGTCTGCTAACTTCCGCCTGCGGGAGCCGAGGCTCCCGTGCTCGAGGCGTAAGCCCGAGACGTGAGGAGGTGAGCGACATTGAGAACTGAACGAGCGAGCACGTCCGTTCGTTGGGCGGTTCCGGTCGCCTGCCGACTCGCAGCGCGCTGCGCCTGAGTCCAGGCCACCCGCGCCGCCCACTGACGGACCCCTAGGAAAAACGTAAGCCCGCGTGTCGCGGTGCACCTTCATGGTGCTTGCGCGTCGCTGTGCCGCCATGAGACCGACCCCAGCCGACCCCTGAAGGAGGCTCCCGCGGTCGTTCTCATGCCGCGTGGGCCACAGGTAGCACTCGAAACTCCTTCACCCGGACTCAGCCACTGAGGCCCACGAGGCGAGAATGACCACCACCGCGACCAACCGACCCACCCAGAGTGGGGCTACCTCCCTGTCGTCCATCCTCATCCGCTACTTGGCCCCGCAACGCGGCTGGGCGGCGGCCATGGCGCTAGTCCTGCTGCTGGCCACAGGCCTACAACTGCTGGTGCCCCAACTGTTGCGGCGCTTCATCGACGGGGCTCTCGGCGCCGCGCCGGCCGCCGAACTAACGCGCATCGCCCTCGCCTTCCTGGCTATCGCGCTCCTGACGCAGGTCCTGAACGCCGTGGCGACGTACTTGGCCGTCGCCGTCGGCTGGACCGCCACCAACCTGCTCCGCGAGGACCTCGCCGGGCACACCCTCGGGCTCGACATGGTCTTTCACAACGCCCGCACGCCCGGCGAGATGATCGAACGCATAGATGGCGACGTGACGTCGCTCTCCAACTTCCTGTCCGTCTTCTCGGTGAGGGTGTTCGGCGGGGCACTGCTGCTCGTCGGCATCCTGGTTGCGCTCTGGTTGGAGAGCCGCCTCATGGGCGGCGTGCTGACGGGCTTCGTGATCCTCGAGATGCTCGTGCTCTCACGCACGAGGCGGGTGGGTGTGCCCGCCACGCGCCTGGAGCGAGAGGCCGACGCCAGGCTATTCGGGTTCATCGAAGAGCGCCTTCATGGCCTCGACGACCTGCGCGGCAACGGCGCGGGCGCCTACACCATGCACCGCTTCGGCGGGGTCATGCGCCGCGTCTATCACGACACGCGCCGCGCCTGGATGCTGCGCTCCGTGGTGTGGTTCTCCAGTTACGGGCTATTGGTGCTGGGCATGGCCGTCACCGTCGGCTCCTCCATCCACCTGGTGGGGCGGGACGCCCTCACCGTGGGCGCGGCGTACATGGTCTTCCAGTACCTACTCATGCTCCAGAACCCCATCGAGCAGATCACGCAGCAGCTCCAGGAACTCCAGAAGGCGGGCGCCGGCGTGCAGCGCGTGGGCGAACTCATGAGTCTGACGCCGACCCTGCCCCGGGGCGGCACGGTGCGCCTGCCGGGCGGGGCTCTCGCCGTGGAGTTCGAACGCGTCAGCTTTCATTATCCGGACGTGGGCCCGGATCGGCTCACGCTGGACGACGTCTCCTTCCGGCTCGCCCCCGGCACGCGCGTGGGCCTGCTCGGCCGCACCGGCTCCGGCAAGACCACGCTCACGCGCCTGCTGTTCCGGCTCTACGATCCGACCGCGGGCGTAGTGAGGCTCGGCGGCGTAGATGCCGCGACCGCCGACCTCGACGGCCTGCGGTCTCGCGTCGGCTTCGTCTCCCAAGAGGTTCAGCTCTTCCGCGGCACGCTCAGGCATAACCTCTCGTTCTTCGATGACGGCGTGGGTGACGAGCGCATCCTGGAGGTGCTGGACGAGTTGGGCATGCGCGACTGGCTGAGAGGCCAAGAGGACGGCCTAGACAAGGTCTTAGACTCGGGCGGCCGCAACCTCTCAGCCGGCGAAGCGCAGCTCATCGCCTTCGCGCGCGTCTTCCTCGCAGATCCCGGCCTCATCGTGCTGGACGAGCCGTCGTCTCGCCTCGACCCGGTGACCGAGCGCCGTCTCGAAGCCGCTATGGAGAGGCTCCTCGCGGGTCGGACCGCCATCGTGATCGCTCACCGCCTCGAGACCGTCGAGCGCGTCGACGAGATACTCGTCATGGACGGCGGCCGCATCGTGGAGCATGGGCTACGGGCCAAGCTCGGCGAGGACCCTGGGTCACACTACGCCCGCCTGCGCCGGGCGGCGCTCGGCCGAGACCTCGACGCTGCCGCCGAGGGGCGGCCGAACGTGCTGCGGGAACTCGCATGACCTTCTCGACGAACCCGTTGAGGCTGGCCGCCTCGCTCGGACGGCAGCGCCGCTGGTACTTCGTTCTCACCGCCCTCCTCTGGACGGCCATTCAGGGCATGTACATCGTGTTCGGCCTGGCCATGCGAGGACTCTTCGACGCCCTTTCGGGCACGGCGGGCGCCTCATTCAGCGCCTGGAGCTACCTCGCCCTCGGGCTGACGGTCGACACCCTGCGCATCGTCTTCTTCGTCGGCGGCCTCTATACGTGGACGAGTTGGTGGCTCGAGGTCACGCTGCACGTGCGCAACTCGTTGCTCGGTTACCTGCTTGAAGCGAGCGGTTCGCGGCGGCTGCCTGACTCCCCAAGTGAGGCCGTCACGCGCTTCCGCGACGACGTCGACGACTTAGGAGAGTACTTCGAGGACTGGTGCGACTTCTGGGGATTCACGGCGTACGGGCTGGCGGCTCTTGGCACCATGTTCGCTATCAACCCGACCATGACGTTGGTCGCCGCCTTGCCGCTCGGGCTTACCGTCCTATTCACCAGCGTCCTCAGGCCGCATATCCGCAACGCCCGGCGCCGCAGCCGCGAGGCCACCAGCCGCGTGACCGACTTCCTCGGCGAGACGTTCGGTAGCGTGCAGGCCGTCAAGGCATCGGGCCGCGAGCGGTTCGTGCTGCGGCATTTCGTCGGCCTCAACGCGGCTCGTAAGCGCACGGCGCTGACCGACACGCTCCTGACCGAACTGTTCAGGAGCGCGACGGACAACATGATCAACATCGCCATGGGCGTCATCCTCTTGCTGGGCGCCGCGAGCCTGAGGAATGGCTCGTTCACGGTGGGCGACTTCGCCCTCTTCGTCACCTTCCTGCCGCGCCTCGCTGAGGTCATGTCGTTCATGGGCCTGATGGTCGTGCAGCATAAGCGCACGGGCGTGGCTTTCGAGCGGCTCGGGTGCCTGCTGGTGGACGCGCCGGTCGCGGCCATCCTGACGCCGCGGAAGCTCGACCTGGACCGCCCGCAGGGGGTGTACAAGCACGCGGAGCGGGCCGTGGAGCCGTTCGAGCGCCTCGACGTGGTCGGGCTGACTACCCAGCACCCGGGCGGCGCCCGGGGCGTGGAGGGCGTGAGCTTCAGCGTTCGGCGGGGCGAGTTCGTGGTCGTGACGGGCCGTGTGGGAGCGGGCAAGACGACGTTGCTGCGCGCCACGCTCGGGTTGTTGCCCAAGGACGGCGGGGCCGTTAAGTGGAACGGCCGGGAGGTGTCCGACCCGGCCTCGTTCTTCACGCCGCCGCGCACTGCCTACACGCCCCAGGTGCCGCGGCTCTTCTCCGACACGTTGCGCGAGAACGTGCTGCTGGGCTCGAGCCCTAGTGATAGAGACGTGAACCACGCGCTGGAGCTGGCCGTGCTTGGAGGCGACGTCGCCGCCATGGAGCGTGGGTTGGACACGGAGGTAGGCACGCGCGGCGTGCGGCTCTCCGGTGGCCAGGTGCAGCGCGCGGCGGCGGCGCGTATGCTCCTCAGGCGCGCGCAGTTGCTGGTGTTCGACGACATCTCCAGTGCGCTCGACGTCGGGACGGAGCGCCGGCTGTGGGACGGCCTCTTCGCGCAGGGTGAGACGACCTGCTTGGTCGTGTCGCACCGACGCGCAGCGCTAGAGCGCGCCGACCGCGTAATCGTGCTGGACGAGGGCCGCGTGGTGGCGCAGGGGAGCCTGGCCGAGGTACTCGAAGAGGCTCCGCAACTCCACGCGCTGCTTCGCGGTCCGCGGCCCGAGGCGTCAGCGGACGCTGGCGGGGTCGCGCTCCTGTAGCACCACGGCCGTCCACTGCCGCAGCCAGCGCGCCTGGTTGGCCTGCACGGTGGCGGCTGGCAGCGGCTCGGCCACTACGCCCTGGTCTACCTGCGTGTACAGCTCGAACTCGGGTGGCAGGACGGTGCCCACGGCGACCGGGCTCACGAACATGGCGGCCGGTATGGCCGCTTGGACCGCGGGGCTCAGCATGAAGTCCACGAACGCCTCGGCCGCTGCGCGATGCTTGGTGCCCTTCAGGATGCCGACCCCCTCCACCTGGCGGTAGGCGCAGCCGGGGCATTGCAAGTTGGCGGTGGGGGACTCGCGCAACGGCTCGTCCGCGAAGATGACCTCGGCCGCGGGGCTGGTGGCGTAGCTCACGACCAGCGGACGGTCGCCCCCGTAGCGCGTGAAGAGGGTGTAATACGCGTCAGACCAACCGTCCGCCACGTCCACGCCGTTGGCCACCAGTGCGGCCCAGAAGTCGAGCCAATCGGCGTACTCGGTGCTAGCGCCCACTACGCCCGCCCTCTGGTCACCGAAGCGCACCACGGTGGCCAGCAGGAATGCGAGACCCGGGCTCGAGGTAGCGGGGTTCTCGACGACCGTCAGGCCCCGGTAGGCCGGCTCTGCGAGGCTCGCCAGGCTAGCGGGAAGCGCGAGGCCGCGGTCGGTGAACCACGCCACGTCCACGTTGGGTAGCACGTAGCCAACGTCGACAGGGGTGATGAGGCCGGTCGGGTCGAAGACGAAATCGCTCCTCACGTTCGCGAGTTGGGGGCTCAGGTAAGGCTCGAAGATCCCCTCGCTCCGCACCCTCTCCAGGAGGCTGTCGTCCACCCCGAACAGCACGTCGGCCAGGGGGCGTGACTTGGTTAGCACGGCACGGTTCACTACCTCGCCGGCATCCCCGCCCTTCAGGAACGAGACATCTATGCCCGTGCGCTTCGTGAAGTCTGTCACGAGCTCGGTGGGCAAGGCGAACGAGTCGTGAGTGAGCACAGTGATGCGCTCGGCGGCGGCTACGCTCAGGAGCATAGCGAGCAAAGTAGACAAGATCGCGGGAACAAGCTTCCGCATGGCGGCACGTCCTTCCATCACCAACGGACGCACGGCGCAATCTGCGGCGCGGCGTCACTCTCCCTCCGCCCGCATGACCGGGGTCAGGTTCTAGGGTGTGATCTCAGCCCGGCGCGCAAGCCGGACACCCCTGATGACCCCTCGAAGGTACCGCCGAGCACCTCGCGCGTCAAGCGCACCGGTGACCGCGGCAGAAGCTCACACCACGCCTCAGGCGTCGACCTCTCTGCGCGGCTTCGGGAGCCGCCACGCGGCAACCAACGCGGTCACCAAGAACAGGGCGGCCGTGACGAGGAAGATAGTCCTGTAGTTGGTGTCGCCGGGCAGGCTCGTTAGCGTCACGATGACGCCGGCGGCGATAGGCGCCACGGCCCGTGAGGCGGCAGCCACCGAGGTGTCGATGCCGTACACGGAGCCCGCCACCCCGGGTGGCGTGAGGCGAGCGAGCATGGCGCTGATGGCCGGCAACACGCCGCCGATGGCGAAGCCGATGAGAACGTTCACGATGATCAGCTGGAACACGTCGGTGACGTAGGCCATGGGAACGTAGAAGACAGCGCATGCGAAAGCCGACGCCACCAGGATCGGCTTGTAACCGACCCTGTCGGAGAGGCGCCCGAGGAACACGCCGCTCAAGGTGGACGAGAGTGCGGCCAGCCCGATGGCCAGGCCGGTGTACATGCCGGCCAAGTCCTTGTCGACGGTGATGGTGGCGATGAAGAGCGGTAAGAAGGGCACCAGCATAGTGCGCCCAAGCCAGGCGCTGAAGCGCAGGAAGTAGGCGAGTGGCACGCCCGTCGTCTTGACCACGGCGCGCCACGTGTGCAGCATGCCGCTCAACCCGTGTTCACCGTCGGTGGGCCGCTCGAAGTCCTCCTTCACCCCGAAGAACACGAGCAGGCCGCCGACGAGGAGCAATGCCGCGGTGACCACGAACGAGAGGCGGTAGCCGAAGAAGTACTCGAGCGCACCGCCGATCATCGGGCCTATCGACGCCCCTGCCCAGGAGGCGGTCTGCATCATGCCCATGGCGTAACCGAGGCGGCTGCGAGGTGCGGCCGCGGCAACCATCGAGTTCCCGGCGCTCGCCACGCCCGTCGTGAGGCCCTGGATGAGCCTCAGGAACGTTAGTTCCTCCGCGCTCCGCACGAAGGCCATCAGGAAGATGATGATGGCGCCACCCACCAAAGCTCGTTCCACCATGAGCTTGCGGCCATGCCGGTCGGCGATGGCGCCCCAGATGGGCGCCGCGACCATCATCCCAAGCGCCTGCACGCTGAACACGGCGGCTACCCAGAAGATGATCGAGCCCGACCCACGTACGCCCAAGAACTCTACGTAGTTGGGGAGGAAAGGGAAGATGGTCGAGAAGCCTATGGAGGCGAGCAGCTGCGCGAAGAACATGACGAAGAGGATGCGTTGCCAACTAGTCTTCGCCACCGGTTGCCTCCGTGGCGTGCGGCCACCCAAGATGGTCCTCACGGCCTGAGCCACCCGCCAGGTACAGCTCCCTGCGGGCGCCCGCCATAGTAACCCCGTCACCGAAAGGGCACGGCCGCGTCCGGCAACGGTTAGCGTAGGCGCATGCTGCTGACAGAAGCCGAAATTCTCGCCCGCTGCCCGCTGTTCGCGGAGCTCGCCGAAGCGGACGTGCTGGCGCTTGCGACGGTGGCTAGACGGCGGAGCCTCGAAGCCGGCGAGTCACTCTTCATGGCCGGGGAACGGGCGAAGGGCCTGGTGGTCGTAGTGACCGGTCGGGTCAAGGTCTACGTGATCTCGCCCGCTAGCGGGCGAGAGGTCGTCCTGACCATGGAGCACCCGTTCAACGCCGTGGCCGAGCTAGTGTCCTTGGACGGCGGCCGATACCCCGCCAGCGCCGAAGCCGCCGAGGCCAGCGAGGTCTTGTGGCTCGAACAGTCTGGCTTCCAGCGCGTGCTCAGGGAGAGGCCCGAGGTGGCGCTTCACTTGATGGGCATGCTCGGACGCCGCTTGCGGCGGCTCGTGGCGCTCGTCGAGCAGATCTCTTTCCAGGAGGTCATCCAGCGTTTGGCCCACTACCTGCTGGAGGTCGCCGAGGGCGGCGTTCCTTTCGTGTTGGACACGAACGGCGCCATCGCCGCGCAGCTAGGCACGGTGCCCGAACTGGTCAGCCGCAACCTCTCGAGGCTGCACGCGGGCGGCATAGTCAAGTTGCAGGGCCGCACCGTGACTGGTCTGGACCTTGCCCAGTTGGGGGAGATGGCGCGTTCGGCGGGGCGCTAGGCCCCCTCAGTAGAAGCCGAGCGAACGCTTCGCCTCGTCGGTCATGGAGTCGGGTGACCATGGCGGATCCCACACCAGATCCACGCTGATCTCGCCGACGCCCGGCACCTGGCCCAGGCAATGGCGCACGTCGGCCTCTATGCTGGCGTGCAACGGGCACCCAGGCGTGGTCAGGGTCATCTCTATGGCCACTTGCGAGTCCACCACGGCCACGGTGTACACCATCCCCAAGCTAACGATGTCCAACCCGAGCTCGGGGTCGATGACCGCGTGCAGCGCCTCGAGCACGTTCCGCGCCGGGACGGCCGGGTTGATCTCAGTGAATTCCGTTTCGGTCATGCGTGTGCGTCCTCCACTTTAGAGCCCTTGGGCACCGCGCTAGCTGCCGCCGCCGCCAAGCGCCTCTTGGCACTTACCGTAACGCCCACCACGTGGGCCGCCTGCAAGAAGAGGGCGGCGCCGGCAACCAGCGTCGCGGCGCCGGCAACCGTTGCCAACGCGTCGACGTGCCAGACGGTCGCGCCGGCCAGGCAGACGGCTGCTAGCGCCAAGCCCCAGGTGATGATCGGCTCGAGCTCGTCTTTCACCAGGTCACGCAGTAGTGGCGCTCCGCCCGACACCCCACCGGTGCTCGCGCCGGAGAACTGCCACGTCCAAGTGAGGAACGAGAGGATCTTGACGAGCATGCCGCTGACCGCCAACCCCACGAACCCGAGCAAGAAGAGGATGGCGGCGGCGCCGCCCTCGCCGAACACGAGCGCGACCCCGGCAAGAGGCAGGAAGGCGTGAGCCAGCAAGTACCGCTTGATGGGCGCCTCCAGCTTCTTGCGCAACCTGCGCTTGAGGATGCCCTGCACCTCCCAGCTCTGGAAGAAGCAGCCCACCGCCAGCAGGACCAGGGCAAAGCCATAGGTCGGCAGGCGGACGAACGCCGCCAGGGCCTCTAACAAGATCGCCGCCACGACAGCGTAAGTGGCGTAGCGAACGCGCCACTGTGGCCCACCCTTCGAGAGAGCGAACATGGAAAGGAGCTTCTGGCCCGAACCCACGATCCCCAACAAGAAGGCCCCGAAGAGGCCGACGGTCAAGTGGAGCTGCACGGGGTAGCCGAACTGTGCTGCCAGCGCGGGAGTAGTGCGGGCACTGGCGAGGGTGAACCCTAGCACCACGGCCAGGGTGAGGAAAACGGCCGAGAGCAGGAGGGCGTGACTCCCTGGGTCCTTCGGCCAGCGTTGTGCTGCCGTCCGCACGAGTTGGAGGAGCATAGCCAACATGGCGATGCTGACCGCCGCGGCTCCTGCCCCGAGCAGGGCTGCGTCGAAAGTCCTGAAGAACCCAACCACTACGGCCACGCTGCCCACGAAGAAGAGCGGCAGGGTCAGCCAGCCGACCCTTGGCCACACGAGTCGCGTCACGAACATGACGGCCGGCAGCTGTTGCAGTGTGCCGACGAACACGAGAGCCACGAACAAGAGCGTGAAGAGGTGGTTGAGCGCCACCACCCTCGGGGCGCCAAGGTAGCCGGTGAAGGCGCCCGGTGCGAGTAGGACGAGGACCCCACCCAGCGCCAGGGCGAGCGCACCGACTAGCAACGACGCGATAGGGAGGACCGGCGGCGCACCGTCGGCCCCCAGGCGCGGCATCACTTAGGCTCAGGCCCCCTTGGTTATGCGCACCTGGGCGCTGCCGTCGCCCTGCTCGAGCACTTCGTACTCGGCGCCGGCATCGGCAAGTTGCGGGAGGAGGTAGAGGGGTACGCGATCGTTGTGGATGGTGAGCACGTCACCGGGCGCCATCTCGTCGAGGGCCTCAAGGGTCCGGATCATGGGGTTGGGGGGCTCGAGACCGCGATTGTCGAGGAACTTGTCAGCCATGCTCTTCAGCTTCTGCCTTCTCGACCGTCCCGGCCAATGACCTACGTCATGGTCGTGGCCCATGCCGGCTTGCGAGGCTACTCTCGTGGCGCAAAAAGAATGGCAAGAAGCGAAAACGCAGCCGCTGCAAGGCGCTGCCATGGGCAGGCCTCTCTCGCCAGTAGATGGCGCATCGCCGGTGACAGCAGCGGCACGCCCCCCTACGTCGGGCGCAGAGGAGCGGCGCACGCTGCTGGAAGCGCGTGTCTCCACCATAATCGACGCTCACGAGGACGCTCTTCCTGCCCTGATCACGCATGGGTTCACGCTCCTGGCGCAGGCGCCGCTCAGGTGGGCCATGGCGCACACCGTGAACCTCGGCCAAGCGTTCCGCCTTCGGGGCTTGAGCTCTGAGGAGCAGGATGGCTTGCTGGATGCCCTCGCGGAGCTTGGCGTGCCGGCCCGCCTCGAGCGTGGTGCCAGCGGCCACGGCCCCAACGGAAGCGAGGGCTGAGTTGCCACTCTACAAGACGTCCGAGGTGGCCCGATTCTCAGAACGTGGTCCCGTGCCCAGGCCGCTGAACGTGGGCGAGCACATGGCCGTCATGCTCCTTTGCCTACAGAAGCATCAGCAGATCGTGGCACCCGAATCCGACACCGCCGAGACCATCTTCACTGTCTTGGACGGCAGCGGCATCATCACGGAGGACGACCAGGTTTTCGAGGTCGTTGCCGGTGACATCGTTCACGTGAAGCCCGGCTCGCACAAGACACTCGAGGCGGGGGAGGGCACTTTCACCGTGGTGGGCGTCAGGCAGTTAGGGGGCAAGCATGGCACTTAGGCCTAGTGAGATGTACGTGGACATGGAGGCCTGCATCGAATGCGGCATCTGTGAGGAGATAGCGCCGGGCATCCGCGACTGCGTCGAGCATGTGCCCGTCACCAGCCAGACCATCGAAGCAATGGCCAACTGTCCCACAGGAGCCATCAAGTGGGCCGAAGGAGTAACCGATGAAGCAGATAGACGTGCGCACCATCCCGCCCCGTGAGCGGCACCCGCTCCTGTTCCAGGAGTTCGACGGCCTGGAGGCGGGTCAGGCGTTCGAACTGATCAACGATCACGACCCGAAACCCCTCTACTATCAGTTCCAGGTAGAGCGGAGCGGCATGGTCGAATGGGAATACCTCGAGCAAGGGCCGGAAACGTGGCGCATCCGCGTCGGTAAGGTCGACTGAACGAAAGGCACCGTTGGCGAGTGGGCCGCCGCGCCGAAGCTGGCGCGGTGGCCCACTCCTTTGCGGCAGTTGGGTTAGTTTGACGACGTGAGCAAGTGGCAAGTGGCGTTCCTGCGCGCAGCGCTCGGGTGGCTGGTGGCTACCGGTACCCTGGGCGTGGTGGTGAGCATCTGGCCGTCATTGGCCGGGCCGTTCCGGGCCACCCATGCGCACATGGGCGTGCTCGGCTTCTTCTTGGGCATGGTCATGGGGGTGGCCTTCTGGATGCTTCCCCGCCCGGGCGGCATCAAGCAGACGAGTTGGGAGGCGGCCACGTTCCTGTTGCTCCAGGCGGGGCTCGTCCTGCGCGTGGTTGCGGAGCCGTGGTGGCGCATGACTGGCGACCGCGCCGTCCAGGCGGCGTTCGTCGTCAGCGGTTTGCTGCTACTGGGTGCGATGGTCGTGTTCGGACTGGCCATGAGCAAGCGGGTGGTGACTCTTGCCACCATCCGCGAGAAAGGGTTGGGGCGCCGCCGAGCGGCAGCGCCCCAGGAAGGCGAGTCCGAGGGTAAGGGCTAGCTAGGAGTCGCTCTCGACCACACGGGTGCCCGCGAATTTGTCGCCATAGCGACGTCCGTCAGGCGCGGTGAGTACGAAGTAGAGCTCGATGAGCCCGACCACGGCGCCCACCAGCGACAGCAGCAACGACAGGGCGATGATGCCGAGGAACGGCGCGTACGCTACTAGGAAGCCTAGTGAGCCCAGGGCCAGCGTCCAGTTGCGCTTGATGGAAGTGGTGAGGTCCATCTTGCCGCCGTCGTCGCGCAATACTTTCAGCTTCATCAGCTTCTTGCCCAGGGAACGGCCGTCCATGAACTCGAAGTCGAAGCCGTCACGCGTGAGGATGTACGCGAAGCCCAGCAGGCTGCCGAGTATGGGTATGGCACTCAGCACTGCAGCGATGACCGCGTCGATGATGTACGCGATGGCGCGCTTGCCCACGTCCGGCTTCGAGCTGGCTTCCGCCCCGACTTGCGTAGTGGCTTTGGGTGCTGGGGTGGGCGGCATGGGAGGGACGGGCGGCATGGGGGGGACGGGCGGAACCTCGTTGTGATTATCAGACTCAGGGTTGCGGTCTGAAGGCGCTTGGTCCGACATCAACCGCTCCTTCCGGGGCGTCGTGGGATCTTTACTTGACGTCCTGGGCGCCATTGTAGAGCAGAAGTGCCTAGGAGGGTGTGGTGCATCGAGCATGTGCCTTGGCTCACAGTCTGCGACACGGGTACTCCGTGGGCGTGCCTGAGGCGGTGTCGGCCGTCCCGACGGCCAGCACCGCACTAGTCGTAAGGTGGTCGAGGAGGCGCCGCGCGCGGCGAACTTTAAAGACATGGCATCTGCACACGGCTTCTTCATCGTCCCTACTGGCCCAGGAGTGGGCCTCACCTCCGTCTGCCTCGGCCTCGTCAGGGCGCTGGAGCGAGAGGGCCTGCGCGTGGGGTTCATCAAGCCCATCCGGCAGCCCGGCGACGACGTGGGCGTGGAGCGCTCCACCGAGTTCGTGCGGCGCAGCACCACCATTCACCCCGGCGAGCCCATGCGTTACGCGGAGGCCGAGGTCCACCTCGCCGCCGGGCGGCAGTCCGAACTCCTGCAGGCCCTGGTGGGGCGCTACGAGCGCGCCGCCGCCGGCGCCGATGTGGTCATCGTAGAGGGACTGGCAGCCACCGCCGATCACCCGAACCTCGATGCCTTCAACGCGGAGATGGCCCGAGCGCTCGACTGTCAAGTCCTTTTCGTGGCCACCCCTCAGCCGAGCCTGCAGGCACTCGACGATCGCCTCGAGCTGGCAGCCCAGCCGTTCGGTGGCGCGAGCAGCGCCCGCGTCTTGGGCGTCGTCGTCAACCAACTCAACGCCCCCAGCATGGCGGTTGCCGGGGCCACCCGCACCGGTGTTCGCCCGCCCGAGGTGAAGTTGGACGCTGCTGCCTTGAGGGCGTCGCTAGGAGTCTTCCGTCATTCCGGGTTCGCCCTGTTGGGAACCATCCCGTGGAGCGCGGCCATGGTGTCACCCCGGACACTCGACGTGGCCAAACACCTAGGCGCGGAAGCCATAAGCCGGGGTGAACTGGCCACGCGGCGGGTAGTTGACGTGTCGTTGGTGGCACGCACGGTGGCGCACATGACCCACCGTCTCCGGCCCGGCGCCCTCCTGATCACCCCCGCCGACCGGGACGACATCATCCTCGCCGCCTGCATGGCCGCCCTCAACGGAGTGCCCCTAGCGGGTCTAGTGCTCACGGGCGACATCGCCCCTGATGCCAACGTGATGAAGCTCTGCGAGAAGGCCATAGCCACGGGTCTGCCCGTGTTGGCCGTGAAGACGGACTCCTACGTCACCGCCGCCCGCGCCGCCGCGATGAACCTCGAGGTGCCCAGCGACGACGTGGAGCGCATGGAGCGCGCCATGAACACGGTCGCGGAGCATCTCGACCTCGACCTGCTCAAGGCGCGAGTGGGTGTGAGCCGTGACCTTCGGCTTTCCCCACCCGCCTTCCTCTACCGCCTGGTGGAGCTGGCGCGCGTGGCGGGCAAGCGTGTGGTGCTTCCCGAGGGCAACGAGCCTCGAACGGTGATGGCGGCGGTCGAGTGCGGCAAGCGCGGCATAGCCACCTGCTTGCTGCTGGGAGATCCGGACGAGGTGCGCCGCGTGGCCGAAGCGCAAGGAGTGACGCTGGGCGAGGGTGTCGAGGTCGTCGAACCCACGGACGCCCTGCGGGAGCGCTACGTGACGGGCATGGTCGAGCTGCGCAAGCACAAGGGTCTCACCGAAGACGGGGCACGGAACCAGCTGCGCGACAACGTGGTGCTCGGCACCATGATGCTCGCTCTAGGGGAGGTGGACGGCCTCGTCTCGGGCGCCATGCACACGACGGCCAACACGGTGCGTCCCGCCCTGCAACTGATCAAGACCCACGAGAGCGCCAAACTCGTTTCCTCCGTCTTCTTCATGTGTCTGCCTGACGAGGTGCTGGTATACGGCGACTGTGCCGTGAACCCCGACCCAGATGCCGACGAGCTGGCCGACATCGCTATCCAGTCGGCCGACTCGGCGGCTGCGTTCGGGATTGAGCCCCGCGTGGCGCTCCTCAGCTACTCGACCGGCACTTCGGGGGAGGGGATCGACGTAGACAAGGTGCGCGAGGCCACCCGGATCGCTAAGGAGCGCCGCCCCGACCTCGTGCTGGACGGACCACTCCAGTACGACGCCGCGACCGTCCCGAGCGTCGCCAGCAGCAAGGCGCCGGGCAGCCCCGTGGCCGGCAAGGCGACCGTGCTCATCTTCCCGGACTTGAACAGCGGCAACGCCACTTACAAGGCGGTGCAGCGTTCGGCCGGAGTCGTGTCGGTGGGGCCGATGCTACAGGGGCTGCGGCGGCCGGTGAACGACCTGTCGCGTGGGGCTCTGGTGGACGACATCGTTTACACCATCGCGCTTACGGCCATCCAGGCGACCACGACGCCGGGCGCCGGTTAGCCGCTTGGCAGGCCGGGCGCCTCGCCACCGAGCTGTTCCCGCACCCGCGGGTAAGCCTTCAAGTACCTGAGCCATAGGCCCTGGAGCCAGCCGTACCTCTCTGCTAACTCCCTGGCGGTGCCCTTCGCGGGCGTCAAACCGCCAAGGTACACGGCGCCGATGGCGTCGAGCGCACCCGTGTCGCGCCAGGGCACGCGCTCGTACCGACCGAGGCCACGCCACGCCACCTGCTCGGCCGACCACGGCCCCAGCCCCGGCAGACCGACCAACCACTTGAAGACGTCGTCATAAGCGGCGGTGCGCAGCCAACTCTCGTCCATGTCGCGGAACGCCTCTGCGAGCCCTCGCAGGCGCTCCACCTTTCGGAGGTTGTTGGTGGCGGCGAGTAGGGCTGGCCGTGAGGCATCGTCCAGAGCCACGGGGGTGGGGAAGGCGCCCAGCGTGGCCGCACCGTCCGGAGCTGTCACTTCGGCGCCCAGGTACGCCACCAGGCGCTCTGCGCTCGCTCGCGCGAACCCTTCCGGCGTGCGCTGCCTGATCACGGTCCAGCAGGCTGCGGCGAAGGCCGACGAGAATAGTGGTGGATGGAAACCCGCCAAGCGCGCTGCCACCGGTTCGAACAGGGGGTCGGCTGCGGCATGCAAGGGGTCCGTGTCGAGGTCGAGGGCGAGTCGCCACGACAGCTCGCGAGCCACGTGCAAAGCGTCCGCCTCGGACAGCGGCTGCGAAGCGCACACCGCGGCCGTCAACGTGCGGTGATCCTGAGGCGTTGGCCTCACCTCCACCGCCACGCGGCCCGCAACGGGGACCGTGAGCGCAAGTAGCCACCCCTCACCGTCGGCCGTTGCCCGGCCCCGGTCACCGGCGGCGCCCCAACCCTGCAAGGCCAGGAGTGTCTGGCGCCAACTGAAGGGCGGTGAAGGGGTCAGCGTCAGGAGGGGGCTCGAGGCGTCGCTCCTCGGGTTCGGCTCGCGAGTCCGCACCCTGCGAGCCTAACCGAAAGCGCCCCGTATACTTGGACGCTGTGTTGGTGACGGACGCCTCCCTCGAGAAGCTCTCCTTCGACCGCGTGAGGTCCGCCCTCGCGGAGCGGGCGGGGACCTTCATGGGCGCCGAACTCGCGCGCGCGCTCGTCCCCCGCCAAGAGGAGGCGGAGGCCGAACGTGCCCTCGACCGCGTACAAGAGGTCGTCGACGGCGGCTATCTCACGTTGGGTGGCATCGAGGACATCCGTGGACTCGTGCACCGCGTGCGCGAAGGTCAGCTGCTCGACGGCACCGACATCCTCAGGGTCGCCTACACCATGGACGGCGCCGCCACGCTGCGGCGCGCCATCCTCACCTCGGAGCGCGAAGCCCTGGGCGAATTGGCCCTGCAGATCGGGACCTTCGACGGCGTGCTGCGGGTCGTGCGCGAGCAACTCGACCCCGACGGCAACGTTCGTGACGACGCTACGCCCAAGCTTCACGACATCCGTCGGCGCCTCAACCCCATCCGGGGCCGCATCCGCGATCGCCTCACGCGCCTGCTGGAACAGTACTCCGAGTACGTCCAGGACCCGCTCATCACACTGAGGCGCGACCGCTACGTCATCCCCATCAAGGCCAGCCACCAGGCTCGCGTACCCGGCCTGGCGCTCGACCGCTCCGACTCGGGGGCCACCGTGTTCATGGAGCCCGCCGGGGTGGTGGAGCTCAACAACGAGCTGGCGCTCCTCGAGATGGAGGAGCGCGACGAGGTGCGGCGCATCCTTTTGGCCCTCGGCAGGCGGCTGGCCGACGAGCCTCGCCTCGACGAGAGCATGGAGGTCGTGGCGCAGCTCGACTTGGTCAACGCCAGCGCAAGGCTCGCCAACGAGTGGCGTCTCGCGCGGCCTGCGTTCGACCCCGCGGGACGCGTCCGCCTCTTGGAGGCGCGTCACCCGCTCGTGCCCGAGTGCGTGCCGAACGACGTCATGCTCGATGCCGACCGGCGTCTCCTGATCGTGACCGGCCCCAACGCGGGGGGCAAGACCGTCCTCCTCAAGACGGTCGGCCTGGCCGCGGTGATGGCGTACGCGGGGCTCTTCGTGGCCGCCAGCGCCGTCAAACAGCCGCTGCTGCCGCGCACGCGCGAGTTGTTGACCGACATAGGTGACGAACAGAGCATCGAGGCGAGCCTCAGCACCTACGCGGGCCACCTTCGCAACCTTCGCGCCATCGCGGAGAGCGCCGACGAGCACACCCTGGTGCTGATCGACGAGCTGGGTTCAGGCACCGATCCCGACGAGGGCGCCGCTATCTCGCAGGCCATCCTCGAAGCGGTCGTGCGCTCGGGCGCGCGTGGCCTTGTGACCACGCACCTGGCGCCACTGAAGGTCTTCGCGAGCGACACGCCCGGCGTGATGAACGCGGCCATGCGCTTCGACGTGGACGCTCTCATGCCCACCTACCAGCTCGTGATGGGCCAGCCGGGCCGCAGCTACGCCCTCGCCATCGCCGAGCGCCTCGGCCTCGCTCACTCCTTGCTGGAGCGAGCGGCCGAGCTACTCGGACCGGAGGGCGAGAGGCTTGAGAGCCTGCTCCTCACGCTCGAGGCGCAACGCGAGGAGCTGCGGGCGAGGTTGGACGAGGCCCGAGAAGCGAGCGAGCAGGCCGTGCAGGAGGCCGAGTTGTTGCGCGACCAGATCGCGCGCTTGCGCGGGCGCGAGGACGAGCTGATGGTGGCGGCCGCTCAGCGCGCGGAGGCCGTCCTCAAGGACACCCTGCAGCAGGCCACGCGGCTCAAGCGCAGCGCCCGCGAGGAGCCGGAGTCTCGCTCTAAGGCCCTGGAGGAGATCGGCAAGCTCAGGCGCCAGGCGAAGGTGATGGCTGGAGGCGCGAGGCGGCCAACCCCTCCGGAGGAGCAGGATCGGTCCAAGGCGGACCCGTTCGCGGTGGGCGCCCGCGTGCGGGTCGAAAGCTACGGGGCCGAGGGGCCCGTGCTGGAGCGAAGGGGTGACCAGGTCGTAGTGCAGCTGGGCCTCATCAAGGTCGAGGTCCCCTTGCAGGACTGCCGACCTGCGAAGGCGCCCGAGAAGAAGAGAGCCCCAACGCGGCCATTCGAGATGGTTCAGGCTGTTGCGCCCATGGAACTGAACCTTCGGGGCGAGCGAGTCGAGGCCGGTCTGGAGCAGTTGCGCGACTTCCTCCTCGAGGCGCAAGCCCTCAAGCTGGAATCGGTGCGTATTTTGCACGGCAAGGGCACGGGCGCCCTACGCGACGCGGTGCGCAACTATCTCAAGAGCGACAAGTACGTGGAGCGCTTCGAAGATGCCGTGCCGTACGAGGGTGGGCATGGTGTGACCGTGGCGTACCTACGCCGCTGACCGGCCCGCTCCAGAGCCGTGGAGCAACGAGCACCTCGCATCTGCGATACTCGAGACATGACCCGCCGACGCGCCATAGTGTTCGACCTGGACGGGACCCTCGTAGATTCCCTGGACGATATCCTCGACAGCTTCCTTGCCGCCTTCGACAGCGTGGGGCTGCCCAAACCGGAGCGCGCAGCCGCACGCGCCTTGGTAGGAAGGCCGCTGGAGGAGATGTACTCCCCGTTCGCGCCGGAGGAGTCGCTGTCCGACTTGGTGACCGCGTACCGCGAGCACTATCCTCGCCACTTCGTCGAGCGCACGCGGCCGTTCCCGGGCGTGGTCGACCTCCTTGCCGAGCTGGGGCGCCGCGGCTACGCGCGCGTGGTGGCCACCACCAAGCGCCCCGACGCAGCCCTCGCCCTGGTGGAAGCCGTGGGGCTCGCTGACCTCCTCGACCACGTGCAAGGCACCGATGGGTTCCCCCACAAACCCGCGCCCGACGTGGTGCTCAAGGGCTTGGCCGCGGTAGACGCGGCCGGCGAGTGGATGGTGGGCGACACCGTGTCCGACATGCAAGCGGGACGAGCGGCGGGGCTCAAGACGTACGCGGTCACGTGGGGTACGCACGGCGCCGAGGCACTGGCGGGCGCCCGCCCCGACGCTCTGGAGCCCACCCTCACGCCGCTACTGCACCTGCTGGCTGTCACGGACGGGTAGGCTAGCCGGATGAACGGCATCGAGAAGCAGTACGTCATCGACGCCCTCGCGGAAGACTCATGGCGCATGTTCCGCATCATGGGGGAGTTCGTGCAGGGGTTCGAGGAGATGGCCGACGTTGGGAAGGCCGTGACCGTGTTCGGCTCCGCGCGCTTGCAGCCCGGCAGCGAGCTCTACGAGAAGGCCAGGCAGCTGGGCGCGGACCTCACCAAGGAGGGCTACACCATGCTCACGGGCGGAGGCCCGGGCATCATGGAGGGCGCCAATCGGGGTGCACTCGAGGCTGGTGGTCGCAGCATGGGCCTTAACATCGACCTTCCGCACGAGCAGTCGCCGAACCCGTACCAGACGGACACGCTCAAGTTCAAGTACTTCTTCATCCGCAAGGTCATGCTGGTCAAGTACTCGACCGCTTTCGTGGCCTTCCCGGGCGGCTTCGGGACCATCGACGAGCTGTTCGAGGCGCTGACCCTCATCCAGACTCACAAGATCAAGCCTTTCCCCGTCTACCTCGTGGGCGTGGAGTTCTGGCGCGGCCTGTTGCAGTGGCTGCAGGGCACGCTGCAGCGCACAGGCACGATCTCGGAGGGCGACCTGCACCTCTTCAAGGTGGTCGACGACATCAGCATCATCCCAGCCGAGATCGAGGCCTACTACCGCAACTCCAACATGGCCGGCTTCAACCTGCCCTGGTGAGTAGTCGGGTGTCAGTCGTGGTAGGGCGGTAGCGCCGCCACCCCGAACACCTGGGCCGCCAGACTCCAGATCTGCTCGGGTTCCATGCCGGAGCCGAGGTAATCTCCTCCCGGCTGCCAGACCTCCACGTGAGGGTGAGGGCCGTCGCGAGTGCCCTGCGCCGCCTCGATGGTGCCCGAGTTGCCTGTCGTGCCGATGACGTCGCCCTGCCTGACGGTAGAGCCCACGGTCACGCCTTCGGCGACTGCTGCGAGGTGCGCGTAACGCGTCAGGAAACCGCCCGCGTGCCTGATCCAAACCTGACGGCCCCTGAGCCGGTCGAGGATCTCAGGTGGGGTGTCGAGTCTGCTCGACGCCTCGGCGACCAGCTCCTCGTACGCCGCCTGATCGTTCTCCACGTAGTCGTGGTCGGCGCGGACCACCACGCCGTCGGCGACCGCGACGATCGGCGTGCCGTAGCCGATGTTCACGCTGACGGTGCCGTTATAGAAGTCGAAGCCCTCGTGGTAGCCGTTGCGGTAGGCCCGGCGGGCGCCGGGTAGGTGACTGCGGCGCGAACTGATGGTGGCGCCCTCCACGGGCACGATGTAGCCGGTCGGCCAACCTTTCACGAAAGCTCGCTCCGCCTCCTCCTGCAAACGCGGGAGGACACCCGAGGTACGCACGGCTGGATTCTGGTGCGCGAGCTCGGCAGCGTTCTTGCCCTCCAAGTCCCTCACGGTCGGGTCCGCCCCGGCGTTCATCAGGTAGAGCACCTCGGTGGGCGTGCCCGCCGCGGCAGCGAGCATGAGGGCGGTGGAGCCGTTGGCCGTCACCTGGTCGAGCCCGGTCGCGGGCGTTGACATCGGCACCATCTTCGATGGCGGTGGCGATAGCGGCCGGGTCCGCGGACTCCAGCGCGGCGAACAGACTCGGCTTGGCGGGTTCAGCCGCGCCACCGAAGGGCAGGAGCCCCAAGGCCCAAAGGGTTACCCCTGCCGCCACCACCAACAACGCGAGCACCGTCGCCACTAACCGCATGCCCCAATGCTACCGCGCCTCCAGTTCGGTTATGTTGGCGGGCGTGTTCGCGCCGCGCAAGAGCGAGTTCCTCGGGTTGTTGCGGTTGGCGGCACCGCTGGTGTTCGCGCAACTGGCCCAGAACGGCCTTGGCTTCGTAGACACGTTCATGGTGGGGCGCTTGGGCCCCGGCGCTCTTGCCGCCATGGCCCTGGGCGCTACGACCTTCTTCACGACCTCGATAGTCACCTCCTCCGTGCTCTACGCGGTGGGGCCCGTCGTGGCGCATGCGATAGGCGCCGGCCGGCGGGACGAGGCAGGTCACGTTGCCTCGCAGGCCTTGTGGCTGGCGCTGGCCTTCGCCGTTCCCGGGCTCATCATCTTCAACACCATCGGGCCGCTCCTCTACCTCTTCGGTTTGGAGCCGGAGACGGCCGCGCTGGCAGCGGGCTACCTTCGTGCCATCTCCTTCGGCTTCCCCTTCTACCTTGGCTTCCAGGCCCTGCGTGGCTTCCTCGAGGGCAACGGCGACGCCCGCCCCATCATGTTCATAGCCTTCTTCGGCGTGGCACTGAACGTCTTGCTGTGCGAGGCGCTCATCTTCGGACACTTCGGGTTACCGGCACTTGGCGTGGTTGGCACGGGTTACGCCACGGCGACCGTGTACTTCGTCATGTTCGTGCTGCTGGCGGCGCTGGTCACCTGGCGCTACCCCAAGGCTGCCGTCCTGAAAGGGATGCGGCACCTCGAGCTCCGAGTGATGCGCGAGCTGGTGCGGGTCGGTTGGCCCATCGGCTTCACGACGGGCGCTGAGGTCGGACTGTTCAGCCTTTCCGCGCTGCTCATGGGGCGGTTCGGCGAAGACATGCTGGCCGCCCACCAGGTAGCCATGCAATCTGCCTCCATGACGTTCATGGTGCCCCTGGGCATGTCGATCGCGACGGGCGTGCTCGTGGGTCAGGCGGCGGGCCGAGGCGACTTCGCCGCGGTCAGGCGTACGGGTTTCATGGGGATCTTCGTGGCTGTCGGTTTCATGGTCCTCACGGCGTCCCTTTTCGCCTTCGCGCCACGGTACGTGATCGGGATCTACGCGGATCTTAATAACCCGGCGAACGCCACCATGATCGCAACCGCGGCGGGCTTCCTGGGCATAGCCGCCCTCTTCCAGCTTTTCGACGGGGTGCAGGTCACTGCCATCGGCGCGCTGCGCGGCCTCAGGGACACTCGCATGCCCATGCTCCTCACGATCGTCTCCTACTGGGTGGTTGGAGTGCCCACCGGGCTGCTCCTGGCTTTCCGGCTGGGTATCGGCCCCCGGGGTCTCTGGTTCGGGATGGTCGCCGGGCTGGCGACATCGGCCGTGCTCATGACTATCCGCTTCTCGCGGCGCTCGCGCCTGGACGTGCCCCCCGTGGTCGGCGCTTCGGCCACCCGCCCCACGTAGGGCGCCCTACGCGCGTGGGTTAGACTTTCTCCCGGAGGTTCAGGTGGAAGAGTTCCTCGCTATCGGTCGCAACGCCGTGATCATCATCATCGCCCTCGGGACGTTCGCGTCGTTCTTCGTTTTGATTACCCTCTGGCTCGCGCGTAACACCACTGAGCCGGCGCACGAAGCCGGCTACTGAACCCAGAGACCCGGACGGCGTTGTTAAGGCCGTTGCGGCGCTACTTAGGTGCCCCGCACCTTGACGAACATGCTGCCGGGTCCGTCCTTCGGGCCGCCTACGCGGTGGCGTTCATGGCGCAAGTCGTCGTCGCCACCCTGGTAGCGATCCTGGTGCGGCTCCTCGCCACCGGGCAGTCGCCGAGGCCCAACGACGTTTTGACCTGGATGCTCGTGGTCTTCTCGGTGCTCGAGATGGCCTTGGCCGGGGTGCTCAGCACTCGCCTCCGCCTCGTCAAAGGGCGTCGCGCGGCCCTTTCCACGACCCTGATGATAGCCACCTTGTACGGCTCCGTCGCCTGGTTCATGGCGCTCGCTCTCGCCACCGAACAGCGCGGCATAGCCCTCTACGTGCTGCTCCTACTGCTAAGCGCGGGCTACGCGCTGGGGTTCCTCGGGGTAGGCCGGCTGGCGAAGGTGGCAGCCGCCGAGCAGCCACCGACCACCGCCGGACAAGCGCCCGAGGGCCACGCCTAGGGCGGCGTTCAGCGGGCCCGCTCGAAGTGAGCGTCCTTGAGAACATGCACCAGATCAAGCGCCTGAGCCGTGCCCAGCACGACGCAGTCGGCCGGGTTCGCCGCAACGCCCACCGGGATGGCAGTGATGGTCGAGAGGTACGTGTCGAGGTGCCTAAGTAGCGCCCCGCCACCGGTGAGGACTATGCCGCGTTCGATGACGTCGGACACGAGCTCGGGCGGGCCCTGCTCGAGTACCTTGCGCATGCCGTCCGCTATCCTCTCGAGCGACGAGCTTAAAGCCTGCACCACGTCGTCGGTCGTGACGGTCACGCTCTTCGGCATGCCGTCGATGAGGTCGCGTCCACGGACCTCCATGCTCTGCCGGTCCCCCTCAGAGATGACCTTGGCCGCCCCGATCACGCGCTTTATCTCCTCGGCCGTACGGTCCCCGATAAGCAGGTTGTGCTTGGCCTTCACGTAAGCCATGATGTCGCGGTCGAAGGTGTTCCCCGCGATGCGAAGACTATGCGAGACCACGATCCCGCCCAGGCTGATGATGGCCAGGTCGGTGGTGCCCCCGCCGATGTCGATGACCATCGATCCGATCGGCTCGGCGATGTTTATGCCAGCGCCGATAGCGCCTGCCACGGGCTCCTCGATCAAGTACGCCTTGCGCGCTCCGACCTCGTGGACGGCCTGCACTACGGCGCGGCGTTCGACGTCGGTGATGCCCGACGGGATGCAGACCATGATGTTGGGGCGAATGAAGCGCGATGGCCCCGTAAGGACCTTGCGGATGAAGGCCTTCAGCATCCTCTCGGTGAGGGTGTAATCGGCGATAACGCCGTCGGCCATGGGCCTCACGGCCGTGATGTTCCCGGGCGTGCGGCCGAGCATGCGGTAGGCCTCTTGCCCCACCGCCTTGATCTCGGTCGTGCCCTTCAGCACCGCGATCACCGCCGGCTCGCGCAGTAGAACGCCCTTGCCCTTAACGTGGATCCTGACGTTCGTGGTGCCTAGGTCTACGCCAATCATGGCACCACGCTACCAGGTAGGCCACTAGGGTTGGGTGGGAACTCGTAGCATGACCCCCATGGTCGACACTACTGATCCGAAGTCCATGGTGGCGCTCGTCCCCAACGAGAACCGGAGCCTGGTCCTGGGAAGCGTTGCGAGGCCCGTGCCGCGTGAGGGCGAGGTGCTGGTGCGCGTGCGCGCTGCCGGCGTGAACCGCGCCGACCTGGCGCAGCTTGCGGGCCATTACCCCCCGCCGCCTGGCGCCTCCGAGGTGCTCGGCCTGGAGGTGGCGGGCGAGGTGGCCGAGTTGGGGCCCGGACTGTCCGAAACCGACGACGCCGACCCCGAGGCGGGTCCCTTCGGCCAGCTGACCCTGCACCCGGGCGCTCAGGTCTGCGCACTGTTGCCTGGCGGCGGCTACGCGCAGTACGTGAGCGTTCCGGCGGCGATGCTCATGCCCGTGTTTCCGGGCTGGACCATGCTCGAGGCGGCGGCGTGGCCGGAGGTGGCTTTCACCGCGTTCCTCAATGTCTTCTTGGAGGCGCTTCTTCAGTCCGGGGAGCGCCTCCTCGTGCACGGCGGCGCTAGCGGGGTAGGAACCATGGCCATCGCCATGGCCAAGGCCGCCGGCGCCTCCGTTTACGCGACTGCCGGCGGCAGCGCCAAGGTGGAGGCCTGCCTAGGACTCGGGGCCGACCTCGCCTTCGACCGCCACACCGAAGAGTTCGCCGCGGTCTTGAAGGCGAGCGGCGTGGACGGCGTGGACGTAGTGCTCGACATGGTCGGCCAGGCCTACTTCGCCTCCAACCTCGAGGTCCTCAGGCCCGGCGGGCGCATGGTCGTGATCTCCACGCTAAGTGGCGGGGCCGTGGAACTCGACCTGCGCCGGCTGATGGCGAAACGCCTCCGGCTTATCGGCTCCACCTTGAGGGCCAGGCCCGTGCCGGAGAAGGTGGCCATCAAGCGCGCCCTTTTGAGTCGTTTCGGGGCCGGCCTGGCCGCGGGCGAGCTCAAGCCGGTGATAGACCGCTCACTGCCATGGGCAGACGTGGACGCCCTACACGCGCGGATGCTGCAGAACCTGAACATTGGCAAGCTGGTGCTCGAAGTCGGATGAGGGGGCCGCGCCGGCTGCCGCTTGCGGGGGCGGGTTGGTCGACTACCGGCGCGACAGCCGTAACTTACGCGGGACGCGGGGCCGCTTGCGCCACGGCCTAAGCCATACGCGAGGTGTTCTAGGCAGGCGGTATCATCCGGCAGTCGTGAGCGAAGACGTACATACAGACGCGTTGGAAGGCCCGCAAGCGGCGCCCTACACGGCGCTGGCCGACGTGTACGACGTCATCATGGCCGAGGTCGAGTACGACGAGTGGGCCGAGTTCATCGTCCAAGTCGCGACTAAGCATGGGTTTTGTGGCGGCCCGCTGCTGGACCTGGGCTGTGGCACGGGCAATGCCACCCTGCCGATGTGGGAGCGCGGCTACGAGGTGGAGGGGCTCGACGCGAGCGCCGCCATGCTCGAGGTGGCCAGGCGCAAGATGCCGGGGGTGGAGTTCACGCTCGGTACCTTCGAAGAGTTCGACCTGCCTCGGCGTTTCGCGCTCGTGTACTCGGTCTTCGACGCCCTCAACAACCTCTTGACCGACGAGGACTTCATGGCCTGCTTGCTTCGGGTGCATGCCCACCTCACGCCCGGGGGCGTCTTCATGTTCGACGTGAACACGAGTACGGGCCTGCGCGAGCTGTGGCACGGGGGAGTGGCCGAGGGTTGGGCCGATGATGTCTACTACCGCTGGAAGCACGCCTACGACGAAGGAACTGGAATGGCCACGGTGTCTGCTTACTGCGAGACCGAAGGCTCCGCCTTCACTGAGGTGCACCGGGAGCGGGGTTACGACGAGCCGCACCTACGCCGCTTGCTGGAGGCCGCAGGGTTCGAGGCCATGGACGCCGTAGCGTTCCCGGAAGCGGGGCCGCCCCCGCTGGGCGCCGAACGGATCTGGGTGGTCGCGCGTAAGCCTGCCGGCTAGCGTAGGGAGGTTAGTCGCTCCCGCCCTTCAGCCCAGCCTGCTCGCGCACCACTCTCGCGATGTTCGACATGTCTTCGTCACCCAGGCCACGCGACACGAGGCTCGTCTCGATCTGCTCCACGTAGGCAGACACGGGCATGCTCACCCCGAGTTCGCGCGCCGCGTTCAGGGCGATGCCTAAGTCCTTGCGGTGCAGGCGCGTGCGGAAGCCGAGCGGGTACTCACCCTCGATCATGTTGCGTGCACGGTTGGCCAGCACCCAGGAGCCGGCGGCCCCACCGCCAAGGGCTGTAAGCGTCGCCTCGATGTCGATGCCTGCGGCCATGGCCAGCGCCATGCCCTCGGCGACCGAGGCGTAGGTGCCCGCGATGATCACCTGGTTAACGGCCTTGGCCACCTGTCCGCTGCCCACCGGCCCCACGTGCGTGACGATCTTGCCCAGGTGCTGCAGCGCGGGCAGCATGCGAGCGAGCGCCACCGAATCACCGCCCACCATGATCGAGAGCGTGCCGTTCCTGGCGCCCTCGCTGCCACCCGATACGGGAGCGTCGAGCATGGTCACGTCGTGCTCCGCGAGCGCCGCTGCTATGCGGCGGGTGGTGTTCGGGCTGATGGTGCTCATGTCCACGAGTATGCTGCCCGGCGCCATGCCGAGCGCGGCGCCCTGGTCGCCCAAGACGATGGCCTGAACGTCGGGAGTGTCAGACACCATGGTGAAGACAGCGTCCTGACCCTCCGCGCAGGCGAGTGGACTACTGGCGCGCGCCGCTCCCAGGGCAGCGAGCGGCTCCTCTCGCTCACGCGTGCGGTTGTGGACCGTTACCTCGTAGCCAGCGGCTATCAGCCGACTAGCCATCGGGGCACCCATTGTGCCTAGGCCGATGAACCCGATACGCATGCCAGACCCTCCAGACTCAGCGAGAGGTTACCCCGTGGCCGAGGCCGGTGTCTTGCCAGATGGCGTCCAGGGCGTCGGTGACCCTCCCGACCACCACGCCGTTGCGCCGCGTCACCTGCTCCCGGTTCGGCTTCGGCGCGAAGTCCGCGGGGCCGTCGAGGGCGCGGCTGGGCAAGTTCGTGCCCGTTGGTAGCCGACCCTGCCACTCCTCGGCCCACTCCGGAGGTAAGGCCGGGGGCACCTCCAGCCCCGTCAGGGCGGCCCACAGTTGGGCCCACGCTCGCGGCACCGTCCGGTACGGATCGTAGCCTCCGCCGCCGGTGGCGACGAGCCGTCCACCCGTCAACTCGTCGGCCAGAGCGACCACGCGCTGGTACGCCTGGTGCATGCCCTCGAGGGTCAGCGAAAGGTCGGCAAGCGGGTCGAAGCGGTGCGTGTCGGCGCCCGCCTGCAACACGATGACGTCGGGCTCGAAGGCGCGAAGCGCCTTGGGCACCACGGCGTCGAACGCGGCGAGGTACGAGTCGTCCTCCGTGTAGGGCTCCAATGGAACGTTCACCGACAGCCCCCGCCCCGCGCCCTTGCCGGTCTCGTAAACGTGACCGGTGCCGGGGAAGAGGTACTGGCCCGATTCGTGGAGGCTGATCGTCATGACGTCGGGGTCCTCGTAGAAGAGCCACTGCACGCCGTCGCCGTGGTGGGCGTCGAGGTCCACGTAGGCCACGCGGAGGCCATAACGGTCCACGGCCCGGCGTATGGCCACGGCGAGGTCGTTGTAGACGCAGAAGCCTGAGGCGCGGTGGCGCAGCGCATGATGAAGCCCGCCGCCTAAGTTCACAGCCCTGAGCGCCGCGCCGGAGGCGACGGCGTCCATGGCCGTCACCGTGCCCGCGCAGACCAGCCTGACCAGCTCGTGCATGCCGGTGAAGATCGGGTTGTCGGCGGTGCCGAGGCCGTACCTGCTGGCACCGGCCGTCGAGCCGCCGGCGGAGAGGGCCTTTACCGCCTGCACGTACTCCTGGTCGTGGACCGTGAGGAGGTCATCGTCGGTGATGGGGATCGGTGCCACGGTTTCGGAGTCAGTCAGGAGCCCCGCCCGCGTCAATAGGGTGCGCGTGAGTTCCACACGCAGCGG
>CAJDWU010000031.1_pt2 | contig 33810 bp, 31 predicted proteins | sample 7391771 | NCBI WGS metagenome assembly CAJDWU01 (sample SAMEA7055737, study PRJEB34461) | soil metagenome | biome: terrestrial ecosystem; feature: Peninsula; material: soil | place: Antarctica | collected 2016 | reverse complement strand
GGAGCGCGATCATCGGGTCGTGGTGGCGCTTCAGGAGGTGGGAGAGCAGGCGGGCGAACGATAGCAGGCCGACCAGCGCTCCCAGCCCGATGGGCACGATGATGCCGAGGTCGAAGTGGGAGAGCCCGCGTAGCGCCAAGTCGTACTTGCCGAGCAGGACCAGGATGAACGCTCCGGACACTCCGGGGAGCACCATGGCGCAGATCGCCAGGTAGCCGGCCAGGAAGAGGGACGGCGCGCTGGCGGGCGTCTCGAGGGGCGTCATCGTCACGATGAGGAGCCCGAGGCCAGCTCCCAGCGCGAGGGCCAAGGCGCTGGCGGCACGCCAACGTGCGACGTGGCGGCCGACCACGATGGCGGAGGCCGCCACCAGCCCGAAGAAGAACGCCAGCACGAAGCTAGGGTAGTTAGCCAGCAAGTACCCGACGACGCGCGCAAGGAGCACGAACGCCGTGGCGATGCCCGCCGCTAAGGTAGCTAGGAATGCGCCGTCGACGGCGCGAAACGCCTCGCCTAGACGGCCACGTGACAAAGGCCGCAAGAATGCCTTACTCGTGAGCGCTGCCAAAGCAGCGAGCAGCCGCGCGTAGACCCCCACGATGAGCGCGACGGTACCGCCACTCACGCCGGGGATGAGGTCGGCGCTGCCCATCGCGATGCCCTTGAGATAGTTGCTCGCCAACCTAAGCAGGAGCGACCGGTCCTTCGCCGCTTTCGCCTTGCTCGCGTTTTTCGGGGTCGACGCAGCCGCCTTAGGGTCCTGCACTCCGCGGATGCTATCACGGGTCCAACGACTGACCGACAGCCGCTGCATGCTGTAGCCTGAGCGGCAGGAGCACGGTATGAGCGATTCCGTCCATTCACAGCTGACAGAGACCCTAGAAGGCTTGGGCGTCGAGCAAGCCGCGCTCGAGGAGCTCGCGTCGAACCTCCTTTGGCGCATCGGTCGGCAGTCCGACGACGGCCCGGTCACGGTACGCGTGGGTTTGGCCTCCAGCGCCGGGCTGTTCCAGCAACTGGGGCGACTGCGCGGAGCGTCCGACGCCGAGATCGAGGCGGCCGTGCACGACGGCAGCATCAGGGTGGAGTGGGTTGGTCCCCGCCCGAAAGGGGAGCGTTGACGACCAGGGTGCTAGATTCTCAGGCCCCTACCGATGATGGGGCCCGCTGGCTCCGTCTCGACCACGACTTCGGGTTCAGCATCCGTGTCGCACTGTCCAGCGCCGCCGCGCTCGATTTCGTGCGCGACGTGCCGCTCTCGTTGCGCCACGCGGACTTCATTACCAACCTGAGGATGACGCGAGGTGAGCCACCCACCGTGAGCGCGGAGTTGCCCGTCGATGCCGGCTTTTTCGGCATGCGCAGCCTGCCGTTCGAGAGCGCCGTCCAGATCACGTCTGACGGCGCGCGCCTGTTGCCGCGCCGCTTGGGCGAAGGCGGTATCGGGTGGGCCGAGGTCGCTGGTGAGGCCAAGGTGTTCGCAACAGCAGGAGACGCGCCCAGCAGTCGCCTCGACTACACCTTCGACGTCACCGTCTACCTGGCCATGCCGAGCGCCGAGCGCTGGGGTACGCAGGCCCTCTTGAAGATGGTCGAGCTGACGGCGAAGACGGTGTTGCGCAAGGTGGCGGGCCGCTTCCCACGCGCGATAGAGGCCTCCGCCGCCGAGGCAGCGGCCCAGTCCGGCGACCACTGAGCTCAGGGGGTAATCGAGGCGGTCACTTCCCGACGCAGAAGCGCGCGAAGATGCTGGCGAGGGTCTCGTCGGTGACGTTCTGGCGGCCGGTGACTGCGCCCAGCGCTTCCAGGGCGTCTTGGAGGTCAAGTGTCGCGAGGTCGTGGCGGGCCTCGGCCGCGCGCAGGGCCCCACGCTCGACGGCCTCCAGGGAGGCCTCGAGTGCCGCTACGTGTCTCTCGTTCCCTATCCACACCTCGGCGCCGGCCGCCGAGCCGATCAGGCTGTCGACCACCGCTGCTCGCAGCTCGTCCAAGCCCTGGCCCGAGCGCGCGGACACTCGCAACACTCCGGCCGACCAATCTTTGGCCGGCAGCTCCTCAAGCGGCCAGGCCTCCGCCAGGTCTTGTTTCGTGACCACCAGCAGCGTGCGGTTCGGGGGTATTTCGGCGAGAAGTTCGAGGTCGGCCTGCCCGAGTGGCTCGGAGCCGTCGAGCAGCACCAGGCGCAGGTCGGCCTGCTCACCGACCTTGCGGGCCAGCTCTACACCGCTGGCCTCGATATGATCCCCGGCCGTTCTGATGCCGGCCGTGTCGATGGCCACCAGGGGTACGCCGCCGAGGGTGAGAGGCGCCTCGAGGTAGTCACGAGTCGTTCCCGGCACGTCGCTCACGAGGGAGCGCGTGTAGCCGAGTAGCGCGTTGAGCAGGCTCGACTTGCCGGCGTTGGGCCGACCCAAGAGCGCCAGGCGCGCGCCCTGTCGGCTTAGGCGTCCGGCTTCGGCGGTGGCGAGCAGCGTCCTCAACTCGGAGGCGGCCCGCTCCAGTGGCTGGCCCAAGTGATGCTCCGGCACGCCCTCGTCGGGGTAGTCGAAGGCCGCTTGGACCGCTGCGTAGGCATGCAGCACGTCAGTCTGCACGGCGCCCAAGCGCGTACCGAGCGCGCCGCTCAGTCCGAACGCGGCGTTGCGCCGCGACGTGTCCGTCTGCGCCTCCACGACGTCCATGACGCTTTCCGCCTGTACCAGGTCGATGCGGCCTGCCAGGTAGGCGCGCAGCGTGAACTCTCCGGGGCCGGCCAGCCGGGCGCCACTTCGCAAGCATGCGTCGAGGGTGGCGCGAAGAACGGCGAGACCGCCGTGCGTCTGGAGCTCGACCACGTCCTGCCCCGTGTAGGAGCGGGGCGCACGGAAAGTGAGCAGCAGGGCCTCGTCCACCAGGTCGCCTGCGGCCCGCACCTGTCCGTACACGACGCGCCCGGCTGGGCGCAGGCTGGGCACGAGACCCCGCTCGGGCTGGAAGACGGCGTCGGCTACCGCGTAGGCGTCGGGCCCCGATACACGCACGACGCCAATCGCGCCCATGCCGGGCGCGCTGGCGATGGCGACGATGGTGTCGTCACTGGGGGGGAGCGTGGCCACGCCCCATGGTCGCACCCGGAGTGTCACTGGTGGGTAGGGCGGGCGCCCGCGCCGGCCAGGTCGTTGATAGAATCGCGTCTACCGCGCCCTCAGCGCGCCCGACCGGAGGCCACGTGGACACCATCCTTGCGTTGCAGCGCTTCGCGTCTCCCGCGCTGGACCGCGCCATGTTCCTGGCAACGAGCATCGGTTCCCAGGAGGCCTACACCGCCCTCTTGATCTTCGCCTACCTGGCCGTGGACGCAGCGTTCGGCCGCCGCCTGGGCGTGGTGTTCCTCGCCGGAGCGTTCATCAACGAGATCATCAAGGGAGTCGTCCAGGAGCCGCGACCGTTCGAGGTGGACCCCGCGGTGGCGCGCGGCGACGTAGCGATCGACACGGCCCCAGGGAGTTCGTTCCCGTCGGGCCATGCGCAGTCAGCCGCGCTCTTCTGGGGCCTCGCCGGAGTGCACTTCAGGCGTGCCTGGTTCTGGCTCCTCGGTGCCTTCGTCGTGGCCCTCGTCTCGGTGTCGCGGGTTTATCTTGGCGTTCACTACCCGTTGGACGTGCTGGGGGGGCTAGGAGTCGGCGTTGCCGTGTTGCTCTTGTCGCTGCTGCTGAGGCGGCTGGCCTTCGCGCCAGGCAAGGTAGTCACCATCGTCCTGGGCTTGGCCTTGCCGCTGGCGCTGCACCTCTCGTTGACAACGCCTAATTCCCACGTTTACCTGAGCGCCATGTCGGCCTTCGTCGTGGGTCCCGAGATCGTCGCCCACCGGGCCAAGGGGAGCGTCGTCACGCGGCTCCTCATGGGCGTTCTGGGAATAGTGCTCGTGGGCGCCGTCATGAGCCTCACGTCTGCTCTCATGCCCGAAGACCTGAAGCGGGCGCTGCTGCCCTCCTACCTGCGCTACTTGGCGATCGGGCTGACGGGCACGCTCGTCGCCCCGCTCGCATGCCGCGCCCTACGGCTCAGCGGCGGCCCCGTCGTCGCGGCCGGCAGCGCTCGGCGCCACTGACGATGCGAGACCAGGGCTTGCACACCGAGGACGCGTCTACGCGGCGGCTGTACCTGACCCTGGAGTTCGACGGCACCGGCTTCCACGGCTGGCAGCGGCAGGCCCGTGGCGAGCGGACGGTGCAGGCCACTATGGAGGAGGCGTTCGGAAGCCTTCCGGGCCGGCACTCAGCCGTTTTGGCGGCCGGGCGCACCGACGCCGGAGTGCACGCCCTCGCCATGGTGGCTCACGTCGATACGACCTCTCGCATCCCGAACGAGAAGCTGCGCCTCGCCCTCAACGCTCACCTGCCGGCCGACCTGAAGGTGGTGGGGGTGGCAGACGCGGAAGAGGGCTTCGAAGCCCAGTTCCACTGCCGTTACCGCCGCTACCTCTACCGCATCCGCGTCATGCGCGACGACCCTCGTGGCATCGCTATCCAGCGAGACCGGTTGCTCGCGCTTCATTGGCGCCCCGACGTGGCGGCCATGCGGGCCGCCGCCGGCCACCTGCTGGGCACGCACGATTTCGCGACCTTCGCCACGCAAGAAACCCGCAAGACAGTGCGCACCGTGCACCTCTGCGAGCTCAGGGAAGAACACGGCGAGCTGCGCCTGCACGTGGCCGCCGACGGGTTCTTGCGCAACATGATCAGGACCGTCGTTGGGACCCTGCTTTGGGTCGGGCGGGGAACGCTCGTTGCGGACGAGATCCCGGTTCTCTTGGCAGCGCGCGACCGAAGGTGCGCCGGGCACAACGTCGGACCACACGGTCTGTACTTCGTAGAGGCTGGTTACGAGCCGTGGGACCTCGAGACCTCGGAGCGCGCTGTTTCTCGCCTCGTCGTGTAGTCCCGCGTCAGCGGCCGCCGCCGACGCCGTCCACGTATACTCGAGGGCATGAGCATCCGTATCCGGCCGCTCGTGGACGCGGACTTCGAGTCCCTGGCAGTGATCGACGCGAGCTACGCGGCTGAGCATGACTTGCCGGCCGCCGTGAGCCTGGCAACGCTCCGTTTCTTCGAACGTAGCGGGCACTCGTTCGTGGCGGAGCGAGTGGACCAAGCAGGCGCCGCCACCGTAACCGGCTTCGTGTTGGCACAAGCGATCTGGACGGGCGAGCGCCCGACCGTGCACGGCCTGAGGCTCGCCGTCGACGCCGTCGGCGCAGTCGAGGCGCGCCTCGCTTTGGTGAAGGCGTTGGTCAAGAGCGCCTACGATGCGGGCGTCTACGACTTCTTCTTCCGCACCCCCAAGACCGACGAATGGTTGCGCGATGCCCTCAAGGCCGAAGGGTACCGGCTCGACGCTCAGGTGACGCTGGAACTCGTGCTGGGCTCGCGCGCCCAGGCCTGGGCGGAGGAGCAACGTGGCTGACGAGCGGGCCAGGGTCCTGATGGGCGTGCGCGGCATGGACACCAGCGCTGCGCGCGAGCAGGTCATGGCTGTGCTACGCGCGGTCCCAGGTGTGGTGGAGGTGGTTCCCGCCGACGCTTCTCGCGTAAGCGTCGATTACGACCCCACCGAGGCCACGGCCATGGACCTGATCAGGGCGTTGCGGCGCATAGGGTTCCTGGCGGGCATGGAATGATGGGCCGGTTAGACGCCGACGGCGTTAGGTAGAATGTTCCACCGTCACTCCGCAGGAACGCCGTCCGACCAGGACCCGCGGACCCGCGGACAACGCGCCTGCGCTCGCCGCGCTGGCCGCGCTAGGAGGACTTAGTCATGGACGACGAGAAGACGCGCGGCGCCGAGTCGGCCGCTAATACCGGTGCTGAGTCCGAGGCGCAGACCACCTCCAAAGCGCAGGGCGATCGCGAAAGCAAGAAGAAGACCCAGGCTAAGGGCGTACCGGGCCTGCTAGGCACGTTCGGCAAGGCCAAGCCCGACTCCAAGCCAGTCGACCGCAAGGTCAACCAGGTCAGGGTCTCCGACAGCGCACTGGCCAGCATCATCGGGCTCTCGGCGCACGAGGTCCCAGGCGTGGTGGGCATGTCGCCCGCCAGCATGTCCGAAGGAATAAGGCGGCTTCTCGGAGCGCGCCAGGTTGATGAAGGAGTGGTCATCGAACATCCGCACGGCGAGGGCCGGGCCGATGTGGACCTCCACGTGGTGGTGGCTTACGGAGTGAACATCCCTGTGGTCGCCGATTCGGTCCGAGACCGCGTGCGTTACGCCGCAAGGCACTACGCGGGCATCACGCTCGACCAGGTTCGGGTGCGCGTGGTGGGCGTGAGTCGTGGCTAAGCCCGCCACTCCTGGCGCTTGGTCTGCGGCCGACTTGGCAAAGGCGTTCGGGTTCGCCACGGAGTGGCTTGGGGTTCACGTCGAGGAGGTGAACGCCCTCAACGTCTACCCGGTGCCCGATGGCGACACTGGCACGAACATGCACCTCACGCTGCAGTCCGTAAGGCGACAGTTGGCAACCGAGGACCCCGTACGTCTCGAGCAGCTCGCGCGCGCCCTGTCGTACGGCTCGCTTTTGGGTGCGCGAGGCAACTCGGGCGTGATCCTCTCGCAAGTCCTCAAGGGCTTCGCAGACGCCATCAGGGGCCATAAGGTGGTCGACGCGGTTGCGCTGTCTGAGGCGCTCTTGGCGGGCTCAGAATCCGCGTACGCGGCGGTCATGAAGCCCGTCGAGGGCACGATCTTGACCGTGGTGCGCGAGTCGGCCAAGGCGGGGGAGACCTACCTGTTGGCCGCCGTCGAGGCATCCAACGACGGTAGCGGCGTGTTGCCGGCGGACCTGCTGAGAGAGGTCGTGCGCGCCGGCCGCGTGTCACTTGCGAACACACCCGAACTCCTCCCCATCCTCAAACAGGCGGGCGTGGTCGACGCCGGGGCGCTGGGCTACTTGTACCTACTGGACGGCCTCCTAGCGTACTTCGAGGGCCGCGAGCTGCCGCCGCCGCCCAAGATCGAGCGGCGGGCGCAGGAACAGTTCCAGGAGGAGGCCTACGGTTTCTGTACCGAGTTCTTGCTGGCCGACGTGACCGAGCCGACGAGTAAGATCCGCGACCTGGTGGCACCGTTCGGCGATTCGCTCCTCGTAGTAGGCGCCGAGGGGTTCGTCAAGGGCCACATCCACACGGAAGAGCCCGAGAAGCTGCTCGCCGCCGTGGCCCACTTCGGCCGGATGGTGCGGTCGAAGGTCGAGGACATGAGCGAACAGCACTCCGAGATCTTGGCGGACTTGGACGCCGCTCACGTCGAGTCTCCCATGACCGCCGCCGTGGCGGTGGCGAACGGCTACGGCGTCACCAAGGCCTTCCGCAGCCTGGGAGTCCGCGTGGTCGGCGGCGGCCAGACCGACAACCCGTCCGTGGAAGACATAGCCGACGCCGTCCGCAGCGTGGGCGCGCACGGCGTGATTATCATGCCCAACAACAAGAACGTCATCATGGCGGCCGAGCGCGTGGCCGAGCTCGTGCCCGACAAAGACGTGCGCGTGCTGCCGACCACCTCGCTCGGGCAGGGCCTGTCTGCCGCCGTGCTCTTCCAGGAGACCGGGGACATGGATAGCCTTTACTCGGAGATGGACGCCGCAGCCAAGTCGGCGCTCACCTTGGAGGTCACCCGAGCCAGCCGTGACGCCGAGATAGACGGGGTGAAAGTTCAAGAGGGCAATGCCATCGGCCTGGCCGACGGCAAGCTGGTGGTGTCCGCGCCCGACTTCGACGCGTGCCTGCTTGCCCTGTTAGAAGGCCGTGCCGAAGGCTACGAGATCGCCACTCTCTTCTACTCCGTGGAGATCACTCCAGAGCAGGTGCAGGAGGTCGTGAGGCGCGCCGCTGAGCTCTACCCCGACCTGGAGGTGGAGGTCCACCCCGGGGCTCCCGACCTTTACGCGTACCTGATGGTGCTCGAATAGGGCAGGGCGAACATGGCCGCTTCATTAAGAGCCTTTAGCCAAGCGCCCACTACATGAGAAGCACTACGACTTAGAGTGCAAAGCGAATTGATCGGAAGGAGGCTACGCATGAAGCGCTTCACCTTTGTTCTCGCGGCCGCCGTGGCGGCCACGCTCTTGCTCTCAGCCTGTGACATCAGCATCGGCACCCCTCCAGGACCGCCGCAACCCGACGTGACCTTGTCGGCGCCCTCCACCTCAGGCACTGCCGCATGGAACGACACTCTTGCTAGGGGCGAAAGCGTGCTCTTCAAGCTTTCGTTCACGGCCGCGGGTAGTGGCAACGTCATCTACCTCGAGCTGGACAAGAACCTCAAGCTCGAACTGAACAACCCCACCAACCTCAACGCCATCGCGAGCAGCCATGGCCCCAGCTACTACGCGCGCGGCACGGCCGGCTACTCGACCGCTTCGGCCACCGACTTGGCCCCGCAGGCCATCGGAACCGCAACTGCTTGTAGGGGCAGCTGCATCATCATCCCGGCCGTGACCGGCAACACCTACTACGCACGAGTTAGCAACGACACGGATTCGTCCGTGACCGCTAACCTGTATTTCTACCGCGACATCGAGCAGGACCAGAGCGAACCGAACGGCAGCCCGGCCGAGGCCACCTTCTTCGACATGTCGGCCGCCGGTGGCGACCAAGGCGCCATCGAGCTGCTTAGCGACGCTGACTTCTGGCGGGTTTCCGCCACTGGCACGTTGGACTTCTCGCCCGTTACCGGCAACCCCGTCCAACTGCGCCTGGCCATCGTGAACAGCTCGGGCGTGGTGATCGCCGGGCCGATAGGGCCGGGTTCCATCAGCGTCCTCCCCAACGACATCGTCAAGGTCTACTCGCTCAACAACGTCCGCGCAGGGGCCCCGGCAGTGAGCCGCTACACCCTCCTGGGCCACTAACCAGCTTTACCAACTCTCACCCTATGCACGCATGGGCCGTTACACTCGGCCCATGCGTGTTCTGGTTACTGTTGGCCGCGTCCGCCGCGCCGCGCTCGGTCTTCTCACTTTGGCGCTCGTAACGGCGCCGCCTGCCTTCGCGCAGGCCTGCCAGGCCGAGCTCGCTTCTGCCTTGCCGGCGGGCGCGCTCGACCGGGTGCCAACCGGTCTCGACGCCGCCGCGGTCTTGCGGCGCGCCGTCGAACTCGTCGAACCCGCCCTGCCCCCGCTTCAGTACGACAAGGCGGTGCCGATCGAGGCCTCCGACCCCGGTTACCCGACCGTCAAGTACTTGGTCGAGCGCAAGCTGCTGCCTGCCTCCTGGGACCCCGGTGAGCTGGACGGCGAGACGTGGGCCGCCATGCTGGACGTCTTCCTCAAGTGGTACAAGCTTCCCGCCTCGGGAGTGAGCGCACCGGTCGACGTTGCCGAACTGCTGGCCGACGCGGACCACGTCTTAGGCCAGGTTTCGCGTGCGATAAGGCCGGCCGCTATCCTCGCCACCGACCAGCAAGACTCGAGCCGCACGTCCTTCTGGGCCATCATCTGGAACTGGACCGTCTACCCACGGCTGCTGGTCGTGCGGCCGGACGAGGCGGTGGGGGCCCATCCAGCCGACGTGCTTGCGGCGCTGTCGAACTGCGCCGTGCACGTCACCGCCTTCATAGCCGCACCCGAAGAGACGGCCAAGGGCCTCTTCCTAACGCACAACAGTTCGCGCATGTACGTGGTGGCCAGCCAGCCGAGCAAGAACGGTTTCTGGCCCTTCGAGGTGCCCGTGGGCGAGGAGCTAGGGGCCTTCGCCTTCGAGCTTCCCGACCTCAGCAGCGTGCGCCTCTACGCGGCCGTGTTCGACGGGCCCGACGTCGCCTTCGGCACGCTCCTGAGCTTGTTCTGGCGAGTACGTACCAACGTGGCGCCAACGGCGCTCATGGGGTACCTAGCCACGCCTAACTGATCTCCAGGGCGCGGTTGAGGTCGTCGCGCATGGCGCGCGCGGCCGCCCTCGCGGCCGCGGCTACTTCTGGAAGGCTGGTTGCCTTCGCGGCCCCTGGCGGGTACGTGAGGCTTCGGCTGGCGTTGACCACCGCGCCCCACCCGTTCTCGTCGAACGCCACGGCGGCGTCTGCCGCGCTGCCGCCCTGTGCGCCGTAGCCGGGTACCAGCAGCAGGCTGTGCGGCAGTCGGGTCCTAAGCTCGCGCGTGGCGGCCGGATGCGTCGCGCCCGCTACTGCGCCCAGCGAGGTGTAGCCGTGCGGGTCGCGCGGCAAGCTCGCGGCGCGCGCGGTGAGGGCGTCGGCCAGCTTGCAGTAAAGGGGCCCTCCGCCCTCGACCGCCAGTTCCTGAAGGTCCGCGCTTCCGGGGTTGGAAGTGCGCACGAGCACGAAGAGGCCGCGCCCGCCGGCCTCGGCAGCGGCGATGAACGGCTCCAGGGTGTCGAGTCCCAGGTAGGGGTTGACGGTCAGGGCGTCCGCCGCCAGGTCGCCGTCGGTGAGGTAAGCCTTCGCGTAGGCCGCGGCGGTGCTGCCGATATCGCCTCGTTTGGCGTCGAGGATGACGGGCAGGCCCAGCGAACGAGCGTGGCTCATGACGCCCGCCAGCGCCTCGAGCCCGGGCAGCCCGAGTGCTTCGAAGAACGCCGATTGGGGCTTACAGCACGCCAGCAAGTCGTGAGTGGCGTCTAGCACGGTTGTCAGGTAGCGCTGGACTGCGGTTGCGGTGGCGCCGGCGGCGGTCAGCCCCGCTGTCAACGGGTGCGCGTTAGGGCGTGGGTCCAACCCCAGGCAGACCACCGACTTGGCGGCCCTGGCGCGCAATGCGAGGCGCGCACCGAACGTGTCGGTGCGCGCCCCAGCCGAGCCTTGGGCGGCGTCGGCGGTCAGGCCTGCACCGCCTGGTCGCGCCCGTGGCAATGCTTGTACTTCTTGCCACTACCGCAAGGGCACGGATCGTTGCGGCCTACCTTGTCGGCCACCCGGATGGGGGAGGTGGGGCCGCTGCCCCGGGCCGGGCCTGCGCCGCCGCGCGGTGCGCCCGCCGCCGCTGCGGCGATGCCACCCTCGTCGGACGCGCTGTACTGCACGGGAGCCTGGCGCTGTTGACGGCGCTCAAGGCGGTCGTCCACGTTGACCTGCACGCGGAAGAGGAGCTTCGCCACGTTCAGGCGGATGTTGGCGTTCATCTCCTCGAAGAGGTTGTAGCCTTCGAAGGCGTACTCCTGCAGCGGGTTCCGCTGGCCGTAGCCGCGCAGGCCGATGCCCTGGCGCAGCACGTCCATGCTGTGGAGGTGTTCTTTCCAGTGCTGGTCTACGACCTGCAAGACGATGAAGCGCTCTAGTTCGCGCAGCAGCGGGGCGCCCAGTTCGGTTTCGCGATCCTGGTACGCAGCCTCCATCTTGATGACCAGCTCGTCGGTGACGGTGTCCGGCTGCTTGCCACGGTACTCGTCGAAATCCATCGACTCGAACACCGGGACGGCGTCGGCCAGCGAGACGCGGAGGGCGGCCATGTCCTGTTCTTCCGGCTCGAGCTCCGGGTTCAGGTAGCGCTGGACCTGGGCGTCGATGTAGGCGGCGATCATCTCCTGGACGTCGTCGGACATATCGTTGCCCAGCAGAACCTCGCGGCGCTGACCGTAGACGACGTCGCGCTGCTTGCTCATGACGTTGTCGTACTCGAGGAGTTGCTTGCGGATGCCGAAGTTGCGGTCCTCGACCCGCTTCTGGGCGCGTTCGATGGCGCCCGTGACCATGCGCGCCTCGATGGGCTGCGAGTCGTCCATCCCGAGGCGGTCCATCATGCCGAGGACGCGCTCGTTGGCGAAGAGGCGCATGAGGTCGTCCTCGAACGAGACGTAGAAGCGGCTCGAACCCGGGTCGCCCTGGCGGCCCGCGCGGCCACGGAGCTGGTTGTCTATGCGGCGTGACTCGTGGCGCTCTGTGCCGATGATGTGCAAGCCGCCCAGGCTGACGACCTTTTTGTGGTCGGCGTCAGCCTCGTCTCGCAAGTTCTCGAGGCGGGGAAGGATCTCAGCTGGGAGGCCCTCGAGTTTCTCCAGCGCCGCGCGGGCCTCGTCGGGCCTACGCATCATGATGGCTTTGATGAAGAGCTCGGTGTCGGAATCGTAGCGGTCGAAGCCTTCGCGCTCCATCAACTGACGGGCGAGCCACTCGGCGTTGCCGCCCAGGACGATGTCGGTGCCGCGGCCGGCCATGTTCGTGCTGATGGTCACGGCGCCCGACCTGCCGGCCTGCGCCACGATCTCGGCTTCTCGCGAGTGGTACTTGGCGTTAAGGACCTCGTGTGGCACCCCGCGGCGCTTGAGCATCTTGGAGAGGCGCTCGGAGGACTCGATGGTGACCGTGCCCACCAGCATCGGTTGGCCGTTGGCGTGCACCGCCACAATCTCGTCGACCACGGCGGAGAACTTGCCTTCCTCCGTGCGGTAGATGATGTCTTCCTCGTCGTTGCGGATGATGGGCCTGTTGGTGGGGATGACGAGGACGTCGGTGGTGTAGATCTCTTGGAATTCCTTCTCCTCGGTCTTGGCGGTACCCGTCATGCCGGCGATCTTGTTGTAGAGCTTGAAGAAGTTCTGGTAGGTAATGGTGGCGAGCGTCTGGTTCTCGCGCTCGATCTTCACGCCCTCCTTGGCCTCGATGGCTTGGTGGAGGCCCTCGCCGAAGCGCCTGCCCGGCATGAGGCGACCCGTGAACTCGTCTACGATCACGATCTGGCCCGACTCGTCCTTCACGTACTCCTGATCAAGTGCGTAATGCTCGGCCGCACGCAGCGCCTGGCGCAGCATGTGGCCCGTCTCCATGTTCTCGGGGCTGAAGATGTTGTCGATCCCGATGAGCTTCTCGGCCTTCGCGATGCCGGCCTCGGTGAGGTGGATGTCCTTCGACTTGGCGTCGGCGGAGTAGTCACCGGTGGCGGGGATGTCGCCCTCGGAGGGCTCGCCCCGCTCGAGCTGCGTGGCTATCGCGGACATCGTGTAGTACTTGTCGGTGGCGAGTTCGGCGGGGCCGGAGATGATGAGCGGGGTGCGCGCCTCGTCGATGAGGATGGAATCGACCTCATCGATGATGGCGTAGTTGAGGGGCGTGTCCTCGCGCAATACGAGCTGATCGGGGCGGAACGCCATGTTGTCACGCAGGTAGTCGAACCCCAACTCGGAGTTCGTGATGTAGGTGATGTCCTTGCGGTAGGCCTCGCGCCGGGCCGGGCCGTCGGTGTCGTGTCGGATGACGCCGACCTCGAGCCCGAGGCCGCGATAGACGGGGCCCATCCATTCGGCGCCGGTGCCGGCCAGGTAGTCGTTGGTGGTGACGAGGTGAGTTCCCTTGCCCGAGAGCGCGTTGAGTGCAAGGGACAAGGTGGCGACGAGCGTTTTACCCTCGCCCGTCTTCATCTCGGCCATGCGACCGTTGTGCAAGGTGGCGCCACCGATGAGCTGCACGTCGTAGTGCCTGAGGCCGAGGAAGCGCTTGGCGGACTCGCGCGCGAGCGCGAACGCCTCTGGGAGGAGCGCGTCCAAGCTCTCTTCCCCTTCCAGGTGCCGCCGCTTGAGGACCGCGTAGGCCTCGGCGAGGTTCTCGACACTCTCCATGGCGGTTTCCAGCGCGTTGGTGCCGACCACCGCGTCCTGGTTGAGGCGCTTGACCTCGCGGTCGTTGTTGTCGAACAGTTTCTGAACGAATCCGAGCATCTGTTTCTGGACCTTTCCGCGCAGGTGCGGTGGGGCGCCTTGTAAGGCTGGTTATCGCAGTCGGCGGACGGTGGCGGGTGCTGCTCTTAGTGCCACCGACGCTTGCGTGCACGCTGCGGAGTCAACGTGGCAGTTTAGCACGCTAACCGGGCCGTCCTTAGCAGCCTGCGGGACGTGCCGGCAGCCTCCTTGGCTAGTCGGTCTGCGGGACTCTGATGAGGGTGAGGGTGTTGGTCCCGTACTGCTTGCGCCTCACCGTGGCCCCCGTCAGGTCGGGCGGGAGCGTGGGGCTCGCCAGCTCTGTCGGGTGCTGTAGGGCGTACAAGCCTCCGGCCCTCACGGCCCCCGAGCCGAGTACCGCGGCGAAGATGGCGGCCAAGTCAGTCGGGTAGGGAGGAGCTGCGACGAGGACGTCGAACTCGCCCCTGTGGGACCGGGCGTAAGTGGCGGCGTCGGCGGCGTAGACGTCCACCTCGAGCCTCAGGTTCCGCGCGTTAGAGCGGATGAGGTCGCAGACTCCGCGCGAGAGGTCGACGCACACGGCGGACCAGCCGCGGCTGGCGGCTTCCAGCCCCATGGCGCCGGTTCCCGAGAACAGGTCCAGGAAGCGCCCGTGAGGTTCGAACGCGATGACGTCGAAGAGGGCCTCACGCAGGCGCGACGGGCTGGGCCGAGTGCCGCTGGCCGGCACCTTCAATGCGCGGCCCTTGGCGCTGCCGCCGAGGATGCGAGGACTCGCCATACTCGGGAGCATAACCAGAGCGGTGCCGACCACGGTGCGACCCCTGGGCGCCCGAAGCGCGCGCCGACGGGGCGCGATAAACTAAACGGTCGTGATCCGCAACCTAGAGCCCGACGAACTCGTGTGGTTCATGCGCCAAGCGCTGACCTTCGTTGGCCACGCCGACCCGCACGGCCTCTCCTTGCGCCTGAACGCGCGACTCAAGGACGCGGTTGCCGACGCCGGGCGCTGCTTCGTCTACGCTCCGGACACGGGGCCGCCTACGGCAGGCCTCTACCTCACCGCCAAGGGCGGCGGCTATGGGGTCCGGGAAGCGCACCTCGCCAGCGTGTGGCACGACCACGACCCGCGCGCCCTTCAACAACTAGTTGAGGGCCTTCTGGACCAGGGCGACCCCGAGGTCGTGACGGTCCCATTGCACCTCTTCGCCGATGGGCGTTCCCGCGAGCTGGCAGAACTGTTGGCGCCTCTCGGTTTCCAGCGAGACGACCTGTGGCGGTTGAGGTTCGAGCTCACCGACGTGCCCCCGTTGGGGTCGCCCCGTTGGGGTCGCCGCTCGTGCTGGAGGCCTGGGCGCCAGGCGAGGAGGTGGCCTTCCGCGAACTGTTCGATGACGCCGAGGGCGATCCCGTAAGCGACGCGCGCTGGTCTTACTTGAAGCGCAGCGGAGGGGCTTTCCAGCCCGACCTCTGGTTCGCGGCCCGCGAGGCCCTCGACCAGCAGACGGTCGGGTACGCGTTCACCGGTTCCACCGGTGGAGAGGTGGACGCCGCCTACGAGTTGACCGCCGTGGGTGTCAGGTGGCGCCACCGTGAAAACAGCGAGATGCTGAGGCGGGTCGTCGTGACGACCCTGCGCGAGCTCTCCGGCCGCAGCCCGATCGGGACGGTAGACACGGTGCTGGGCGCCTCCGACCCCAAGTTGGTCTCCATCCTGATCTCGCTGGGTTTTCAGGTGCACGAGAAGACGCCGGTGCTCGTCAAGCTGCCGCGCTGAACGGACGTGGACCCTCGGGCGCGCGTCCAGGTCATATCATCTGGTTCATGAACCTGCTTCTGCGCTGGGCGCTTTCGACCGTGGCACTATGGCTGACCGTCCGGCTGGGGGTGGGCGTGTCGCTGCCGGACGACGGCCTCCTGACGCTCCTCGTGACAGCGATCGTGATAGGGCTGGTGAACGCCGTGGTGCGGCCCATCATGGTGGTGTTGACCCTCCCGCTAACGGTCATCTCGCTGGGGTTGTTCCTGCTGGTGGTCAACGGCTTAGCGCTCGCCATTGCGGCCGCGGTGACGCCGCTGGAGCTGTCGGGCCTAGGCGGCGCGATCCTCGGTGCCCTGGTGTTGAGTGTGCTCAACACGTTGCTGACCAGGGTGTTCGTGCCCAAGGCCAGACTCAGGCGGCGTTGACGGCTGAAGCCGAAGGACGCTGAGGACGCGGTCCTTCACGGCCGGCCGCGATGGTCGGGCAGGTAGCGCTCCCAGATGGGGTCGATATCGGGCATCACGCCGTAGGCACTCGAGAACATGAACCGCGGCGCGTACGGCCTTCTGAGGAGGTGTAGGTGCGCCTCCTCCGGGGTGCGGTCGCGCTTCTTGGCGTTGCAGCCCTTGCAGCAGGCCACCACGTTCTCCCACGACGTGGGCCCGCCGCGGCTGCGCGGCAGGACGTGGTCGAGCGTCAGGTCGAAGGTGTGCTTGGCGCAGTACTGGCAGGTGTGGTCGTCGCGCCGGAACACGTTCTTGCGGTTGAACGCCACCCGCTGGCGGAACGGTCCCCTAACGAAGCGGTGCAGCTTTATGACGCTGGGCACGGGGAAGAGCGCGTTGGGCGAGCGCAGGACCTTGCCCGAGTCCTCCACACGCTCGGCTACCTCGTGCATTAGGAGGGCCACCGCGCGCTTGACGGAGCAAACGTGCAGCGGTTCGAACGAGGCGTTAAGGATGAGTACCCGCGCGCCGTTGATGTTCTCGAGCGGATGCACCCCGCCGGCCAAGGCACCCTCAGGCGAGGTGCTCGGCTCCTCGCCGGGAGCGGGCTGCGTGGCGGAACCCGCCTCGGTGGCGTTCCTAATGGCGCTGTGGGGGTCGAGGTAAGCGGCGGCCTTGCCCTCCGGTCAGTTCGGCGTTGGTGCGGATTATAGCAGGCCGCTCGCCGGTCAATCGTAGGGTGGCGCCCTTCGGGGCGGCTGCGTCAGGCGTCCTCGAGCGCCAGGCTCACGAGCCTCTTCACGAGGTCGGCGAACCCTACCCCGGCGGCCTCCCATAACTTCGGGTACATGCTGTGCCGCGTGAACCCGGGCATGGTGTTGATCTCGTTGAGGAGGACTTCGCCCGTAACCGGCAGGTAGAAGAAGTCCACCCGGGCCAGCCCGCGGGCGTCTACCGCGCGAAAGGCTTGCAGCGCCATGTTGGCGCACGCCTCCGCCACGTCATCCGGCACTGCTGCTGGGATCAGCAGCTCTGCGCGACCGCCCGTGTACTTCGTGGCGTAGTCGTAGAAGCCGTTGTCGTAGCGGATCTCTCCAACTGGGCTGGCTACGGGTTCGTCGTTGCCCAGCACCGCAACCTCCAGCTCGCGCGCCCCGTCGGCGCCTGCCTCGACGATCACGCGGCGGTCGTGACCCAAGGCCGCTTCGAGGGCGGTTTCCAGGTCGGAGGGGTGGCTCGTTCTGCTGATGCCGATGCTCGAGCCGAGGTTGGCCGGCTTCACGAACAGGGGGTACTTCAAGCGTTCAAGGCGCTTGCTCACGGCGCCCTGTGCGGTGCGCCAAGCATGGCGGGTGACGGGTTCGTAGGCCACTTGTGGCAGTCCGTGGGCGGCGAAGGTGGCTTTCATGGCAAGCTTGTCCATCCCGATTGCGCTGCCCAGGACGCCGGAGCCTACGTAGGGCAGTCCGATGATGTCGAGCAGACCCTGCACGCGCCCGTCCTCTCCGTACGGCCCGTGGAGCAGCGGGAACACGACGTCGAAGGCGTGCGGCAGTGACGCGAGGCTGGCCGGCTCCTGTTCGGCAAGCCCGGCCACGAGCGAGGGGTAGCTAGGGCCGCCGGCGGGTAGCGACAGAGCGGCTAGCGACGCGTCGGGGCCGAGCAGGAGGCCGTCCTTCCCGATCACGAGAGGGGTCATGTCGAGGTCGGCGGCTGCTGCTAAGACCGAACGCGCCGACGATAGGCTCACCTCGTGCTCGGCCGAGCGCCCCCCGCATAGGAGTAGGACACGCGGGCCCGGCGTCACGACGCCCGCTCTGCAAGCGTGAACATGTGTAAGTTACACATCGGTAGTAGCGTACTGCGATGGCGTGTAAGGCGCAAGCGGGCCCGGCAAAGACGTGCCCACGGCGGATAGTACGGCCTACGCCCGCCAGGCCGGCTCGCGTTTCCCGAGGAAGGCCCGTACGCCCTCGGCCAGCTCGTCGCCCAAGCGTGCGCTCACGTTCAGCTCCACGGCGCGGCGCATGGCGTCGGCCATGGGCAGGCCGCCGGCCTCCAGGAAGAGGCGCTTGGTCAAGGCCAGCGACCCCGGCGCGTTGCGTGCGAGTGCCGTCGCACGCTCGCACGCGGCCTCCAGCACTCGGTCGTCCTCGACGACTTCGTTCACGAGACCCATGCGCTGGGCCTCGCCGGCGCTCACGAGACGCGCGCTGAGCAGCAGGTCACGGGCGTGCTTCTCGCCCACCTGCCGCATAAGCATCACGCCCACCAGGGCGGCCACGAAGCCGATCCGGGCCTCCGTGTAGCCGATGCGCGCGCTCTCGGCCATGATCGCGAGGTCGCAAGCGGAGACCAGCCCGGCGCCGCCCGCCACGGCCGGACCGTTGACGGCCGCCACCACAGGCTTGGGGAACGCCAACAGTGCGAGGAACAAGTGAGCGAGCGCCTCCGAGTCGTCGCGGTGGGCCTGCTCGTCCATGGCCAGCGTGCCCTCCAACTCGCTCAGGTCGAGGCCGGCGCAGAAGGCGGGGCCCGAGCCAGTGAGGACCAAGGCGCGCACGGACGCGTCCTCCTCGGCCTCTTCCAAAGTGGCGCTCAGCTCGGCCCGCAGGGCTCGAGAGAGGGCGTTGCGCTGCTCGGGGCGCGCTAGTGTGACTACCAGCACGCTGCCGCGGCGCTGTGTTGTGAGTGCCTTGTTACTCGACCCGCTCATGCCCGATGATACCGGCGCAAGTAGCCCCAGGGGCTCGCGACGCGGCAAGTGGCCTGCGAACTTCCCGACTTCGCTGCCCGCTGACGTCCGAGTACGCTGGATTGGCCACGAAGTGGCATTTTGGAGGCGACCGTGAACTTGAACCCATCTCGCCGCCCGCGCGCCAAGGCGGTAGGGCGCTCTGCGGCCCAGCTGGCGCTGGTGACCCTGACCCTCGCGCTCTTGGGCGCATGCGCCCCTGGCGCCGCGGTCTTGTCGCCGCCTACCTTCAAGCTCGACGCGTCCAAGTCGGGCTTCGTGAGCATCGACCCGCCGGGAGTAGGCGACGGCACGGCCCTCTTCCGGTTGGCCCTGACGGTCACGAACCCCAACCCTGTCGGCGTGCGCCTGTCGGGCCTCGATGGCACGCTGTTCTTGCGCGAGGCACGCGCCGCCTCCACCTCGTTCCGGGGCGGTATCGACCTACCCGCCAACCAGACGGCACCCCTCATCCTCGACGTGAAAGTGCCACTGGGCGCTGCCCCGGCGCTGCTCGACACAGTCGCGAACTTCGTGGCGGGTGGTGCCACGCCTTACCGCTTCGACGCCGCCGTGACCATCGACGTCTTCGGGGCGCCGCAACGCTTTCCCGCCTTCACCCTCGTGAGTGGCGAGTTGGCGCCCCCGGGTGGCCTGCCTGCGCCGCGGCTCACCCTGCTCGGTTCGGACCTGCGCTTCGAGTCGGTCAACCGGGTGGTCCTCGAGCTGCGGGCCGAACTCGACAACCCCGGTCTTATCGGCTACCTGGTGCAGGTGCCGGAGCTCGTCCTCAGTGTTGGTGGTGCCCAGGCCGCGACCGGTTCCCTGCCCGTGGTAGCCGTGCCCAGCGGGGCGGTGGCGCCCGTTACCCTCACCTTTCGCTTCGACCCGTTAGCCCTGGGAGCCGCCGTCGCGGCTCAAGTGCAAGCCGCCTCGGCCGGAGTGGGTGGGTTGAGCGTGCAACTGAGCGGAGGTTGGCGCCTCGAGGCGCCCGGCATAATCACGACTTCCTTGGAGCCGACCTCGCTGCTCCGCGACGTCCTGCGCTGACCGTTCAGCGCGCCTGACCCGGCGGTTCGTCCGTTAACGCCGGTCGTGGCGCTCGGCAATGCGTGCGAGCGGCCCGGGTAGCCACCAGTTCCAGCGGCCGGCCAACGTCATGACCGATGGCACCAGCGTGAGGCGGACCAAGGTGGCGTCGAGGATGACGGCCACCGTCAACCCCAAGCCAAGGGTGCGGATGAGCTCGACGTGCGAGGGCAGCAGTAGCGCGAACACGGTCACCATGACGGCTGCGGCGCTAGTTATGACTCCGCCCGTCGTGGAGAGCGCCGTGGCGACGGCATCGTGGTCCGACATGCCCCGCTCGTGCGCCTCGTGGATGCGCGCGACCATGAAGACCTCGTAGTCCATGCTCAGGCCGAAGACGATCGCGAAGATGAAGAGGGGCGCCGAGGTGTCGATGTAGCCCAGCACGTCGCCAACGCCGAACAGCTTGGCGAGGATTCCGTCCTGGAAGACTAGCGTGAGCACCCCGAACGTCGCGCCCACCGTCAGAGCGTTAAGCAACACGGCCTTGACGGGTATCAGCAACGAGCGGAACGCCCAGCCGAGGAGGATGGCCGTGGCCAGGGCCACCAGCCCAAGCGCCAGCGGGAGGTAGGCGTACAAGGCATGCGTCCACTCGGTTCCCTGCACGTAGACGCCGCCGATCCGGGCCGTCACCCCTACGTCGGCCAGCGCGCGCTCGATACCGCGGTAGACCTCGCCCCCCTCAGAGGGTGTGAGGGCTCCGCTCGGCACCAGCCGCGCAAGCGCGTAGCGGCCGTCGCGGCTGATAGTGGCGCGCGCCAAAGGCGCGATCTCGCTGCCCAGCGCCACTTCCTCCGTCGCGTAGTACTGGTAGAGGAAGAGGCGTGGGATGCTCTCGAGCGCCATCGGGGAGGTCACGCCGGCCACCCGCGGCAGTTTCCGCAACTCTTGCGTCACGAGCGACGTCCTGCGTACGTTCTCCGGGCGATAGAACCCCTCCGTGCCGAAGTCGATGAGCACGTCGAACGGGTTCAGGAGTCCCTCCAGGCCTAGGTCCTCCAGCGCGGCCAGGGTGCGGCGGGCGTCCGTGGCCGTCGTCAGTCCGCGCGCGCCGGGGTCGGCCACCTCCATGTGCAACGCGGGCAGCGCGAGGAGGACCAGCACGGCCACCCCGGTGATGGACCAGAGCCAGGGACGGCGCATGATGTGCACGGCGCGGGCGCGCCAGAAGGCCCTTGTCCGCAGTCCCGGCTCGCGCCTGCTCACCCGCAGCCAATTAACCCGGTGACCCAGCAGGGCGAGGCTGGCCGGTACCGCCGTGATGGCCACCAGCACGCTCACGCATAGGACCACCATCGTGCCTACCCCGATCGAGCGGATGAACTCGACGGGCGGGACTAGTAGCGCCGTGAGGGCCACGATGACGGTCAGACCGCTGAAGGCCACCGCCTTGCCCGCCGTGGCGGCTGTGCGCGCCGCCGCCTTGCGCGCGTCGAAGGTGCTCCTGAGTTCCTCCCTGAAGCGGTTGACCATCAAGAGCGCGTAATCGATCCCCGTCGCCAGCCCGAGCATGGTGACGATGGTCTCGGTGAAAACCGCGAACTCCATGAGGTGACCGAGGAAGTAGAGCACGGCGAGCGACACCACTATCGAGGTGACCGCGCTGAGGAGCGGCAGTAGCGACGCCACCACGGCCCCGAAAGCCACCAGCAGGATGAGCAGCGAGATAGGCAGCCCGAAGATCTCTGCTCGGCGCGCGTCGCGCTGGCTCACTTGCTCGAGCTCCATGGTCGTGGCCGGCCCACCCGAGAGGTCGAAGCGCAGGTCACGGGTGCTGTTCAGGACCTGCCGGACCGCGGTGGTTACGGCCTTCCCGGCGCTCAGGTCCTGAGTGTCGAGGCCGATGAGCATGACGGAGAAGTCGCCCTCCTCGTCGATGAGCTTCAGGCCGCTCGAGCTGCGGTAGTCACGGACGTAGGCGACGCCGTCCAGGGTCGCCAACTCCGACGTGACGACGTCCAGCGCGGCCGCGTACTCTGGCGTGCCCGCGTGGACTTGGACCCCGTGGGCCACCGCCACCATCGAGGACTCCTCCGACGCGGCGAAGGCCGTGGCGAGGAGGTCGCGGACGATGGAGGCATTGCCCTGCCTGGGGGCGTCCGGCTGGGCGTTTAGCACCTCGCCCACGCGCGTGCTGAACGGCAAGGAAGCAGCCGCCAGCACGACCCAGGCTGCTAATACCCAGCGCGGATAACGCGAAACGAGCTCGGCCAGTGCCTTGAACATGCCGACCTGGTCAGCTCGCCAGGAAGGTGTCGATCACCGAGCGCGAATCGGCGTCTCGAGTGCGCGTCTCGCCTGCCACACGGCCGTCGCGCAGGAAGACGATGCGGTCGGCCACCATCGCCGCCGCGGGGTCGTGGGTCACCATCACGACGGTCCAGCCCATTTCGTCGACGCCGCTGCGCAAGAGGCCCAGAACCTCCGAGCCCGTCTTGGTGTCGAGGTTGCCCGTCGGCTCGTCGGCCAGTACCACCGCCGGGTCGTTGATGAGGGCCCGCGCCAGCGCCACACGCTGCCGCTGCCCGCCCGAGAGCTGCCGCGGACGATGGTCGAGGCGGTCACCGATGCTCAGCTGGGTCGAGAGCTCGTCCAGGCGGACGCGCGCCGGCGCCAACCTCCCGGCAACCTCGGAAGGTAGAAGGATGTTCTCCCTAGCGCTTAAGTTCGGGATGAGCTCAAACGATTGGAAGAGGAAGCCCAGTTGGTCACGCCGGAGACCCGTCAACTCGTCGTCGCTCAGGCCCGAGGTCGGCTGGCCCGCCACCTCGATGGTGCCTGAGTCGGGTTGGTCGAGCAGGCCCAACATATGGAGCAACGTGCTCTTGCCGCTGCCGCTCGGACCCATCACCGCTACGAACTCGCGCTCCGCCACCTCGAGAGTGACGCCGTCCAGGGCGGGGATGACCTCGTCGCCGAGGTGATAGGCCTTGTGCAGGTCGTGGGCGGCCAGCGCTAAACGGGTCTCAGACATGCTCACTCCAGGAGGCGAGGGCGCGCGTGGGCGACATCTTCGCCGCGCGCCTGGCAGGTAAAAGAGCGGCCAGCAGTCCTATGACTGGGGAGGCCAGGAGCGCCAGTAGCGCCAGCGACCAGGGTACCCTCGGCTCGAGCACGAAGCCCGTAAGCGAGGCCGCGCCGTTCGTGATGATGCGCGCAAGCAACAACCCGAAGGCGACGCCGATGATCGCGCCCATGGTGGTCACGACGATCCCTTCAGCCGTCACGAGGGCGCGCACGCCGCCGCGGGTCAGGCCGATGGTGCGCAGCACGGCGATCTCGTGCCCGCGGCTCACCAGGTTCATGCCGAGGGTGTTGGCCACCCCCAACGCCGCCACCAGCACGGCTATGAAGAGCAGCACCCTCGTCGTGGCGAAAGCCTGGCTCGTGACTTCGAGGATGTAGCGCCTGTAGTCGGCGTTCAGGGTGACATCTAAAGCGAGTTCGGGGAACGCCGCGAGAAAGCGGTCGCGCACGGCTGGCTGCGACTGCCCCTTGTCGATGGTGACCACGTAGAGGACCGGGTTTCCGCCACCGAACTCGGCGATGTTCTGGATGCCCCCCACGACGGTCTCGCCGCCGCCTGTGAAGTCGACGACCACGCCCGCCACCCGGAACGGCTTGAAGCCGTCGCTAGTGCGCAGGTCGATGGTGTCGCCCTCCTTGATCCCGTAGCGGTCACGCATGGTGTTCGCCACCAGCACCTCACCCGCCTTCAAGGCCTCGTAGCCCACCTGATCGTCGCCCTGCCCCGGCAGGTACTGGAAGCGTCCGAAGCCACCTTGCGGGTTGAAGCGTTCGGGGTCGACGAGCACCAGTGCCACGGAGCGACCACGCGTGTCTCCACCAGGCTGCAGGAACCTCACGGACGTGACCTTCACGCCGCTCGCGACGTCCACACCCTCTATGGTCTCGGCCTTCTCTGCGAAGTCGTCCGGGAAGTTCACGGGCGTGGTGATGAACAGATCGCCGACCACCGTCGTCTCGACCCACGAGGTGATGGCGTGGTTGGTGCTGCTCACCATGCTGCCGACGCCGATCACGAGGCCCGTGCCGACCACCACCGTGCCGATGGCCACCCCGTTGCGCGCGGCATTGCGCACTGCGAAGCTTGCCCCCAACTTGCCCGCCGTCCCGAAGACGCGCGTGAGGGGCCCGCGTAGCACCGCCGTCACTGGCGGTAGCAGGTACGGCGCCGTGAGGGCCACGCCTACGAAGAACAACCCGAGGGCCACCGTCGTGGCGTAGAGCGCGGCGGTGCCGGGCCAGGGCAGGAGCGCGAGGCCGGCCCCTACGACCACCAACGCCACGCCGAGCCAGGCGTGCTTGCGAGTGAGGGGCCGCTCGAGGGACTGCAACGAGGCGATGGGAGACGTCCGGCCCGCGTTGCGTGCCGGGATGATGCCGGCCACGAGGGCCGCCACGACCCCTAGGACCGAGGCTACGACGACGTTCTGCATGGGCAGGACCAGGGTGCGGAACTCGTAACCGAGACTGACGGCGTTGAGGTAGGTCATGACGTACGACAAGACGATGCCGAGTAGCACACCCAGGATCACGCCTAAGGCGGCAAGCGCGAGCGCCTCGTAGAACGCCAGCCGCATCACGCCGGACCGGGTCATGCAGATCGTTCTCAGCAGGGCGTACTCCCGGGAGCGCTCGACCACCGACGCCATGAACGTGTTGTAAGCGAGGAACGCTCCGAGAGCGAGGAGGGTGGCCGCGAGGACGCTCAAGCCTGACTGCAGCGTCTGCACGATCCCGAAGGTGAAGTCGCCGCTACCGGCGGGCAGGGTGACGGCGTACTCGTCGCCCGCCAGATCGCCTAAGCGCGTTGCCACTGCCTGGACCTTGGCGACGTCACGCACCTGTATCTCGAAGTTGGAGATCCGCCCCGCGAGCTTGAGGACCGATTGCAGGTCCTCCAGGGCCATCACGCCCACGCGGCCGCCGTTCGTGCTGGCCACACCTACGGCGTCGTCGAGGAGGCCAGTGACGAGCAGGGGCACGACGCCGCCACCGGTCGTGAACTCGACCTCATCGCCCACGTGCATGCCGCGGGAGCGGGCGAAGCCGTCGGCCACCGCTATGCCCATGGAGCCGGCCTGGGGCAGGTTCCCCTCGGCCATCTTCGCGGGCAGGTCATCCGGGAACTGCGTGAGGCGGCCTTGGATCTGGAAGCCGGAGTCGATCCCCGGGATGACGGACTTCTCTACCGTTCGCACGGAGCGTTTGGGCTCGGCGCGCGTCTGCAGCACGGGGAGGACGGCCTTGACTCCCGGGTCGGCTGCCAGCTCGCCTAAGAGCGGCTGCTCTTGGAACACGGCGCGGCCACTAGCTCCGGGCGTGAGGACGAGGTCCGCCTTGCCGGCGGCTGCTTGCAGGGCGCTGCGCAGGTTGGCCTCCACGTTCGCGCCAACCGAAAGGGTCGTCAGTACGGCCGCGATACCCAGCCCGATACCGAGGGCAGTCGCGAGGCTGCGCCAAGGGTGCCGGAGGAGGTTACGCAGGGCCAACCGTACTAGAGTGCTCACGGCGGTCAGTCTACTCGTCTAGGCCAGTGTCCCTGAGTGGGGGGTCGCATATTTGCGTGGTAGCGTCGAACCGGGCAACGGCTCACCGAAGGGAACCGATGCGGATCTTGTACGTCGCGGACGACCTCTATCCGGGGTTCGGAGGTCAGGCGCGCGCCACCGAAGGACACTTAGCGGCGCTCGCGCAGCGTGGACACGACATCACGGCCATCGCTGGTCGTGAAGCGCACCCCACGGAGCCGCCGAGCGGGGTCCGGGTAGTGCGCATGCCTTCCTTACAGTTGGGAGACGCGCAGACCCGCGTTGCCTACCCGATACTTGGCACCTTGGCGGCCGAGATCGCAAAAGCCGACGTGCTGCAGGCCAACACCCCGGCCGTACTTACGGCCGCCGCTGCCCTGCTTGCGCGCAGGCGCCGAGTGCCCGTGGTGCTGGGCGTCCACACCCAGATAGAGACGAGCACGCTGCAACTGCCGGGCCTCGCGCGGCCCCTGAGAACGCTGCTGCTCGCTTGGTATGGCTGGCTCTTCGGCCGCGCCGACCTGCTGGTCGCGCCTACCGAGTTTGCTGCGGCTAGCAGTCGCGCCTTCACTGGTGTGCGAGTAGAGGTCGTCTCCAACGGCATCGACTACGCCAGCTATTCCTCGATCGAGCACGTACCGGGGTCGGAGCGGCACCTTCTCTACCTTGGCAGGCTCTCTGCCGAGAAGCGCCCACAGGACTTGCTCGATCTCATGCGCCGCTTGCCGGCTGAATACCGCTTGACGATCGCCGGCGCCGGCCCATTGGCGCACGAGTTGGCGGCTTGCCTCGAGCGGGAGGGACTGACCGGCCGGGTGCGTCTCGCCGGTTACGTAGCAGAGGAAGAGAAGCGCAACCTGCTGGCAAGCGCGGACGTGTTCGTCATGCCCTCGCCTGCCGAGCTGCAGAGCATCGCCACCCTCGAGGCCATGGCGGCCGGCTGTGCCGTCGTCGCCTTCGACTACGCCAGCAGCGCCGTGCCCAGGTTGGTCGAGGAGGCCGGCGGCGGCGTGGTCGTGCCTGCCGCCGACCCTGGGGCCCAGGCCGCCGCCGTGACGACGTTGCTCAACGACAGGGGACGGCTGAAGGCCTTGCAACGCAACGCACGCGAGTACGCGAAGCAGCACGATGTTAGTAGGAGCGCGGCGCGCTTAGAGGCGCTTTACGAAGAAGTTATCCGTGGGCGAGGTGGTCAGTCATGAGCGAAGAACTGCGCGGCAAGGTAGTCGCCGTAACGGGTGCTAGTGGTGGTATCGGCGAGGCGACGGTGCGCCGCTTGGTAGCCGTCGGCGCCAACGTGCGCGGCCTCACGAGGTCGGAGGCGGGTGCGGAGCGTCTGCGGGAGGCGGGCGCCGAGGTAGTGCAGGGAGACCTCTTGGACGCCGCCCGCCTGCAAGAACTCTTCCGGGGTGCGGACCTGGGGCTTCACCTGGCGGCCTGGATGGGCGGCAAGGGGGGCCCGCGTGAGGCGCGGCGGGTGAACGTCGACGGCGCTCGGGCGGTGGCGGCTGCGGCTGGGGCTGCTGGCGCTCGGCGCCTCGTGCACGTGAGCAGCGTTGCGGTCTACGGCCCGGTCCTCCAAGGAACGGTCGACGAGACGACCCCCACCCGCGCCGTGGGTGACCCATACGGCGACACCAAGCTCCAAGGCGAGGAGGCCGCACGAGTAGCCGCTCAGGCAGCAGACCTCGACCTGGTGGTGCTGCGGCCAACGATGGTCTACGGGCCGCGGGTGGCTTCATGGACCCTCGCCCCTTTGAGCGCGCTGAAAGCGGGCGTCCCGCTGGCTTTCGGCAAGGGTGAGTACCTGCTGGACGCCGTCTACGTGGATGACGTGGCGCGTGCCGCCGTCCTGGCCCTGGTCGCGCCCGACGCCGCTGGCGAGGTCTTCGACGTCACGGGCGCAGCCACTTCCTGGAACGAGTTCCTCGGGGCTTACGCGGCCATGTTGGGCAGGCCCGTGCGCCATCTGCCCACCTGGTTGGTACGCGGTGGGGCGCGGGTTGCCGGCGTCGTCACCCGCCCGCTGGGGCAGGCAAGGGTGGTGCCGGAGATGGCCGAGGTCATGCTCAGCCACGCCACTTTCAGCGGTGAGAAGGCGGCCGAGCGTCTCGGCTACCGCGCCCAGGTGCCGCTCGACGCCGGCATGCGCGCTACGGCGGGCTGGCTTCGCGCCGAGGGTCACCTTCACGGCCCCCGGACCGCGCTGGTGGTCGGCGCCGGCAGCGGGCTGGGCTTCGCCGTGACCGAGGAACTCCACCGCCGCTACGTGCAGGTAGTGGCCGCCGACCTGAACCCGGCCGCGCTGAAAGCCGCACATTTCTCCAAGGACGTGGAGGTCGTCACCCTCGACGTGCTAGATCCGGAGACCATCGCCGCGGTCGTGGCGCGCGCCGACGAACTCGAGATGTCACCCGACGCGGTCATCATCACGGTGGGGGGCCTGCGCCCCGGGGCACTCGAATCGCAGCGCCTTGCCGACGTGCGCCTTCAGCTCGACCTGAACGCTGTCGGACCGCTCAACGTCGTACGGGCGGTGGCGCCGGGAATGCGCGAAAGGGGAGGCGGCCGCGTCGTGGCCGTAGGGTCCACCAACGGCCTTCTGGTCACGCCTTTCATGGGCGCCTACTCGGCCGGGAAGTTCGCGCTGGAGGCCCTCATGGACTCTTTGAGGCTCGAGCTGAAGCCGTTCGGCATAGAGGTGGTACTAGTGCAGCCTGGCGCCATGCGCACGCCGTTCGCTGCGAGTGCCAAAGCCCAGCTGAGCGCCGAGGCCGAACGCACGGGCGCCCCGTGGGGCGCCTACCTGCTGAGACTACGTGACTCGGACCTGTGGGGCGAGCGCACCGCCGCCGACCCGGCGAAGGTCGCGCAGGTCGTGGCAGCCGCCGCTACGAGCAAACGTGCGCCCGCCCGGGTGAGGGGCACCCCGGAGGTGCCGTTCCTGCGCCTCTTCTCCTACTTCCCCGACCGGCTGAAGGACCTGGCGTTCGTGGGACCCCTAGGACTCAAGCCTCCCCGGCGTCGCCGCCGTCGGTGACGGCCATGGGCCTGGGCGCGCCCGCGAGTGAATCGCGCCTTGACAACAGCCGCCAGGCGCTCAGGGGGCCCAGGAGGAACGCCAGGTAGAAGGTACCCGCCCGCCACAGGACAACTGGGGCGGCCACCGAGGTGAGCTTCGAATCGGTAGCGCCCATGGCCAGGCCGAGCATGAGTTCCATCACGCCCGAGGCGCCCGGCGTGGGGACGAAGAACGATAGCAACGTGATCATCGAGAGCAGCGCGAGGACGTCGAGCAGGCGCACGTGGGCACCGTACATGGCCAGCAGCGCCCAGAAGAGAGCGAAGTTCGTGAGCCACGCGGTGGAGTTGACAGCGTGCAGTCCGAGCCAGTCGATGAGCGGTAGGTCGCGGAACGCAACGGCGCTTTCGCGGTACTCCACCGCCATGCGCCGCAGTTGCCGCTGGAAGCGCCGCAGCAACCGCCAGCCCGACAGTGCGTGCAGCAACCTCACCACCGGCGCGGGGAAGCGCACGAGGGTGATGGAGACTGCGAGAGCCGCCACGCCGCCGACGGTAGCCGCGAAGGTTAGAGCGGGGCTCAGTTCGATGGAGCTGGCGACCAGTATGTACACGAGGCCCACGAGGATGAGGATCCCGAGCGCCGCGAGGTCGAGCACGAAGAGCTGCACTGCTATGGCCAGACCCACCCCGGCCGGGACTCCCACGCGCTCGAGCGCCACGACGAGGAACGGCCCGCCGCCCGTGCCGGCTGGGGTCATGGCGGTTCCGAAGACCTGAGCAACGTGCGCCAGGAACGCGCGCCACCAGCTCACGCGGTACCCCTGCGACCGCGCCAGCAGGACGAGCTTCGCCACTGGCGCCGTCCACAGGGCCAAAAGGCTGAACACGGCCACGGCCACCAACGACGGCGTCAGGTGCCTTGGCGCGTAGAGGGTGGCGGTGAAGAGAGCCTCGCGTGTGGCGAGGTAAAGGCCGCCCAAACCCAGCGCGAGGCTTAGGAGGAAGAGGGCGACTAGGCGCATCAACTTCCGGCGTTCTCCGTATGGGGCGCGCGCAGGAACGCGCCCGTAGAGGCGCGCAAGGATGCGCGGGTAACGCCCTCGAACGGCCGCTCCGACACTCCTTCGCTGCTGGGTAGGGCCTCTCCCAGAGCGGCCGCCCGCACGTGCGCGCCGGCCCTATGCGTCATGCCGGCGAAGTCGAGGTCCGCGGCCCTGACGCCGGCCTTCAGCAGCCGGTCGGGTGCGTCGCGCCACGCGGCCACGACCTCAGCTAAGTCGTCTACCTCCACCAGGCCCCCGAGCCCGCGGGCCTCGAGGAACCTGACGACCGCCACCTCGTTCAGGCCAGCGAAGGCCGTCACCAACACCGGCCGGCCAACGGCGAGCGCCTCCATGGTGCTGGCGGGACCGGCCTTTCCCACTACGAGGTCGCATGCGGCGAGGAGCGTGGGCATGTTGTCCGTGAATCCGAACGGGATGAGCCCGGGGCGCTTAGTGGCGAGCTCGTCGAGCCGCGCCTTCAGCTCGGCGTTGCGACCGGTCAGGGCCAGCAGCCGCGAGCCAGTGGCGAGTAAGCGATCGACCATGGCCGGCGCCTGACCCGCTAGGCCCTCGGCGCCCAGGCTGAGGAGAACGGTGAAGCCCTCGCCCAGCCCCAGTTCGGCCCGCGCTGCGGCCTGGCTGGGTGGTCGCAGGAACGCTTGCCTCACGGGGTAACCGACGACCCTGACGCGTTCTTGCCTCACGCCGAGGCGTACTAGGTCCTGCATGGCCGCAAGGCTCGGGGCCAGCACGAGCTCGCCCCGGGGCTCGGACCACAGGGCGCTGGCATCGAACGGCTCGGTGGCGTAGACGACCACGGGAACCTTCAGCCCGTAGCGGTTGCGTGCAGCGGCGAAGACGGTGGCCAGCCAGCCGTGGTTGGCAACCACCAGGTCTGGGCCGAGTTCGTTCAACTTGCGGGCTATGCCGCGCGCGAAGGCGTCCAGCGCCAGGCCCTGCGACGCACGCGTCAAGGCCGGTGCGGCATCGGTGATCCGCTGCCCCAGACGCACGAGTCTCGGGCGGCGCAATAGCGCTTTCCAGCTCGCCTTGTGGCTACGGTCCAAGCCGGCCGCGCCGAACTCGGCCATCACGTCACTGACGCGCGTCTCGAACTTCCCGGGGTAGTCGGCGTGCAAGGATTCTGCGAGGGCCCGAGCGGTGGCCACGTGCCCGCCGCCCGCCGCGATCGTGGCGAAGAACACTCGGTGCGGCTCGGTCATCAGGAGCGCCGGAGGGGCCCGAGTGCGGCCACCGTGCGAGCGAGGCCTTCACGCCAGGTGAATAGTGGTTGGTAGCCGAGCTCTTCTTCGGCGTCCTGCAGCGAGAAGTGCACGTCGTTGAGCATCAGCCGTGCACGGTAGCGCGTGACAGGCGGCTCCGTCGACGGTAGGAGGGCCGACCAGGTGGCTTCGACGCCGGAGGCCAGCGCCGTGGTCGGTCTGCCGGGCAGTCGCAGCCGCGGGCCATCGGCGCCCAGCAGTTCGGCGATTGTGTCGAAGATCTCCAGCCAACTCGGCATGCCCGCGTCGGCGATCACGTAGACCTGGCCGGCGGCGCGTGGTTCGTGCAGCGCCAACACTACGCCGTGAGCGAAGTTGGGAGCGTAAGCCGTGTTCAGCACGGCGCTGCCGCGCCGCATGACCGGCAAGAGGCCCTTGGCCACGGCCTTGGCCACACGTCTGAACGTGGGGTCGCGGTCGCCGAAGGGCCATAGACCCGGGCGGACCACCACGCTCTCCAAGTGCGTGTCGCCCAACACCAGGTCCTCGGCGAGGATCTTGGAGTATGCGTACGCGTTGCGCAGGTTGTCGCGTGGTTGGGTGCGCGGGTCGGCGTTCCGGAAGCCCGAGTAGCGGTGAACGGCCACGCTCGAGATGAACAAGAAGCGTCGACAACCCGCGTGTGCAGCCTCATGCAGCAGGGCGCGGGTGGCTACGACGTTGGTGCGATAGAAGGCGTCCCACGGTCCCCAGTCGGCGACGCGGGCGGCCGCGTGCACCACGGCGTCGACACCGTCACACACACCGTTGACGCTGTCGTCTTCGGTCAGGTCCGCGCGCACTATCTCCAGGTGGTCGTGGTGAAGCAGGTGAGCAAGGTTCGTATCCATGCCCCACGGCGTCAGGAGCGCCCTTACCGAATCGCCGTTCGCAAGCAGCGCCTCGCTGATGTGGCTACCGAGAAAGCCATGCGCGCCCGTGACCAGGACCTTCATGTACTTGGGGTGCAAGTCGAGCAGCTACGGAAGGTCATGAGCATGACGGTAGCAGTCCCGAGCTCAGTTGAGCAGGTGACCCGAGCGCGCCAACACGGCAAGGTCGAGGGCGAAGCCGAGGGCAAGGTGAAGGAGCATGGAGTAGAAGATGGAGCGACTACGGACGGCCAGGACCGCGAACAGCACCGACGCCGGCGCGGCGGCCATAACTTCTGCCAGGGGCTTACCCAGGTGGACGAGGGTCGCCATCACGACGCTCAGCCACACCGCAGCCGAGGGGGAGACCACGCGCCGCGCGACGTCGATCACGAAGCCGCGGTAGAACGCCTCGAACGCCAGGTAATAGAACGCGTACACCACTAGCCAGACCGCCAGGCTGCCAAGGCTGGCGCCTGCCCAAGATCCGGGCCACGGGTACGTCGCCCCGAGGGTGGGATCCCCGCTCACCAAGACCATGAGGAGCGCGGCCGCCAGCGCGAGCGGGACTGCCGCCGCGAGCCCGAAGCGCCAATCGCCCAGCCGCAGTCCCGCCCCCTTGAGGGGCCCGATCAGGGCCCGGTAGAGGGCGGCGGGGATAAACAGCAGGAGGAGCACGCTCCAGGCCACGCTGGTGAAGGCGGAGAGGGGGTCTTGAGGCGCTAGGCGCAGGAGGCTGGGGCCCGGCGTGGCGAGGTACCAGAAGGCAGCCTGCAACGTCAGGGAAGCTAGCAGCAAGAACCAGTACTTGCCCGCTTCGCCCCGTGGGAAAAGCGCCCCGAGGTCGGCCGAGACCAACCTCAATGCGGCGCCCGGCTTCATAGTTCTTTCTGCACCATGCGGTAGGTCTTGCAGCGCACGCCTCCGACGGCCTCGATGGCGCGGTTGATGGCGTGGTTGTCCTCGAGTGTCCAGCCGCACTCGCCCTCGATGATGCCGGCGGCGTAAGACCGCTTCACGACCTCATCGATGAGGATCAGGTCGAAGCCGTGGTTGCGGTACTCCGGAAGCACGCCCAGGATCACCAGCCGTGCCCGGTTCATGATGCTCTTTCGCCGCATGAGGGGCAGGATCCCCGTGATCAAGCGGCCGTCGAAGCGCGCCAGGACCTGATTGAGGTCCGGCACCGCGATACACACGGCCACGGGCTCACCCTTGTATTCGAGGAAGAGGGCGAGCTCGGGGTTGACGATCATCTTCAGATCTTCGGCCAAGTGGGCGATCTCGGCGTCGGTGAAGGGCACATCGCCCCAGTTCTTCTCCCACGCCGCGTGGTGGATGCGCTGCAGGATCTGCACCTCCGCGTGGAAGTTCTTGAGATCGGCCGCCCTGACCACGGGCTTGGAGCGTTCGCGGGCGCGGTCCACGATGCGCCTCACGCGCTCGGGGACTTGCCCGGTGTTCGTGAGGTGGAACATGTAGAGGTCCTTGACCTTCTTGTAACCCGCCTCATCGGCCCACTCGAGGTGGGCAGCGGGGCTCTGCGGCATCATCACGTAGGGCTTCTCATCGAACGCGTCTATCTGGAAGCCGGCACCATCGTTCATCGTCGGGTTGGCGGGCCCGCGGACCGACTTGCGGCCGAGGCCGCGAGCCTCCGATTCGACGGCAGCGAACAGCGCCACCGCCGCCGCCTTGTCGTCGGCCTCGAAGAAGCCGAAGAACGCGAGGTTGTCGCCCTCGTGCGTGGAGTTGTGCAGGTCGTCGTCGATGCAAGCCACGCGCCCCACCACGCGCCCGTTCTGACGGGCGAGGTAGAAGGTCCCGCGGGCGTGCTCCCAGAAAGGGTTCTTCTTGGGGTTCAGCATCTCGAACTGCGAGATGCGCAGGGGCGCTACCCAGTTAGGGTCGGCAGCGTACTTGCGGTACGGGTAGAGGACGAACTCTCTAAGTGACTTGCCACCGGTTACTCGCTCGACGCTTACCATGGTGGCGTTAGATTACGCCAAACCTACGACCGACCTCTGCGAAGGCATGTAGGAGAGTGTCCAGCTGCTCGTCGGTGTGGTTGGCGTTCACGCTCGTGCGGATGATCGACTGCCCGGCCGGTACGCCCGGTGGCAGGGCCGGAGTGGTGAAGACCCCCAGCTCCCAAAGCGACTTCCAGAAGGCCGTCGCCAACTCGTCGGGACCGATGAGGACGGGAACGATGGGCGTAGTCGAGCCCATGGTGTCGAAGCCTAGCGCTTTCATGCCATCGGACAGCCGCGCTACGTTGCGCCAGAGGCGTTCGCAGTGTTGCGGCTCCGTCTCGATGATGTTGAGGGCTTCGAGGGCCGCGGCCATCTGCATGGCGGGGAGGGCAGCCGTGAAGATGAACGGTCGCGCGTGATGCTTGACGAAGTTCACGACCTCGCGTTCGCCG
>CAJDWU010000024.1_pt1 | contig 34090 bp, 31 predicted proteins | sample 7391771 | NCBI WGS metagenome assembly CAJDWU01 (sample SAMEA7055737, study PRJEB34461) | soil metagenome | biome: terrestrial ecosystem; feature: Peninsula; material: soil | place: Antarctica | collected 2016 | reverse complement strand
TACCGCTATACTCGAGCCTAGTGACGAGCCTGCGCCTGGTCTGCTCAAGTTTCATGCTACAAGATGTCGGGCGCCCGCGTCGCCGAGTGAATCACCCGGTAACGCCGCGTAAGGGCCAAAGCTCGGAGCCCTTTAAGGAGCCAAGAACATGGCAAAAGCCGTAGGTATCGACCTCGGAACCACGAACAGCGTCATCGCGGTGATGGAAGGCAGCGAGCCGGTAGTGTTGGTCAACGCCGAAGGCAACCGCACCACGCCGTCGGTGGCCGCCTTCAAGGGCGAGCAGCGTCTCATAGGTCAGGTGGCCAAGCGCCAAGCCGTGCTCAACCCCAAGGGCACGCTTTTCGAGATCAAGCGCTACATCGGCCGCACCTGGGACGAGGTCAAGGACGAGGCCGAACGTGCCCCATACGAGGTCGTGCGCGGCGATGACGGCGGCGTGCGTTTCGTCGTGGAGGGCACCCAGTACACGCCCGAGGAGATCTCGGCCATGGTCATGCGCAAGCTCGTGACCGACGCCAGTGAGCGCCTCGGCGAGACCATCACCAAGGCAGTGATCACGGTCCCCGCCTACTTCAACAACTCGCAGCGGGAGGCCACCCAGAACGCCGGTCGCATCGCGGGTCTCGAGGTCTTGCGCATCGTCAACGAGCCCACGGCCGCGGCCCTGGCCTACGGCCTCGAGAAGAAGGGCAACGAGACGATCCTGGTCTTCGACTTGGGCGGGGGCACGTTCGACGTGTCCGTGCTCGAGGTCGGCGACGGTGTGTTCGAGGTCCGCTCCACGAGCGGCGACACCCACCTGGGCGGCTCCGACATGGATTACGCGATCGTGGCGTGGCTAGCCGATGACTTCAAGAAGCAGTACGACGTCGACCTGCGTAAGGACAAGCAGGCTCTGCAGCGCCTCATCGAAGCCGCCGAGAAGGCCAAGATAGAGCTCTCCGGCCTGCCCGAGACCACCATCTCGCTGCCGTTCATCTCCATGGACCCGGGGTCCAACACCCCCCTCTACCTCGATACCAAGCTCACGCGCTCCAAGTTCGAGGAACTCATCGACCCGCTACTCAAGCGCGTCCGCGGCCCGCTTGAACAGGCCCTCAAGGACGCCAAGCTGGGCGCCAAAGACATCGACGAGATCATCTTGGTCGGGGGCGCCACCCGCGTGCCGGCCGTCAAGAAGATCGTCAAGGACATCCTCGGCAAGGACCCCAACCAGTCCGTCAACCCGGACGAGGTCGTGGCGCTGGGCGCCGCGGTGCAGGCGGGGGTCCTTACGGGCACCGTCGACGACATCGTGCTTTTGGACGTCACCCCGTTGAGCCTGGGTGTCGAGACCAAGGGCGGCGTCTTCACCAAGTTGATCGACCGCAACACGACGGTCCCCGTTCGGAAGTCGGAGGTCTTCTCGACCGCCGACAACAACCAATTGGGCGTCGAGGTGCACGTGCTGCAGGGCGAACGGCCCATGGCGGCCCACAACAAGTCGCTCGGCCGCTTCAAGCTCGATGGCATCCCACCGATGCCCGCCGGCATGCCGCAGATCGAGATCACCTACGACATGGACGCCAACGGCATCCTGCACGTGACCGCCAAGGAGAAGTCCACCAGTAAGGCAGCCAGCATCACCATCCAGAACACCACTACCTTGGATGAGACCGAGGTCGACCGGATGGTGAAGGACGCCGCCGCCAACGCCGAGACCGATCGCGTGGCCAAGGAACTGGCCGAGGCGAAGAACCAGCTGGACGGCCTCAAGCTGCAGGCTCGCAAGGCCCTCGACGAAGCCGCCGACGCCACGAGCGAGCAGAAGAAGCCCGTCGAGGACCTTATTTCGGAGGCGCAGCAGGCACTCGACTCCGAGCTAAGCACGAAGGACCGCCTCGAGGGCGTTGCTAAAGACCTGGCCGAGAAGATGCAGGCCTTCACCCAGAGCATCGCGGAACAGCCAAGCCCAGAGCAGGACCAGGACGATGGCCAGCCGCAAGCCCAAGAGGGTGGCGACGACGACGTGATCGACGCGGAGTTCAAGCCCGCCGATTGACCTCAGGCTCGCTTGGCGTGGGGGCGGCGCGTCCACCCCCACGCCGACGAGCGGAACCAGGACCCTTATGACAAACTCAGATGACGAGCGTACCAGGCAAGACGGTGAGGCCGGGGCCGGGTCCGCCGCCCCCACGGTCGACGCCCCCCGGGGCGTCGACCCGTTCGCAGACCACACCGCGCCCAAGGCCCCGGACCCCAGGGACCAGCAAGCAGGTACCGATTCGGAGGCCGACATCCTACGAAGTGAGCTCAAGCGCGTTCGGGAGAAGAGCGAGGCGCTGGAGGAAGAGTTGGCGGACGCCAACGCTCGCGGCCTCAGGGCGCGGGCCGAGATGGACACCATGCGCCGGCGACTGCTCGGCGAGGTCGAACAGGCGCGCGACGCAGGGCGCGACGAAACGCTCATGCCCATCCTGGCCGTCTACGACGATCTCGAACGCGCCCTGGCCGTAGCTGCCGAGTCGGACGACCCGGCCAGCATCGTCACCGGCGTGCAACTAGTGAAGGAGAACCTCGAGCGGCAGTTGGCGAGCCTCGGCATCCACCGCGTCGGGGTGGTTGGCGAACGCTTCGACCCGCATTTCCACGAGGCCCTCACGACGGTCCCGCCCTCGCCAGGCAAGGGTCCCGGCACGATTGCCCAGGTGTTCGAGCCGGGGTTCGTGCAGGGCGAGCGGCTCGTGCGCGTGGCGCGCGTGATCGTAGTGGCGCAACTAGAGGGCAACTGAGAAGGCCGGTGGCGTGGGCCTCGCTGACGCGGGGTCTACGCCCCACTGAGACCTTGGGAGACTAGGTTGGCGGCGTACAAGGACTACTACAAGACATTGGGAGTCGCCAAGGACGCGACGAAGGAGGAGATTCGTCGCGCGTTCCGGAAGCTGGCCGCTAAACACCACCCGGACCGCAACCCCGACGACCCGGGAGCCGAGGATCGCTTCAAGGATATCAACGAGGCCTACACGGCTCTCTCCGACGAAGAGAAGCGCAAGCTGTACGACCAGTACGGCGCCGGCGGCGACACGCCACCCTTCGCTGCGGCCGGTGGAGGGCAGTACCGCAACGTCTCGGCCGAGGAGTTCGCCGGGTTCTCCGACTTCTTCCAATCGCTCTTCGGCGGTTCCGGGGGCGCCAGGGGCGGCTTCACCAGCGACTTCGGTGGGCGCGTCTCGAACTACGGCGGCCGCACTGTCGGGTCGGACCCGTTCGACTTCGGCGCCCCACGCCCCAGGGCGGTCGAGGCGCGCCTTGACGTGGGCGTGCCCGACGCCTACCGAGGCGGGCCAACCACCATCCGAGTGGGTGATAAGAACCTCGAAGTGACTCTCCCCCGAGGGGTGCGTGACGGCGCGAAGCTGCGCCTCCGGGGGCAAGCGCCGTCGGGGGCCGACCTCATCCTCAAGATCCGACACCTGCCGAGCCCCATCTTCAAGATCGAGGGTGACTCCGTGCGCGTGCAACTTAGGGTTCCCGACTACCTCGCGGCCCTCGGCGGCAGCGTGCGCGTGCCTACCCTCGACGGCGAGGTAGACATGACCCTCCCCCCGGGGTCGTCGACCGGCCGCGTGCTTAGGCTGCGCGGGCAGGGTTGGCCCGCCCCCGGCGGCGAGCGGGGCGACGAGTTCGCGGACGTGCGGATCCTAGTGCCCAGCGAACTGACGGCGGAGCAGCGCGAGTTGTACGAGAAACTGAGGGACCTCACCCCAGTCGCCTGACGACGCCCGGCCTGCGGGCCCAACGGGTACTTGCTCGCTGGGCTGCCAGCCGTGGGCCACGGCGGCAGGCGGCTCGCGCTCAAGTGTTAGCCTTCCTCCCATGACCCTCCTCCCGGCAACTCGTGCCACCCGGGCGCGCGCACTCATGGCGCTCGCTCTCGCCGCGCTACTCAGCGTTCTTGGCGGCGCCCTCGCCCAGTCGGGCACCTCGCCCGCCACCGAACCGGCAGCCGCCGACCCCGTCGTCATCCGCCTTGGCTCTCACGAGGAGCGTGCCAGCGATATCGATTGGCGCTTCGGCGTAACTCTCCGTGGTGTGGCCGCCCAGCAAGGCCAGCCGTACAACGAGGCCTTCGAGACAAGCCTCTGGAGCCTGTTGCCCTACTACCTCGACCAGCGCGTGCAGGAGGTGGCGCTGATCGCGGAAGCCAAGCGCCGCGGCATAGTGCCCGACTTAGAGAAGATGGAGTCGACCATGGACAGCATCAAGGCCGGCCTGTCCGAGGGCGAGGACTTCGAGACCGTGGTGCACGCCGCCGGCTTCCCGAACGAGGCGGCCCTGCGGGGCATGGTCATAGAATCCGACATCATCAACCAGCTCTTGGAGCAGGTGCGAGCAAGCGTTGCCGCGAACGTGACCGACCAGGAAGTGCGGGTGCGCTACCTTGCCGAGCGGGGCCGCTTCACGGAGGCGGAGCAGTACTGCGCCCGTCACATCCTCGTTACCGAGGAGGCTGTGGCACAGGACCTCGTGGCACAGTTGGAGGGCGGCGCGGACTTCGCAGAACTGGCCGCGCAGTACGGCACCGACGCCACCAAGAGTAGTGGCGGTGACCTAGGTTGTTTCGGGCTGGGTGACATGATTCCCGAGTTCGAGAACGCCGTAGTGAACGCTCCCGTCGGCCAAGTCGTCGGGCCGGTTGCGAGCCAGTTCGGCTACCATGTCGTGCTCGTCTACGACCACCACTTAGCGCGCGTCAAGCCCTTCGACGAGGTGAAGGACACCGCCCGGGAGTTCACGGTGGCGCTGGCTACCCAGGCCGCGGTCGACGGGATCGTCGGGGGCGCAGGCGTCATCACCTACCCCGAGAACCTGCCCACCCGCTAGGCCCTCAAGGCGCCAAGCGACCAATGCTCCACGCACCGCCCTCCAGCGAGTAGAGGAAGCGGTCGTGGAGCCGGTCGTCTCGGCCTTGCCAGAACTCGAAGCGATCGGGTCTGAGCAGATAGCCGCCCCAGTGCGGCGGGCAGGGCACCTCGCCCTCAGGGAAGCGAGCGCGCATCTGAGCCGCAAGGGCCTCCAGCTCGGCCCGATTGGCGAGGGGCTGCGACTGCGGCGACGTCCAAGCCCCCAACTGCGAGCCGTACGGCCGCGAGTGGAAGTACTCGTCCGTTACCTGTTGGGGCACGCGCTCCACGCTTCCCTCGATCCGCACTTGACGCTCGAGCTGGGGCCACCAGAACGCCACGGCGGCCATGCGCGAGGCGTCCAGCTCGCCCGCTTTCCTGCTCTGGTAGTTGGTGAAGAAGGTGACGCCCTCCTCGGTCACGTGTTTGAGGAGCACGAACCGCACGCTCGGCCGTCCATCTGTGCCGACGGTAGAGAGCGCCATGGCGTTCGGCTCGGCCTCGCGGGCCTCCACCGCTCGCTGCAGCCACTGCCTGAAGAGGTCGATCGGGTCCGCGGTCAGCTCGGACTCGCTTAGGCTGCCCACACGGTAGGCTCTGCGAAGTTCGTCGAAGTCCATACGTTCACTCTAGCCGCGCGGCGCGCCAAGTAAGAACCTGGTCAGTCACTGCTTGTTAGCGTACCTATGCGCGCTGGCAATCCCTTGCCTACCCTTTCCGACTTGAAGCGTCGTCAACGCCAGCGCCTACCAATAGTCGACCGGCGCCGTCTGTTCGGGGGAGCAGTAGGGCGCCGGTCGGCGTTACGCTCTGACGTATGGCCCAGCCCAACCGCCTGGCGCACGAACCCAGCCCCTACCTGAGGCAACATGCCCACGACCCGGTCGACTGGTACCCGTGGGGCGATGAGGCCTTCGCCAAGGCGCGCGCCGAGGACCGGCCCATCCTCCTCTCCATCGGCTACTCGACGTGCCATTGGTGCCACGTGATGGCCCGGGAGTCGTTCCGCGACCCCGAGGTGGCCTCGTTCATGAACCGTGAGTTCGTCAGCGTGAAGGTGGACCGCGAGGAGCGCCCCGACGTGGACGCCATCTACATGGCGGCGTTGCAGGCCATGACGGGGAGCGGTGGCTGGCCGCTAACCATGGCGCTGACGCCGGGCGGTCAGCCCTTCTACGCCGGCACCTACTTCCCACCGCAGGACCGCCCCGGCTTGCCGTCGTTCAGCCGGGTGCTCACCTCGCTCGTGGCGGCGTGGCGAACGCAGCGTAGCGACGTGGAGGCCTCCGCGGCCGACCTGACGGCAGCCCTGACGCGGCTGGGTGCACCACCATTACGTGGCGACGGCCCCCCGCCGGTGGTCCAAGACCTCTACGACGCAGCATTGCAGCGCCTGGTGCGCCTTGAGGACCGCGCGCATGGCGGCTTCGGCGACGCACCGAAGTTCCCGTCTCACGAGGCGCTGCGGCTTTTGCTCCAGTCGCCCGGGGAGGAGTCGCGGGGCGTGGCGTTGAGGGCCCTCTCCGCCATGGGCCGAGGCGGGATCTGCGACCAGCTTGGTGGCGGCTTCTTCCGTTACACGGTGGACGCCGCCTGGCGCGTGCCTCACTTCGAGAAGATGCTCTACGACAACGCCAGCCTGCTGCGGGCCTACGCCTTGGCTTACGAGGCCACGGGCGAAGCGCGTTACTCGCGCCTAGCGCACGGGATAGTCGACTGGCTCGTGCGCGAGATGACCGCCCCAGGTGGTGGCTTCTATAGCGCCCTTAACGCCGAGTCGGAGGGGCAGGAGGGTCGCTACTACGTCTGGACGCTGGAGGAGTTCGAGGCCGCTCTCGAGGGCATGCCCCTGGCCGACGTGCGGCTGGCGGCCGAACACCGACGTGCGGCTGGTGGCCGAACACTTCGGCGTGCAGGCAACGGGCCCGGTCGAGGGGGCGAACGTGCCACGCATCGCTGCCACCGTTCCTGAGCTGGCGAGCGAGCACGGCCGCAAGGCCGAGGAGGTGACGGCGGTGGTGGACGAGGCAGCGCGGCGGCTCCTGGAGAGCCGCTCGCGGCGGGTGCGGCCAAGCACCGACGACAAGGTCCTGTCGTCGTGGAACGGACTGGTCATCGGGGCGCTGGCCGACGCGGGCGTCCGCCTCGCCGACCTGCGCCTGGTCGAGCTAGCGGCCGCTGCGGCCGACTCCGTGAAGGCGGCGTCGTGGCTGGACGGCCGCCTGTGGCACTCTTGGCGAGGTGGTGAGATCCGCGTGGAGGGACTTCTGGAGGACTATGCCTACCTTGGCCTGGGCCTCCTCGCCCTCTACCGGGCTACCTTCGACGCGAGTCACCTCGTCTGGGCGCTGCAGCTAGCAGACGCCGTCAGCCGACGCTTCGCCGACTCCGAGGAAGGCGGCTACTTCAGCACCGCGGTGGACGCCGAGGCACTGCTCGTGCGGCCGAAGGGCTTCATGGACGCGGCTACGCCAAGTGAGAACGCCGCCGGAGCCGAACTCGTCTGGTGGGCGGCACGCTACCGCGACGACGCGGCGGCGCTAGTTGCATCGGAGGCGGCGATGAACGGTCTGGCGGAAGCGATAACCCAGGCGCCGCAGGCGTTCGCCTCGAGCCTCTCACTGCTGCGCTTGCAAGTGTCACGCCCACGCGAGGTCGTGCTGGTGGGGCGTAGGGGAGATGCCGCACTGGAGGGTCTGCTGGCGCAAGTGCGCGCAGACCGGGACCGCGGACTGCTCGTCCTCTTGGTGGACGGCACCAGCGCGGAGTTGGTTGGCCTGGCCCTCGCGGAAGGACGCCTAGGCGCGCTGGAGCGCGGCGGCGCCGAGGCGTTCGTGTGTGAGGGCGGGGCGTGCCGGCTTCCCGTGAGCACCCCCGAAGAACTCGCGGAACAACTCGGCGCCTGAAACCGACCTAGGTTGACACCCATAGTGACGGTGGCCGATGCTTAGGGGTGCTGTCGGCGCTGCTGCCATGCCTTTCGTGCGCGGCCCGACCCATGGGAGGACCATGTACAACTTCGCACTCACGCTTCACAACTACCTACGCTGGGTCGTGCTCATCGTCGGCCTCGCGGCCATCGTCATGGCATGGGCCGGCGCGGCCTCCAAGGGCCGCTGGACGCCCCCACAGCGCAACCTCGGCCTGCTCTTCACCAGCGTCTTCGACCTGCAGGTCCTGGTCGGCATCATCTTGTACGCCTTCCTGAGCCCCATCACACAGGCTGCGTTCTCTGATATGGGCGCAGCTATGAAGGACTCGCCCGTGCGTTTCATAGTGGCTGAGCACCTGGTGGGCATGATCATCGCAGCGATCGTGGTGCATATCGGTGCCGCGCGCGGCAAGCGTAAGGACTCGCCTCTTCAGGCTGCAATCTTCTACACCATCGGGTTCCTGATCGTCCTCGCAGCCATCCCTTGGGGCCGACCCCTGCTCTAAAGCGGAGGCGCCGCCTTAACGCGGCCGTAAGCCACTCGAACGTCGTCCACAACGAGAAACCGACCGTATGATGACCGCGTGGGTCTATCGGTCATCATCGGTCCGCCGGGCTCCGGCCGGACCACCCGCCTGCTCGCGGCGGCCAGGGAAGTGTGTGACTCTGGCGGGCGAGTCTGGTGGGTCGGGCTCCCTTCTCAGCGGGCCCACCTTCTCAGGCGCCTGACCGCCGACGGTTACGCTGCGCTCGGCTTCGAGTTCATGAGCGCCCAGCAGCTCTACTACCGCTTGCTGAGTGCCGCGACTACCCTGCGCCCCCTGGTGGTGGGCACGGCGCGCCTCGTGCGCGTGGTGGAGGCGCTCCACCAGGTCAACCACGCCTTCCCGACTCCCGGGGAGGCGCGCCTGTTCGCTGCTGCCATCGCGGAGGCCAAGCGTTTCGCGGTCACCCCGGACGACTACGAGCGCCTCGCGCTGGACCACGAGCAGCGCCGGTTCGCACAGGTGTATCGCGCCTACCAGGCCGGCATGGGCGACGTGTGGGATTACGACGACGCTCGGCTTTTTGCGGTCGACCTCGTGTCGCAGGACGAGGTGGCCGTCGAGGCGGACATGGTGATAGTGGACGGCTTGCGCGAGGTCGGCCCGCTCGAGCTTCGGTTCCTGCGGGGCCTGGCCCGACACGTCGACGTCCACCTCAGCCTGCCGATGCTGCCCCCGGGCGTGAGCGCCGACGAGGTACTGCCGCCTCGGCACGACGTGGGTGTCGAGCGTTACGCCGCTGCCAACCCTGTGGAGGAGGGGCGGTGGGTCATGCGCTCCGTCAAACAGGACCTGTTCGGCGACGGCATGGAACCCCTCGACCTGGCCATCGTGGCGCCGCCCGGTCGTGCCCGCGCGCTGGTGGCCCTGGCCGAGGAGTACGGCGTGCCCCTCATGGACGAGACGCCGCTGGCCCTGGCCGACGAAGGACCAGGCCGCGCTCTAGTCGACCTCCTGGAGCTGCCTGAGCTCCCCACGCCCACGCGGCTGCTCGCGGTGACCGAGCTGGCCGAATTGGGCCGCCTAACGTTAGAGGCGGGCGTTGCCGGCAACGAGGCCGTCATGGAGCTCGCCCGCCAACACGGCCACTTCGCCGCCTGGAGCAGGTGGCGGGAGCGCTTGCAAGTACGGGGAGACCCCGTCGAGTGGGCGCGAGACCTCATCCGCGAGGCGCTACCGGACGCGCCCCTAGAACTGGCCGAGCGGGCACTGGCCAAGGCGCAGGAGGCCGCAAGGCTCGGCGCAGGCGACGGCTTCCGCGCTTGGTGGGTCGCGCTCCTCCTCGACTCCCGGCAACCGCGGCGCGAGGGCGCGGGGGTAGCGCTGTTGGACGGCAAGCTCGCCTCGGGCCGGCGTTACAAGAAGGCCTACCTCGTCGGCGCTGTGGAGGGCGCATACGGGGCGGGAGAGCGCGAGGACTACTTCCTGCCTGAGGAAGCGCGGCGCGAGTTGAGCGAGACGTTCGAGCACCTGGGCCTGCCGCGGCGCTTCCAGGGTCGCGGTCAGGGCGTAGCCGAGGAGCTCCTGCACCGCGCAACCCAGCTGGTCGTCACGGCGCCAAGGGGCGATCAGGGTGGCCCCCTGGTCCTCGACGAGGCGCTGTTCGGCGCCGCCGAGCCTTCCGAACTACCGCTCGTGCCCGCCGGCAGCCGCCTCGAGCTGGCGGAGCACACCCCGTTCGCGCCGGACGTTTCCAACGTGGACCTCGGCAAGCCCTACGTGGAGACCTTGAGGCGCTACCGCGATTGCTCGTTTCGCTTGTGGGGTGAGGGCGTGCTGCGCGCCGCTCAGCTGCTCCAAGTCGATGACGACGAAGCGAGCCGTCTGCGCTCCGAGTTGCTGCGCGAACGAGGCGGCCGCCTAACGCCCGAGCGCCTCGAGGAGTTGGCGGAGGGCTACCCCGGCTACGCTGGTTGGCTACGCGAGCACGCGGGTACCCTCACCCGCCTGACGTACGGGGTGGAGCTGGGCGGTCGCGAGGGCTTCGCAACCGCGTACCTCCACGCCACCGACAAGGCCGTACTGCCGAGCGGGCGGGTCGGGGTGACCATCTACCGCTTCGTTAACTGGTCGGCGGCATGGGACGAGGAGAGCGCCGAGCAGGCCCTGGCCAACCGCTGGAGCGAGTACTGGGCCGTCGGCGCCCTCTTCGCGCAGCCTTCCTACCGCGTGGAGGAGGTCCACCTGGTCGTGTGGCCCATCGGCGGGGCGCCGATCGACATCGCGCCTAATGGTGTGAAACCGGGGTGGCGCCGTGTGGCCGGCAAGCGGAGCCTCGTGGAAGAGACTTTGCCCGCATTCAGCCGCGGCGAGGTGCGCCCCAACCCCGGGTTCATCTGTCGGACCTGCCCCGTCTTCGACATCTGCCGCGAGGGCGTGCGCTGATGGTGCTGCCGTGAAGGTCCGCGTGGCCTCGGCGGGCACGGGCAAGACGACGAGCTTGGTGCGGCGCTACCTGGAGCTGATCGACTCGGGTGTGCCCCTCGGCCGGGTGGCGGGAGTGACGTTCACGCGCGCCGCCGCCCACGAGCTGCGCCAGCGCGTGGCGAACGGCATGTCGGAAGTGCTGGAGCAAGGCCAGTACCTCGGCGGCCTCTTCACTTCCTCCGAGGGCAGCCGGCCACTCTTCGAGCGCGCCCGCAACGAGCTGGACGGCGCCGTCCTCAGCACCATCCACGGTTTCATGATCGCGGGGCTGCGCCTCAACGCTCCCAGCTTGGGGCTCGACCCCGACTTCGCCATTCTGGGCGAATGGGAGGCGGCGGCGGTCTTCGAGGAGGAGTGTGCCGGCCTCCTCATGTTGGCGGCTGACCCGGACCATCATCTGCACGAGGCGCGAACGACCTTGGGCGGCGCGGCGGCGGAGTTGTTGCTGCAGCTCTTCGGCAAGCGCTCGCTGGGGCCCGTGCTGTCGTTCGGGAGCTCGCCCGTCGAGGCGGCTCTCGAGGCGCTTTATCGCGCGGCCTTGGCGGCCTACGACGCGCGGCTCGGTGCCACTAGCCTTGCGCCGGGCGAGGTGGAGCGCCGTGCGCTGGCGATGCTAGGCCGCCAGTTGGCGACGGCGCGCCTGGTCGCGCGTTTCCCGTACGTGCTGGTGGACGAGTACCAGGACGTGAACCCCCTCCAGGGCGCCTTCTTCGAGCGCCTGGCCGCAGCGGGTGTGCGGCTCGAGCTGGTGGGCGACCCGAAACAGTCCATCTACGGCTTTCGCAACGCTGACGTGTCGGTGTTCCGCCGCGCGCTGGACGCAGCCGAGCGGACGGGCGAGGTGCAGGCGCCACTCAGCGAGAGCCGCCGGCACGCACGCGCGCCCGTGGCCTTCCTGAACCGGCTGACCGAGCGGTTGGCCGAGAGAGGCCGGGGCTTCACCACCCGCGAGGCCCCGATCGTGGCGGGTGCAGGCGACCAAGCCGACGTCCCTGGTAGCGTCGAGCTGATCGTGATCGAGGGTAACGAGCGCCTCGACGTGCTGAGGGCGCGCGAGGCCGAGGTGTTGGCGGAGCGCCTGAGGGCACACTTCGACAACGGCGTGCCTTACGAGGAGATGGCCGTGCTCGCGAGGAGCCACGGCGCCTTGGCCCGGGTTGCCGCGGCGCTTCGGGCCAAGGGAGTGCCCGGCTTCGTCGTGCAGGGGCGCGGCTACTACGAGCGCAGCGAGGTTCGCGACCTGCGCCACGCGTTAGCCGTGGGCGCCGATCCGCAGGGCGCGAGCCTGTTGCCGTTCCTGCGCGGCCCGTTCGCTGGGCTCGCCCTACCCGAGATAGCTGAGCTGGCCCGGTTGGACGCAAGCGAGCGGCTTGCCCACATCACCGAGCGCTTCCCGTCGATCGCGACCCGGATGGCGCGGCTCTCCGAGCTGGCCCGCGCCACGCCCCTGGAGGCCATCAAGGGCATCTTGCGTGAGCCGCTGCTGGGCGGCAAGCGTTTCCAAGAGCTACTGCGCCGGCGTGGGCGCGAGAACGTCGACGCTCTGCTCTTCGAAGTGGCCGGCCAGGCGCCGCGGGACGTGGCGCTGTTCTTGGACCGCCTCGACCTCCTGGCTCGGCAGGCAGAAGCCGGCGATGTTCCTCAAGGGGGCGAAGGGGTGAGGCTGCTCAGTATCCATGCCTCCAAGGGACTCGAGTTCCGGGTGACGGCCCTGTTCGACGCTGGCGCCTGGAGCTCGAACCGGAGCTCGCCGCTCCTCGTCGAGCCGGGTAGCGGCGCCGTGCGCCTGGCCGGTTCGCCCAGCTTCGAGGAGGCGCAACTCGAGGCCAGGCGCCGGGACGAGCAGGAGTCTTACCGCCTGTTGTACGTGGCCGCGAGCCGTGCTCGCGACGCCCTCGTGCTCACGGCCAGCATGGGACGCCGCCCAGGGCCGTGGCTGGCAGCGCTCCTAGAGCTGGGTCTGGAGGGGTCCGGTGCACTGCCGGGCGTGACGGTGGAGCGGCAGCGGTACTCACCCCCGGGCGCGGCCCCGGCCGCGCTGACCGACGTGGCCGCGCGGGCGCTGCCGCCTGCGCCGTGGTTGGACGCGCGGCGTGAGGCGTCGGCGCTACCGCCCGTCGTCAGCCCCTCGGCCCTAGCCCGACTGCGCACGGCCGAACCTTTAGAGACCGACGAGCCGCTGCAGCCGGCCGAGCGGTCTGTTGGCGAGGACGAGTTGGAGCGGGGGCGCGTGGGCTGGGGCCGGGCTCGCGGCACGCTCACTCACTTCGCCATCGGCCACGACTGGCGCCCGGACGACCCGCGCACTTTGAGCACCCTGCGGGCGCAGGAGGTGCTGACGCCCTTCGACCAGTCGCAGCAAGCCGAACTCGTGGCGGAGGTCCTGGAACTGCTGGGCCACTACTGGAGCATGCTGGGTGCGGTCCTGCCGGCCCTCGACGAGCGCGCCGTCGACCGCGCAGAGCTGCCCTTGGCCGTGAGCCTGAGCGGGACCGTGTGGGAGGGCGTGGTGGACCGCCTCTACGAAGTGCGGGGCGAGTGGTTCCTCGACGACTACAAGACCGACAAGCAGGTGGCGCCCGAGCGCTACCACGTGCAGTTAGGCCACTACCTGAACGCTACGGAGAGGGCGCTAGGGGTGCGGCCGCGCGGCCGACTCGTGTTCTTGCGCCACGGCCAGGTTATCGAACCAGAGCGAGACGTCCTAGAGGAGGCGCTAGGGCGCGCCGGGCTGGGGGCGGTCGGCTAGCGCTGCGACTCTAACCGGCGGTACAGGTGTGCGTTGCCGGCCTTGCCGACGCGTTCCAACAGGGACAACGCGTGCAGGCAATATGCGGCCTGCTGGGCCAGGCGGCGGGGCAGGCGCGACCGGGTGGCATAGTCGGCCGTCGTGAACGGCTCGGGCAGGTCGGCGGGGAGCAGTTCCAGCAAGTCCTTGGGTTCGCTGAAAGCGCGTCGTTCGTGCACGCGTTCGAGCCTGCGGCCGCACACGACCCAACCCCGCCTCCGCCACGCCTTACCGGCCTCGAAGCGCCGGCTCTCGACCTCCTCGACGAGCGCCACCTCCAGCTCCAGGTTCGGGTGCTCGAAGAGGCCGGGGGCGGAGACGAGTTCGGCGAAGAGTTGCTCAACACGACCCGACTTGGGCGACTTGCGCCGCTCTACGCGGCCGTCGGCGTGGACCTTCTCCAGCCACCTCGTGCGGGCGACCGGCAAAACGAGCTTCACGCGGTGTTCGGGCAGGAGAGCGGCCAATTTCTCGCGCATGGCACCTAAGTTGCGCGTCTGGACCTCGATGAGTAGGCCGTCACATACTGCGTCGACCACGTAGCCGCCGATCGGCACCTCGAAGGCGCTGCCAGGCGGGGCGCTCAGGCGCTTGAGCTCGGCGTGCAGGGCCGACTCGTTGAGCAAGCCTATAGCGCTCACGGGTCCCACGATACCCGGGCGCGTCACTTGCTTACTTCCCCTAGGCAGAAGCCTAGGGTGTGGGCACGCCTCAGCCGGCGGCGGTCCATCCTGGCCGCATGAACGCCATACCTACGGAAGCCACGGTTGGAGGCAGGCAAGGAGTTTTCGTCGTAGACGAGGAGCGAGGACTGATGTGGGAGACGGCGGTGCAGGTCACCGAGCTCCTCGGCCTGATCGAGTTGTGCGGCACGGGCCATTCGTTGGAGGTCAGGAGTGATGTGGGCGTGTTCCAAGCCTTGGCGCGCCGCTGGTGGGTACTCCCCATGGGAGACGAGATGCTCGTGCGGATCGAACTCGAGAAGACGCTGTCGGCATGACCTTGCGGCGTCCGGCGCACTCCGGCCCAACTCAGGACAGCCGCTCGAACACGGCGGCGGCGGCCCAGCCCACCACCTTGGCGCCGAGGTTCTCTGCATGGAAGCGACCGTCTACGCAGCCCTTCGTCATGATGGCAACCACGAAGGGCGTGGCGCCAGCGGGCGCCGCCGCCAGGGGCTCGAACACGCCGGCGTCGTTGCGCACTCCGGTTATGGAGCCACTCTTCGAGGCGATGCGCCACGGCGCCTCGCCGACGGACGCGAGGTAGGTGTCGTAGTCGATGCTCCGGCCGAGCTCCCCGTACTGCTGCTTGCGGTAGATGGCCTGGGCCTCCTCGGTCAGGACCGGTGGCAACAACTCACCGCGCCACAGTCGCGCGAAGCAGTCGGAGAGGTCGGCCGTGGTAGTCGCGGAGGGCACCCGTTTGGCTGCGCCCACCGTGGGGCCCAGCATGAGCTTGCCCCCGCTGTGCGTGTCGGTCCACCCATGCGCCTGGATGGACGCGTTTATGACGTCCAAGCCCACGAAATCCATGAGCACGTTGGTAGCCGTGTTGTCGCTCACCACGATCATCAAGTTGGCCAAGTCGCGCAGCGGGTAGCTCCTGCCGGGCATGAGGGTCTTGAGCACGCCGGAACCCGAGACCATGTCCTCGGCGGCCACCGCCAACTCATCGTTTAAGTCGGCGTCGCCTGCGGCCACCTTCTCCAGCAGTGCCTGCAACACGTAGACCTTGATGGTGCTGGCCGAGGGGAAAGGTTCGTGCGGTCGGTACGCCACCATGTGCTCCGCCTGGGCGCCACCCGGCAGGAGGGGGTATGCCACTACCGACAGGCTCCCGGGTGACGCGTCCTCGGCAATGGCGACAGACTCTCCGTCGGGAGTCTCGAGGCCCCCGAGCACGCGCTCGAGCTGCTCGAAGCGCGCCCGCAGTTCTGGCGGCAGGGCGGCGTTGGAAACGTCTTGGGCGCTTCGTTCACGGTCCGGTTGCAGCATACCTGTCACCTCGGTTTGGCGTTTCCAGCCGATTGTTGCACGTTGACGCCCCGAACCATCTTGCAGCCTAGGCGCTTAAGCCCTACACTTCATTCGTCCGACCAAGGTGCCAAGTGAGACACCGGCGGGTTCGGGTGATCGGCGAGCCACTCGTCCTCGCCCGGTATTTACTGAGAGCCCTGCCCTCGAGCGAGGGGCGGGCCAGTAGGGATGGAAATGGCTACAGGCAAGGTCAAGTGGTTCAGCGGCGAGAAGGGCTACGGCTTCATCGCACAAGACGACGGCGGGGCGGACGTGTTCGTCCACTTCTCCGCCATCCGGGGAGAAGGCTACCGGTCCCTCAACGAGGGCGACGTCGTTTCGTTCGATGTCGAACCGGGCCAGAAAGGTCCGCAAGCTCAGAACGTCGAGGTGACGAGCGCCGCGGCGCCGCGGCCAGGCGCCAGCGACCGCGGTGGCCCTCAAGCGCGCTCGTTCGGCGACCGTCCGGCGGGCGGCCCTCGCGCCTTCGACAACGGCGTGCCTGGCGACCGTGGCCCTGCAGATAGCGGGCCAGGGGACCGTGGCCCCGGCGATCGTGGCCGCGGCGGTAACGACCGCGGTGGCTCGCGCGGGCGCGGTGGCAACGACCGCGGCGGTAATGACCGCGGTGGGGGTCGGCGCGAGCGTTACTGAGCGCCGCCAAGGATGACCTAACCATGCAGCGCGGGCCCGGATTTTCCGGGCCCGCGCTCCTACTTGGTCTTTTACGGCCGGCCTGGTCGCAAGCTGCGCCAGGTCACACGTTGACAGTCTTCGGCACCGTCCTGTGCGTACCACTATCGAAATCACCTCGCGGTGCGCCGAGTAGGGGAAGCACCCAGTAGTCGAGACCGTAATAGCCGGCGATGCGCCAAGCCAGGACGAGCCAGGTGGCGAGGAAGAACATGATGGGGTTCGAGGAGAGGGTGCCCGCCAGTAGGAAGGCCACGTTCATCAGCCCGCCGAAGAACGCTGCCGCGCCGGTCAGGAAACCGACGATGAGCGCGATGCCCACCAGGAGTTCGCCGAAGGCGACCACGTAGGACATGAAGGTCGCCATGGGCAGGAAGAGGTTCTCGATCATCCAGGCGTACCAGCCCGTGACGCTCGGGGCGTCGGCCTGCGACAGCCCGACGGCGCGGTTGAGGAAACCGGAGATGGCCGTGCCGGCGTCTGCTCCGACCCACTTCGGGTCGGTGACCTTGTGCCAGCCCGCCTCCAACCAGAGCCAGCCTAGGTAAACTCGGACGACCGTCCAGAAGGGCGCCATGTACTTTGAAGCGAAGACGAACTTACTGATCTGCGGTTCAGGGTAGAAAGTGGTACGACTGTTTGCCATTCTCCTCAGCCCCTTTCGTAGTCCAGTATCCAATCGGCGGACGTCCTCGAACAGGGACATGAGACCTGGGACTAATGTCCTGGACGCAAGAAATGCGGATTGGACCGAGAAATGACTGAGTTGCGAGGAACGCTCGTATTGCCGCAAGGACTCTTCCGTGGGACGGTCAAGTATGGCTCTCTCATCGAGACGGTGGAGATCGACGGTGACGGCGGCGGCGCCTTGCCGTTCATCCTGCCCGGCTTCGTGGATAGCCACGTACATGGGGGTGGGGGCTTCGACACCATGGACGGTGCCGATGGCGTGACCGGCATGGCGCGGTTCCACGTGCGCCATGGGGTGACCACGCTGTTGCCGACGACCATCACCAACCCATGGAACGAGGTCATGAAGGCACTCTCCGGGGTGGCGGAAGTCATGGCCGGCGGGGGCGACCACGGCATGGCCGACCTGCCCGGCGCCCACCTCGAGGGGCCTTTCATCAGCCCGCACCGCCTTGGGGCGCAGCCTCCGTTCGCCGCCCTGCCCACGCGGGACTTGGTGGAGGAAGTTCTGGCCACTGGTGTGGTGAAGGTGGTGACCCTGGCACCCGAGATCGAGCACGCCGCCGAGGCGGCCCGACGCTTCGCTGCTGCAGGGGTTCGCGTGTCGTTCGGGCACACGGTCGCCACGGCTGAGCAGGTGGCAACCGTGGCCGCGGTCGTGCGAGCAGGGGGCGGCCTTGTCGGGTTCACCCACCTCTTCAACGCGATGAGCCAGTTAGGGAGCCGCGAACCAGGGGTGGTGGGCGCTGCACTAGCCGACTCGGACGCGTACGCCGAGCTGATACTCGACCTCCATCACGTTCATCCGACCAGCTTCCGCGCGGCGCTCGCTGCCAAGCCGGAGCGGCTCCACTTGATCACCGACGCCGTCCGCGCCTGCGGCATGGGCGAGGGTGTCAGCGAACTGGGCGGCCAGCGGGTGATCGTCAAGGACGGCGCCGTGCGGCTCGAGGGGGGTGTGTTGGCGGGGAGCGTCCTGACGCTGGACCAGGCGCTCAGGAACGCCGTCGAGCAGGGCAGAGTGGACCTCCCCGCGGCCAGTCGCGCGCTCTCTGGCGTGCCCGCGCGGTACCTCGGGTTGACCGATAGGGGCGAGATCGAGGTGGGCCGCCGGGCCGACCTCGTCGTCTTGGACGCTGAACTCCGCGTGCAGGACGTGTTCGTAGCCGGGCGTCGGCTCGGCTGAGCCGGCCCTCAGCCCGCTAGGGCCTCGTCCAACAAGCGCCTGACCAGCTCGGGGTCGGCGCGGCCGGCCGTGGCCCGCATCACCTGGCCCACGAAGAACCCCTTCAGGCCTAGCTTGCCGCCACGGAACGACGCGAGTTCGGCCGGGTGGGCGCTCAACACCGAGCTAATCACCTCGCGCACGGCGTCGTCGCCCGCGACCCCCTCCAGATGGCGCTCCCGCACCAACTCAGCAGGCGAGGCGCCCGAGCCCACTACTTCCTCGAAGAGTTCCTTAGCCACGCGGGTAGTGATTTTCCCGTCGTCAACGAGGCGTACGAGTTCCGCGAGTCTGGCAGGCGTGAGACGCGACTCGAGCGCCGCCTTGAGGCTCCGGGCCACGTCGTTGATGACCCAGTTGGCCGCACTCCCTGGCGCCGCGCCGGCAGCCGCCGCGGCGGCATAGAAGTCGTAGAGGTCGTCGCGCTGAGCCAGGATGGCGGCGTCATGTTCGGGGAGGCGCTGGACCGCGGTCATGGCGGCATAGCGCTCACGCGCTGCCGCGCTCAGGCTGGCGGCGTCGAATGTCGGAGCGGCAGCCTCGGGGCCCACGTTGCGGGGCGCCGTCGGCGCGGTGGCGTCGGGGGCAGGAGGCTTGTGCCCCCCCGCGGCAGGCTTGGACCGAGAGTCCTTGATGGCCACGATGCGGTTGAAGACGGGCTCGCCGGGCACTTGCCCGTCAGTCGGGTCCCGCCAGAAGTAGCCCAAGCGCTCGAACTGATAGCGCCGGTCGAGCGGATCGGTTACAACGCTCGGCTCCACGTAACCGCGCACTTCCCTGAGGGCGTCTGGGTTCACGTGGTCGAGGAGATCGCCCTCCGCAGCTTCGGGGTCCGCAACGGCGAACAGGCGATCGTATAAGCGGGCAGCCATGGGGACGCCCTGCGTGGCCGACACCCAATGGATAGCCGCCCAGACCTTGACCCCAAGTGGGTTGGAGCCGAGCTCCTCTTCGAACGCGTGTGCTCGCAACTCGACCACTGCGCCCGAGTCGTCCTTCACGACTTCGTCCAAGCGGATGACGGGGCCGTGGCGGAGCCGCACGGCACGGCCCGGCGCCAAGCGCCTGAACCCCGTAGGCGGGGCTTCCTCGAAGTCGGAGCGCTCGATGAAGACCTCGCGTGTGAGGGGCACCATGCGGCTGCCCTCGCCCGGCACGTCGGGGGGCCAGTATGGCGCCGCGAGTTCGATGGTAGAGCCAGCTTCTAAGTTGGTGAGCACGACCTTGAGGGGCTCCAAGACAGCCATAACGCGCGGTGCGAGCGGGTTGAGGTCGTCGCGGATGCTCGAGTCGAGGAGTGCCAAGTCGGTGCGGCTGTTGGCCTTCGCCACGCCCACGCGGTTGGTGAACTCGCGGATGGCCTCGGGGCGCACGCCACGGCGGCGCAGCGCCGAGATGGTCGGCATGCGCGGGTCGTCCCAGGAAGACACCACGCCCTCACGCACCAAGCGGATGAGCTTGCGCTTGCTGACGATCGTGTAGTCGAGGACGAGGCGCGCGAACTCGTACTGGTGCGGCCTCGGCCCAGGGATGAGGAGGTCCAAGACCCAGTCGTAGACGTCGCGGTTGTTCTCGAACTCGAGGGTGCAGAGGCTGTGTGAAACGTCCTCGATGGCGTCGGAGAGTGGGTGCGCGAAATCGTACATGGGGTAGATCGGCCACTCGCTGCCGGTGCGGTAGTGAACCGCGTCGACGATGCGGTAGAGGATGGGGTCCCTCATCTTCATGTTGGCCGCGCTCATGTCGATCTTGGCGCGCAGCACGTGCTCGCTGGGGCCGAACTCGCCGTCACGCATGCGCGAGAAGAGGTCTAAGTTCTCCTCCACGCTGCGGCCTCTGAACGGGCTGTTGCGTCCGGGCTCCGTCACGGTGCCGCGATACTCACGGATCTGCTCCTCGTCGAGGCTGTCGACGTAGGCGTGCCCGCTCTCGATGAGCCGCACGGCGAAGTCGTAGAGCTGGCCGAAGTAGTCACTGGCGTGACGGACGTCGTGCCACTGGAAGCCAAGCCAACGCACATCTTGTTCGATGGCGGCCACGTATTCAGGGTCCTCAGTCACCGGGTTGGTGTCGTCGTACCGCAGGAACGTCGTGCCGCCGTAATCGCACGCCACGCCGAAGTCGAGGCAGATGGCCTTGGCGTGGCCGATGTGAAGGTACCCGTTGGGTTCGGGCGGGAAGCGCGTGACGACGTGGCTCACGGCGCCACTCTTCAGGTCGCGGTCGACGATGTCGGTGATGAAGTTGGGGCTTACGGTCCGCTCGTCGTCGGATGCGGGTACGCGCGACTTTGGTAGGGCTTCCACTATCCTCTAGGCTCCTAGGGCGCGCTGGCGGGCGAGGGTCCTCGCCACCGCTGCCGCGCCGCGGGCACTACTTTACCGTAAGGCCCTTGGCAGACGCGCCTTCAGCGCAGGATGACGAGCGTCACGAAGAAGTAGGTGACCGGGAAGGCGATGAGCGCGCTATCTATCCTGTCTAGCACGCCGCCGTGGCCCGGCAGGAAGACTCCGGCGTCCTTCACCCCCGCCCAGCGCTTGAGCAGCGACTCGAACAGGTCACCCAACTGCGCGGCGCTCGACACGAGGAGGCTGAACAGTAGCCCGTCGTACACGTTCACGTGTAAACCGGTGCGTTGTTCGAGGAAGACCAGTGCCCCCCCGACCACTGCCGCGGCTAGGATCAGGCCGCCGATGGAGCCCTCGACCGTCTTGTTTGGGCTTATTGCCGGCGCCAGTTTGCGCTTGCCGAACAGGGTGCCGAAGGTGTACGCGCCCACGTCCGTGGCCACCACCGCCAGCGCCGGCAGGGTCAGGTACCAGAGGCCCAAGACGCCGTCGGGCGTGTAACGAAGGGTGATGACGAACCCGAAGAGCCACGGGATGTAGAGGTAGCCGAAGAGCGAGTACACCACGGCCTGCAAGGAGTTGCGGTTGGGGTTCGCGATCTCGAGACCCACGAGGTAGAGCGCGAAGAGGCCGATAAGGGCCTCACGCCAGCTGACCCCGGCGATGAGCGGTTCCATGCCCGGATAACTGATGGGTAGTGACGCGGGCAGCGTTAACACGGTCGCCACCCACAGGCTTCGCCTGCGGATGGGGATGCCGCGCAGGTTCATGAGAGACGCGTACTCCTGGATGGCGATCAGCGTGAGAACCAGGTAAGTAGGCGCCAGTAGCGGCAGGCCGACCCAGAGGACGAGAAGCGTGATGGCGAAGGCGACGAACGCCGAGGCGATGCGCGGCAGGTGCCGCCGACGCGCGCTCGCCTTGGCGCCGGCCGCGTCGGCGGAGCCGCCGATGGCCGGCTCCATGGCGCCGTCGTTGTCGGGCGCCAAAGGTCTCACACTGCTAGGATGTCCGACTCCTTCGACTTGGTTCGTGCGTCAATCTTACCGATGAACTCGTCGGTGAGCTTCTGCACCTCGGCCTCGGCGCGACGCAGGGCGTCCTCGCCGAGGTCGCCCTCCTTCTCTTCGGCGCGAAGGTCGCTCAGGGCGTCTCGGCGGATGTTCCGAATGGCCACCCGGGCTTCCTCGGCGAGTTGGTGGACGGACTTTACAAGTTCGCGGCGGCGCTCGTCGTTCAGCGGCGGCACCATGATGAAGATGCTGTCCCCCTGGTTGTTGGGGTTGAAGCCGAGGTCGGCCTCGAGGATGGCCTTCTCGATGCCCTTGGAGATGCTCTTGTCGAAAGGCGAGACGAGCAGTGTGCGCGGGTCGGGCGTCGAGATGTTGGCAAGCTGAGCCAGGGGCGTCATGGCGCCGTAGTACTCGACCACCACGCGCCCGAGGACGGCCGGGTTGGCCCGGCCAGTGCGCACGGTCGAAAGGTTGGTCTCGAAGGCGTCAACGCTTTTCTGCATGCGTTCGCGGCTGTCGTTGAGGTAGCTGTTCATGCCCAATCCCTCCGGGGCCAGATGGCGTCCGGGGAGAGTTTACCGCGCTCGCCCGGGGGCCGCTTCGTTGCTAAGGGTCGGCGAACTCCGTGGCGATGTTGGAGGCGATGAGCGTGCCCACCCGCTCCCCAGCCAGGAGGCGGCCCAAACTGCCTCCGCGGAAGATGTCGAAGACGGTCACAGGCATGTCGCGTTGCATGCACAGGCTGACGGCGGTCGCGTCCATGACGGCCAGGCCGCCGTTGAGCACGTCGCGGTACGAGAGGGTGCGGTACCGCCGGGCCCCTTCACTGCGGTTCGGGTCCGCGTCGTACACCCCGTCTACCTTGTTCTTGGCCATGAGGACCATGTCGGCATCGATCTCGAGAGCGCGCAACGCTGCCGTGGTGTCGGTCGTGAAGAACGGGTTGCCGGTGCCGCCACCGAAGATGACGACGCGCCCCTTCTCGAGGTGCCGCAGGGCGCGCCGCCTGATGTAGGGTTCAGCGACCTCCTGCATGGTTATGGCCGTCTGTACGCGGGTGTCGACGCCCCTGCGTTCCAGGGCGTCTTGCAGCGCCATGGCGTTCATCACAGTGCCGAGCATGCCGACGTAGTCGGCGGTGGCCGGGTCCATGTGCTTACCGTGCTGCGCGCCGCGCCAGAAGTTCCCGCCGCCTACCACGATGGCGATCTGAACGCCGCCGCCCAGCGCCCCCGCGATCTCCTCCGCTAGTGACGCGGTCGCGTCGGGCGACACGCCGAAACCCCCTGGCCCAGCCAGGAACTCACCCGAGAGTTTGAGCAGGACCCGCTTCATATCGTCTTTACTCGCCTATGGCGATGCGTGAGAAGCGGCCAACCTGGATGTTCTCGCCCAGGGTGGCGGCGACCTCTTTGACCAAAGCGTCGATGGTCTTCTTGTCGTCCTTGATGTACTCCTGTTCGAGCAACACGATCTCGGACAGGTACTTGCGCAGGCGACCTTCGACCATCTTCTCGGCTACGTTGGCGGGCTTGCCCTCTTCGGCCACTTGGCGCAGGAGAGCGTGCTTCTCGGCGGCCAGGACGTCCTCGGGCACGTCCTCGAGGCGCGTGTAGGCGGGACTGGCCATGGCGATATGCATGGCGAGGTTACGCGCGAGGTCTTGGAAGACCTCGTTGCGCGCCACGAAGTCGGTCTCGCAGTTCACCTCGACCAGCACGGCGATCTTGCCGTTGTGGTGGATGTACGAGCCGATGAGGCCCTCCTTGGCCACGCGGTCGGCCTTCTTATCGGCCTTCGCGATGCCGCGTTCACGGAGGAGCTCGGCTGCCTTCTCGAGGTCGCCGTCCGCGTCCTCGAGGGCCTTCTTGACGTCTAGCATGCCGGCGCCGGTCATGGCCCTAAGCTGCTTGATCAGGTCGGTGGAAACTGCCATCTCGCATCTTCCCTTCGGTGCCGCCTGGCGGCGGGACGTGCCCGGTGAGAGACGGCCCTTCGGCTGTTCTCACCGGTTCTCTACTTCGGATGGGGCGCCCCCGCGGCTCCCGCGTTTCCTTACGCTTCCTCGCCTTCGGAGGACTCGTCGTCGGCCTGCTCTGCCTCGGCCTCGTCGCCTGTGGTCTCGGCCGCCTCGCTTGCGCTGGTGCTCTCGGCGGTCTCGCTTGCGCTAGTGCTCGGAGCGGGCTCGCTTGCGCTGGTGCTCTCGGCGGTCTCGCTTGCGCTAGTGCTCGGAGCGGCCTCGCTTGCGTTGGTGTTCTCTGCAGTCTCGCTGGGGCTGGCGCTCTTGGCGGGCTCGCTGGTGCTCTTGGCGGTGCTGCTTGGGCTGGAGCTCTGTGCGCTGCTACCGTCACCTTCAGCGGCGGCGGCGGCCTCTTGGATGGCGCGCTCCGGACCCGACATCGGCATGCTGAGGGTCTCTCGATCCTCCGCGGCCGGGGCGGCCGCTACATCCTCGCCGCCGCGCATCTCGATGATGACGTCGGCCAAGCGGGCGGTCACCAGCTGGATGGAGCGGATGGCGTCATCGTTGCCAGGGATGATGAAGTCGAGGACGTCCGGGTCGGAGTCGGTGTCGGCGAGGGCCACGACCGGGATGCCGAGCTTGTTGGCTTCCTTGACGGCGATGGCTTCCTTGGCCGGGTCGATGATGAAGAGCGCATCGGGTAAGCGGGTGAGCTCGCGGATGCCGCCTAGGTAACGCTGGAGGCGCTGGAGCTCCTTGCCAAGGTCGATCTGTTCCTTCTTCGTGAAGTGCAGGATGGACTCGTCCTCCCACATGGCCTCGAGCTCTCGCAAGCGCTCGACGCGCGTGCGGATGGTCTTGAAGTTCGTGAGGAGGCCGCCCAGCCAACGCTCGTTGATGTAGGGCATGCCACAACGCTTCGCCTCAGCGGCGAGGATCTCCTGTGCCTGCTTCTTGGCACCCACGAAGAGGATGGTCCCGCCACGGCCCGCCAGGTCACGGAGGAAGTCGAACGACTTCTCGCTCTCGACGAGGGTCTTCTGTAGGTCGATGATGAAGATGCCGTTGCGCTCAGCGAAGATGTAGCGCTTCATCTTAGGGTTGCAGCGCTTGGTCTCGTGCCCGAAGTGCACGCCGGCTTCGAGGAGCTGCTTCATTCCAAGGTATGACACTTTTTCCTCCATGGCGGGATGTTGAGGTCGATATCGGTGAGCCGCGCCATTACGATGGCTGAAAGGGCTTTGCCCCGGCTTCGCCCAAGTATCGATTGGTCATGGCGGACATCCCGCTGCCGCCGACCAAACCTACCGATTATACAGGCCCACCAGGGGGCCGTCCAGCGGTCCGACTATGGCCGAGCCCAATGAAGCGGGCGCCCGGAACCTCTTGGCCACGGGCGCCCGCTCGAGAAGAGCGTATTAGAGAGTACTTACTGGCCGAGCTCCTTGCGGGCGTCGGCGTAGTTCGGGTCGAGCTCGAGGGCCCGCTCGAAGGAACCCTTGGCGTTGTCGGCGTCGCCACTCGCGCCGCGGCGCTGGTACGCCTTGCCGAGCCAGTAGTAGGCGTCGGCACTTGGGGGTGGCAGCAGGGCGCCATATTGGGCGTACTTCACGGCCTCGTCCACGCGGCCCCCGGCCATGTACGCGCGGGCCAAGTAGGTGTATAGAGGCGGCAGGAAGACGGCGCCGTCGAGCGCTACGGCGGCCTCGAGCTTGGGCACGCTACCGGCCACGTCGCCGCACTCGAAGAGCGCTATGCCCAACTGGGAGACCGCCGAGACCGAGTCCGGGGACAGGCTGGCGGCCTGCGAGAGCTCGTACTCTGCCGTGGCGCAGTCGCCGAGGCGGTACGCGATGTTGCCCAGGTTGTTATGCGCGGTGGCGTTGGACGGGTCGAGGACCACGGCGCGGCGGAAGGCCTGTTGCGCCAACTCGAGCTCGGTGAGGTCGCGGTAGACGCGCCCGAGGTTCACCTGGACCGTGCTCTTCTCGTTGGCGGCGAGGGCAGTGGTCGAGGTGCCGTCGGCGGTCACGAGGGTAGCGGCGCGTTCGAGGGTGGTGCGGGCGGACGCTAGGTCACCGAGAAGGTACTGGATGACGCCCTTGGTGTTCTGCACGCGCCAGTCGTCGGGCTGGAGGCGTTCGGCGCGCTGGATGCTGTCGAGCGCGTCGGCGAGCCGGCCGGAGTAAGCGGTCGGATCGGACTGGTACTGATTCTGGTAGGCGATGGCCAGGTAGACGTGAGCGTCGACGAAGTTCGGGTCGGCGGCCTGCGCTGCCTGGAACGCCTCGATGGCGGCCGGGTACGCACCCTGGCAGGCCAAAGCGCGGCCCTTGCCCACGAGCGCCGCGGCATTCTTGGGCTCGCTGCGCAGAGCCTCCTGGTAGAAGAACTGAGCGAGCGCGCAATCGCCGCGGTCGAGATAGAAGGCACCGTTCTCGATCAAAGTGGCAGCGTCAAGCGTGGCGGGCTCGGCGTCCTGCGCGAGTGCCCCGCTTGTAACGACCATAAGAAACGCGGCGGCCGCGTACCTCAGCAGAGTGGTGCTTTTTAACCTGATGCTGATCAACGTGTCCTCCGAAGGCCTGATTCGGTCCGGTGAGTCTACCACCGTAGCTAACGGACGAAAGTAGGTGGCGGACGTGTTGCCATGCCACTACCCGTCAGCGGTCTTCATCATCGCCAAAATGTGTGAGAGTGCCGTGTGCCGTGCCCGTCGACATGTTCGTGAGCCCCACACTTTCGGCGCTCGGCATCGTTCTGCCGGAGGCGGTGCCCCGCCACGTGCTCTGCTAGCATGGGCCGGTCGCCGAACGTGCACCGGCTCCTTGCCTGCGCGCTGACGTACCGGGTCCGAGCGGTGTGTACCTCCCCAAGGGGCCCGAAGAAAGCGAGTCGAAGTCACGGGTGAAACTGCGAAGTCTGCAACTGGCTTGGTTGGCTTTGATAGCCAATGTCGTCGTCATCTTGCAAGGTGCCCTCGTGCGCAGCACGGGCTCTGGTGCAGGTTGCGGCAGCCACTGGCCCACCTGCAACGGGCAGGTGGTGCCGCTCGACCCGTCCGCCGCGACGATCATCGAGTTCAGCCACCGCCTCCTGTCTGGCGGCGTGCTCATCCTTGGGGCGTGGCTCCTGTTCAGCGCCCTAGGGTCTCGCCGTGAGAACCCTGGCCTCGCCACCTTCGCCGGCCTCAGCTTCGGCTTCGTCGTACTCGAGGCGCTTATCGGCGGGGCCACTGTCCTGCTCGGCATGACCGGTGAGAACACGAGCGTCGCGCGTGGCGTGTGGATAGCCTCGCACCTCGTCAACTCGCTCCTGTTGATCGGCGCGCTGGCCGGCACCGTCGTCTACGCTGGCCGGAAGGCCCCCGAGTACCCCTTGCGCCTACGCGCACAAGGCAGCCTGGCGAGCGTGACGGGGCTGGGCCTCGGCCTCATGCTCATCCTTATGTTCACCGGCGGGATCGCGGCGATGGGGAACACGATCTTCCCGTCCGAGTCGTTGGCCGCCGGGCTGCGCGCCGACTTCGACGCGAGCTCGCACCTCCTCATCCGCCTGCGCTTGCTCCATCCGCTAATAGCCATCACGGTAGGAACGTATCTTTTCATTAGCCTCGGGATGGCGTGGTGGCTGAAGTCGGTGCCGGACGCCGAGCGCACCTCCAGGGCCCTCCTCGGGGTGTACCTCGTCCAGGTCGTGGTGGGTATCCTGAACCTGGCACTGCTGGCACCGATGGTCCTGCAGGTACTTCACCTCGCGCTGGCGGTAGCGGCGTACGCGCTGCTGTCGGCTACCACAGTCCAGCTTCTTGGCGGGCGCCCCATGGCGCTCGAGTCTGGCGCCAAGCGTGGCGCAGTACTGGAGAGCGCACGAACGTGAACCAAGCGATCATCCCTGACGTTGCCTCGGCCCGCGCCACCATTCACGACTACTTCGTCCTGACGAAACCTAAGGTCATCTCGCTGCTGCTGCTGACCACGGTGGGGGCCATGTTCATAGCTGCACGCGGCATGCCCGACTGGCTGGCGCTGCTAGGCATCTTGGTCGGGGGCTTCATGTCGGCCGGCGCGGCAGGCGTGTACAACATGGTCTACGACGCCGACATCGACGTGAACATGAAGCGCACCGCCAAGCGTCCCCTGGTCAGGGGCTCCGTAACGCCTCGCAACGCGCTCGTCTTCGCCGTGGTTCTGACGGTTCTTTCGTTCGTGATCATCGCCCTCACCTCCAACGTGTTGGCCGCACTCCTGAGCTGGGCGGGCATCGCGTTCTACGTGCTCATCTACACCATGTGGCTCAAACGCAGTACGTGGCAGAACATCGTCATCGGCGGCGCGGCGGGCTCCATCCCGCCCCTCGTCGGTTGGGCGGCGGTCACCAACGACCTGAGCCTCCTCGCATGGATCTTGTTCGCGGTCGTGTTCGTGTGGACTCCCGTGCACTTCTGGGCCCTCGCGCTGATGGTCAAGAAGGACTACGCCAACGTGGGCGTGCCGATGGCGCCGTCCGTCATCGGTGAGCGTGCCACCGTGATGCAGATGGTGTTCTACACGGTGCTCACGGTCGTGCTCACCCTGTTGCCGTTCTTCCTTCACGAGTTCAGCCTGGCCTACTTCGTGGCCGCTTTGCTCCTCAACGTCGTGCTGGCTGTGCGCATGGCGCGCCTGTTCAGGGTGGTCCGCTCGGGCCAGTCCGTCGACCGCCAGACGGCCTTGCCTCTCTACCTGTACTCGATGAGCTACTTGGCACTCCTCTTCCTCGTGATGGCGCTCGACCGCGTCATCTTCTGAGCATGCGGCCATGAGCGCAGGTGATCGCGACAAGGGAGCGCGCCCGCTGATGTTGCGCGGCCGCTGGATCGCCGGGCATCTCCTGGCGCTCGTGCTGGTCGTGGCGTTCGTGAACTTAGGGTTCTGGCAGTTGCGGCGCCTGCACCACCGACGCGAGGTCAACGCCGTGATCGACGCGCGCTCGCATCTGCCCCCGGAACGCCTCGCCACCGCCCTGACGCCTGGCGAAGAGCCGCGCGAGTTCCTGCCCGTGAGCGTTACTGGCGTCTATGACCCGGAACACGAGGTTCTCCTGCGCGGCCGATCATTGGGTGGCATGCCAGGGTTCAACCTGCTCACGCCGCTCGTGCTGGATGCTTCGGCTGGCGTCTGGGAGGGTCGGGCCATCCTCGTCGAACGCGGCTGGGTGCCTTATGAGGCGGACTCCGTGCCCGTGACGGCCGCCCTGCCGCCCGCTGGGACCGTGACTCTGGCGGGCGAGCTTCACGCGCCGCAAGCGCCCCCTACGGGGGCAATGGCGTCGTTGACGGCCCACGACCCTCCCAAAGGTCCGTTGGTGCAGAGCTTCTACGTCGACGTGGCGCGCCTGGCGCCGCAGATGCCCTACGAGCTCGTGCCCGCCTACCTGATCCTCAGGCAGCAGCCGCCTACCGGCCCCCTGAGCCTCCCCGAGGCTCTGCCCCTCCCGGAGACGGGTGAGGGGCCGCACCTCGGTTACGCCATCCAGTGGTTCGGCATGGCGCTGGTTGGCATAGTCGGCTACTTCTTCTTGGTCCGCTCGACGCTCAAACAGAACCGGCGCCGCACTGAAAGCGTGCGACGCCGGCCGTAGGGCGTTCCTACCTGCTAGCGCGTCAACTGCTAGCCGGTGCCGCCTTAAGGCTCGATTCGATGGTGGCCAGCAGCTCGTCGTTCGCTTTGATGAACTTGGCCACCCCCTCATCCTCGAGCTTGGCGACGACCGCTTCGAGGTTCACGCCCACGCCCGTCAGGGCCTGCAGCATGGCGAGGGCGTCGTCGGCGCCGTCCGTGATGCGCGGTGCGGGGTCACCGTGGTCACGGTAGTCGTCGATGGTCTTGAGCGGGAGCGTGTTGATGGTGTCCCGCCCGATGAGCGATTCGACGTACTTGGTGTCGGGGTAGGCGGGGTCCTTCGTGCTCGTCGAGGCCCATAGAAGGCGCTGCGGACGCGCCCCGGCCTTGGCGAGTTTGGCGAACCGTTCGCCGCCCGCGCCGAAAAGTCCCTCGTAGATGACGTAGGCGCGCTTGGCGCTGGAAACTGCGGCAGTGCCGCGCAACTGGTGGGCGGCGCTGGCCTGTGGGACGGGCTGGCTGGCCATTGCGTCGAGCTGCGGGTCGATCATGACGTCGATGCGACTTAGGAAGAAGCTTGCAACCGAGTGCACGTCCACGCTCTTTCCGGCCGCGAGACGCTCTTCGAGGCCCGAAAGGAACGCGTCGGCGACCTGGCGGTAGCGCGGTAGCCCGAACAGGAGCGTGACGTTCACGTTCACGCCGTCGGCGATAAGCCGGCGGATGGCCGGGACCCCGGCGTCCGTGGCCGGCACCTTGATGAAGACGTTGGGGTGGCCCAGGCGGTCCCAGAGATGGTGGGCCTCCTTGACCGTGCCCTCTTCGTCGTGGGCAAGCTCGGGCGACACTTCCAGCGAGACCATGCCGTCAACGCCGCCCGAAGCGTCGAACATAGGCTTGAAGAGGTCGGCGGCGTTGGCGATGTCGGAGACCGTCAGGTCCTCGTACGTTTTCTTCGCCGTGTCGCCCTTGCGCGCGTGGACTGCGATGGCGTCGTCGTAGTCGTTGCTGTCGACGATGGCCTTGTGGAAGATGGACGGGTTGGACGTGACGCCTGCGACGCCGTCATCGTCTATAAGCCGTTGGAGCTTGCCGTTCTTCAGCCAGGAGCGGCGGAACTCGTCCAAGTAGATGGTCTGTCCGAACTGTTTCAGACGTAGTAGAGGGTTCATTCTCTTCCTCCTCGCGGGCCGCCGGCAGCGCCTTGGCTGCTGGGCTCCGCTCGACAACCCGATGATAAGTCCATCAATCGTTCTCTATGCCGGTAGCGAACACGGCGCCGTCTTCCATTTCGAGCCTCACGCGGGGGAGGGGCAGCACCGCTGGACCGCTCACGGCCTTGCCGCCTCGCATGGGGTCGAAGACGCTCAAGTGGCACGGGCAGGTGAGGGCAGGCGAATTGGTGGTGTAGTTGAAGCCGAAGTTGATGGCGTCTAAGTCGCGGTTGAGGACCACGGTGCAGTGCTGGTGGGTGCACACACGGCTGAAGCCGGCCAGGTACGCGCTGGCCGTGGCGACCCCACTATCCACGGTCAGGTCGCCGGGTATCGGTCCCGGAAGGCGCACGACCAGCGCGGGTATGGGGTTGACGGTCGGATCTAGGCTCGGAAGCTCGAAGGCGACCGCGTCCCACACGTTCGCGAAGGCGGTCAGGGCGCCCACCATAGTTCGCGGCCTTGGATCGAACAGGGGGTCCGCGGCCGCGCTCCGCTTGAGGAAGTGGACCTTGATGGCCTCGTAGACGCCCAGGCCTCCCCCTACCGCCACCGCGATGACGGGGACGCGCCACAACCACTTGAGGAGTTCCCGGCGCTTCGGGTCGGTTGGAGCGCCGGGGTCGGTCACTGGCGGCTGGCCTGGTTCTTCGACAATACCTGCGTGACGTACGCCACTACGGCGTCGATGTCGGCCGGCTCAAGGTCCGCCATGAACGCGGGCATCATGCCGCGACCGAAGCGCACGGCGTCGCGAACGTTCGCTTCGTTGCCGGCGCGGGCGTTGCCCGCCAGGGTGGCGCCAACACCACCCTCACCGTTCGGGCCGTGGCACATGGTGCAGTTAGCCGCGAACACCTGGCGCCCGGTAGCGGGCGTGGCGGAAGGTGCGCCCCCAATGGCCTGCTGTCGCGCGGCTGCGGCGAGCGCAGCGGCGGCCGCGCCCTCGGTGGGTCCGACGAGCGCCACGTAGGCCTCGTAGGTCGTGGCCGCTTCGTCCCAGGCGCCCGTCTGAGCGTAGGCGTCGGCCAACGTCATGACACTGTCTGGCGCGAGGTTTTCGAGCCCATCCGCGGCCTCGGCTGCGCGCTGGATGGCGCCTACGGCGTCCGCGGGTCGACCGGCCACGTATAGCAGCTGCCCGGTGCGAGCCAGGGCGCGGGGCTCGTTGGCGTCCATCTCGGTGAGGACTCTGAAGTAGTTCTCGACCGCGCGTTGGGGCTCGCCAGCGTCCCAGTAGGCGTCGCCGAGGGCCATGAGGTTGGCCTGAGTGGGCTCGGTCCGGGCAGCGGTCTGCAGCGGGAGCAGTGCCTTGATGAGGTCCAGCCGCGCTTCCGTCGCGGGCTCGGCGGCGCCGTCGGGGGTGGCCGCGAAGTCCTCGTACGAGTCGAGCGCCTGTTCCAGGTCTCCGCGTGCGAAGGCCACCTCGCCCAGGAGGTAGAGGGTCTCCGGGTCGTTCGGGTCGGCAGTGCGTGCCAGCAGGAGCCAGTCCTGCGCCTGCGCCAAGTCTCGCTGCAGGTTAATGATGGCGAGTCGCTTGTAGGCGCCGGCTGGAACCGGGGTCACCTCCGCAACTATGCGCCGGTAGGCCTGCTCGGCGTCGTCCAGTCGCTGAAGCCCGAGGTAGACGTCGCCCAGAGCAAGAAGGTTGGCGGCCGTGGGATCGTCCTGGGCGGCGCGCTGAGCAGCCTGCAGCTGCTGGGCCACGTCGACGTCGGTGGTCGTGATGGTGTCGGAATCGGACACGCGTGGCAACACGTAGGTCGGCAACGCCGCGGCGAGTACCAAGAAGGCTCCGAGGACGGCTATGGCGCCTACGGGGACGCGGCGCTTAGAGGCGGCGCGGCTCTTGCTGGGCTTGCCGACCAACGCGGCCTGACGCTCGTCTATGGCGGTGAGGACCTTCGCGGCCTTCGCCTCGTAGCGGTCGTGGAGCTGTTGCCGCCTCTCGAGGGGGAGGTCAGCACGCGCGTCCAGTTCTCGGATGGCGCGCAGGAGCGCCGTCTTCTCCTCGTTGAGGTCGACTAGGACGGGGTCGCGGTCGTCGGGCAGGGGGTCGGCCTGGCCCGGCGCCACCAGCGGCAGGGCGACGTAGAAGAACGCGATCAGCACCAAGGCGCCGATCAGGATGGTCGTGAGCATCAAGCTTCTCCGCTCTGGCCTTCCGGGCCAGCGGCCGGGGCCGGCTTGGCCCCGCCTTCAGCGAGGAGGCGCCTCACGCGCTCGAGCTCGCCGTCCGTGGCGTTCACTGGTACGCGCGAAGCGGCCAGCCAGCGGCGCGCCAACGTAACCACCACCGCCACTGCCACCACCGCGACGACGATGGGCAACAACCATACGAACAGGTGAATACCGCGCTTGGGCGGATCGAGCAGGATCCAGTCGCCGTAGCGTGCCTGGAAGAACGCGTAGATCTGTTGGTCGGTCTGGCCCTCCTCCACCTTCTCTTCGATGACGGTGCGCATCTGCTGCGCTATCTGGGCGCTGGAATCGGCCACGCTCTCCGACACGCACACGGGACAGCGGAGGTTGCGCGCGATGTCGAAGGTGCGCGTACCGACTTCCACGTCTTGCGCGAACGCGAACGCAAATGCGAACAAGACCGTGGTGCAGGCTAATAGGGCCGAGCGCAGTAGGGAGCGGGTGCTCATCGCAGCAGCGCCTCCACTTGCGTGGCAATGACCTCGGAGGTCACGGGGCCGACGTGCTTCGCCCTGATGTTGCCCTGGGCGTCTAAGAAGAACGTCTCGGGCACGCCGTAGAGGCCATAGTTGACGCTCACCAGGCTGTCGTTGTCGAACGCGTTGGGGAAGGTGAGTCCGAAGCGGCCGAGGAAGCTGCGGCCGTCGTCGCGCTTGTCTTTGTCCTGCGTCTGGATGCCCAGGAACTGCACGCCCTTGGACTGGTAGGTGAGCCAGGCCTGTTGGAGCACCGGAGCCTCCTCGTAGCAGGGGAAGCACCAGGAAGCCCAGAAGTTGATGACCAGTGGCTTGCCTAGGTAGTCGCCGAGGTCGAAACTCGTGCCGTAGTCGGGCTGATAGCGCTCGTAGAGGGGAAGGCTGAAGGTGGGTGCAGGCCTGTCGATGAGCACCGAGGCGACGTCCCGGTCCGGGCTGCCGCGCAGCAAGCCGAAGACGAAAAGGGCGCCCAGTACTGCGAGGGATGCGACCACCAGTAGCAGTCGGCGTAACTTCACGTAGTGGCCCCTTCGCTAGCCTCGCCCGCCGTGACCCGGGCGGGGGCCGTGCGGCGGCCACCGCCGAGGCTATACGCCGTGCCGATCACCAAGATGAGCCCGCCCACCCAGATCCAGGTAACTAGCGGGCTCTTCACTGCGCGCAGGACGACGAAGGTGCTGGTGGGGGTGACGCTGCTGTTGAGGTTGAGGTAGAGGTCGTGGGTGGGCGTGTAGTAGACGGCCGGAGTCGGCACGGTGCGACCGGCCTCGCCGAACAGGTTCAGGCGTGGCCTGAGAGTGGTGACTTTCTTGCCGTTCCTCGTAACGTCGATGACGGCGCCGGCGCTTATCCGCTGCGGAGTGCGCTCCATGAAGCGGTCGACGGCCGTCAGGGTGTAACCGGAGAACTCGGCGCTTGCCCCGTAGTCAATCTTGATCTGCTCGTCAACCCGGTAGCCGGAGCTGAAAGCTATGCCAACCGCCACGATGACCATGGCGAGGTGGACGGTCATGCTGCCCACACGCCTGCGGCTCTCCAGGGCGTACGTGCGCAGGATCCGCAGAGGG
>CAJDWU010000037.1_pt1 | contig 34171 bp, 30 predicted proteins | sample 7391771 | NCBI WGS metagenome assembly CAJDWU01 (sample SAMEA7055737, study PRJEB34461) | soil metagenome | biome: terrestrial ecosystem; feature: Peninsula; material: soil | place: Antarctica | collected 2016 | reverse complement strand
ATGTTCTAGAATGCCGCGACTTCCAACGTTTGCAGTAGCTAAGGGGTCGCCGATGGTTCCGCGTGTCTATGTAACTCCAAGTGGTTCGGCGCGAGGCGCAATCCGGCGCAACTGGTTCGTGCCGGCATGCCGGCCAGCGCACGAGCGGCGTACCCTCGCCATCGTCCTTGCTCTGGGGCTCATGGTGGGAGCGACGGCCTGTGCCCAGCCCAGCCTCGCGCTTCCCGCCGACACCGACTGGGCTGCGCACGCGGCGCTTGTCCCTGTCGACGTCGTGACGCCCCCATCCGGCGGGTTCGACCTGACCGCCGCTGAGGACGCTGCCCTGACCCAGGCCGACCTCTTGCCCCCGGAGCTGTGGGAATCAGATGCCCTGGCCGACAGTCTCGGCAGCGAGCCGGAGGCTGCGTTCGCCTTCGTGCGCGACCACGTTGCCTTCGACCCTTATGAGGGTGTCCTGCGCGGTGCAAACGGTACGCTCGGTGCCCGCGCCGGCAACGCCTGGGACAGAGCACTGTTGCTTGCTGCCTTGCTTGAGCATCACGGTCACGTCACGCGCTTCGCGTTCGGAACGCTCGAAGGCGGGATCATCGACGAGGTGATCGCCGCCGCAGCCCAGGGCGCGCCGCAACCCCTCGACGACCCCCAACCTGCCGCAGTGACGACCGTCGACGTGGCAGCCTTGGCGACTCGAGCATGGCGAGACCACGCTTTGCTGACACGAGCTCTGACGACAGCCGGCGTGACAGCGGCGCTTGGCGTGGCGCCAGACACGGCGCAGGCGGGCGCCCAAGAGCGAGGGGCCGTCGTGCCCGACCCGCGTGCGGTGGTCAGATCACACGTGTGGTTGCAGCTCGAGCAGGCCGACGGGACTTGGCTCGACCTCGATCCTTCGTTGCCAGACGCAGTGCCTGGAGCGACGCTCACGACCGCCTCCGGCACCAGTGACGAGCTGCCGGCCGAGATGTACCACCACGTCGTCGTCCGCATACTCGCCGAGACGCTCGAGGACGACGAGTTGACGGAGTCGGTCGTGCTGGACCAACGCCTGGTGGCAGCCGACGCTGACGCCAGCGAAACGTGGCTCTACTTCCAGCCCGAGGCGCAGGGTCTCGGGGGCAGCATCCTCAACGCGATGGGCGAGGCCAAGTGGCTGCCGGTGCTGTTGGTGAACGGCGATGCGGCCACGGGAACGTCCTTCCCCCTGGGAAGTGGTGGCGGTGACGACTTCTTCGGTGGGTTCCTTGGCGGTGGCGGCGCGCAGCTGACGCGCTTGCGCCTCGAGCTCGTCGCCCAGGCGCCCGACGGTACCGAGCGCGTTGGTAGTCGGCTGCTGTACGACCGCGTCGACTCGGCACTGCGCGAAGCAGGCACGGTGACGGCAGACTCGTTGGCACCGTTGCCCGACGAGGGCTCGCCTGCGGCGCTAGCGTCGCTCCACCACGTGCTCGTCTCCACCGGCGGAGCCAACCTGCGGGAGCAGGCGATTGGGCGTGCGTTCGCGGCGAACTTCGCCGGCAACGACCTGCGGTCGGAAGAGACCGCCTCGGACTACCCCCTGCAGGACCTGCTGTTCCCGTTGGCCGTTGCCGACCAGACGCTGGTAGTGGCTTCGGAGCGGATCTTACTGGACGGCATGTCGCGACCGGGGATGCGTGCGTATGTGGGCGGCTCACGTGTCTTCCTCGTGTCGCTCACGCCGTTCGCCGGTGTGGAGAACGGCACGGCTTCGATCATCGACCTAGCGCTCGACGGCGTGGCGTTCGTGGGCGCGGACGGCAAAGCCGAAGAGGCGCGTCAACGCGTCTGGTATGGCGTGTTGCAAGGGGCCCTGGAGACGGAGCTGACGCTCGCGCGGGCGCGCGCCGTCGATCCGGCCACGGCGCAGCTGGCAAGCGTCAGCTTGCGCATGCCTGACACTCTGACGGTGCTTAGGCCTGTGGACGAGGGTGCGGTGCCGCCGGCGGCAAGTGAGCTTCGCGGCGCGCTGCGCAGTGGCGAGGTCGTCGTGTCGGTAGGCGCTCCCGGCCCCGCCGGAGCGTTCTGGGCTATCGACCCTTCGAGCGGCGCGACGCGCTCTGTTATCGAACCCGGCCTTCGGGTCGGTTTCATCGGCGGTGGCAACTACACCAACACGACCAGTGGCGGACCGCGCTACGTCGTCGACCCCAAGACGGGGAACACTATTGGGCACATCAAGGACGGCACGCACTATCGTTACGCCCGCAAGCCGCCCAGTCGCTGCGGCGGCGGTACCGAGTACGTCGTGCTGCTCGGATGCGTGTCGATCCCCGCCGGCATGACGGTAGGCATGGTGTACGGCGTGTTCGTCACTGCCGTGGTGTCGTGGGCCGTCGCGATCCTCGAACTGGCTTTGCCTTAGGCCTACCTGGACATGTTCCTGTGGGAGGTGCCGGTCATCGGGTACGGCGATGGCCTACGGGTCACGCTGTGGCCAGACGAGCTCAGGTCCTGAGCCGGACCTCGGCTGGAATGATGCAAACCCCACATCGCGAGACGCCGCCGTCAGTCGCCTTAATCACGAAGTTGGGCCTCGTTCGTGCTTATGATGTCCCATCTTGAATATCGCAGAAGTAATTCAGGGTGGCATGGGGGTAGCGGTCTCCAATTGGAGGCTAGCGCGAGCAGTTTCGTCTCTCGGGCAACTTGGCGTTGTCTCGGCGACCGGTATCGACACCGTGATGGTGAGACGGTTGCAAGACGGTGATGCCGGTGGCGTGGTTCGCCGCGCCATGGCGGCGTTCCCGCTGCCAGAGGTTGCCAAATCAGCCCTCGAACGTTACTTCCTCCCGGACGGGCGAGCACCCGGCAAGCCGTACCGGCGGGCCCTCATGTATAACGCTGGAGAAGACAATCGCGAGCAGAACGGGCTAGGCATGCTCGCATCCTTCGTCGAGGTCTTCCTCGCCAAGGAAGGCCACAACGGCAAGGTGGGCGTCAACCTGCTCACCAAGATTCAGCTGCCTAACCTGCCATCGCTCTACGGTTCGATGCTGGCGGGCGTCGACTACGTGCTTATGGGCGCCGGCATACCCCGCGAGATCCCCGAGGCGCTGGATCGCCTCTCGCGGCACGAGCCGGCCGCGGTAAGGCTAGAAGTGACCGAGTCGCCGGAACGGCCTGAGTTCCGCCGCGACGGTGAACTGCTCGTTTTCGACCCGAGCGACTTCGGTGCCGACGGTCACGCCGACCTCATGCGACCGGCGTTCCTGCCAATCGTGTCGTCACATTCGCTGGCGAGCATGCTACAGAAGAAGGCGACCGGTTCGATCGAAGGTTTCGTGGTCGAAGGTCCGACGGCCGGTGGGCATAACGCGCCGCCGCGAGTCAAGAACGTGTTCGACAGCGAAGGACAGCCGGTTTACGGTGACCGTGACATCGCCGACCTGGAGAAGATTCGCGACCTGGGCCTGCCGTTCTGGCTTGCCGGCGGCTTCGGCTCGCCAGAAGGATTGGTAGAGGCACAGGCGCATGGCGCCGCTGGGATACAGGTAGGCACGCTGTTCGCGTACTGCCGGGAGTCCGGCATCGCCCAGGGAATCAAGCGCTCCGTGCTCGAGCTCATCAAATCCGGCAAGGCGCACGTCAAGACCGATGCGCGCGCGTCTCCCACGGGTTTCCCCTTCAAGGTGGTCGAGGTTCCCGGCACGCTATCGCAGGAGGAGGAGTATGGCGCGCGCCGGCGCGTCTGCGACCTCGGTTACCTCCGCGAGGCGTACCGCACCGAGGATGGCGGGATTGGCCATCGCTGCCCCTCCGAACCGGTGGCCGATTACGTCAGGAAGGGCGGCGATATCGCCGATACGGTCGGGCGCAAGTGCCTATGCAACGCCCTCATGGCCGACATCGGCCTGGCCCAGGCCCGCAAGCGTGAAACGGAAGAGCTGCCGCTAGTCACGAGCGGTGACGACTTACAGGCAATTTTGCCCTTGATAGCCGAAGACATGTCGTACGGGGCAGCGGACGTACTCGAGTACTTGCTGAAGCACGTGTCGGTCAAGCAGAAGAAGACCAGTCTCGTCGCTAGTTGAGGTCGGCCGCTCGAGTTGGCGGCCAGCCGAGCACAAGCCAAAGCGCCACCGGGGCCGCACCCGGTGGCGCTTTGGCCGTCATGCGGCGCTCGTGGCCGCCCTACAACCCGTACTGCTCCCGCGCGTAGCGTCCCAGGCCTGCCTCGTCGAGCTTCGTCAAGGGTGCGAGGAACGTAACGCGGACCACGCCGGGGTTACGCCCGATCTCGATGGCGCCGGTGACCGTGGCGCGGTTGCGCACTTCCGCTTCGCTCATGCCCAGTAGCCGCGCCGCGCGTGCCAAGCCGTTGTCGGTGGCCACGTTGAGGTTGGGACCGCTTCCTACGACAGAGATGGGTGCCGATTCCTCCAGCGCTCCCACGCCGTATTCGTCTGCGAGGCGCTGCGCCCTGGCGCGCTCCTCAGCTGTGAACGGCTTGGCGGGAGGCGGTAGATCTTCGACGAGGGGGAACACGACGGGACCCTCCAGCGCGCAGCCCTTGACTACCTCTACCTGCAAGGTCACCACCCCGGCCACGTCGAGGGTGTGCCCGGCTATCTCGCCGTTGCCCTGATTGAAATGCATGTCGCCCATGTACACGCCAGCGCCCGCTACCTTGACGGGCACCACCACGATGGCGCCGGCGCGGACCGAGTTGACGTCCATGTGACCATCGGTCCGGTGCTCCTCGAGCTCGTCGGCTGTGATGGCTGAGTCGTGCGGTGCACCAACGAGCGCCGAACCGAAGTCCCCAGCGTTGTGCGAGTCGGGCATGCGGATCGACGGCGTGCTGCCCAGCTGACCGAGGAAGGGGCGGGCGCGCAGCATGACGCCGGGCATGTCGGACGGGGCGTAGACGAGGATGGGGTGCTGGACCGAGGCGTCGGGCAGCGCCGCGTACTTCTCGGGGCTTTCGGCGAAGCGACGCGCCACCTCCGCCGGGACGGTGACTCCGATTTGGCGCTCATCATCGAACACCGCCGTGTAGCCGTGTACGAACTGGAACGGCGTGACTGGGTTGCCGCACTTCGCGCACACGACTGCGTTGGGACCGATGCCCTCCACGCGCGTGGCAGGGTTGACCACGTCGCAGACCGGGCAGCGCGCCGCCACGTACGGGTCTCCGAGGAAGTGCCCTTCGGGCGAGGTGTCGTGACCCGAGGCGGTAGCAGCCGGGGGCCGTGCTGGCGATGATGGTGCCGCCATCGGCTACGGGACCGAGCATGGGCACGGCCGGGTCGAGCTGGCCGTTCGTGAAGCTCTGGACCATGACGATGCGCTGCGCGCGGGTGCGTTCTGCCGTTAAGGTCATTCCGTTACCTCCGTGCCTAGGGGCTTGGGGTGGGCGGGTAGTTAGTTGAATCATAGGCGGCGCCCGCCGGGCGGGGGGTAGCGCACAAGTGCAGCAAATAGCGTCAGCGAGCGGCCATCACCACGCGGCCCCACACGGCGTAGTGGTCGGACAGGTCGAGGGTTCCCGCACGTAGGGGCACCACCCGGTTCCACGCCGCAATGGGCCCCGCGTGGTCGGCGGCAAAGAGGACGTAGTCGAGCCATTGGCTCTGGCCGTAGGCCAAGGCGTTGTGCTCCTGGTCCCAACTGAACCGGTTGGGCCCCCTGGTCACGGGGCGCACGGCGTTCAGGGTGGCCAGCATCGAGTCGAGCTCAGGCGTGTAAGCGTCGACGTTGAAGTCGCCGGCAAGCAGCACGGGCTCGTCCGGCGAGATGTTCAGGCCGGCGATGAACGCCCGCCACATAACGAACTGTTGCCGGCGCACGCCTTCGACGCCGAAACCGTACTCGGACTGAGCGTGGGTGCCGAACACGTGGTAGCGGAACCTGCCCTTCCGCACTTCGGCGTACGCCACGCCCTTGTCGGCAAGACAATCAGTGCCGCTGCACACACCGCCGAACATCATCGTCGCCTGTCGCTCGATCGGCCAGCGGCTGAGGATGATGATCCCGCCGTCTTGCCGGAGCGGGTTGCCGCCCGCGCCGTCCTTGCCAACTAGGTCCGTCCGGTACGGGTAGTCGCTGGCCAGCTCTGCAAGCAGGGCCTCGCGCCAATCGTTCACGAAGAGTTCCTCGAGGACCAGTACGTCGTACCCGATTAGGTGGGGCGCCATGGCCGACACTCTCTCCGCCTGTCGAGTTGACGCCACGATCCTGGGAAGCAGCGCCGTGTTCAAGGTCAGCACATCGAGAACGTGGTCGTCCTCCACCGCGTCGGTGGTGATGCTATTGGCAAACGGGACAGGATTCTGGCGGCTGATGGGCGTCGAGGAAATGATGGTTGGGCCGCAGCCAGTCGCCAATCCAAGGAGCACGGCGGTTGCCATCAGCTTGCGCCTGCTCATCACCTTGGCCAAGGCGAGCAGACGCCCGTGGGGCACGGGGTCGAGCTGGGCGGAAGTCTCAATGTGTCGGCATCGATTCGTCACTCCGTGTTCAGGCGGCTCCAGTTGATGGTCTCGTGTAGCGGCAAGACGGGAACGCGGAGCAGCCCCAGAACCGCTTACCAGAGCCCTCGCCCCGCATCGCCGTCCTGAGTACCAGGGCGCTGCCGCATTTCGGACAGAGCTCCGCGGCTGCCGGATCATCACGACGCTTGAGGGCTTGCACGTGGGCCCGATGGGTGGCCGCGGTCGGCGCAAGTCGGCCGGCCTTGAGAGCTGCTACCAGCCGATCGATCTCCTGGTCATCGAACACTGGCTCCGTGAACGATTGTACGTACGACACGAAGCCTGCTCCCTGGGTGACGTTGCGCGGCAACTCCGTCTTCAAGGTCGCACTTCCGACGAAGGCGACCACCGAGTGTAGTGTCTGTGCGGGTACCGCGAGCACGCTCTCCAGCGCCTTGACGTGTTTGAAGTTCTGCCGCAGCGGGTTCTGGAAGCGGCGTTTGTTGAAGTAGATCGACTGCGTCCACCATGCGTCACTTTGGCGCCCGAAGATCCAACCTTGCATGTTCTTCGTCTCGATCACGAACACTCCGAAGCGTGACACCAGGACGTGATCGATCTGCGTGGTGCCGTCGGGCGTGAATAGGGTGACGTTGTGGAAACGATGATAGGTGCCTTTGTCGAGGCGGAAGCGAGCGTTGAGGCGCACGACCGACTCGCCGACCCAGCCTTTCCCCACGTTCGAGCGAAGGAACAAGGCCAGCGCCAGGGCCGCGAAGAGCCACCACAGACTTAGCAACGCCATCAGCAACCGGTTCGAGGATTCAAGTCCGATACCCGGTCTTTCCACGCGCGGGAACTGCCGCGCGTCGGGTAGCTGCATGAACTCCGGCGGTTGACATCAGGCCTTAAGGGTAGCCTTCGCGCCTGGTGCATACCTGCCGCAAGTCGTGGACCTCCTGTGCCGTGAGCTCCTTGGCGCGGGCCGTCTCGAAATCCGCCGCCGTGAATGATTGCTGACCGCTCGGGAACTCGTCTCCCCACGAAGTGCTTACGTAGTCGATGACCGCGGCCAGTTCCTGATCGCTCAAGTGAGCCCAGGAAGGCATGGCGCCGTTGTAGTTCTTCCCGTCAACGGTGATCGGCCCTTGCATGCCATAGAGCAACACGTGCACGACGTAATCTCGTCCCCCTTCGGCGGCCAGCAGTTGTGGAACGTGGCCGGCCAGCGGCGGGAACGCGCCCGGCAGTCCGGTGCCCTGCGGCTGGTGACATGCCGAGCAGTTCTGATAAACAGTTGCTCCGTCCGCGGGGGTGGTAGTGGCTGTGGGTGAGGTCGCGGCGCTGGCGGTGAGTAACGGGTTCGGCCCGGGAGTTACCCCGAAACCGAAGGCCGCTGCCCAAGCCATGACGGTCAGCGCGGCGCCCATGACCCAGCCGATGCTCCTGGCGAACTGATACCCGGCGAAGGTCGTCAGGCCGCTCAGCAAGATGAACACTCCGTGATCCAGGGCATGCACGAACGGATGAGCCTCGATGTAGGTGTAGGTCGACGGCCACATGGCGAACATGGCAGCTAAGGGCGCCAGGATCGCAAGAACGAGCCAGGCACTTCGTCCCTGCCGAGGCTCCTTCCGTTTTGCCGGCATCAAGGCACCTGCCAGTGCGAGGCCCCAGAGGCCACCGCCCAAGATGAAGACGGCGTGCTGCATGTGATGGTTCTTGATGCTGAGGTGAGGGTCCCCCAGGCCGAGTTGGAACGCCGCCACCTCTACGGCCACGAGCCCCAGTACTGCCAGGAGGATTGTGGTGGTGCGGGAGGGCCGGGTCATGCTTGCTCCCGCCTAAGCTCGGCCTGTGCTGCAGTTGGCGCCGCTCCCGATACACGTGGCGGGTCGACGGGTACGGGCACCTCCGCGGACCGGCCGGCGAGCCACAGGCGCGTGCCTTCGGCCAGGCACACCAAAAGCCCGGTGAGCAGCACGATTGCGCCGACCGAACCCCAGGCGGCAAGGGCGGGCCCCGGGTCGGATTGCACGGAGTAGCGCCTCGGCACCCCGTCGGCGCCGGCTATGTAGAACGAAATCAGGAACAATGCGGTTCCGCCGAACACCAAGATGCCTATCAACCAACGGGTCGCCAGCGACGTCCGACTGCTACTCCGTTCCTCCAAGCCCTGGGCGAAGTAGAGCGATGCTCCCAGCAGGTAATTGTGGAAGTGGGCGGGCACCCAAAGAGTGTTGTGCAGCCGCACGTTGAACGGAACGCTGGCGTCCAGCAACGCTCCCGCGCCGCCAACTACCCAGCCACCCATGCCGACGTACATGAAGAGCGAGCCTAGCGCCCAGCGCATGCCCGAGCGCCATACCAGCAGCAGGCCCCCGTAGATGGTGACCACCGTGACGGGGATGGCCGACAGGTACGAGGCGATCTCGCCCACGTACTGCAGCGATTCTGGTTGCGCGAAGTCGAGGTAGAGGTGGTGGAAGTAGGCGATCAGCAGGAACAGCATCGTGCTCCACCAACCGACGGCGAAGACAGCCGAGGTCTTCCACTTCCGGTTCGTGTAGCGGGGCAGCCCGACGTAGACGAACGCGAGCAGCATGTAGATGATGAAGTTCGCGATGCTGTGGCCGAAGAAGTAGGTGACGTTCTTGGCCCACAACGGATCGAGGCCGACCGACGGGTCGATCCAGTGCACCAGTAGCGCCACACCCAGGAGCATGCCGGCCGTGGCCAAGAACAGGCCGTCGAGGGAGATCACCAGCGCTGGCAACATCTGCGCCGGAGGGGGCTCGCGGCCGGACTCCTTAAAGGCCTTGGGGTGAAAGACCAAGTCCCAGGCGAGGGCGCCTCGCAGGCCGCCGTAGGCGCGCAGCACGGCCTCGAACACTTGCAACGACCACACCGTCCAGCCCGCCGTAATCAGCATGAGGCCGATGAGGAAGGAACCTGTCGCCCACGAGGGCCAGGTGGGGTTCACGAAGGGCAGGGGATAGAGGAACGTCCAGGCGGTGGCGAACTTGCCGAACACCGTTGCGATCAACACTAGGACCACGCCGAGGAGGATGAGGAGGTACGACGCGTAGCCTAGTCGGACATCCATCTTCACTTCACGGCGCACCAGGTACCAGATTCCCCCCATGCCGCACAGGACGAACGACGTGACCATGCCCGCGCCGTGGAGCGTGAGGAGCGAGTAGAAGTTGGCGGGGTTGAGGTTTATCCAGTGGGCTTGGGCCATGCGTAGCCCGAGCCCCACGATCATCAGCGATCCCGCCACCGTCAAGCCGGTGGCCAGGAACAGGTTCATGATCAGCCGGCCGTCAGGGAACTCTCTAGAGACCGTCTTCGTCATCACCTGACCTCGAAACTCCCCTGCATCAGGGGGTGACCCAGTCCGCAGTACTCAAGGCAGCGGACGGTGTATTGGCCGGGTTCCGTGAACGTCATCGGCAGCTCGTTGACGTAGCCGGGCATGGCCTGCACTTGCCCGATGATCCTCTCCTGCGGGTCGTAGATCGCGAACCCGTGGGTGACGTCGGCGGCGGTAACGTCGAACACGATGGGTTGGCCAAGCGGCACGGTTTGCGGCAGGTTGCCGAAGGTGTATTGCCGAGCGATTACGGGGAAGTGAGTCGCCTCGCCGGCGGCCTGCGCTCCGCCGTAAGGGAAGAAGGGCAACGACACCGCGAAGGCTGCGAGGAGGAAGGCCAGCAGGACGAAGAACCACCATCGCCTGATGGCGTAGCCGGGAACCTGGACGGCGGCCTGGGCCACTGCCGGCCCTCGCGATTTCAGCGCCACCACGATGAAGATGGCGATGATCCCGAGCGCCAAGATGCTGTAACTGATAAGGATTCTGCCTTGAAGATCCAAGATGACCTCCGATATAGGATGACCGTAAGCCTGCGTGCGTTTGACCCGCTCGAAACGCCTATTACATGTCTCCAACCGCCAGAATCCGTCGTAAGAGGCGCGGCTCGACCTTTCCGTACAGCAGCCCTAGTCCGCATGCGTTTGCGACGTTGGGCAGCATAGCGCTGCGCGCACAACATTCGTAGTACGGCTAACCATTGCTGTGTGAACCATAGGACTCGAACCGTATGACCCACCTTAGCGGATGTGGGCCTACCCGGGCTCGATTTGCGGCCCAATGACCTCCGGCAACAAGCCTCGACCGCGGCCGTCGGCTGCGACGCTCAGGAGCGCTTCGATCTCCACCTGGCCATCCTCGGTCGAGGCCGTGAGGCCCCGCACAGCCCCGTCGCCTTGGATCAATCCGGTCGCCTCGGCTCCCATCATGAGGTGAAAGGTCGGATACCTGGCTCCTTCTTCGGCGAGGAGCGACAGGAAGTCCCACTGGGGCATGAGCGCGATGCTTCGGTTCTTGCCACGTAAATGGGAGAAGTCGACCGGTGTGAGGCGATTGCCGTTGACGACTATGTCGAGCGTTCGCACGTCGTTGTGAGGTATGGCGTCGAAACGCTCTCTTAAAACGAGCTGGTCGATGAGGTCGAGTGTCGAGGGGTGGATCGTGTCGCCACGAAAGTCCCTGAAGAAGTCAGCGCGTTTCTCCAGCACGATGACGTCGACCCCGGCCCGCGCTAGCAACAATCCGAGCGTGACGCCGGCCGGACCACCGCCAGCGATGCAACGAGTTGTCGACAGTCGCGTGATAGGTATTAGCAAACGCACCCTAGCCTCTTGGGGCCGCGTTGCATGGTGCAGTTGCCCGTGGCTACTCTCTGGGGCCGTCTTCAGACCCGGTGCCGGGCTGCGCGTCCAGCAAGATGGTGCGGATGCGCACCTCCGAGGTCAGAGTCCTATGCACTGGGCAGCGGTCGGCTATCTCCACGAGCCTGGCCCGCTGGGCTTCGTCGAGGGGACCCTCGACGCGAATCTGCCGCTCGAACACGTCGATTCGGGCTGAGGGCTGCTCGCAGGTCGTGCAATCCTCCACGTGTACCTTCTTGTGGCTCACCTCGACCGTTACGGCCTCCAGCGGCCACTTCTTGCGGTCCGCGTAGAGCCTCAGCGTCATCGACGTGCAGGCCGCCAGGGCAGTGGCGAGTAGGTCGTAGGGACTGGGGCCGGTGGCGGTGCCGCCCACTGCTAGCGGTTCGTCAAGCACCATCCCGAAGCCGTTGGTCATCGCTTCGCTACGGAGGCCTGCCTCGGTGCGGACGATGGTGCGGTTGTCATGGATGTCCTCCTGCCACGCCGGTTTCTCGGGGCGCCCGAGGTAACGCGCTGACCAGCTGGCGATGACCTCCCCCGCGTACTGGGCGTCACTGGTGCGGGTGAGGAGATGGTCGGCGTCGTCCAGAGAGACGAAGCTCTTGGGGTGCAAGGCAGCGGTGAAGAGCAGGCCAGCGTTATCGATGCCAACAACGGAGTCGATAGGGGAGTGAAGGATCAGCAGCGGCCGGCGCAGGCCGCGCAGCGTCTCGCGCACCTTTGCTTCGGCGAGGTCGTCGAAGAACTCTCGGCGCAGTTGGAAGCTGCGGCCCGCGATGGTCACGTCGACCTCGCCGCTGGCCATAGCAGCATCCCGAGCACCACCGAGGACGTCCGCGATGTGGTTCGGATCGTAGGGCGCGGCGATAGTGGCTACCGCCCTGACGTCGGGAAGGTGAGCGGCTGCTTGAAGGACAGCAGCACCGCCGAACGAATGCCCGATGAGCAGCTTCGGTGACTCGTACTGCTCCTTCAGGAACGCAGCGGCGTCCACCAAGTCGTCGACGTTGTGCGACAGGCTGGTGTCGGCGAAGTCGCCCTCGCTGGCACCAAGGCCGGTGAAGTCGAACCGCAGGGTGGCTATGCCGGCCCGCCCGAGCGTCCGCGATATCTCCCGCACCGCTTTAAGGTCTTTGGAGCACGTGAAGCAGTGGGCGAATAGCGCGTACGCGATCGGGGTGCCGTCGACGGGTAGCTCCAGGCGGCCCGTAAGCTCCTGGCCATGGCGGTTGGCGAATCTAACTTCGGTGGCGAGGCTCATGTCGGTTCTCCCTGATCCAGGATCCAGGGCGCGGGGCAAAACGTGGGTTCGCTGATCGCACCCTTGTTAACCCTTCGTCAGCAACCGCTAGAGACGGTGCGCCAGATGGCCCCTACCCGCAGCGATGGGTTCGAGGTCGAAGCCGTCATTCCCCACCGCGCTTTTGGCTCGAGGTTACCGCAGATGGCGGTTTGCGGCCTTGGAAATGGACGCTTCGGGCCCGGAGTCGTTTGTGCCAAAGGGCGGCCAGCGGGTGATTCGGCGGCAACTTCTTGGCCTAGAGTGATAGTGACGGCCGCAACAAGTTCGGCCGCGCAGAGGAGGCGGGCACCATCGACACGCTGCAACAGATGCAAGAAGCTGGACATGAGCAGGTCAGCTACTTCTACGACGAGGCTACCGGCCTGCGGGCTATCGTCGCGATCCACAGCACGCTTCTCGGGCCGGCACTGGGCGGCTGCCGCGTGTGGCCGTACGAAAGCGAAGCGGCTGCGCTTACCGACGTCCTGCGCTTGAGCCGTGGCATGACCTATAAGAACGCTGCCATGGGCCTTCCGCTCGGCGGCGGCAAGGCCGTCATCATCGCCGACTCGCGCACCGACAAAACGCCCGAGCTGTTCGAGGCGTTCGGCCGCGCCGTCGAGCGGCTCGGTGGACGCTACGTCACGGCCGAAGACGTTGGCACGGAGCCGGAAGACATGGTGGCAGTGCGCAGCCAGACCGAGCACGTCGTCGGGCTACCCTCCACCAGCGGCGACCCCTCACCCGCCACGGCGTTCGGCGTATACAACGGCATCAAGGCGGCACTCCAGCACGTTTTCGGGAACGATGACCTGCGCGGCCGCCGCGTGGCCGTACAGGGACTGGGCGCCGTGGGCATGCACCTCTGTCAGTACCTGCACAAGGACGGTGCAGAACTGGTCGTCACCGACATCGCACAAGAACGCATGGACGAGGCCGTGGCGGCAGTGGGGGCTCGGGCGGTGGCCCCTGGACAGATCTACGACGTGGAGTGCGACGTCTTCGCCCCCTGCGCTCTCGGGGCGGTAGTGAACGACGGCACGCTGCCGCGCTTCAAGACACGCATCATCGCAGGCTCTGCCAATAACCAGCTAGCAGAGGCGCGCCATGGCGAAGCGCTCCAGGAGATGGGCATCGTCTACGCGCCCGACTTCATCATCAACGGCGGGGGCGTCATAAACGTGGCCGACGAACTCAAGCCCGGCGGTTACGATCACGACCGCGCCTACGCGCTAGTGGCGCAGATCGGCGAGAAGGTTGCCCACGCGCTGAAGTTGGCAGACGAGCGCGGTATCTCCACTGCCGCGGCCGCCGAGATGATGGCGGACGAGCGCCTCAAGGGGGCGGCTGCGGGATAGACCGCAAGGGCTGTATCGGCCCGCGCCTTTGGGTACCAGCGATCAAGTCGGCGGCCAGTAGATCACTACCTGGATTGTCACCGAATGCGTCATGCCGTCGGAGTCAGTGGCCGTCAAGCGCACGTCGTAGCGCACGTGCCCCACTTGCATCGGGAACCGCAATGTAGGGTTCGTGCCGGTGCCGCGCGTCACGTAAGATCCCGTGTCTGCGGTCCGCACGCCCCAGACCAGACTTGCTCCAGTCAGCGCACCGTCCTGTGCGTCGGTGGCCGCGCCGCTGAACTGGATCTCGAGGTACTCATGCGTGTTGTCGAGAACCTCCCAGTCGTGCACCGATTCGTCTGCCGGACTCGAGATGGCGGCAGTCGGTGGGGTGCCTACTGCGGTGACCGTCACCCTTACGGAGTCGCGAGCGGCGCCGTAAGTGGCGTAGATGGTGTGCTGTCCGGCTCCTAATTTGGTGGTGCTCTGCAGGCCGGTGCCGACGATGGAGCCGGTAACGGGATCGTCCAAGCGCCACGTGACGGGGTAGAGCGGCGCATCCGTCTCGGGGTGATCATCAGCGATGACGGCCGCCAGAGCGATGTTCGCGCCCTCTTGGTAGACAGAACCGGCGATTGGCTCGTCGATCGATATCGAGATCGGGCACTGAGGCGGCGGGTTTGTCATCCCGAGATCGTTGACGATCACGCGCACGGTCTCGGTTGCCACCTCGCCGTGACCGGGAAGGTACGCCGACATGGTGACGTCATGAACCCCGTCGCAGAAGCGGTGAACGACGCGCTCCATCGCCCCGGTGGACGCGAAGGTGAAGGGAATACCGGCCCTATCGTACGTCCAAGACAGGACAAGGTCACTGTCGTCGAGCGTGGGGGAGATGACCGCGTCGCCCCAGAAGACCACTGCGTCCCCCTCGTTCCGAGTGGTCGTTTGTGATGGGTTGATGATAGTTGCGAACGGCAATTGGGCCTCGGGATACAGGCGTCGCACCCCGGCCAGGTCTCCGGCGGTGAGTGTGGTTGCTGGTGCAATGGGATCGCCAAGCGTTTTGATGGTGGTCATCTGGTTCCCGTCGTCGTCGATGATGCCGAACGCCGTGGACGGGTAATGCATGATCGAGGTGTAGCCGTAATCGCCCAAGGGTAGCCCCGGTCCGTAGAGAGTGAAGTTGTGGGTCTTGGTCGGGTCAACGTTGTCTATGAGGATCTCGACAAAGTCGTCGCGGTCTGGCCGCTGTTGTTCGTGCTTGAGGCCTATGACGTGGCCGATCTCGTGCACCACCGTGGCTATCTGGGTGCAGGCGCTCTCGTCGAGGCGAAGCTCTTGACGCCCTCCCTTGCGGCCTACTGCCGAGTTGCAGCGGCCGGTGGCGGTGACGAACTCGAAGTAGTCGGCCTCGGTGGTCCTCTCGACGAGACGGAGGTTCGTGTTGTCGATCCAGGCCTGGATGGCGGGCAAGATGATGTCGTCGACGTAGTCTTGCGAGAAGTCATCACTGATGGCGTAGGGGACCTCGTAGACGAAAGGCGCCGTGACGGTCGTCGCTGGCCAATAGTTGGCCGGGGCGCCGTGTGACTGTGGCGTGAGTGCCGCGGAAGTGAGCTCCTGCAAGGTGCCGAGAGCGATATCACCCTCGATGAGAACTATGCCGTCATACAGCTCGGCCGTCAGTTCAGTGGGCTGGGAGTCCCCCGGGAAGGTGTAGCTAACGCTAATAGGTTCGCCGCTGGGGCCCGACAAGTACTCGTCCGGGTACACGGGTGGGGCCTTGGGCGCGGGTCCCTGGACGCAACCGGCCAGATACGCAACTAGGAGTAGTAAGGCCACGAGGAAGTTCGTTGGCGCTGGCGAACGACGGTCTGGGCGGGCGTCGACTTCGCTGGGTTGTCCCATGCTCATACTTTGGAGCCTAGGGCGTCAAAGGGCCGTCAACGCGTCGTGGGCCAAGCCGGGGGCAAGTCGGATCTCGCCTCGACTCCCACGCCTGGCGGCGCAGTATCCCTCCAGTTCTCCAGCCACGCAGGCTGGTGTTAGTGTTTTTCGAACACGAATTCTGCCTAAGCCACCCGAGCCGCCGGACTCTTGAGCCACCTAGTCTGCGGCGTGCGGGTGACCCAGCCACTCGAACCGCACTTCGGACCCGGCTAGGTAAGGCTCTTTAGCAGGTTCGAAGCGCGCCAATGCGTCGGCCGCTGCTGCCGCGAAGATGTCTGCCGACCCACGGTTGGCGACCGGCGTGACCTGCCAGCCCATCTCGCCGGGGGCAATCCGGCACAGCCGGAACGCGCTGCGTGAGCCGTCCACCGTGACCGAATCGGTCAGTCGCCCGGTAGAGGCTGGCGGCCTAGGATCGAGGCCCATGCTCACTCGGATCGTGGGTCGGACGTAGCGGTGAAAGCCGAGTTGCGCCGACAGCGGATTGCCGGGAAGGCCGAAGATCAGCTGGCTTGGCCTTGCGGTGAACCCCGGTGTGCCGACGGCCTTCGTCGCGAACAGCATTGGCCCGCCCGGCTTCTGCCGCACCCGGTGGAAGACCGTCTGTCCTCCGTACGCGGCGATCGCCGCCGGTACCAGGTCGTGGCGGCCGACGGAGACACCGCCGATGAACACGATCATGTCGTGATCGGAGACGGTCTCAAGCGCGGCCTGCAACGCGTCGAGGTCGTCTCCGGCGTGAAACTGAGTAACGGCTTTCAGTCCGCACAGCTCTGCCATGGCCGCAAGCATCACGCCGTTGCTGGAGCGGATCTGTGCTGGGCCGGGAGTGCTCGCCACCGGGACCAACTCGTCGCCGGTCGAGATGATGGCCAGCGTAGGTGGGCGCCGCACCCGCACCGTGGTGCGGCCCACGGTTGCCAGGAGCGCCAGCCGTAGTGGCGTCACCTCCTGTCCCGGCTGCAGGATCTCAGTTCCGGTGCGGCATTCCGATCCGCGTGCAGCCACGTTCTGGCCGGGTGTGATGGTGGGGGGGAGGCGGACGCTGCCACTGCCTTGGATGACTGCTTCGACGGGCACGACCGCTTCCGTTCCCGCTGGGCACGGGGCTCCGGTCATTATGGCGACGACCGTGTCGTGGGGCAGCGCGGCGCTCGCCACTTGACCCGCCGCCACTTCGCCTACGACGGGTAGCTCGCGGCCGGCAGCGGCCAAGTGGACGGCGAAGCCGTCCATGATCGCCCTATCGAACGGAGGGTAGTCGCGGTCGGCCACGACGGACTCATCCAATACCGAACCTAACGCGCTCGCGAGCCCGACATGGGCGGCACCTAGTTGTGCCGCGGCGGCGAGCACGAGCTGCAGGGCATGATCAGGATCTACGTTCTTCAGCGGTTCTGCTTGGGAGTGTGCCATTGCTCGGAGCCTCCACGCTTACCACTGGCTAGGGTCTGGGTAAAAACTAACCTGGTCCGGGGTGTGACTGACCCGGCGGATTCGTGCGCCTAGGTCGACATTAATATACTGGCGGCTGGTAAGCCCGAGCAGTAGCGCCTTCACATGCACCAAGCGCCACGCCGTGATCAAATGATGTCTCCGTGCAGCAGGGCCGTTACCAGGTCGTTCACCTTGGCCCGGCCGTACGACGTGTCGAATAACGCGACGGGCGCTTTCCCATCGAGGCCTGGATTAGGGTCCTTGAACCACAGCGCGGCGCCGCTCAGTCCGATGACGCGGCTCACGCGAGCGAACAGATAGGCCAGCGCCTGTAACCGGTCCAGCATCGCGCGGTCGATCGCTTCGTTGCGGCTCACGTGGGACTCGCTCACCCCCAACAGTTCTGCGGCTCCGCGCCGCGTGCTCTTGGTCAGCCAGGCAGCGACCCGCACCGGCCCGCGGGCGGAGGCGGCGGAGGGGATTGCTGCACTACTGGTCATGGTTGCATCCAGGTCGGCGGGCGAAATACTCGCCATTGCCCGCATCAAGCAGTCGTGCGCCTCATCGGCCGTGCCGTCTTCAAGGTCGCGCTTCAGGCTTTCGAGGTCGGTGAGTTGAGTGTCCGCTTCGTTGCGGCGCTGGGTCTTGCGGTGTTCCTTCATCACGGTAGGGGTCCGGGTTCAGCGAAGAGCGGCTCGTTCGGATGGGCGGCTCGAAGCGCGGTAGTGAGGCTCTCAAGCCCCGACGCATGCTCACCTACGGCTCTGTTCTGGCCTTTACTCTTGAGCCATGACGAGAGCAGGGCACAAGTCCGACGTGATCGTCTTGGGAGCCGGGATAGTAGGCCTAGCCTGCGCCTACTTCCTAGCCGACGCTGGCCTGGACGTACTGGTTCTCGACCGCGGACTACCCGGCTCCGGAGATTCGGTTCGCACTGGCGGCGGCGTCAGAAGCCAGTTCGCCACCGTGGCAAACATCCAACTCTCACGGCTTAGCCTCCCTATCTGGGACAGCTTCGAGGAGCGCTTCGGTATAGATCCCAGGTTCCACCGTATCGGGTACTTGTTCCTGGCCAGTACGCCCGAGACGGCCGCTAGCCTCAGGGAACGGGTCGCGTTGCAGCACGCTCACGGCGTGCCTAGCGAGTACCTCCGAGCCGACTCCATCCCGAATCGCTGGCAGTCCCTTACGCCTGGGCGCTGGACCGGAGCGAGCTTTTGCGCATCGGACGGTTACCTAGACCACCACCGGGCCGTGCAGGGCTTCTACCAGGGCGCCCTCGGCGCCGGTGCTCGGGTTCTCACGGGTACGGCGGTCACCGATCTCGTCTTCTCGGCAGGCCGCGTAGTTGGCGTTATGACCAACGACGGGAAGTTCGTAGCCGACACAGTGGTCAACGCCGCCGGGGCGGCCGCCGGTCGTATCGCCGAGATGGCGGGACTGAAACTGCCGATCTCGCCGCGCCGCCATGAACTGATCGTCGTACAGCCAGAGAAGCCGATTCCCGAGGCGATGCCCTGGCTGGTCGACGTTGACCGGCAGGTGCACATGCGCCCTGATGGCCAGGGGCGGGCGCTGGTGGGAGGGTTCCTGGGCGTTGATGAGGAGGTTGACCCGGACGGTTATGACCCCCGCCCAGATCCTGACTGGGTGCGGGAGGTGTTGCGCGTGGCGAACCAATCGTTCGGCTTGGTTGAGCCAGAGGCGCAAGTATTGAGGGGCTGGGCTGGACTGTACCCGTCCTTGCCGGACCACCACCCCGTTATCGAGCTCTCTCAACCTGGGCTCGCCACCGCCGCCGGGTTCTCTGGAACGGGATTGATGCACGCGCCAGCAGCGGGGCTGCTGGTGGCGGAGCTAGTGAAAGAGGGCCGTGCTACGAGCCTCGACCTTGCTGAACTCGGGTCGGAGCGCTTCGAGCGAGGGGTGGCGAGGGTAGAGTCCAGCGGCTTCTGAAACTTGCGGCCGGGGTATGGGCGGGTGGCAACGATCACGTGATCGACCCGCTGGGGTGGTTGGCGCACTAGGTTATCGGCTGCGCCACGCCCTAACTTGGCGCTGCCCTAGCGCCACCGCAACCTCCAGCGCTTGGTGCATGGGTTGGGTTGGAACGGATCGGGGTTTCGGCGTAGCGCCAATACAGATGTGGGCGTCACTTGACAAGTAAGACGGGGCAAACCGCTAGCAGCCCAACGCGGTGGCTGATGGTGCCCCACCCTTTGGCCGAATCTTCCGGGTCGATGCGGTGCGATTGCAGCACGATCAGGTCGAAGTCGCGCTCTTTGGCCATGCGCAGGACCTCGTGAACGCGTCCCCCGAACACGACCTCGACGTCTAGGGCCACATCGGTGCCGCGATAGGGCGCCAGCAACGCTTCCATCTCGCTGACGGCAAGCTCAGCCAGCGAGTCGTAGAAGTCGCGGAACTCGTCGTAGGTAGTGTCCTTGATGACTTCGACCACGTGGAGCAACGTCACGCGGCCCGGCCCGGAGGAGGCTAGGTGGACGGCTGCGTCGACCGCGGAGCGGGCGCGTTGGGAACGGTCGACGGGAACGAGGATGGTCCGGTACATCGCACCTCCGCGAGCTGGGCGAGCGGGTAGGTCCGAGCACACCCAGGGTGCCTCCAGTATGACGCCTCGAGCGCCAGCAGGCGCCCCCCGACTGTCCATTCATCCGTGAACGGGAGGCGCAAGTCTGCTCGAGCCTCGTAATCGAGATAGTCGGATGGCGCCGCTTCAGATGGTTCGTCGGGGGCCAAGTAGAACCCTATGACGGTGCCCACCTCGTTAAGCGCCTACTGGATGATCACGGGGCCACGGAACAGGGAGAAGCGCGCCGTGCGCACGTAAACCTGGGCGCTAGGATCGTGAATGACCGACTCGTTCAAGACGATCGTCTCCTCACCAAGCCGGCCGAGAGGAGCAACGCTGCGACGAGAAGTGACCGGATGTGCAGTGTCAAGACGAACCTTACTGCGCCTCGGTACGAGGCTGCATCACCGCGCGCAACTGCTCGCGGTAAGCATTGAGGGCCTCATGCCCAGCGGCGGTGATGCTGTAACTGGTGACCGGCATGCGACCGCGGAACTCCTTGATGACGTCTACGTAGCCCGCGGCTTCCAGCTTCGAGGCGTGGCTGGAGATGTTGCCGCGCGTAAGACCCGTAACGTTCTCGAGGAAGCGGAACTCCACCCGCTCCGCCTCGGCCAACACGGTGAGAATCGCCAAGCGCGCCGGTTCATGAACCATGCGGTCGAGGGTCAGGAGTGCTCGTGCACCTTGTTGAGGCTCACTCACGGCGCCGTCCGGGCGAGGCATCGCAACTCCCGCTGCAGGTTACGGAACTCAAGGTGCTGGCGGAGACCGTACAAGATGAGCACCACGGCCGCGATCGGCGCCTGCAACTGGCTGCCAAGGTCGTAATGCCCGCCGGCAAGGATGACAGCCGACTGCGCTATGAGGAAGACGCCGGCAATGAACTCGAACGGGGTCTTCATGTAGAACCACACCAACACCGGCATGGCCGCCACGAAGAGCAGGTAACCGATCACCCCTGGGTCGGCTAGTGGGGCCGGGTCGTTACGGGCCGCCACCAAGGTGCCTGCGATTACCGCCGCGCCGATCACCGCGCTGAAAAGCGTGAAGGCCAAGTGCCAGCGACGGTCTGTTGCCGTGCGTACCTCATCGACTTTGCCGAGGCGCTGGTAGTAGTGGCGACGCAGCAGTTCCTTAGCGACGATCCAGATGATGGGCGCTGATGCCAACGCGAGGCGACCGGCAAGGCTGGTCGGAACCGCCAAGGCGCCGATAAAGTAGGTGGCCAGGACGAGCGCTCCGCCTAGAACGTTGCTAAGTCCGCCCGCGCTCAACGAGTAGCGGGCGTAGCGCCGCGTCAACTCACCGAGGCGGCTAGGGTTGTCCGTGGACGTGTTGCTGGAAGTGGTCATACAAACCAGTTTGCGCTACAAACACGTTCTTGTCAACAGATGTTCAGTCCACGCAAGCAGCGTCAGGGGCTAGGGCAGCTGTCTTGAGCAGAATGGTCAGCCCGTGACTTGAACCAAGACGGGAGGGGCGCGGCAGCTGGGTCGAGGCCGTAGTCGATGTAGCTGGCCAGGCCCGACGAAGCTGTATTCGTTGTCGACGACGACGGTCGGCCACCCATTGCTTCGAATGGCGAGCCCCGGGCTCCCAAAGGCTGCGGCCGGCAGAAAGTGCCGGCCGCAGCCTCCAACTATCGTGTCTGGCAAGAGTCCCAAGGACGGCCTCGCCAACTCTCGGGTCTGCGGACAAGTGAACTCGCAGTGTTCGCTACTGGCGCGCGTCGGCTGATTTAGAAGCGCGTCTGCCAGCACGTCTGCGCCGCCCGGTCTACTGAGCCGAGAGGACCTGATTCAGCGCAGTCAAGTGAATGTCTAGCAACCATACGGCCTGGCGGTTGCTGAAGCGGAGGTCTTCGAAAGACAGGGTGGAGACGTCGCTGCGGCATACGGCCGCTTCCACGCCCTCGATCTCGGCGGGTTGCATGCCCGTCAGTTCCATGATGATGGGGATGGCCTGTGCCAACGCGCCCGTCTTGGTCAGAATCTGCGCGACGTCGTTCACGCTCTCGCAGAGGAGAACATGAACGGCCATAACCTCCGCACGTACCTCTTGAGGGGCGGCGTCGCCAGGCAGCATGGCGGGTAGGGGCATCGTGGGGGTTTGCGCGAAGCCGACACTTGCCAGCAGAGCGATGACCAATAGCGAACCAATCGTGCGTTTCAACATCGGAATCACTTGTCCTTTCAGGCTGCAGCATAGGGTCGCGGGGGAAAGGACTTCGTCGACTTTTGTCGGTTGCAGTCCCTCTCGCCCTACAGTGGGCATTAGGCGGGTGTGGTGGAAGGGTTCACGCCGGCGCAGTCTCCGCGCTCGTGCCTGCATGAACCTGGGGCAGATACTGCTGAGCTTGGAAGAGGTTGATGCCGCTCTTCAAGAGGTCGACCAGTTTGCCCATCGTGGCTTCCTCTTCGACCTGTTCAGTGATGAACCACTGAAGGAACTGTAGGCCCCGATAGTCTTTCTGCTCGTTGGCGATGGCCGCCATGTCGTCGAACTGCCTCGACACGTTCTTCTCGGATTCCAGGGCGCTACTAACGGCCATCAATGGGTCGGCGAAGTCGGTGCGCGCTCCGGCGATATCCGGCAGATTCACCTCGGCGTCGTTGTCGATCAGGTAAGTCAAGATCTTCATGCCGTGCACCCGCTCCTCTTCGGACTGTTGGAAGAAGAAGGCGGCCCACTCGTCGAGGCTCTGCTTGGCGAAGTAGGTGGCGATGGCGAGATAGTGATTGCTAGCGGAGAATTCGGAGCCGATCTGCTTGTTCAAGGCCTGAGCCAAGTTGTTGCTTAACATGTTGCACTCCTTTGAAATGGCGCGATAGCCATTGCGCTGTAATAGTAAGTGTGATTCGCGTCGTGCTTCCTTCCCGATGCGGCGACCCGCATGGCGGTCACTCGAATCTTGTCCAGGGTATAGGTGCCACACCCGACGAATCTTCGACCTTTGTCGGACCGGACCCTCTAACCTAGGCGCGTTCTCTCTTCCAGACCAGCTGGATCGAGGATGAGGATGTGCTGCCGTGCGACCTCGATCAGCCCGGCCTCGCTCAGGCTGCGCAGGACTCGGTGCAGAACGTCGGGCACCGTGCCCAACCGAGCGGCCAGCTCAGCCTGGGTCGCCCAACGCTTGCGCTCTAGCACCCCTTCCTCAGCGTGCTCGAGGACGAACTTGGCGACCCTGGCATCGAGCGGAAGGAGCGAGAGGTCTTCCACCAAACCGACAACGTAATGGAGGCGCTTCGCCAAGGCCTGCGTCAGCGGCCACAAGAGCTTGGGTTGCACGTCCACGATCTCGAGGACGGCCCGACGAGGGACGAGCCAGACGTGCGAGGGCTCAAGCGCGGCCAGGGTAGCGGGGTTGGTGATCTCCACGAAGAGGCTGACCTCGTTGACGGCCTCGCCCGCGCCGAAGTAGCGCAGTACTTGCTCGCGGCCCGACCCGGCGAGCTTGCTACCTTTGAGCCAGCCGGTCTCGACGATGTACAGGCCCTGGGAGACCTCCCCCTCGGAGAAGACGACTTCGTCGGCACCATATGCGTGCCTTGAAGCGCCCTTCGCCAAGGCCTCGAGTGCAGACGGCTCGAGGTCGCGGAAGAGCGCCACCTGCGCCAAGAAATCGTGGCTCGAGGGCATGGGGTCAGTGTAAGTCCCCACCCCCGCTAGCGTTAACAGCGAGGCACCCCGGCACCAAGTGTCAAGCGTGTTAGGCCGGCGTCAGTTGTCCCCCAACGTCAACCGCAGTCCCTGCGCCAACTGATCGCGCTCTGCGTCGGTCAGGCGCGCCGTCGGGTGTATGAAGTTGTAGGGCGGTTGGGGGAACCGGTCGTCCTCGGCGTAATGCATGGACTCGTAGACCATCTCGGCGGCTTCCTTGCCGCTCTCCTGCTTGCGCCCCGGCACTCCCCACTCGGAGAAGTTGAGCTTGGCACGGCCGTGTTCTACGTGGCCTTCGATGAGGTTCCGTGCCACCGGCAGCTTGCTGGAGGGCGGCCAGGTCGTTTCGTTACTGTGACAGTCGAAGCAGGCGCGTTGCGCCAGTTCACGGGTGGCGAGGCTGTCCCACACGGGCTCGGCGATAACCGGCGGGTTCGTGTGCGTGGGGCCGGTGGCCAGCAGTATCACCAACAGGGCCACGATAGCGGCCAAGCCTATCAAGAGACGACTCCAGAGCTTCATGTTCGTACCTCCACACCTTCACGAGACTCGAGCGGGCCCCACAGATCGAAGCTTGCATGTGGGACCTCGCTCGCATGTTGTGGCTCATCAGCGCATTTGGCAAGAGCCTAACGTCTTACGGGTGGCGCGCTGATAAGGCGCTTCGAATTAGAACGAGTAGGCCAAAGACACCCTCAGTTGGGAGTTATCGCGCCAGCCGCCGAACTCGCTGCCGTCGCCGCCGTAGAACACGTAGGCCTTGGCCTCGCCCTTCACGCCGTCGGCGAACGAGTAACTAACGCCGGGCATGACGAGTCCGCTACCATCGAGGCTCTGGATCCAGCCGAGGTCGAGTTGCGTCCGCGCGCTAGGTTGGTACGTCATGGCCAGCATGGCCTTGTAGTCCGTCTTGGCGTCTTGGCCGGCGTCGGGTGCGGTGTAGTCGAAGATGACCTGAACGACCGTCCGCGGTCCGCTCGGGATGAGGTACTCCCCACCGAGCACCGCCTGCAAGGAGTGGTTGCCGATTGTGGGATCCGTGCCGTCCGGGTCGCCGGTAATCCGATAAGCGGCCTCCCCGCGCAGCACCACGTCGCCCACGGTGCCTGAGAAGTCGACGCCCAGCAGGTCGATGCGGTCGTAGTTGAGCACGGGCTGCAGCCTCACCTGCCCCGGTGTGCTGGTGGGTTCCATGCGCGCGCTTTGCGTGGGCTGCGAGCTGAAGCCGTGGAAGTAGGTGGCGCTAACGTCGAACTGCCCCAGGTCGAGCGTGCCGCGTACGCCGAACTGCACGTTGCCCAGCTCCGTACTGGGCCGGTTGTCCTCGGGTGGGAGCACTCCGACCAGGGTCATGCCCGGAGGGAGCTGCGGCGTCACTGACGGGCGCCAGGCGGCGCCGGGCAAGCGCGCCGGCGTGAAGACGGGCACCACAGCGAACTCGACACTCACGTCGTCCGCGTACACGCTGCCATGCAGCATGGGCACCGCGAGCTTGGCGGAATCGGGCGGGAAGGTGAGGTCGCGGGGGTTGAGTACGTCAACGGGGTTCACGCCGTCGGTGGAGCCCCAGAAGCGCCGTTGCTTGCCCGCCGTGAGCGAGAGCTTGCCAAGGTAGACGGTGGCGTAGGCCTCGTCCAGCTCGACGCGGGTGTCGCCCGTGGCTGCGTCGTAACCGGCCAGGACGGTGGCTTTGTAGGCGGCATCCGGGAAGTAGCCCGAGCCCACCTCGCCTTGGAGGGTCAGGGACAGGTCGGCGGCGGCCACTGGGAGGGTGCCGTCAACCGCCACCCCGAAGGTGGCCTCGGCGCGTCCGCTCAGATCGACCTTCTGGGCGAAGCCCAGGCTAAGCGTGAGTGCGGCGAGCAAGATCGTCAGGCGCCTCATGTCAACGCCTCAGGAAACGTTCGGTGAAGAGCTCGTCGGGCAGGTCCTGGTCGAGTTTCATGTCCGACTGCGTGATGACGGTGAAGGTGCTCACCTTGCCGTCGACCATAGTCTCCATGCGGCGATCGGTAGCGACGGTGTAGCCGTCCACTTCGGTCAGGCCGCTCACGGTTAGGACCTTGACCAACGCACCATCGCGGTAGTACTCGACGTGCGAGGGCACCAGCGTTTCCTCCGGCACCTCTATTACCAGGTGCTCGTAGACGGAACCGCTCGCCGCGGTTGGCACGGCCTCGACGACGTAGACGGGGCCGTCCTTGACCTCGAGCAGCTTATGCGTGTAATCGTCCGGGTCCATGCCCGTGATGTCTTCGTACGAGAAGTCGGAGCCGAAGAAGGCGTCGCCCTGTTGGCCGCCGGCTATGCGCCTAACGCGGTCGAGGGCGGGTAGGTATACGAGCTTCTCCTCGGTCCCGTCTTGCTTGGTGATCGTGAGGAAGCCGGAGCCCGCGATGTCGGCGGGGGCGGTGAACTTGATGAGCCGCTTGTCGTCGCCGGCGCCCCACATCTGCAGTGTGCGGGAGAGGGTCTGGCCGCCCGCGGTCGTGATGGTCATCGTAAGGGTGGCCTCGGTGGTCTTGGGTTCGGGGCGGGCATCGATGGCGTCCATCAGGTCGTCCGCGGTGGTGTATTGCTGAGCCACTGCCACGCTTACGAGGGCGAGGATGACGGCGAGTAGGGGACTTAAGAGCTTACGCATCATGGGTCAACTCCTTGGGCATGTGTAAGCGCGAGTGGGGGTCGCGCAGGAAGGTGAGGCTGGCGGCGGGCAGAAGGGTGAGCGTGGCGATGCCCACCAGGCCGACTGTCAGGAGCATCAGCGCGCCGAGCGTGGCCACGGGAACGAAGTTCGCGAAGGCAAGCGCGCCGAAGCCCGCCCCGAGCGTGAGGGCCGTGAAGAGGATCTGGCGCCCCGAGCTGAATAGCGACCGCTGGATGGCGTCCTCGGGCCCGTGCCCGTGGCGCCGCTCCTCCATGTAGCGCACGGTCAGGTGGATGGCGTAGTCGCCCACCCCGATGGCGAGAGCTCCCATCAGCATGGTGGCGAGGTTGAGCGGCAGGTTGAACCAACCGAGCAGGCCGTACTGCAGGGCCACCGTGGAAAGGAGGACGAGGATCGTGACCGCGGCGGCACGGAACGAGCGCACGAAACTGTCGATGATGATGACTAAGATGATGGCGAGCGTGAGGCTGATCAGGAAGTCGTGGCGCATGGCCTGCTCGATCTCGCGTTCCAGCAGCGGGTTGCCGGTGAATCTGACGGTGGCCATGCTGCCGAAGTCCTTGTCAGCCAGTTGCTGCATCTGACGTTCGAGTTCCCCCACCCGCTCGGTCGACATCGACTTGGCGACGAAGTTGATGATCCCCTGCTGGTAATCGAGCGTCGTGAAGCGCGTGAGGTCGCTCACGCTGCCCGAAGACTGGTAGAGGAGCAGTTCCTGCGCCACCGCCCGGCTATTGGTGGGCAGCGCGTCCTCCCCGGTGAGGGTGAGGTTGAGGGCGTGGACCACGTTAGCGATCGACTGGCCCTTGCCCATCCCGTCCAACTGTGAGACCTGGTCCTGGTAGTCCAACATCGCGTTCAGGAGCTTCGGGTCTGTGAGGTCGCCCTCGAGCCAGACGGTGATGGTGGAGGAGCCCCCCAGCACCTCTTCTACCGTAGCCACGCTGGTACGGGTGGCGCCACCCTTGGGGAAGAAGGCGAGGATCGAGGTGTCGGGCACGATCTTGGTAGCGCCCCAGGCCGCCAGCACCACGATGACCGCGGCCGTCGCCAGGATGGCCCGGCGCCGGACCACTACGATGCGGCCGAGCCGGATGAGCATCTGGCCGATGGCGCCAGGGTTCTCAGGGTCGTCCACCCGCTTGGGGGCGGGCAAAACGTTGAGGAGCGCGGGCAGCAGCAGCATGGACGCGAGCAGGGAGGCGAGCACGCCTAGCATGGCCACGAGGCCCAGGCCACGCACCATCTGCAGGCTCGAGAGCGTGAAGGTGCTCATGGCGGCGGAGATGGCCAGGCCCGAGATGACGACTCCCAGGCCAGTCTCGCCAAGCATGCGGTCGATGGCCAAGCGCTTAGCGGCGCCACGCGACAGCTCGTAATAGTAGCGGCCTAGCATGTTGATCACGAAGGAACTCGCCACCGCCATCACCGCGATCGGGCCGATCACCGTGAGCGCCATCAGCTTGTAACCGAGGAGGTGGAAGATGCCCATGCCCCAAATGACCCCTAGCAGGATCTGGGCGAGAGGCAGCAGCGTGCCCTGCAGCGTGTGGAAGTTGAAGAAGAGCATGATGACGATGGCGGCTAGCGCGAGGCCGCCAAGCACCGGCAGGTCGCGGCCGATGATCGACTGCAGCTCCATGCTCGTGAAGGCCCGGCCCGCTAGGGAGTAGGCCCCAGTCCAGTTCTCGTGGACGGTGGTCACCACGGACTTCGCGAACGCGTTGGCGTCGATCCCCTCGTCCATCTCGATGATGAGGCTGGCGTGCCGGCCGTCCTTGCTGACGAGCGTCACGTTCTTGTACATGGGCGAGGTCTCGAGGTAGTGCTTGATGTCGGCGATGGTGCTTGGGTCCGGATTAGCACCGGGCAGAAGGTTGTCGACGAGCAGGAATCCGTCGTCGTCTTCCATGCGCTTGGCGTTGGCCACCGAGGTCACGTCGGCTACGCCTGGCAGGCGCTTCAGTGAGGTGGTCAGCTCTCGCACGCTGTTCAGCGCCTCGCTGCTGTAGATGTCCCCCTCGACTACCAGCAGGAGCCGGTCGTGTTGCGAGAAGGTGGTCTGCAGATCCTTGGCAAGGGCGTCGATCTTCGAGTCGTCCGGGTAAAGCGACTGGGTGTCGTTGTCGGTCTGTATGCGGCTTGCGCTGATGGCGAGCCCGATCGTGATCACGAGGAAGAGCACGATGACCAGGCGGCTGTGGTTCAGCGCGAAGTTGGCGATGTACTTCATGCGGCGTTCGTTCGTGAAATGGATTTCTGCAAGGCGGTCAAGGTGGACTCCTGGTTGGGTGATTAAGCACTTACTCAATTACGTGATTGCGAATGGGCACGCTGGGTGCGGCTTCCTCCTTTGTCTGGGTGGCGGCGTCAGCTGCTGTTGCTTTGGTGGATGGCTAACGCACCTCCGAACCAGGCGTCGAGCATCTCGGTCGTGAACTCGGTGGCGCGTTCGTGCCACTCGGTGGGGCCCAAGTCCCGGTTGGTGAGGAAGAACATCATGAGAGATGAGAAGAAGACCATGGCCGAGGTCCTGACGGGCAGGTCCGAGCGCAGCTCGCCGGCCCTCACTCGCGAGGCGAGGTAACCCGTCATGGCCGCGACCATCTGGCCGACCACGCCGCGGAACACCGTGGCCAGCTCGGGGTTGTTCTGAGACTCCACTAGCAACATGGTCACGAGGTCGGACTGCCGCTGGATAGCCTCGACCCAGCCCAGCACTATCCCGCCGAGGACCTCTCGCGCTGGTCGGTCCTCCGCCTCGTCCAGCAGCGCGGCCGCCTCGCCCATGAACGTGCGCCGTTGCGTGGCGACCGCCATGAGGAGCTCACCCTTGTTTTGGAAGTAGTGGAAGATGAGCCCCTCGGTGACGCCGACCTCCTGCGCGATGCGCTTGGTGGAGGTAGCCGCGAAACCGTGCTGCGCGAAGAGGTTGAGGGCCGCGTCGACGATCTGCTGCTTGCGGGCCTCCGCCTGCTCGCGGCGGGTGGGGCGCTTGTCCTTCAGGGAGCTGGGCACGTTTGGACCTTTCGTTGAGTGGTCACTCAATGAAAGCAACTCTACTCGCCGTTGGTCGCGGCGTCAAGGGGGTGTGAGCGCGCGGCCCTGAGTGCCTGCGTTCGGTGCCCCACGGGAATGTTGACGACCAACCACTCCGGCAGTAGACTTCTACGTCTAATCCTGAGTGAAGCACTCGGATATAAACCAGCGTTGTCACCCTCACCCTGAACGGAGCCGAGATGGAAGAGCTTCATAGCCAGACCACACCAGCGGCAGCGGGGGAGGAGCGCCGCCACGCGGCTGCAACCGTCGCTTTGGCCGCCGTCGTCCTCGCAATGTTGGCCGTGGCTTCACATGCTCGTGCGTCCGAACCCGCTGCGGGTGTGAAGGGCTACCTCCTCACTCAGCTAGCGGTCTTACAGGGTGGAGCCGACGGCCTGCTAGTAGGCGCCCGCGACTACTACGACTTGGCCGCGGCGGGCGGCTTCGACTACGAAGAACTGAATCCCGATGAGGCCAGGTCGGCGCTGGCGGCCGCCCGCCAAGGCTGGCTGACGGCCAGCCCGGCCTACGAGTCGGTCGAAGGCATCGTGGCCGGGGTGGAACTGATGGCGCAGTACGACGTGGACCTCGACGCCGGCATGTCGGCCGAGGAGGGGCCCAACGACGTGGTGTCGTTCGATCTGACCCTCCCCGACGGGCGCGTGCTGGCCAAACCGGGGAACCTCTTCGGGGTGACGGAGTCCACCCTTTGGGGAACGTTCGACGCCTACTCGACCGGTTTGGCGTTCGACGTGGACGGCGACGGCGCCATGGGCTTCGGCGACGCGTTACCCGACGCGGCCGTGCTCCTGGCCGCCAGCGAGGCCCTGCATGACATGTCAGCTGAACTCGGCGCCGTTGCGCAGACCTGGGAGCCGGTTCCCGCCGACGTTTTCGGCGCGCTGATGGCCAACGTGCCCACGGTCTCCGAGGTGTTCGTCGAACGTTGGCGGAGGTCGCGCTTCGTGCTGGGCAGCGCCTCCACCATGCGCGACTTCGGCGTCATCTCCAGCCTGCAGGACCTAGAGCAGAACATCGCGTCGTGGCGCGAACTCTACCTCGAGGTCTCACCCCTCGTTAAGCAGGCCGACGCCACCGTGAACGCCGACATCGTCGGTAGCCTGGAGGACTTGGGAGCTTGGGCGCAGGACATCGCTTCGGCCGAAGAGAACCATACGTACACGCCTGAGGAGGCCGACCTCGTCTACGACGAGGGTGACCGGCGGGCGACGGCCATCACCGGCGCCATCGCGCAGGCCGCTGCCTTGGTTGGGGTGACGGTCGACTGATGGCGAGGCGGCGGCTGAGGCTAATGTTCGCGGCGGTCTTGTTGGTCACTGGCCTTTGTGGTGCCACCGCCGCCCAAGTGAGCACGGTGCGCGCTAGCAGCGAGACGACCCCCGCGGCCGCGTCTCCCGCCGCCGCGGCCGAGGCCGTGCGCGCCAACCTAGCCTCCGCCCAGCTCTATGCGGGCTTCGCGCCCGAACGCGCCAAGGAGTACCTCGTGGTAGCGGAGGGCGCCTGGACGCAACTGCGCGAACGGCTTGCCGGCGACGCGGGCGTTCAGGTCGTAGAACGGGCCTTCGAGCAGGCCAATGAAGCTCTGGCTCATGGCGAACTCGAGGGCCTCGCGACCGCGAGAGGCCGACTCTGGACCGCGCTGCTCAACGCCACCCGGCGGGCCACGCTGGCTGCCATCGACGACGGCGATTACGCCACGGCGCAGGCACTGCTGGGCGCTCGTGAGTACCGCCGCGCGACCCAGGTGAGCACGCCCGGCACGGAGGCCACCAACGCCATGGGAGCCCTCGTGCGGGGGGAGACGTCCGTCCAAGACGCCACCGCCGCCGTGAACGCCGACCTGCTCGACGCCTATCAGGCGCGACTCACCACGGCGCTCGACGACCTCGCCCGTGCCCAGGCGGCTGGACAGTCCGTTCGTGCGGCCGAGTTACTAGCGCTGGGTGAGGGGTACTTCGAGGTTCTCGCGCCCGAGTACCTTGCTCAACGGGGCGACGTAGAGTTGGCCGCCGCCTGGAGCGCCATGGCGAGCGGTGACCCAGCCGTCATGGCGGCCGCGTTGGACGGTTTCAGGGCGGCCCCGCTGAATCCCGCTGCCCGGAACCGACTGGCCGCGCAACTCTTCCGCTACCTTCCGCTCGTGGGCGTGGAGTATGGCCGCGGAGTGGGCGGCGGCGGCGGCGCCGTGCGCGTCACTAGCGATATCGAGATCATGGAGGCTCGGGCGTTCTACCAGGGGGCGCTCGGCACCTACCGCGACCTGGAACCGCTCCTTTACCAGCTGGACGCCGGAGCGGTGCCGGGGCTGAGGGCCGGCTTCTCGGGGCTGGAGAGCGGCCTGGCAGCGGCGGCTCAAGGTGAAGACCCGCCTGGCGCCGAGGCGATGCAACGAACCGTCAAGGACCTCATTGGCGCCCTCACCGCCGTGGTGCCGGCCGAGTGGCGCCGCGCTAACGCTGGCGGCGACATCCAGGTCATCTCCGACCAGCTAGATGCGCTCGTTCAGGCCGTGGCCGCAGGGCGCTACGACCTGGCCGAGTCGACGCGGCTCGACGCCTACGCCGTCCTCGAGAGCGGTCCCGAGGCGCGCCTGCGGGTCTTCCAGCCGGAGCTCTCGGCCCGTCTCGAGGCACTCTTCTGGAACGGCAGCGAGCCCCGCGGCCTCGCGCGGCTGGTGCGCGACCGCGCAACCCAGGCGGAGGTGGAGGACAGCATCGGCGCGCTGCGGGCAGCCCTGCAGGAGGCCGAGGCGTACCTGCACACGCAGGCGGCGCCCGCGGCCGTTGCGGCGAACGCGGGCATCATCGTCTTCCGGGAGGGCCTCGAGGCCGTGCTCATCCTGGCGGCACTGCTCGGGTCGCTTAAGAAGCCCGAGGTGCGCCACCTCCGGCGGCCGCTTTGGGCTGGGGCCGGGGTAGCGCTCCTGGCAACGGCGGCCACCTGGTTCGCGCTGCGCGGCGTGCTCACCGAGTTCGCGCGTTACGGGGAGAAGCTCGAGGCCGTGGTGTCGGTTGTAGCGCTGGCCGTCCTGCTCCTGATCATGAACTGGTTCTTTCACCAGGTCTATTGGACCGATCATCTCGCCGGCTTCCACAAACGCAAGGCCGGACTTCAAGGCTCCGGCCAGTACTTGGGGCTGGCGCTGCTAGGGCTCAGCGCCGTCTACCGCGAGGGGTTCGAGACGGTACTGTTCCTGCAGTCGCTCGTGCTGCAGAGTGGCGCAGGGGCCGTCGTCCAGGGGATCTTGGTGGGTCTAGCTGCGACGGTGGGCGTTGGACTCGTCATCTTCTTACTGCAGCACAAGCTGCCGTACCGCAAAATGCTCGTCGCCACCGGCTTGCTGGTGCTCATCGTCATCGTGTTCATGGCGGGCAACACCTTGCACGTCCTACAACTCGTGGGCTGGTTGCCGGCGCACGCGCTACCCATCAGCTTCCCCACCTGGGCGGGCGTATGGCTAGGAACGTTCGCCACCTACGAAGGGGTGCTGGCGCAGGTACTGTCCGTGGCGCTCGTGGTGGGCAGTTACTTCCTGGCCGAAGGTGCCAAGGCGCGTGCGCGGCGTGGTGCGCGTGGCAAGGCGGAGCAGGCCAGGGGCGGATCTCAGCGCGCCGACGGAGGACGCCGCGTTCATGCGGTACCTGAACCACAGGGGCGTCCCACCTCAGATGCCGATCGTGCCGGCGGGTGATTGGCCCCTCTACACCGACCCGGCCATGCCGCTCATCGGCAGTTTCCCGGCCCAAGCTGCGGGCTGGCGTAACTGTGGGTCGATGGTCAATGATGCTCCATGCTCAAGCTCGCAACCATCGTCTGGGGCGTCAAGGAATACGAGGCTGCCGTCCGGTTCTGGACGGCAGCGCTCGACTACGTGCCGAAACGAGAGCCGGATGACGACTGGGCGCTGTTGGTGCCACGAGAGGGCGCCGGCGTCCAACTAGCAATTCAACTGGTCACGTCGGACGCGGAGTCGCACCAACGTCACCACCTCGACCTCTACGCTGATGACCAGGCCGCAGAGGTCGAGAGACTCATCGGCCTAGGCGCCACTCGTGTCGCGTGGCGCTACCCTCCGGACTCCGACTACGTCGTCCTGGCAGACCCTGACGGCAACCGCTTCTGCGTGATAGCTGCCGGCGAAGAAGGTTGAACCGCCGGCGAACGGTTGCTCTTCATCAGGATCGTCGAGAAGCGGTTGCCCAAGGCGGGGCTTCGGCTAAGGTGAGTCCAGCCGTCGGGCCCCTGACGGGGCACAGGGCGCTCGAGGAGGAAGTCGATGGAACGCCGTTGGCAAGTTGTTCGAGCCTTGGTCGGGGCACGCCTTGGTCTGCTGGTAGCTCTTCTACTGCTGTTGTCCTCGGCCTTCGCGAGCGGACCTTCGGCCTCCGAGTTGCCTGCGTGTATGCCACCGGGTGTTGCGGACACGCTCGGGGCCACCGCTGACTGGCGCGCCGTCGTCGACCGCGAGGTGGGCTTAGCAGTCCTGCTGCCCCTCAGCCACCAGCTCAGCGCTAGTGGGGACTCCTGGTACGCCTTCGAGACGCTCGACGGTGTGCCGCTGGTTCCCGACGTGACCATCGCGCTTCACCGTGGTCTTAGCGTGGAGGAAGTGGCCGGCGAGTGGTTCGGCGAGGCGGCGACGCTTGAACCCGTGCGCTTGGGCCCAGCCACGACGGGGTACCGTGCTACCGTTTTGGGCCGGGCCGGCGCCGAGGGTTACCTGGTAGCGAGCGAGCAGGGAACCTACTCGATAATCCGCTACGAGGACTTCGACTGGGACGGGTTCGACGCGGTGGCGTGTAGCTTCCACTTGGTGGAGCTTGTTGGGCACTCCGACTAGTCGAAGATGAAACGAGGAGTGGGAGCGGTTGCGTGAGGGCGTGGCAGCATTCACGTCCGCACGGGGAGGAACCCACATGGCTAGCGTCGTAACCACGAGGAACCTGACGAAGCGCTTCGGTCGTACCACGGCGCTAGCAGGTGTAGACCTGAACG
>CAJDWU010000011.1_pt1 | contig 34450 bp, 24 predicted proteins | sample 7391771 | NCBI WGS metagenome assembly CAJDWU01 (sample SAMEA7055737, study PRJEB34461) | soil metagenome | biome: terrestrial ecosystem; feature: Peninsula; material: soil | place: Antarctica | collected 2016 | reverse complement strand
GCCGCCGTTCACGATCACGCAGCCGACCATCGGGTTCGGGCTCACGCGGCCGCGGCCGCGCTCGGCAAGCGCCAACGCCAAGTCCATGAAGTGGGCGTCCTGCTGGTCCTGCTCGTTCATTTGAGGAGCTGTTACTTGCGGTTCCATGGAAGCTGCGACCGCTGTTTTGCGGCCGTCGCTTCACCTCCTTCTCTCATCCGGACTGTCACCGTCGGCACCGGAATCTCACCGGTTCGGGCCCACTTTGGTGGGCTTCGCGGGCTGGGGCGCTGGTTGCGTGCCGCGCCCTTCACCGCCGGTAGGGAATCTCACCCTGCCCTGAAGGGGTTCAGTTTGTAGGGGCGCGTCGCGCCCCTAGGCACATGATAAGCCTCTCTAGACGCAGGCCTGGTGCGGCCACGCGCAACGCCTCGCCGTTGCTACGATGCACAGCATGAGCACACCCTCTTTCGATGAACGTTTGCAGGCGTACGCCGAGCTGCTAGTCCGCGTCGGGGTGAACGTGCAGCCGGGCCAGAAGCTTATCGTCCGCGCCAGTGTCGATTCCGCGCCGCTCGTTCGCCGGGTGGTCGAGACCGCTTACCGCATCGGAAGCCCCTACGTCGAGGTCCTGTGGTCCGACGACGCCGTCACCCGCGCCCGTTTCCTCCACGGACCCGAAGGGAGCTTCGGCATCATTCCGCAGTACCGGGCCGACGCCATGAACGCCCTGGCCGCCGATGGCGCTGCCTCCTTGGCCATCTTGGCCGACGACCCCGACGCGTTGGCGGGCACCGAGCCGGAGCGCTTCGCCACCTACCAGCGCGCTTGGCGCCCCGCCACCAGGCCCTACTCCGACCTGGCCATGTCCGACCGCATGGCCTGGTGTGTTGCCGCAGCAGCCGCCCCGGCCTGGGCGCAGAAGGTCTTCCCGCAGCTGTCCGAGGAGCAGGCAGTGGCCGCCTTGTGGGAGGCCATCTTCACCGCCACTCGCATCACCGAGCCGGACCCCGTCTCGGCCTGGCGGGCCCACAACGAGGCGCTAGGTCGCCGTAAGCAGCTCCTCAACGAGCGCCACTTCGCTGCGCTTCATTTCAAGGGTCCTGGCACCGACTTGCGGGTGGGACTGGCAGACGGCCACCAGTGGGACGGCGGCGGCTCGACTCTGCCGAACGGCGTGAAGTTCGTGGCCAACATGCCGACGGAGGAGGTCTTCACAGCTCCGCACCGCGCACGGGTGGACGGCACGGTGCGCGCCACCATGCCGCTGGCCTACAACGGCATCATGATCGACGACTTCTCGCTCGAGTTCAAAGGTGGCGAGGTCGTCCGGGCAGTAGCCGGCAAGGGCCAGGCGGCGCTCGACGAGATCCTGGCAACAGACGCGGGCTCTCGACGCCTAGGCGAGGTGGCGCTGGTGCCGACCTCGAGCCCGATCGCCAAGGCCGGTGTGCTGTTCCTCGAGACTCTGTTCGATGAGAACGCCGCCTGCCACATAGCGCTCGGGAAGGGCTACACGAACTGCGTGCAGGGCGCCCAGGAGATGACCGAAGAGGAGAAGCTGAGCCACGGCCTCAACGACTCCCTTACGCACGTGGATTTCATGATCGGTTCAGCCGAGGTGGATGTGAGCGGCGAGTTGCAAAGCGGGGCGCTAGTGCCACTCCTGCTCAAGGGAGAGTGGGTGGACTGAGCCCCGAGGGCCACAGTCGCGTCGAGAACGCGCCCACGCCGCCTGACGCGCCGACGCTGTCGGACGCCCGGCGACTGCTGAGCGAGGTATTCGGCTACCCCGACTTCCGCGGCGCTCAGGGCCAGGTGATCGAGCACGTGATGGGCGGTGGCGACGCCCTCGTGCTCATGCCCACGGGCGGCGGCAAGTCGCTGTGTTACCAGATCCCGGCGCTGCTGCGGCCCGGCGTGGGCGTGGTCGTCTCGCCGCTCATTGCCCTCATGCACGACCAGGTGGGGGCGCTCAGGCAGGCTGGCGTCAGTGCCGCCTACCTCAACTCGAGCCTGGTGCCGGCCGAGGCGCGGCAGGTGGAGCGCGACCTGCAGGACGGTCACATCGACCTCATCTACGTGGCGCCCGAGCGGCTCCTCACGCCCGGGTTCCTCTCGTTGCTCGACCGGCTGCCGCTCAGCCTCTTCGCCATCGACGAGGCGCACTGCGTGTCGGCGTGGGGCCACGACTTCCGGCCCGAGTACATCGGGTTGGGCGTGCTGGCCGAGCGCTACCCGACCGTGCCGCGCGTGGCCCTGACCGCCACCGCCGACTCAGCCACCCGCCGCGAGATAGTGGACAAACTCCACTTAGAACAAGCGCGGCGTTTCGTGTCCAGCTTCGACCGGCCCAACATCGATTACCAGGTAGTGGAGAAGGTGGACGCGCGCCGGCAGTTCCTCGCCTTTTACCGCGCCAAGCACGTAGGCCACGCGGGCATCGTGTACTGCCTCTCGCGCAAGAGCGTCGACGGCACCTCGGCGTGGTTGGCGGCGCAGGGCGTGAACGCCGTGGCGTATCACGCCGGCCTGTCCAGCGACGTGCGCCGCGAGCACCAGGAGCGCTTCCTGCGCGAGGACGGGCTCGTGGTGGTGGCCACCATCGCGTTCGGCATGGGCATCGACAAGCCCGACGTGCGCTTCGTGGCCCACCTCGACCTGCCCAAGAGCCTGGAGGGCTACTACCAGGAGACGGGCCGCGCGGGCCGCGACGGCGAGCCGGCCGACGCCTTCATGACCTACGGGCTGCAGGACGTGGTGCAGGTCAGCCGCATGCTGGCCGAGGGCAACGGCAACGAGGCCTTCAAGCGCGTGGAACGGCAGCGCCTCGAGGCGCTGCTGGCTTACTGCGAGACCCCGGGCTGCCGCCGCCAAGCGCTGTTAGGTTACTTCGGAGAACGGTTGGACGAGGCCTGCGGGCACTGCGACACCTGCCGCGAGCCTGTCGAGACGTTCGACGGGACCGTCGCTGCGCAAAAGCTCCTCTCGACGGTCATGCGCACGGGCCAGCGATTCGGCGCCGGGCAGCTGATAGACGTGCTGCTCGGCAAGGACACCGAGCGAGTGCGGAGCCTGCGGCACGACCACCTGAGCACGTTCGGCATCGGCACCGAACTCGACGACCGCGGCTGGCGTTCGGTGGTCAGGCAGCTATTGGCCAACGGCCAGTTGCTGCCCGATCCCGGCGGCTTCGGGGGGCTGGTCGTGGGTCCGGGAGCGGCAGCAGTGCTGCGTGGGGAGACGTCGGTGGAGCTTCGGCGCGACCGGCTGCGGGAGCGCCCGACGGTGCGGAAGCTGCGCTCCATCACCTCGTCCGGGGCCGACCGCCCTGAGGCCGGTCCGGAGGAAGAGGAACTCTTCCAGGCGCTGCGGGCGCTACGTCTCGAGATCGCCAAGGAGCAGGGAGTTCCGCCCTACGTGGTGTTCCACGACAAGACGTTGCGCGAGATGGTGGCGCGTGGGCCACGCACGCTCGATGAACTTAGCACCGTAGCGGGCGTGGGAGTCGTGAAGCTCGAGCGTTACGGCGAGAAGTTCCTGGACGTGCTCGGCGGTGGCTAATCTCGTTGCGGTGCCCGGTGTTCTGGGTCGGCCAGCGTTGGGCTGGAAGCTCCAGACGCCCCGGGGCGTGACCTCTTTCTTGTCACCTTGGAGGTGAACTAAGGTTGGCGGCTAACCTCTACCAAGGCTAGCTGTAGTTGAGGATATGGAACAACTAAAGCTCACTCGCTATGTACTGTTAAAGCACCATGCCCTGCCCTGGCCGCCCGTCGGTCACGAGGAGCATCCTTGGGCGCCCGACCTTGGCGCCTCCGATGAGGCCGATGCCAGACAAGGCAGCTTTCTTGCCACCGTCACGCCAAGAATCGCCAACGTCAAGCTTCCACACCTCGGCACCGCCGTGCGCCGGCTCGAGCGTGTTACGAACGACATCGTGCGCTTCGATACATACACGGCCCAGCGGGGTAGACCGTTCTTAGCCACGCTCATTTGGGCCGAAGGTGTTTGCAGTTCGCGTATCGCCAGGGTCTACAGTTCCGTGGAACGTATCTGGTTAGCGGAAGTCGGGCGCAGTTCTTGGCGGGAAGGTGTGTTGGTGGGGGCGAACGTGCGCGCCACGCGCCGGGCTGTCGAACTCGCCGGCGACAAGCTAGCCCTGGGCGCAGAAGACGTGCACGACCTCCACCAAGTACTGCTGAAAGCCACCCAGGCGAAGGGTTGGCGCCAACGCCAAACGTGGGACGCCGACCCGTACCGCATGGCCCACCTAGACGGCAACCAGACCGAATTCGTGCCCCCGCACCCCGGGCGCGTGCCAGCCGCCATGGCCGACCTGGAGGAGTTCATGCGCCGCAAGGACCTGCCTGCCCTCGTGCAAATGGCCATCGCGCACGCGCAGTTCCTGACAATCAGCCCCTTCATGGCTGGCAACGGACGCGTGGCCAGGGCCCTGACGCAGGCGCACCTGCGCGCGGCGCGCCTGACCGAGAGCTCTGTTCTGCCTCTGTCGAGCGGGTTGCTGCGCCACCGGTACGACAGAGGCCCCACGCTCGAGGCCTACCGCGAAGGGGACGTCGGGCCGTTGCTGGAGATGTTCGCCGAAGCCGCCAGCACCGCCGTAGTGCGCGCGCGCGAGCTGCAGGCAGATCTCGACGACCTGATGGCGACTTGGAATGAGCGTATCGGCCACGTCAGGCAAGGCGCCGCCGCGAGGCGGATGCTAGAAATCCTGGCGGAGCAGCCCATGTTCAGGGCCACACGCATGGCTCGGCTCCTGAGCACCACAAAAGTGCCGGTTTACATGGCCGCGGCGCAGTTGGTGGATCGTGGCATCCTCGAGGTCGAGAACCCAGCTACGAGGCGCAACAGCATCTGGGTGGCACCGGAGGCCTTGCGCCTTCAGAGCCGGCTAGGGCGTGACGAACCCTAGCGCACCTCGCTCCCATCGGGCAGGTCACGCTCAGGGCTTACGAGCCCCAGCCCACCGTCGGGCCCCTCGCCAGAGAGGATCATGCCCTGGCTCAAGATCCCGCGCAGCTTCACGGGCTTGAGGTTGGCCACCAACACCAGCTTCTTGCCCACCAAGTCGGCGGGGTCGTAGTGCTCCTTGATGCCACTCACGATGGTGCGTGTCTCGGGACCCATGCGGACGGTCAACACTAGGAGCTTGTCGGCGTTCGGGTGCTGCTCCGCCTTCTCCACCGTCACGATGCGCAGCTCGAGTTTGCTGAAGTCCCCGTACTCAATCTCGGGCTTGTGTTCGAGGACCTCGGGCGCCGGCGGCAGCGCGGCCGACTCTATCTCCCTCTTCAGCTCTTCCAAGTCTATGCGGGGGAAGAGCGGCTCTCCGGGCTTCGTGGCCGTGCCCACCGGCACGAGCCCCCACTCGCCGGCGGCGCTCAAGTCGAAAGGAGCGTTGCGCACGCCAAGCTGCTTGCGCAGCTCGTGCGCCTTGCCCGGGATGACCGGGTCCAGCACGATGCTGGCGCAGCGCAGCGCCTCGACCAAGGTGTTCAGCACGGTGTCCAGGCGCGCCGAGGTCTCCTCGCTGCGTGCCAGCTCCCAGGGTTTGGTCTCCGCTATGTACTTGTTGGCCTTGCGCACGGCCTCCATCACGCTCTCCAACGCGCGGTCGAACTGCAGCGCGTCGAAGTAGCGCGTCACCACGGCCGGCAGGGCGACGAACGCGTCGATGAGGTCCTGGTCGATGGGCTCTAGCTGGCGCGCGGGTGGCACGAGGCCTTCGCGGTAACGCCCCAGCATCCCCAGAGTGCGGTTGAGGAGGTTGCCCAGGTCGTTCGCCAGGTCGGCGTTGATGCGCTCGGCGATGGCCAACTCGTTGAAGCTGGAGTCGAGGCCGAACGGCATGTCGCGCAGCAAGAAGTAGCGGAAAGCGTCGTTACCGTACTTCTTGAGGAGGTCCAGGGGCTTCACCGTGTTGCCGAGCGACTTGCTGATCTTGCGGTCGTCGACGAGCCAGTAGCCGTGCACGTTGAGGTGCTTGAAGACGGGGATGCCGGCCGACTTCAGCATGATCGGCCAGAAGAGCCCGTGCGGTTTGACGATGTCCTTGGCGATGAAGTGCTCCACGTGCGGCCAGAAGCGCTCCGTCAGGCCCCTGCTCTCCAGCGCCGAATAGTAGTTGATGAGCGCGTCGAACCACACGTACGTGACGTGCTCTTCATCCCACGGCAGCGGGATGCCCCACGGCACGCGGCTGCGTGGTCGGCTGATGGAGAGGTCGCCTACGCTTTCGCGCAGCATGGCAAGGACCTCGTTACGGTAGCGCTCGGGCCTTATGAGGTCGGGTTGCTCGGTGAGCAGGTCTCGCAGCCACAGGCGGTACTTCTCCATGCGGAAGAAGTAGTTGGCCTCGGTGCGGTACTCGAGCTCGATCTCGTGCTGCGGGCACTTGCCGTCCACCAACTCCTTCTCCGTGTAGTAGCGTTCGCACTTCACGCAGTAAAGGCCGGAGTACTCGCCGAAGACGATGTCGCCCTTGTCGTACACGCGCTGCAGGACTTCCTGCACGACCTGCTTGTGGCGGGGTTCGGTGGTGCGGATGAAGTCGTCGTAGCGGATCCCGAGCCGGTCCCAGGTGTCGCGGAACTCGCCGCTCACTTGGTCGGCGTAAGCCTGCGGCGACTCGTCGTGGGCCTCGGCGGCCTTCTGGATCTTCTCGCCATGCTCGTCGGTCCCGGTCAGGAAGAAGGTGTCGTCGCCCCGCAGGCGATGAAAACGCGTGACCACGTCGACCAGGATGGTCGTGTAAGCGTGGCCCATGTGGGGCGCTGCGTTCACGTAGAAGATCGGGGTGGTCGCGTAATAGGTGCCTCGTTCGCGCGCCGCCGGCTGTGGTTCCAGGGCCGGCTCCGGCAGAGCACCGTCGTCCGGGGCAGCCGCGCCCGCGGTAGGGGAGGGTTCGGCCGTGTCCGCGGGGGCCTCGACGACCAGGCGGTTGAGTAAGGCTTCGCTGTCCATCTCGCGTTTCCTCCGAGGGGCGCAACAAGAAAGGCGCCGTTCGTGGTGCACGGCGCCCTGCACAAACCGACCTAGGCGGTCAGTCGCTGACAGGGCTGGAGTGCATCATTCGCAACGCCATGCTGCCGCGCACTATAGCACCGCGGTGGGCGGCGAAAACGTTGCGGGGCCCGGTCAGGATAGCGGCACGTCGCAGGTCTCGTCCGTGCAGACGCCGGCCACCGTGGCGCCGGAAGCGCCCAGCATCACCACGGGCTTCACCTGCGGCCCAAGTTCGCGCAGAGCGTCTAGGAAGAACTCGGTGGGCTGGGCACCCGACACGCCGTGCAACTCGTCGATGATGAAGAAGGGCACCCCGTTAACGCCGAAAGACCGCGCGCGGCGCTCGTCGGCCAGCACCTCAGCGCCGTACTCGTCGCTGGCCAGCACCCGGCGCGCCTCGTTCTCCTCGAGCCCCGCCTCGACGCCCAAGCGGGCGAGTGTTTCGGGGTCGGACACGTCGGCACCCTCGCACTGGTAGGCCCGCATGAGGCGCGTCATCGCTTGGTGCCCCAGGCCGCGGGCGTTGGCCAGGTGGATGAGGCGGTGAGCGTCGAACGTGCTGGCAGCCACGGCCTTGTCGAGGTGGAACTCGAGGCCTTCGCTTGCGGCGACCTCGGTCACGCGCGCCAGCATAGCCAAGATGTCGTCGTGCGAGCGGCCGTACTTGTCCATGAGGTGCTTGACGGCCGGCACCGTTGCTTTTGGAGCGTCCTGCTGGAGTTCATAGGAGCGCCACACGACTTCGACGGAATCCTTGTGCTCGTACTGGGCGAGCGCAGCCTCGAAACGCGCCTTGCCTATGTAGCACCAGGGGCAGGCCACGTCGGACCAGATCTCTATGCGCATAAGGGAGGCTAACCGGTCCCATCGCCGGGAACAGCTCACGAGGCTACTCTCGGGCCGTGGCAGAATGCCGGTATGGAAGGCCGGGCCGCAGCCGCCAACAGTGCTATCGGCGACTTCCAGGGTGCCAGGCGCCGCGCCGACATCGCGGCCGTGCTGGCCATGGTCTCAGGCCAGAGCGACCACCTGCTCAAGTACGACGAGGTGCGCAGGCGCCTGAAGGCCGTCGAGGGCGCGGGCACCACCCTAGAAGACGTACCGCTCGACGCCATCGTCGGCAGCGTAGGCCGTTACCAGGACTTCAACCGCTCGTTCCTGCCGCTCTCCGACTCCGACCGTTCGCGCTGGGTGGGCGTCAAGCTCGCGATGACCGGCTTGGAGGGCGTGCCGCCCATCGACCTCTACCGGATCGGTGACGCCTACTTCGTGAAGGACGGCAACCACCGCGTATCGGTAGCGCGCCAGTTAGGGGCCGCCCAGATCAACGCCTACGTCACGGTGGTCTCAACCCGCGTGCCGTTCACGCCGGACATGGACCAAGACGACCTCATCAAGGCCACCGAGTTCGCCGAGTTCCTCGACGCCACCCACTTGGATGACCTGCGCCCCGAGGCGGACTTGACCGTCACCGTCCCTGGGCAGTACCCGAAGCTCCTAGAGCACATCCGCGTCCACCGCTACTTCATGGGCATTGACGAGGGTCGGCCCGTGAGCTGGAGCGACGCCGTGACTCACTTCTACGACACCGTCTACCTGCCCGTGGTGGAAGAGATCCGAGAGCATGGGCTCCTGCTCGACTTCCCCAACCGCACCGAGGCGGACCTCTACCTCTACCTCTCCGAGCACCGAGGCGAGGTGGCGCAGCGGCTCGGATGGGACTTAGGGGGCGCGCAGTTGGCCGAGGGCCTGGCCCGTACGCCCCCCGGCAGCGTGGATGAACGCGCGGCGGCGCTCGCGAGCGATGTGGCCCGGGTCCTCGTCGACAGCGCACTGCTGATCCTGACCGGGGCCGCCAGCGACTCGGAAGTGCTGCGCGCGGGAGTCGGCTTCGCGGCGCGTGAGGGTGCACGGCTCTTCGCCCTGTGGGCGCCGCCTACGCGCACGGATGACGACCAGGTGACCAAGGCGCTGGCAGCAGCCAACACGTCCCACGAGGTGGGCGAGGCGGCGGCACGCGAGCGCTTCGAGCGGGCCTCCGAGGCGGCGGGCGTTCCTAGCCAGTTCGCGGTGGCACGCAACGACCTCGTTCGTGAGGTCAAGGCGCGTGCTCGCTACGTTGACCTCGTGGTGGTGGCGGCCAACGACGGGCTCCCCGGGCCGCGGACCGTTGACCCCAACGTCCGCGGCCTCCTCAGGCGTTGCCCCAAACCTCTCCTCCTCGTGGGTGATGGCCAAGAAGGCAAGTTCCGCAGGGCCCTACTCGCATACGACGGGGGCGCCAAGGCCGAGGAGGCCCTCTTCGCGCTCGCGTACCTGTCGGTGAGGTGGGGCCTCAACCCCGTCGTCCTTCACATCGGCCGGCGTTCGGCTGGCCCGGATCGGGAGCCCGGTAAGGCGCAACGCAGGAAGGAGGAGGACACCCCGCTGAACAGAGCCGGGGCGTACCTGAAGAAGCTCGGGGTGACGGCCGATCTCGTCAGCGCCAGCGGACCGGTTGCCGCCACCATCGTGCGCGTGGCGCGGGAACACGACTGCAACGTCATCTTCTTGGGCAGCCACTCGCGCTTGCGCTGGCTTGAGGAGGTCTTGGGCGGGGTACTGGACGAAGTCATCGAGGCCACCGACCTGCCCCTGTTGATCACCTGAGGTTGCTGCCCTACGGCCGCGCGCCTCACGGCTCTACTGCTAAGCTGTAGCGTCATGTCGAAGTCGAAAGCTCTCCCCACTCAGGCCGAGGACTTCAGCGCCTGGTACAACGACATCGTCTATCGCGCCGACCTGGTCGACCTGGGTCCGGTTCGTGGCGCCTTCGTCATCAAGCCGTACGGCTACGCTCTCTGGGAGAACATCCAGCGCGAGCTAGACGCCATGTTCAAGGCTACCGGGCACGAGAACCTGTACTTCCCCATGCTCATCCCGATGAGCTACTTCGAGCGCGAGGCCCAGCACGTCGAGGGCTTCGCGCCCGAGCTGGCCATCGTCACGCATGCCGGCGGCAAGGAGCTGGAGGAACCCCTCGCCATCCGCCCCACGTCGGAGACGATCATCGGCGAGCTCTACAGCAAGTGGGTGCAGAGTTACCGCGACCTGCCGCTCCTCTACAACCAATGGTGCAACGTCGTCCGCTGGGAGATGCGTACCCGGCCGTTCCTGCGCACCTCCGAGTTCCTCTGGCAGGAAGGGCACACAGCGCACGCCACCGCCGAGGAGGCGCAGGACGAGACGCGGCTCATGCTCGAGGTGTACGCCGAGTTCGCCGAGAAGTTCGCCGCCGTGCCCGTCATCAAGGGCGAGAAGACAGCTGGTGAGCGCTTCGCCGGCGCACTCAGCACCCTGACCATCGAAGCCATGATGCGTGACGGCAAGGCCCTGCAGTCTGGCACCACCCATTACCTGGGCGAGAACTTCGCGCGCGTCTTCAACATCTCCTTCAATGACGTCAACAACCAGCAAGCGTTCGCGCACACCACGTCGTGGGGCTTCAGCACCCGCTTCATCGGGGCCATCGTCATGAGCCACGGTGACGACAAGGGCCTCATATTGCCCCCGCGGCTGGCTCCCCATCAGGTCGTCGTGCTACCTATCTACCGCGCGAACGACGAGGACACCAAGGGCCGCGTCATGGCCGCCGTTGGTGAGCTGCGCTCCCAGCTGGTGGCGCTGGGCGTGCGCGTGAAGGTCGACGACCGGGACGGCATCTCGCCCGGACGCAAGTTCAACGAGTGGGAGCAGAAGGGCGTGCCGCTGCGAGTGGAGATCGGGCCCAAGGACTTGGAGCAGGGCGTGGGCATGCTGGCGGACCGCCTTTCGGGGGAGAAGCGGGCCGTGCCCTTGAGCGAGCTGGCGGCGCAGGTTCCCGAGGAACTCGAAGCGTTCCACGAGGCGCTTTTCCGCCGCGCGCTCGAGTTCCGTGAGCAGCACGTGTTCCACGCCGAGACGTACGAGGAGCTGAAGGAGGGCGTCGAGAAGGGCTTCGTCTACGCCACCCATTGCGGCGATCCCGAAAGCGAGAAGATCATCCAGGAAGAGCTGAAGGCAACGGTGCGCTGCATCCCGCTGGAGGGCCCTAGCGCCGAGGGGACCGTCTGCGTGCACACGGGCCGTCCCAGCGGCTACGCCCGCAAAGTCATCTTCGCCAGGGCCTACTGATGGCCGGCGGCGAGAACTCGCCTTCGCGGAAGGACGCCCAGCTGGGGCGTGGCTCGGAGGGCGAAGCGTGGGCCGCGGTTCCCCCTAAGGCGAACGACCTCCAGGGGAGGATCCTCAAGGCCCAGGCCGTCATCCTGCAGAAGGCGCTGACCAACGGGGTGAAAGTGAGCTTCGGCGAGGGCCGGCGCGCGACGGACGTGGCCATGGCGCTGTTGAAGGGCGATCGCGACGCCGTGCTGGCGCTCCCCGCCCAGCTCGAGGACTTGCTCGACTTCGACTTGCACGTCCTGCGCAGCGCGTTCGCGCGCGAGGCCTTCGAACTGCTCCTCGTGTTCGTGGAGCCGCTCGACGGGCAGGCCCTCCGCAGTCCCGAGCGCCGCCGTCACCTCAGGCGCCGCCTCCAACAGGTGGCTGCCGATTTGGAAGGTGAAGGGTTGCTCGAGCAGGGACCTTCTGCGGACGAACGGCCCGACGCAACCGACCGCCCCCTGGGCTAGTGCTTCAGCAACCGGCCGTTCGGCAGACGGTCAGGCGCGCGTAGTCGCGGTCTTCTTGGACGATCAGCAGAAGGTAGAGCCGACCCTTCGCCGCGTCCGCGAAATAGCCGCTTACAGTTCCCGCTCGCAGGGAATCGACGCTCCCGTAGACGGGCATGAGGTTGCGCGGGTCAATCCACCAGTCCCGGTAGACGAAGGCCGTTGACCCCTGTCGGACGTATGGCACGCTGACGACCAGCCGGTCGCCCGGGCGGGCCTCGCCCAGGTCGATGCTGAAGACGCTGGGGCTGGAACCGGCGTGCTCGTAGCGGTACTCCGGACCGTAAGGCATGACGCTGCGGTAGTGGCGGTTGGGCACCGCCGCGCCGCCGTCGGGGCTGCCGTACATGACGTGTGAGGCAGTAGGGCGGCTCAGGGTGAGGGGCGCGAAACCGCGCGACGGCGTGGCCTCGTCCTGATAAGTGAGGCTCACGTAACGGCCGCCGCACACGTAGGCGTTCCAGTCAGCGCGGGACTCGCAGTTGGGGCCCAGGAGGAACGGGTTGGGCATGGCTACGTACTTGCCGGCCGTTCCCGTAACGGTCCCGTCTTGGTCGAGGAAGACCGCGCTGCGGTAGCCGTCCTCGCCGGAGTCCTTCGTCGCCGGGTCGTACCCGCTCATGGAGCGCGTCTCGAAGCGCACGCGGTTCGTGCCGGCGCCGAACGACAGGCCCCGCGCCGCCGAGAGAGGGCTCATTGAGAACGAGGTGTAGTCGAGGACGCTGATGGCGCCGGCCTCTCGCTGCGCGTTCGGCGTGAAACCCTCGAACCACGTGTCTGAAACGAAGACGGGGCCGTCGTAGAACTCGAAGCCGCGGATGGCGAGGTCGGTTTGCCACGGCTTGGGGAGCGTACGCCCACCTGAACCGGTCGGCTCCCAAGGAGAGGGGGTGCCTAAGTTGGCGCTCTCGCCCACCACCACGCTTCGCTCGAGTCCCGAGGCTCTGGAAGCGAAGGTCACGCCGACGGCGTTGTCGGCCAGTAGCGCGCCGCGCAAGACCGTGTTGTCCCCACGGAACCAGGCCGCGGCGTTCCGCTGTTTGTAGGCCACGTACCCCTCGAACACGGCCTGAACCGGGGTGGAGCGAGGGTCCGCAGGGTTAGCGCGGGGACCGTAGTAACTCGTCTCGGAAGCCAGGCTGCCGGCGCGTGGGCCGCCGTCGACGTGGAGTCCGTCCACGTAGTTCGAGTGCGCCATGTTGCCCGTGAAACTGCCGAGAGGCGTGCGGCGCGGCCAGGTGTTGCCGCCGTCGAAGAGCGCGTACGAGGGGCCCGTCGGGTGCTCGGGCAGCGCGTACCAGAAGCCACTACCCTCCGAGGAGGCCGCCACGTTCGCAATAACGTAGTTGTCGGGGTTGGTGATCCAGAACCCGGAGGGTCCCAAGTACGACACATCGGTCGGGAGGAGCGCGTTCATCTTGGTCGGCTTGCGCGTCTGCAGTGCGAGGTTGCCGCTGAGAACATTGCCGGTCTCGGCGCCGTCCTCGAGGAAGTAGCAGTGACCGAACGTGTCTACCGCGGCGTTGCCCGCAACCAGCACCCCACCCGTGCCGTGGATGGTCACGCAGCGGTTGAAGAGCCCGTGCAGGCTGCTGTTTCGGACGAAGGAGCCCGTGCCCGCGTCGCCCATGAGGTGGAAGTGGACTGGGTAGCGCATCAGTATCCCAGCCTGGCCCATGCGCGTGAGCTCCACGGAGTCTAGGCGCACGCGGGCCTGACCCATGGCCATGATCTGGCCCCCGAACTGGTAGTCGGGGCTGCTCGGATCGGTGGTGGCAAGGGTGCCCCTAACCGTCACGTTGCGAGTGAGGCGCGCCACCTCGGCGCGCGACTCGAGTACGGTCAGGGGCTGGCCGCTACCCGCCGCGAAGGACTGATTCTGACCGTAGTGGAGGTAGCTCAGAGGCGCGTCCAAGGTGAGGACGGAGCCGCTCACGGACGTGATAGTCCGAGCCTCAACCTGTAAGTCGCGTGAGACGGTCTGATCGTACTCGGGCGAGTAGAAGTCGGTAGAGGCTATGGCCACGCGGTCGCCTAAGCGCCAACCCGTGGCGTCGTCCACGGTGATGGTGGTGCTGCCGGCCACGGCAGTCCCTGCGAGGCGGGTCCACGCCACGCCCACAGGGTCCCCGTAGAGTTCGAGCGTGCCACCCATGACGGCTATGTAGTTGCTGCCCAGGCAACCGTCGTCCGGCGCGCTGATGCCGGTGAGCGTTATGGCAGCGTCTTGCGTGAATGGCCGCGCAGCCGAGCCCACGTAGAGGCCCCCCAGCAGCGTGATGTGGTCGCTGATCAGCTCGAGGTCGGTGCGGTCGAACACCAAGGAGCCCACGATCGTCAGTCCACCGAGGGGTGGCGGCGAGAGGTCCAGGAGCACGACGTCGCCGTGCTCGATGGTCACGACTTCGCCGGCCTGGGGGAGCTTGCCCCCTGGCCAACCGGAGGCGTCGGACCAGCGGCGTGTGGGGCTCGGTGGTTCGGGGCTGGGCTGCGGGTCGGCTATGCGGGGGAGCGCTGCCGCAGTCAACGTGCCGCCGGCGTACGAACCGGCGGCGGCGAGTGAAGACGTACTGGTGTGCTCATGGTGGCAGGCGCCGGCTTGGGGGCCGGCTGGGCCACCCGCGCCGCAAGCAACTAGCGCCATGAGGAGTAGCGGCAAGGTGGTCAGGGGCACGAAGCGTTTCAGGGTGGCCACGTAGCGAGCCTAGAACCTCCGCGTGGCAGCCCGGTGTGAAGTACCTAGGCTTGCGCTCTAGCCAGCGCCTCGACCACTGTGGCCTCACCCTGGCCAACACCGACGCACAGCGTGGCCAGGCCGTAGCGGGCCTCGCCGTCCGCGGCCCTACGGGCAAGCTCATGCACCAGCGTCGTGAGTATCCGAGCGCCGGAGCACCCGAGGGGGTGGCCGAGTGCGATGGCGCCACCGTTCACGTTCACGCGCTCCTCAGGTAGGCCCAACTGGCGCATGACTGCCAGCGTCTGCACGGCGAACGCCTCGTTCAGCTCGATCAGGTCGAGGTCGTCTACTTCCAGTCCGGCCCGCGCGAGGGCTTTGCGGGTGGCGTCCACGGGTCCCAAGCCCATGAGGCGCGGCGTTATGCCGCTGGCGGCGGATGCTCGCCACTTCGCTAAGGGTCGCAGCCCGAGGTCGGCGGCGCGCTCGGCGCTCATGAGCACCAGGGCGGCCGCGCCGTCGTTCAAGCCCGATGAGTTGCCGGCCGTGACGGTGCCGCCTTCCCGGAAGGCGGGTCTCAGCTTCGCGAGGGAGGGCAGGTCCGTCGCCACCACGAGCTCGTCGCCCCTCACCTCGTAGCGCGGATGCTCGTCGCGCACGAAGCGCTCGGTGGCGCCCCTGCCCGCAGGGACCTCCACAGCCATGAGCTCATCGTCGAAACGGCCGGCGTTCATGGCCGCCACGGCGCGCTGGTGGCTCCTAAGCGCGAAGCGGTCCTGCTCCTCGCGAGAGATCTCACCTCCCGCCACGCCACCCTCGCGGCTCAGTTCGTAGACGTTCTCGGCCGTCTCGCCCATTGGTTCCAGCGGGTAGAGCTCGGCCAGGCGTGGGTTGGGGAAGCGCCAGCCGAGCGTGGTGTCGAACGCCGTCTGGTTGCCCGGCGGGCCGAACGGCCGCGAGTTCTTGGCCAGAGCGTAAGGCGCCCTCGTCATGCTCTCCACGCCGCCTGCCACGTACACGTCCCCCTCGCCCGCCAGGATGGCGCGGGCCGCCATGTTCACGGCCGTCAGGCCGCTGGCGCAGAGGCGGTTGACCGTGACCGCGGGTGTGGTCTCTGGGAGGCCCGCGAGGAGCGTGGCCATGCGCGCCACGTTGCGGTTGTCTTCGCCTGCTTGGTTGGCGCAGCCTAGGTAGACCTCCTCGACCTCGAGGGCGTCTGTGCCGCAGCGCGCCAGGGCCTCGCGGATCACCAGCGCCGCCAGGTCGTCGGGCCGCACGCTCGCCAGGCCGCCGCCGAGGCGTCCGACCGGCGTGCGTACGGCGCTGACGATCACCACCTCACGCCCTGCTCTTTGGCGCTCGCTGTTTTGCATGAGGACCTCCTCCGGGTAATGCCCCAAGGTTATCCGACTCATGCCGTCTCATGGTCCTGGACCTAGGGCACGCGACTCTGTTAGAATGCCTGTTCGGGCGCCAACGCGCCTGGTTAGGTTACTGGCAAGGCCCTTGAGCGTCCATCCGTAAGCGCTCGGGCAAGCGATGGAAGCGCGGTAGCGCCGCGCCCTCCCCCAGACGACCCAAGAAGCAAAACGCACCCGGTGGGTGCGTTCGCGAGCGCGCCCGCGCCGCGCTTCTCAGCGCGCCGGTCGCGCACCGAAAAGAAGGAGTAGAAGATGTACAACAACAGCACACTCGACTTCGTCGAACTTGCACCCGCTACGAGCATGGGAGCCGGCGCCGACGACCTGCGCCGCGCCGGTTATCTCGACGGCGAGCGCTCCCCACGCCAGGATCACCACTGGGCCAACCAGGGCACCTCGGTCCGCGCCCGCTCGCGCCGCTGGCGCAACAAGAGCCGCGGCGCGCGCTAAGCGCTACCTCGGTGACTAAGGGCGTCACGCCAGCGCCAACAGCGTGACGCCCGCCACCATCCCAACGGCGCCGATGGCGCGCCTTCTGGAGTTGCCCTCCGACAGCACCCTGACGCCCAGGAACGTGGCGATCAGGATGCTCACCTCACGCGTTGGCGCCACCAGGCTGATGGGCGTGAACTGCATGGCCGTCAGCACCAGCAGGTAGGCGAGGGGACTGAGTACGGCGATGCCCAAGGCCTCGCGCTTATGTAACTGCCACGCCTCGCGTAATTGGGGGCGCCGCCGCGCGACGAGCGGGAGCAGCAGGAGCGTCCGCCCGATCTCGGCCACGTACGTGTACAGGAGCGGGACCGCGCCGGTGCGGCTGACGGCGTAACCGTCATAAACCGTGTAGCAACCGATGAACAACCCCGTCAACAGCCCGTACATGAGACCGGTCCGGGCCGCGGCGCTCGCCTTGCCGCCGGCCAGGACGAACACGCTCAAGACCACCAGGCCCGTGCCGACCAGCGCCTGCGCGCCGGGCCTCTCGCCCAGCACCAGCACGGCCAGTACGGTCGCCAGCATCGGTCCGCTGCCGCGCGCGGTGGGGTACACGAGCGAGAGGTCGGCCAGGCGATAACCGCGCTGCAGGCTCACGAAGTAGAGAACGTGCATGACGCTCGAGCCCAGCGCCAATGCGGCATGCTGCCACGTGAACGCGGGGCGCGCTATCAGCACGTACGCCACTACCAGCGGGCCGTAAACGAGTAGCGTGAGGCACGCGAACAGCCAGATGAACTCGGCTCCGCCTCGTGAGCGTTTGGCCAGCAGGTTCCAGGTGGCGTGCAGTACCGCCGACGTCAGTATCAAGCCGAGCGCGAGGGTGGTCACGCGACCCCGAAGCGCTCAGCTATTCACGTACGTCAGCCAGTGCTCGAACTCGGGCACGTCGCCATGAACGACTTTCAGGAACTGCTCCCTGAGCGAAAGCGATAGCGGCCCGGCCTCACCCGCCCCGATAGGCCTGCGGTCGATGCTCCCGACAGGAGTCAGCTCGGCCGCGGTGCCCACTAAGAAGACCTCGTCGGCGATGTACAACTCGTCGCGGGTCGCCATGACGGCCTCCACGCGCATGCCCATCGATTCGGCGATGTGGATGATGCTGTCGCGCGTGATGCCGCGTAGGTTCACCGAGTGCGCGATGGGCTGCACCACGCCCCCGTTCACCATGAACACGTTCTCGCCGGAGCCCTCGGCCACGAAGCCTTGCTTGTCGAGGAGCAGCGCCTCGTCGAAGCCGTTGGCCTTGGCCTCCATGTTGGCCATCACCGAGTTCACGTAGTTCCCGCCCGCCTTGGCCTTGGTGGGGAGGATGTCGCCTGACGACCGGCGCCAAGAACTGGTCATGAGGCGCGCGCCCTTTCGGATGACTTCCTCACCCAGGTAGCTGCCCCACGGCAGCGTAGCCACCATGAAGTGCAGCTGGTTCCGCTCGGGGTTCACGCCGAGCGTCTCGGCCCCGTACCAGATGAGGGGCCTGATGTAGGCGTGCTTCCGGTCGTTGGCCCGCAAAGTTTCGATGACCGCGGCCGACACCTGCTCCGCCGTCAGCTCGGGGCGCATGCCGACGATCTTGGCCGAGTCGAGCAGCCTGCGCGAGTGCTCAGCCAGGCGGAAGACCGCAGCCCCGCGGGGCGTCTCGTAGGCTCGCAGGCCCTCGAACACGCTTGTTCCGTAGTGCAGGGCGTGCGTTAGGACGCTGACCTGGGCCTTCTCTTCAGGCACCAACTCGCCGTCGAACCAGATGAGGCCCGCATCGTTGAGGAGTTTCGTTGGTCGTGCCGAGCCACCTACCGTGCTCATGAGTACTGCCCTCCTGTCGCTGAGTACCAGTATCGCGCACTAACCGTCGGAGTGGCGAGACGGTAGACTCGCCGTATGAACGTCCTCGTCACCGGTGGCGCCGGTTACATCGGCTCGGTAACCGTCGCGACCCTCCTGGAGCGCGGCCACGCGGTCGTGGTCCTCGATGATCTCTCGACCGGGCACCGCGACTCGGTCCCCGAAGGCGTGCCGTTCGTTCACGGCAGCGTCGCCGACGAGGAGATGGTGGGCTACGCGATCAACCAACACCAGGTGGAGGCTGTCGTGCACTTCGCCGCCGCGTCCCTGGTGGGCGAGAGCATGGCCAAGCCCACCAAGTACTTCCTCGCCAACACGGCCGCCACCTTCGCGCTCCTCGATAGCGCCGTGAAACGCGGCGTGGGCCGGTTCGTGTTGTCGTCGTCGGCCGCGGTATACGGTACGCCCGAAGCCGTGCCCATCCCCGAGACGGCGGCCCTCCGACCCGAGAGCGTTTACGGCGAGACGAAGCTGATGATCGAGACCGCGCTTGGCTGGCTCGCGTCCACCGTCGGCCTCGCCTCCGTTGCCCTGCGCTACTTCAACGCCGCAGGGGCCACGACCACACTGGGCGAGGATCACCGGCCCGAGACGCACCTCATCCCGATCGTCTTGCAAGTCGCCGCCGGCAAACGCCAAGCAGCCAACGTCTACGGTACTGACTACCCCACTCAGGACGGCACCGCCATCCGCGATTACGTCCACGTCAGCGACCTGGCAGAAGCGCACGCCCTGGCGCTGGAGGCCATGGTCCCGAGCACGGCCAGTGCCTACAACCTCGGAAGCGGCAGCGGCTACTCCGTGCGCGAGGTTGTGGAGGCTTGCCGCCGCGTGACCGGGCACGCCATCCCCTTGGTCGAGGCCGCACGCCGGGCAGGCGACCCGCCGATCCTGGTGGCCGACAGCGCCCGCGCCCGCACCGAGCTGGGCTGGACTCCAAAGTTCGACGACCTGGACGCCCTGGTGAGGACTGCGTGGGAGTGGCACTGTGCCCACCCCGAAGGGTATGGCGGTCACTGAGCGCTGGTAAGTGAGCAGCCCCGCGGTTGTCGATGAGGCGCCGATGAATGCTGGCGTCGACTCACTCACCCAGCACGCACTGGCCTTATCGGAAGATGTGATATGACCTGTTGCGACGTGAAGGCAACCGCGAGAGCAGGTGCAGAAGCCTCACACACGGCTAGGAGCCTCGGGGAGGCGCTTGGCAGCGTGCCGCACGAGCGGCCCCGCGCTGCGGGTCTCACGCCCGAGCCTGCTTCGGCAGTAGCGCAGCGCCGTGCTAATCTTGAACACTTGGAGCGTGCAATGAAGCGACTTCTTCTCACCGTGCTGCTTGCGCTGGCCGCTATGGCCTCGGCGCAGTCGGGCGCGGTCATGAGCGGCATCGTGAAGAGCGATGGACCGCTTGCCGAGGGCACCCGCGTGGCCATCCACGTGGTCGATGTCGACAACGTCTGGGGTCTCGAGGTGGCGTCGGTGGAGCCCGTGGGCGGCACCTTTCGCGTGACTCCGGGCCCTGTGCCCGCCGACCAGCTCAAGCCCTTCCGCTCGGGAAGCGTCATCCTTCCGGGCCTACAGAACGAGTACCGCGTCAGCCCCGACGACGTCAACGTCGCGGTCGCGCGTTTCAACATGTACGTCGATCAGAACGGCAACGACGTGTTCGATCGCGTGGTTGACCGCTTCTACATCGGCATAGCCAGCCTCGAGTCGCCAGTCGGCTTCTTCACGCTGCTCTACGTAGATAAGGCCGCCACCATCGCCGGCAGCGGCAGCGAGCTGTCTCTCCAGCCCGGCTGGAACGTCTTCACGGTGCGTTTCCCGGACGAAGAGGCCACCTACGCCGTTCAGCCGACGGTGGACGACATCGTCCTCGACGTAGTCCTGCAGTAACGCGCCAGCAGCTAAGCTACCAGGCATGAACGTGTACGAAGGCACCCTTTCCGCTGCCGACCTGCGCTTCGGCGTGGTCGTCAGCCGTTTCAACGAACTCGTCACGGCTCGGCTCCTGGGCGGTGCGCTGGACGCTCTCAGGCGTTTGGGCGCCAGCGAGCAGGCCATCAGCGTGGCGTGGGTCCCCGGCGCGGTCGAGATCTCGTTGGTTGCCTCGAAGATGGCTGCCTCGGGCGGTTTCGACGCCGTCATCACCCTGGGCGCCGTGATCAGGGGCGAGACGAGCCACTACGACCACGTATGCAGCATGGTAGCGAGCGGCGTAGCGCATGCCGGCCAGACCACGGGGGTGCCCGTCATCTTCGGCGTGCTCACCACCGACACCATGGAACAGGCGCTCGACCGTGCGGGTGGCAAGGCCGGCAACAAGGGTGCCGACGCCGCAGCAGCCGCCACCGAAATGATCAACTTACTCAAGAGCTTGGACGCGCGCCCGGCCCGGCCCGCGAAGCGAGTGAAGCAGGTTTAGCGCTTGCGGGTAACCAGGCGGCTCGCCCGCTCACCCGTCCATCCTTGGGCCGCGGCGTAGCGCAAGAGCAGGGCCTCTGCCTCGCCGAGGTCCCGGACGTCGCCCAGCGCCTGCGACTCGCTCAGCAGGGCCAGCGCCTCGCCCACCAGTGGGCCGGGGTCCAGGCCCAGCAGTTCCATCACCTCGTCACCGTTCATGATCAGCGGAATGTTTGGCACCGCTTCGAGCTCCGCCAACACCGCCGATACTTGGGTGCGATACGCCACCCGCGCCCGCTCGTTGGCGGCGCGGCCCCGGGCGGCCTCGCGGTCGGCCAGCATGAGCTTGAGGAGGTCGGGCAGCAGCTCCCGTCTGCGGTGGACGAAGCGCCGCACAGCACGCTCGCCGCGTGGCAGCGGCAACATGTGGTATCGCACCAGTGCGGTCGCCTTCGAGACGACGTTGTTCGGCAGTCGCAGACGTTGCAACAGCGCCCGCACCATCTCGGAGCCGACTTTGTCGTGCCCGTAGAACGTCGGGGTGCCCATGGGGGTGCGGCCTATGCACGCCGGCTTGCCCACGTCGTGCAGGATCGTGGCCCAACGCAACGCCGGCTCCGCGTCGGGGAAACCCTGGAGCAACTGGTGTAGCGCCTCGAGTTGGTGATCGAGCACGTCCAGATGGTGCAGTGCGCCCTGGTTCACGCCGCGGCCCAACTCGAGCTCGGGGAGGTAGAGCGCTAGGCCACCTAACGCCTTGAGGAGGGCGAAGCCTCGAGCCGCGTAGCTCGACGTTAAGGTGGCCTGCAGTTCCGCACTGACGCGCTCCCAGGTCGGCATAGGAGCGCTGCCCGAGCGTTGCGCCTCGAAGGCCGCTTGGGTCGCAGCTTTGGTCGCATGCTCGACGTTGAACGCGAGCGTCGCCGCGAAGCGCACCACCCTTAACGGCCTTACGGCGTCGGCGGTGAGGCACGCCAAAGACGTCATGCGCACCTGCTTGTTGCTGAGGTCCTGGCGGCCACCCGTAGGGTCTACCAGCCTGCCCTCCTCCGTGAGGGCCATGGCGTTGAAGGTGAGGTCGCGCAGCCGTAGGTCTTGCTCAAGGTCCCGCGCCCCGGTTCGCAGGGGAACGAAGTCGTGAGTGGACCTAGTCGGCAGCGCGACGCGCCAGTGGCGCCGCTCTTCGTCCATGAGGAACTGAGAGCCGCCCAGCAGTTCGGCGTGCCGCCGCGCGCTGGCGGCGGGGTCGGCGACCAACCAGTCGAGGTCGGTGGTGGGGCGGCCCAGCAGGGCGTCACGCACCGCGCCGCCCACGAGAACGGCGCCCTCCGGCCACGGCATAAACTGACGCGTGTCGAGCAAGCCAGTAACAGACACCTCGCGCCCCTCCCTGGTCCCCACTTTAGACGGCCCGGAGCGTCCCTTGCGCGTAGGGCTTACGGGGAACATAGGCTCCGGCAAGTCGAGCGTGGCCCGGCTGTTGGGGGCGCATGGCGCAGTGGTGATCGATGCCGACGCGTTGGCGCGTCAGGCCACCGACGACCCGGGGGTTCTCGCCCGGATAGAGGAGAGCCTCGGTCCCGGGCTAGTGGCGTCGGGCATTCTCGATCGCGCAGCTACCGCCAGGCGTGTGTTCCATGACCCGGAGGCGCTTGCGGTACTGAACGGCATCGTCCACCCTTGGGTGGCACAGCGGCGGCTGAAACTGGAAACGGAGGCGGCGAACGCCTCCCCCATGCCTCGTGTGGTCGTGCACGACGTGCCGCTCCTGTACGAGGTAGGGCTCGACGCCGAAGTGGACGCGGTCGTGGTGGTGTACGCCCCGCTGGAGGCGCGCCTGGCGCGCCTAGCCGAACGCTCAGGCATGGGGCGTGAGGAGGCGCTGGCCCGAGACGGTGCCCAGCTGCCGCTGGAGGAGAAGGCTCGGCGCGCCGACTACGTGGTCGACAACTCGGGCACCTTCGAGGAGCTGGAAAAGCAGGTGGCGCACCTCTGGGAGGAGCTCTACGCTCGCTCGCCAGTAGGTGCGCCACCCGGAGGTCAAGGCGCTTAGCGGGTCAGCCCGGGTTCACCAGGTGACGTTAAGTAGGCCGTAGCCGCGTATCACGTTGCCGTCGGCGACCTGGTAGGAGAACGAGCCGGCCAAGCGATCGGCCACGAAGTTGACGAACTGCGTCAGGGCACCACCGGTGGCCTCTACAGCGTCGAAGTCGAGGTCTTCGCTGCCGGTCATGCCGGCGGCAAGCCCCAGCTGCGAGAGCAGCGTGTCGGCCATCGACCGCAGGCTCGCCTGGTCGTTCGAGAGGGACATCATGGTGGCCCCACCGGGCACGTTCTTCTGTAGCGGGGCGAGCGCGCCCGCCAAGCCGTTGCGGTGCTTGGCGTTCGTGGCCAGTGCGGCGTCCATCCCGTCGCTGGAGGTGGCGATGAGCAAGTAGCCGCCGGTCAGCGCCGTCTCGAAGGTGACCCCGTCGCTGATGGCGTAGGAGGTCACGTCGACGCCTGACGACTGGCGAGTAGTGGGCTGGACCAGTCCGGTCCCACCGTCACTGTCGGACTCGATGAAAGACGCCCCCATCGAGGTGGCCATGGTCAGGAACTGTGAGAGTCCGGCCTGCGCAGCGGCCTCGTCCTTGACGGCGACAAGGTAGACGGCGTCGCCAAGCAGGTTCTCGGGCGTGACGCCCGGCTCGGCGGCAGTGGGGGTGCTGATGGTGATGCTGGCCGTGCCGGCGCCCATCCAGCCGAAGAGCATGAGGTTGAGGTCCAGCCCCAGGTTATCGGTCAAGAACGAGTCGAGGTCACCGATGCCAAGCTCCGGCAGCTGACCCACGAGCTGGCTGAGGTACGCCCACATTGCCGGGATGTCGGCGGCGCTGGCCTGCACGCCCACGGCGGAATCCGGGACGAAGCTCAGGGCCGCAGTGGGGTAGCCGGCCGTGTTCGTTAGCAGGTCGTAAAGGGCGGGGTCCAGCGAGCGATCGCCGAGGGCGTGAAGGGACAGGGTCTCGATCCCGGCGTCGGTGATGCGCACTGCACTAGCGTAGACGCCCATCGTCTTGAGGAGGTTGGCGACGCGCTGGACGCTGTCATCGAAGCCCATGCCCTTGGTGAACGGAATGGCCAGGTCCACCGCGGCCGGAAGATCGATCATGAAGGACATGACCGCTGGGGAGAGGGTGGCCAGGGTGGAGTCGTAAGTCTTGGAATCGGTGAAGTTGGGCTCCGCGGCGCCCTGGTAGCGGCGCAGCACGCCGCGGAGGGTGTCCGGGTTGGTCGAGAAGACCAAGAAATTGCCGTCCTGAGCTATCGCGGCCGGCATGTCGTCGTCCTCGGCCGTGTAGACCTTGAACTCGATCCGGCCCTCGGTGAGCGTCTGGACGGTGCTGTCGGCATTCTCTTCGGCTAGGCTGCTGGTCATGAACGCGGCCGCCTTGTCGGACATGCGCCCGACGATCGTTACGGCGGGGATAGGGCTGATGCTCGAGGCGGACACGCTCACCCAAACCTCGTCGCCCAACACGTCGAAGAGGGTCAGGTCTTGGAGGTCGGCCGGCATCTCGTGGGTGACCGCGTCGCCGCCGCTCTGTTCCATGAGGTTCGTCAGGTCGAGCCGGTCCCACTCGTCGATGAACGGCTGTAGCTGGTTCTTATGCTTGGCCAGACCCTGCACCCCTATGACTGCCAGGGTGTCGGGTGGCAGGAGCGCCGCCAGTGACTGAGCAGACGCCGCCGCGAGCAGTGCAGCCGCGAGGAGAGCGGCGATCAGGCGGCCTAGCGGCCTGGTAAAAGAAGGTCGTCTTTGCTTGTTACGGTTCATCGTTCCTCCTGAACGCTATGCGCCACTAGCCTAAGTGCGGCGACCGGCGCGCGCTGTGCATTTTGTGGCGTTCTTTTGGGCGGTATCGCCCGAGCACACGGGTTGGTTGCCCGTTGGCAAGGCGTGGCGCGCCGCCACGGTACCCGATGTTGGGCGCCATGCGGCACGCGCAACAGTGTAGGCCGTCTTCATGAACGGCTAGTCAGCCGTTACGACCGCGCCCGTGCCAATGTCCGGCGCGCGGCGGCAACCACGTTCTCGGCCGTGAAGCCGTACTCGCGCATGACCACGTCTCCGGGCGCGGAGGCCCCGAAACGGTCGACGCCGATGATCTCGCCTAGGTCGCGTGCGTAACGTTCCCAGCCCAGGGTGGCGCCGGCCTCCACCGTCACACGCGCCCGGACGGCCGCGGGCAGGACGGCGTCTCGGTACCCGGCTTCCTGCCGCTCGAAGATCTCCATGCTGGGCATACTGACCACGCGGGTGCGCACGCCCTCGGCCTCGAGGACGTCGCGCGCGGCGAGGCAGAGCTGAACTTCCGAGCCGGTGCCTATGAGGATGAGCTCGGGCTGCACGCCCGTGCTTGGTTGGGCGCTGGTAGCACCTGCCCCGCCCTCGGCTAGGCCTCCGGCCGCACCGGCCTCGGCCAGCACGTAGGCGCCACGGGCCACGGCACCGGCCGGAACTTTGAGGTTGGGCACGCTCTGGCGGGTGAGGGCGAAGGCCGTCGGGTGGGTGCGGGACATGAGGGCCTGGGTCCAGGCCTGCGAGGTCTCGTTGGCGTCGGCGGGCCTGATGACGTCGAGGTTGGGCATCAAACGCATGGCCATCAACTCGCCGATGGGTTGGTGGGTGGGGCCGTCGCCGCCCAGGCCGATGCTGTCGTGGGTGAAGTCGTAGACCACGCCCTGACTCATGAGCGCCGCGAAGCGCAGCGCGGGCCGCAGGTAGTCGGAGAAGATGAGGAACGTTGCCACGAACGGTCGTAGCCCCCCGTGGAGGCTAAGTCCGGTGCCTATCGCGGCCATGGAGTGCTCGCGGATGCCGAAGTGGATGATGCGGCCCGAGTAGTCGCCGGGGTGCATGGCCGTCTCGCCCTCGATGTCGGTGTAGTTCGAGCCGGCGAGGTCCGCAGAGCCGCCCACGAGCTCGGGCATGCGCTTGGCCAGCGCATTGATGGCGTCGTGCGACGCCTTGCGCGTAGCCACGCTCTTGCCTACCGGGAAGCTAGGCAAGTCCTGGTCGAAGCCTTCCGGCAACTCGCCCGCCAGCACGCGTTCGAACTCGGCCGCCAGGTCGGGGTGGGCGGCGTGGTAACGGTCGAACATGGCCTGCCACGCGGCCTGTTCGCGCGCGCCGCGCTCCACGGCGCCGCGCATGTGCGCCAGCACGTCGTCGGGGACGGTGAACGCCGGCCAGTCGATGCCTAGGTTCGCTTTGGTGGCCGCGGCCTCTTCGGCGCCGAGCGCGGAGCCGTGGACCTTCGAGGTGCCTGCAAAGTGCGGCGAGCCGTAGCCGATAACGGTGCGCACAGCTATGAAGCTGGGGCGCGCCGGCTCGTTGCGCGCCGCTGCGATGGCCTGCATGAGGGCCCCTACATCGTTGCCGTCCTCGACCACCTGCACGTGCCAGCCGTATGCGCGGTAGCGGGCCGGCACGTCCTCGGTGAACGTGATGCTGGTGGAACCGTCGATCGAGATGCCGTTATCGTCGTACATCACGATCAGCTTGCCGAGGCCATGGTGGCCCGCGAACGAGGAGGCCTCACTGGAGATGCCTTCCATGAGGTCGCCGTCGGAGGCGATGACGTAAGTGAAGTGGTCGACGACCTCGAAACCGGGCCGGTTGTAGCGCGCTGCTAAGTGGGCCTCCGCAAGGGCCATCCCGACGGCCGTGCTGATGCCCTGGCCGAGGTCGCCGGTGGTCGCCTCGACGCCGGCCGTGAGGCCGTACTCGGGGTGGCCGGGCGTGCGCGAACCCCATTGCCTGTAGCGCTTCAGTTCGGCCATCGGCAGGTCGTAGCCCGTGAGGTGAAGTAGCGAGTAGACGAGCATGGAGCCGTGGCCGGGCGACTGGACGTAGCGGTCGCGGTTGGCCCACTCGGGATCCTTGGGATTGTAACGCATGACGTGGGCGTAGAGCGTGTAGCCCATGCCAGCGGAACCCATCGGCATGCCCGGGTGACCCTCGCCGGCCGCCTGGGTGGCGTCTACGGTGAGTGCGCGGATGGTGTTGATGGAGCGCTGAGCAAGTGCCGAGTCGGGTGAGGCAGTGAGGTCAAGCATGTCGGGTCCCTCCAGGTGCAGCACGCGCGCGCCTGTATGGCAACGCGCGGCCCCGTCAGGATACCAGGGTCGCGCGTTGGTGTCGGGGACGCTTGTTGCTAGCGTGCGGCCCGGTGCTTGCTTGGTGGTTAGCGGTTGGGTCAACGGACCGTGATGGGCCTCGCCGCCAGCGTGAGGACGTTCTCGCCGGTGACGTAACGCACCTCGTACTCGCCGGGCTCCTCAGGCGCCTCGAGCGAGATCGGGTTGCCGTCGCTGGTGTTGAGGCTGTAACCCCAGTCTCCTTCGGGCGTGCCGACCGGCACGATGGTGACGAAGTCGCCTGAACCGTCGGGACCCGTCCAGGTCACGTCGAAGTACTCCCCGGCGCCCACCGTCGTGGGGGCGCTCAAGGTCGCGTGGGCCTCGGTCAAGGTGATTCTCTGGCTGGCTAAGGTGATGTCCTCGCCGCCCGTCACGTACCTGATCTCGTACTCGCCGGGGACGTCGGGGGCCGATATCGAGTAGACGTCCGGCTCGTTCGCGTATTCGTAGGTCAGGTAGGTTCCCTCCTCCGCACCCGCCAGCGCGATTGCCAGGTAGTCGTCGGGGTTGCCGGTGCCGGCCAACACCTCGATCTCCACCGTGCTACCAGCCATCGCGGAACTTGGCGCGACGAAGCTGGCCGTGGCCGCCACGATGGTCAGCGGGCGGCTGGCCATGGTCTCGTCCTGGTAGCCGTCTAAGTACCTTAGTTCGTAGTCACCGGGTACTTCCGGAAGCCTGAGAGTGGCCGGGTTGCCCTGCTCCGTGTACTGGTACGCAATCCACGAGCCCTCTGGGGCTCCGGCCTCGGTCACGGTGATGGTGTCGCCCTCATTGTCGGGACCCGTCCAGGTGACCTCTATGGTGCCGCCTGCCGTCGCCTCGTCTGGTGCTTCGAGGCTGGCTGTGACTTCCTGGAGCTCGATGACGGCGCGGCCGACCACCGGCCAGGTGTTGTCGGGACCTTCGACCGTGAACCGTAGTTCGAGCGGGCCCGTCACCATCGGAAGGCGCAACTCGACCTCACCCGCTTCGCCCGGGGTTGGAGTGTTGACGAGGTAGAGGTCCTCGCCTTCGGGCCCGAGCTCGAGGTAGCCGCCGGCCGAGGGCGCGCCTTCCCAAGCGACGGTGAGCGTGGCTCCGGCTGCGGGTGTCTCCGTCTCCGGCGTAAGGGTGACGCTCAACTGCGGCGCGAGCTCGAACGTGAACTCGTTCTGGGCTTCAGGCATTATCACGATGCCGGGCACGACCACGGGGTCTTCCGCGAAGGCGTCCGCGAAGTGCGCCGAGTAGTTGCCAGCGGGCAGGCGGGCCTCGAAGACGTCCTTGCTTGCCGTGAACCGCTCGCCGTCCGCAGCGTCGGCCAAGGCGGGCACGAACGTCACGGTGGCGCCTTCGGCAACGGGCTGGCCGTCACGGGTGAGGGTCACCGTGACCTTGTAAGTCGGGATCTCCTTCACCGGCGCTGCGGCCGCGACCGCGCGGTTGAGGGCTGAGAGGAGCTCGGCGGCGCTGGCCGCGTTCTCGAAGGTGCCCAGGCCGTCGAAACTGGCAGCGGAGCGTGGGTCCAAGTCGAAGCCGATGATGCGCAGGTCCACGCCCGCGGCCTTCAGGGCCTCGGCCGCCGCGCGCACGTTACCGCCGCACGCCTCCAGGCCGTCGGTGATGAGCACAACGACCTTGGTGCCTGTGCGGCCGGTTAGGTCCTCGGCCGCCCGCTCGAGCGAGTAGGCGATGGGAGTGGAGCCGCGGGCCTGCGTGTTGCGCACCGTGTCGAGCAGCGCCTGGCGGTTGACGCCGTCTATGGCCACGAAAAGCCGACTGTCCTCGCAGGAGGCGGGGTCGGCGGCGCGCAGTTCCGAGCCGTACACGCGCAGGCCGACGTTGAGGTCGTCGGACTCCGGCAGCGCCGCGATCAGCTGAGTGAGGACGTCCTTGGCGGCCACTATGCGGTAGCGGCCGTCGGCTAGCTTGTTGAACATTGATCCGGAGGCGTCCAGAATGAGCTCGACGTGGCTCTCGGCCCTGGCTTGTGGCGCAAGCAGGAGCGCCATGACCGCGAAGAGCGCGGCCCAAGAGTGCGGGAGGTGACGCATGGTATCTCCTTTACCGGTTGTGAACGCGGGACTAAGGTAGTGGCCCGAGTGGTTGAGCCAATGTTAAAGGAGTGCGGGCCGCCGCGCTTGTGGGTTACGCCCCATCAGGCCGTAGTTCAGGCTACTTGAGTAGGTTCGTAAGCCTTACGTGAGCGGCGGCGTTCGAGGTCGTCTCGCACCCGCTGGCCCGTCTCCCAGTGGCGGCGCTGCATCTCCGTCTCCACCTTGAGTGCTGGGACGGGCGTGGGCCGGCCGTCATCGCCGATGGCCACGAAGTTCATGTGCCCGATGGTGCAGAGGCGGCGCTCGCCCGTGAGGGGGTTCTCGGCTTGCACCTCGCAGCGCACGATCATGCTCGTCCGGCCCGTCCAGGCCACGCGGCACTTGAGCTCGATGATGTCGCCCACATGGATGGGGTTACGGAAGTCGATGGGCTCGGTGGACGCCGTCACTACTACGTTGCGGCAGAAACGTTGGCACGCCACGGCGGCACCCATGTCCATGAGCTCGAGGACGTGGCCGCCGAACAGAGTGCCCAGCGGGTTCGCCATGTTGGGGAACGCGGTGTGGACGGATATCACCCAATCGGACGTCCGTGGGGTGGAGGGATCGTGTGGCACCCGCCGATTATAGGCGTTGGTAAGCTGCAGCCCTGCCCGAGGAGGCTAGAACATGACCAGCGCCAACCACCGATCGACGCTTCTGAGTGCCTTGCTCCCCACTACCGGCTCCGCCACCCGCAGGGGCCTGCGCGGGGTGACGCTGGTGGTAGCGGGGGTGGCGTTCCTTGCCCTCCTGGCGCAGGTAAGGCTGCAGCTCGGGCCGGTGCCGTTCACGGGCCAGACCCTGGGCGTGCTGCTGCTGGGCGCCGCCTACGGCGTGCGGTTGGGCGCCATGACCAGCGGCGCGTACCTGCTTCTGGGCGCGGCCGGCCTCCCGCTCTTCACGGGCGGCCAGGCGGGCGTGGCCTACCTGCTAGGGCCCACCGGCGGCTACTTGCTTGGCTTCGTGGCGGCAACGGCGCTCCTCGGCGCCCTGGCCGAGCGCGGCTGGGACCGCTCGCTGCCCCTGACGGCCGCCGGCATGCTGCTCGCGAGCGTCCTCATCTACGCCTTCGGCCTCACGTGGTTGCACTTCGCGCTCGGTGGGTCCTGGCTGCAGGCAGTGCACATCGGCCTGGTGCCTTTCCTGCTTGGCGACCTGGTCAAGCTCGGCCTAGCCACTGTCCTGCTGCCGACTGCCTGGCGGTTGCTGGGTAGGCGCTGAACCTTTAGCGCGTTGCGTACGCCTAACCCAATTAATAACTCGCCCCCGGCCGCAAGGGTCGGGGGCGAGTCGGTGCCAGCCTGGAATTGGGGGAACCTCAAGTTCCGACTCATCCAGGAGGCGGCTCTGGGCTACCCTAGGCGGGCACCTCCACCGGTCATTTCTATGCGTTGAATAAGACCACCTCCCTTCTGTGGTAGCGACATGTTAGACCTAAGCGGCGGCGCGTGTGGCAACTGGCCGACGAACGGCGTACACCGTACGTTCACCCGACTTGGCGGGCCGTGACAGGCGGAACTTGTACGCGCCATCCCTCTTCCGGGCCGGCCGCACTGGGCCCGCGTATAAACTAGGCGTAGAACGTAACGCCGAGCGCCCACGGCCCTAGGCGCAGGAGGACGCCCGCATGCTGAGCATCCCTGAGAAGATCCTCTTCGTTCTACTCGCCGCCGCCTCCCTTTACTTCACGTACTTGGGCTTCAAGCGTGTCGTGCGGGTGATCGCGCGAGGGCAGACGGGTCCCGTCCCGCGCCTCAACCAGCTGCCGCGGCGTCTTTTCGAAGGCGTAATGCGTGCCGCCGGCCAGACGACTGTGTTCCGCGCGAGGCCCGTGGCAAGCTTCTTCCACTCCTTCATCTTCTACGGCTTCATCCTCTACCTGGCCGTAAACGCGGTAGATGCCTTGAACGGCCTCCTGCCCGTCGGCTTCACCTCGCGCCTGCACTTCGGGGTGGTGGGCGACGTCTACAGGCTGGGCGCCGACATCCTCACGTTGCTGATCCTCGTGGGGATGGTGTACTTCCTGATCAGGCGCTTCGTCGTGAAGCCTAAGACCATCCAGCACGGCCCGCGAGTGAAGCTGCACGAAGACGTGGTGACCGGCGGTGTCGAGCGAGACAGCCTCATAGTGGGGGGCTTCATCCTCTTGCACGTGGGCTCGAGGCTACTGGCCGAGGGGTTCCTCCTCGCGTCGCACGGTCATACCGACGCGTTCCAACCCATCACCAGCCTCGTCGCAGGGCTCATCGGCAGCGGCGACGGCCGGATTATCGGTTGGCACGTGTTCTGGTGGATGGCCCTCGGCATCATCCTCGCCTTCCTTCCGTACTTCCCGCGCTCCAAGCACATCCACCTGTTCGCGGCACCCGTCAACTTCGCGCTCGAGCGGCGCACGGAGGAACTGGCCAAGGTGCCCCTGGGGGTTCTCGAGCAGGTTGACCTCGAGGACGAGACCGCCGACCAGTTCGGTGTCGCAAGGCTCGAGCACCTGCGCTTCCCGCAGATCCTCGACGCCTACGCCTGCATCCAGTGCAACCGTTGCGCCAACGTCTGCCCGGCCAACCAGACGGGCAAGGCGCTGAGCCCCGCTGCCTTGGAGATCAACAAACGCTACGAACTGAACCGCATCGTCGACGGCTTTGCCGCGGGCGAGGAGAGTCCGCGCCCCCTCCTCGAGTTCGCCATATCGCCCGAGGCCGTATGGGCATGCACGGCCTGCGGCGCGTGCATCGAGGTATGCCCGGTGGGCTGCGAGCAGATGATCGACATCATCGACATCCGCCGCGACCTAGTGATGATGCAAGGAGAGTTCCCGGCGGAGTTGCAGACAGCGTTCCGCGGCATGGAGCGCAGCGGCAACCCGTGGGGGATAGGCCAAGACAAGCGCATGGAATGGGCCGACGACCTGGACGTGCCCACGGTGGAGGAGAACCCGGACTTCGAGGTGCTCTTCTGGGTGGGCTGCGCAGGCTCGTATGACCCCGCGGCGCAGAAGACCACGCGTGCCATGGCACGCATCCTTGACCAGGCCAAGGTGAACTACGCCGTGCTGGGCAAAGCGGAGAAGTGCACGGGGGACCCCGCGCGCCGTGCCGGTAACGAGTACCTCTACTACCAGCTGGCCACTGAGAACGTGGAGACGCTGAACTCGGTGCTGATAGACGAGAAGCTCGATGAGAGCAAGCGCAAGGTCGTGTTGACGACCTGCCCGCACTGCTATAACGCGCTCCTCAACGACTACCCGCAGCTTGGTGGCGACTACAGCGTAGTGCACCATACGCAGCTGATCGAGCAGCTCATGGCCGAGGAACGCATCCCGTCCTTCAAGCTCGACGAGTCGATCACCTACCACGACCCCTGCTACCTGGGTCGCCACAACGGCGTGTACGACGCTCCCCGCAACGTGCTGGCCAGCGGCGGCAATACGCTGGTCGAGATGCCGCGCAACCGCAACAACTCGTTCTGCTGTGGCGCGGGCGGCGCGCAGTTCTGGAAGGAAGAGGAAGAGGGCGACGAGCGTGTGTCGAACGTGCGCTTCGACGAGGCCGCCGCCACCGGCGCCAAGGTGATCGCCACAGGCTGTCCTTTCTGCAAGGTGATGCTCTCGTCGAGCGACGGCGCCGAGGCGGAGAACGCCCCCGAAGTTCTCGACGTGGCGCAGATCGTGGCCGCCCGACTGGACGGGATCCAGTCCTTCTTCGACCATCACGCCCCACCCACGCAACCGGGCTCAGGCAATGGTTCGGCGGGTGTAAGCGGCGACTGACACGCATATATACGGAGAGTGGTATCTTCATCAGTCACCGGTGGCCCGTCGCGTATATCCTTATGGGGTTGCTGGCGCCGATGGTCTAAGGCGCTCTTGGCGTCCAGGAGGCGACGCGAACAGTGGGTCGTGACCATTCTTCCCCCATCCTCAGGACCCCCGACGCAACGAGCGGCGCCGGTCTCGTAGGCGCGTCCGGCCGCGATGCCGACCAGCCACACATGGCACTCGGCACGCTCCTCCTGGCCGAGGTCTTCTCACGGGTGCAAGACGCGCTCTTCGTCCTCGACCCAAGTGACCACGTGATCGCCGCCAACCCGGCCGCCGAAGTCCTGATGCAGGTGAGACCCGGAGCGCTTCTCGGGATCCCGCTAGTGAAGCTCTTGCCAGTCTCGGCCCCGCTCCTTGCTCTGGTGGTGGCGCCCGACCGCCACGGGCCTCTCGAGCTGGAGGTCGAGCTCGTGCGGCCGCAAGGCGGGTTAGTGCCGGCCTCTGTGAGCGCTTTCAGGGTGGAAGATAGCCGCACCGTCCTCGTATGCCACGCGCTGGCCACGCGCCCAGCGGACGCTCGCATGCCCCGCACCGAGCGCCGTTACCGGGCCATCCTGGAACGTTCCTCTGACACTTACTTCGTTGTGGACGCCCATGGGCGCATCGACTACGCCTCGCCGGCGGCCGCCGCGCTCGGGTTGGTTGCGGGCGAGCACCGTGAGCTCGACCTTTGGCGAGTAGTTCACCCACGCGATAGAGCAGCGGCACAGGCCGCCCTCGCCCCTCGCTACGACCCCGGAAGCGGCCCGCTGCGCGACGTGAGCCTCTCCGTGCGGGTGCGCGTGGCTAACGGTTGGCGCTGGTTCGAGCTGACGGTCACCGATCTCTCGGACGACCAGGACGTGCGCGGCTTGCTCGTCCAGGCGCGCGACGTCACGGCCCGCGTCAGGGAGACTCGTCGGCTACGTGCAAGCGAGGCCTACTACCGCGCTATCTTCGAGCGTAGCAACGAGGGCCTGGTGCTGCTCGACCGGCGCCGGCGCATGGTGCGTTTGGCGGACCGCCAACCGCACCGCCTGGGTTACGCCGCGGCCGATCTCCTCGGTACGCCCCTCCTCGATATCGTCCACCCCGACGATCTAGATGGGCTCTCCGATGCGTTCGACATGGTCGAGGCGCGCGCCGGGGCGACGGAACAGGTGCGCCTGCGCGTGCGTGACACCAACGGCGAGTACCACTGGATCGAGGGCTCGGTCTCCAACCTGCTCCACGATTCGAACGTGGGGGCCCACGTGCTCACGTACCGGCTTGTTGGCGACCGCGTGCCGGCGGCGGACAGGTCCCGGTCGTTGAACGACGAGCTCAAGCGGCGCCTTGCTCACCTCCAGTCGCTAAGGCGCATAGACATGGCCATCAACAACAGCGTGGACGTGAAGCTCGTTTTCGACATCCTCATGGGTCAGGTCATGCAGGACTTGAATGTCGACGCCGTGGCGGTCCTCCTCTACGAGCCGCAGTTTCACGCTTTGCGTCCGGCCATGGGCTTGGGCTTCACGAGCGAGCTGCGCGTCAGCTCACGCGTTGACCTTGGCACGGGGCCGGCCGGGCGTGCGGCTGAGGACCAACGTTCCTTGTACATCCCCGAACTACGGGGCGACGGGGTTTGGGGGGCGGCGATAGAGCCCGAGCAGCAGCAGGACTACACCTCCTACATGGCCGTCCCGATGGTGGCGAAGGGCCAGCTCCAAGGGGTCATCGAGCTTTACTCGAGGCGCCCGATGGACCCGACGGAGGAGTGGCTCGAGTTCCTCGAGACTTACGCGGACCAGGGTGCCATCGCGGTGGAGAACTCGCAGCTCGTGCGCTCGTTGGAGCGCAGCAATGAGGAGCTGCAACGA
>CAJDWU010000009.1_pt1 | contig 34652 bp, 33 predicted proteins | sample 7391771 | NCBI WGS metagenome assembly CAJDWU01 (sample SAMEA7055737, study PRJEB34461) | soil metagenome | biome: terrestrial ecosystem; feature: Peninsula; material: soil | place: Antarctica | collected 2016 | reverse complement strand
GGCCGGTCGCGCGGGTGGGGGGATCCGTTTCGCCCGTCTTCCGACTCGAGCGGCCCGTCGTCTTAACCGGCGCTTGTTCGGCCTGTTGCTCACCGCCGCCCAACGCGCCGATGTCGACCCCGGTCGCCTTCGCGAACGCCGCGGCGAACTCGCGCGCGCTCCCGTAGCGCCTGGCGGGATCGCGCATCATGGCATTCGATACGACGCGCCCGACCTCGGCGTCGAGGCCGGGCCGGGAGGCGCGCAGGTTCTTGGGCACTGACGTGCGGTGAGCGACCATGAGGGCGTCGTACGAGGCCCCTACGAACGGTCTCTCGCCGGCTATGACCTCGTAGGCGAGGATGCCCAACGAGTAGATGTCGGAGCGCACGCCCGCGGAGTTGCCCTCGAACATCTCGGGCGCCATGTAGAAGGCGGTACCGACGCGTTCGTCACCGTCGTCACCTATGAACACGCCGGTGCCGAAGTCGCCCAACTTCGCGTCGCCCGAGGCCGTGAGGAATACGTTGGCGGGCTTCACGTCGCGGTGGAGGATAAGGCGTTCGTGGGTGTGGGACAAACCGGTAGCGACATCGAGCACGAAGCGGAAGCAGCGTTCGAGCGGCATGCGCCCCTTCTCGAGCAGGTGCTGATCGAGGGTGCCCCCAGAGCAGTACTCCAGGGCCAAGAACGCGCCCGGCCCCGTGGGGAAGCCCGCATAGGCCGTGACCACGTTCGGCGACGCGAGCTTGGTGGTGATGGCGACCTCGTTCTCGAACATCTTCCGCAGCACGGGCCGCTGGACCAGCTCGGGGCGAGGCAGCTTGAGCGCCACCTCTCCGAACACGGCGTGCCGCGCCAAGTAGACGAGCGCCGTCTGGCCCGAACCCAGGCGGCTGATCACCTCGTAGCCGTCGGGCACGAAGCCGGGCGCACCGTTAGCGTCGCTCAGAGCGTGACTTCCTCACCGGGGGCCAACACCATGCAACTGGTGCCGGTCGACTCCTCGACCCTAAGCTTGAACGCCTGCGCGTCCTGCTCCAGCAAGGGGAACGTGTTGAAGTGGATGGGAATGACCACGCGCGGCTTGACGAGCTTGACGGCCTCGAGCGCGTCGGCCGGCCCCATGGTGTAGTTGTCGCCGATGGGCAGGAAGGCTAGGTCCAGCTGCCAGTCGGCCAAGAAGCTCATGTCCGAGAAGAGGCTCGTGTCGCCCGCGTGGTACACGCGCTTGCCGGCCACCTCGAGCACGACGCCGGTGGGCATGCCGCCGTAGGTTCCGTCGGGGAAAGAGCTGGAATGCCAGGCCTGGGTGAGGCTCACGCGACCGAAATCGAACTCGTGGCTGCCACCGATGTTCATGCCGTGGCTCTTGATACCAAGCTTCGCCGCGTAGCTGGCGATCTCGGCGGTGGCCACGACGAGGGCGCCCGTGCGTTTCGCAAGCTCCGGCGTATCTCCCCAATGGTCACCGTGGGCGTGGGTGACGAACACCACGTCCGGGTTCAGCTCGTCCAGCTTGGCGCCCGCGCGCGGGTTCTGGCTGATGAACGGGTCGAAGACGAACTCTTTCCCGCCAGCCACCAACTGAACCCCGGCGTGCCCGAGATAACGTACTTTCAATGTGCCCGCCTCCTTCCGATCCCGCCACTGGCGGGCGGCTGCGCCAACGAGGCTCCGGTCAGCGCGCCCCCACGTGGAACTGCACCAGCGCCAGGTAGTAGAGCACGACGCCGATGGTCGGCAGGGCGGCAATGCCGGCGGCCTCCTTGAAGCGCTTCAAGGCGAAGAGTCCGGCGCCCAGAACGATCGAGCCTAACGCTGCTACCGGGAACGCCCAGAAGAAGGTGTTCCAGAGGCCGGTTAGACCTATCTGCACGATGATGCCGCCGTTGCCCGTGGCCTTGAGGACGGCCGCCATGATCCAGAAGATGCCGAACAAGAACGTGCCCAAGAACCCGAAAATCATGCCGTAAACGCTAAGCAGACGCTCGTTGTCCACGTCCTCTGTCCCCTTGATGCTGACACTTGCCACTAGTTCCTCCTTCGGTGACCCTTAGCTTAGCAGTCGCCACGTGCGCAGCGCTCGGCTCGTGACCGGCCTACAAGGTTCCTGCCCGCCTCTGGTACACTGTCACGTTTAGCCCAGCTTAGGGCGCCGCGCTGCTGGCGCGTAAGGGAGGCACCTTGCAGGACCTGGTCATCCGCGGGGCACGCGCGCACAACCTCAAGAACATCGACCTCGAACTACCCCGCAACAAGTTCATCGTGTTCACCGGCGTGTCCGGTTCAGGTAAGTCGACCTTGGCTTTCGACACCATCTATGCCGAGGGGCAGCGGCGCTACGTCGAAAGCCTCTCCGCTTACGCCAGGCAGTTCCTGGGCGTCATGGACAAGCCCGACGTGGACTCCATCGACGGCCTCAGCCCGGCCATCAGCATCGACCAGAAGTCGACGAGCCACAACCCACGGTCCACGGTGGGGACCGTTACAGAGATCCACGACTACCTGCGCCTCTTGTTCGCACGCGTGGGGACGCCGCACTGCCCCGTCTGCGGACGTGTCATAGAGCGCCAGTCGGCCTCGGAGATCGTCGACCGGTTGCTCGAGCGCTTCGCCGGCAAGCGGGCGATGCTCCTCGCGCCCGCCGTGCGCGGCCGCAAGGGCGAGTACCGCAAGCTCTTCCTCGACCTCAAGAAGGACGGGTTCGCGCGAGTGCGCGTGGACGGCGTGGTCCAGACCATCGAGCAGGCGCTCGAAGCCGACCTGGAGCGTCACGAGAAGCACGACATCGACGTGGTCGTCGACCGCGTCGTGCTGGACGAGGCCGACCGCTCGCGCATCGCGGAGTCGACCGAACTGGCGCTCACGAAGGGCGACGGCCTGCTCCGAGCTTTCCTCCCGGACGACGGCGTCGACGAGCTCTTCAGCGAGAAGTTCGCCTGCCCCGTACACGGCACCTTCTTGGAGGAGCTCGAGCCCCGCACGTTCTCGTTCAACGCGCCTTACGGGGCGTGTCCGCACTGCAGCGGTCTCGGCTACCTGCAGCAGTTCGACCCCAGTCTCGTCGTGCCCGACGATTCCTTGTCTGTGGCCCAAGGCGCCATCCAGCCGTGGACCGGAGGGCGTGGCGACGGCGGCAAGGTCTACTACTGGGACCGGCTGAAGGCCCTCGCCGACTACGCCGGCTTCGACATCTCGGCGCCCTGGCGAGACCTCCCGGAGAGTGCCCGCCGGACCCTCCTATACGGTAGCGAGGAGCCCATCGAGGTTGTTTACGAGCGCGGCGGCCGCGAGACCATGCGCTTCAAGGCCGAGTTCGAGGGCGTGATCCCGAACCTGCGGAGGCGCCTCAAGGAGGCCGCCACCGAGACCATGCGCGAGCGCCTCGAGGAGTACATGTCGCTGGTGCCGTGCCAGGAGTGCGGGGGCACGCGCTACAAGCCCGAGGTCCTCGCCGTCACGGTGGGTGGCATGAACATCGCCGAGGTCAGCAGCATGACCGTGAGGGACAGCCGCGAGCTGTTCAGCGACTTCGAGGCCGACGGCGCTCACCAGAAAGTGGCGCGGCCCATCTTGCGCGAGGTGAACGCGCGGCTGGGGTTCCTCGAGGACGTGGGCCTGGACTACCTGAGCCTCGATCGCAGCGCCAACACCCTCTCGGGCGGCGAGGCGCAGCGCATCCGACTGGCGACCCAAGTCGGCAGCGGCCTGACGGGCGTGCTCTACGTCCTCGACGAGCCCTCGATCGGACTCCACCCCCGAGACAACATCCGCCTTCTGCGGACGCTCCTCAACCTCCGCGACCTCGGCAACACCCTCATCGTCGTCGAGCACGACGAGGAGACCATGCGTGCCGCTGACTACATCGTCGACTTGGGCCCTGGCGCGGGGATCCACGGGGGGCGCGTCGTGGCTGCGGGTCCGCCCGAGATCCTCGCCAAGGACCCGGACTCTCTCACCGCCAAGTACCTGCGCGGCGAGCTCAAGATCGAAGTGCCCAAGAAGCGCCGCGCCGGCAACGGCAAGCTGCTCACCATCGTGGGCGCGCGCGAACACAACCTGCGCAACATCGACGTCGACATCCCGCTCGGCACCCTCACCTGCGTGACAGGCGCCTCCGGGTCCGGCAAGTCGACCCTGGTGCATAGCATCCTGCACGCCGCGCTCGCCAAGCAGCTGTACCGGGCCAAGGCCCAACCCGGGGCCCACACGCGCATCAAGGGCACCGAGTACATAGACAAGGTCATCGAGATCGACCAGTCGCCCATCGGCCGCACGCCACGCTCCAACCCGGCCACGTACACGGGCATCTTCACCGACATACGCGACCTGTACACGCGCGCGCCCGAGGCGCGCAAGCGCGGCTACAAGCCGGGGCGGTTCTCCTTCAACGTCAAGGGCGGCCGCTGCGAAGCGTGCAAGGGCGACGGCACCGTAAAGGTAGAGATGTACTTCCTGCCCGACGTCTACGTCCCGTGCGAGGTCTGCAAGGGCGCGCGCTATAACCGCGAGACCCTCGAGGTTAAAATCCGCGGCAAGTCGATCGCCGACGTGCTCGCCATGACGACCGACGAGGGCCTGGAGTTCTTCGAGAACATCCCGACCATCGCGCGCAAGCTGCAGTTGATGCAGGACGTGGGCCTCGGCTACCTCAAGATCGGGCAGCCGTCGCCGACCCTGTCGGGCGGCGAAGCGCAGCGCGTGAAGCTCGCCAGCGAGCTCGGGCGGCGCGGCACGGGCCAGACGCTATACATCCTCGACGAGCCCACCACGGGCCTGCATTTCGACGACACGCGCAAGCTCCTCGACGTGCTCCACCGCCTCGTGGACCAAGGCAACACGTTGGTGGTCATCGAGCACAACCTCGACGTCGTCAAGACGGCCGACTGGATCATCGACCTCGGGCCCGACGGCGGCGCGCGCGGCGGCGACGTCGTCGCTACGGGCACGCCCGAGGACGTGGCAGCGATCACGACCAGCTCGACTGGCCAGTTCCTGCGGCTCGTGCCCGAGATGCGCTCGCGGCTGCGCGAGGTCGCCGACGTTGCCTGAGCAACTGTCGACGGGTTCCCGCGTAAAGAGCCGGCACGCTACGATGCTCGTCGGACCCCTGGCGCGGTGCGCCAAGGCCCGTCCACCGACCGCCAACGCCGAACGGAGCGCAGGATGATCCGCACGAGCCCCATGCCACAGCGCCTCTTCGCCGCGTTGTTCTTCTTCCTGGTGGCCCTGGTGTGCGCCGTGGCGCCCATGCCGGTCCTCTTCCGCAGCCTGGGCATCGTGCTGGCGTCGTACCTCGGGTTCGCCGCCGCCGGCATGCCCGTGGCCTACCTCTGCGCCCTGGTGGCGCCACCCATCGGCCTTATCGGCGGCGACCCCGACTGGCTGGTGATCCTGCCCATCGTCCTGAGCGGCAACCTGCTCGCCATGCTCGGGCTCGAGTTCGCATGGCGCTACGCGGCCGTCTTAGTGTCTCCGGCCCTGTTGGTGACCCCCGCCTTCGTAGCCTGGCAGCTCTCCCGGAAGCCACTATTCGAGGTGACGCTCCCTTGGCACACGAGCGAGGGAACCTGGGTTGCGCTTCACTTCCTGGTGGCGGCGCTAGGAGTGCTCTTGGCGCTCTACCTCGATAGGCGCCGTCAGCTCCACGCCACGGCCCGGCAATCCAGCGAGGCGTCGAACCCTGCCGGCCAAACGAGGGCCGCTCGGCTCCGCTGAGACCCGACCCGTGAGCATGCAGCGCGCCAAGCAGTCGACGTTCTTAGAGCGCCTCTTCTCCCCCGTTTGGTTCATGCCCCTGGCCACCTGGGCCGTACGGTCCTACGCCAGGCTGTTCCATGGCCTGCGAGTGACCGGTCTGGAACACGTGCCCAAAACCGGCGGCCTGGTGGTGGCATGCAACCACGAGAGCAGCTGGGACCCGCCCATCGTGGGCGTGGCCATCAAGCGCGAGCTCGAGTTCATGGGTAAGAAGGAACTCTTCCAGAAACCATTCACACGCGCCATCCTGCGCGGCCTCAGGGTCTTCCCGGTCGACCGCAGCGGGGCCGACATCGGCGCCATCAAGGAAGCCCTGCGCCGCCTCAACGACGACCGAGTGATAGGGGTATTCGTGCAGGGAACGCGCAACGCCGGCGACGCGGCGGCGCTAGACGGCGCCGCCTACTTGGCGCAGCGCGCCGGCACACCCCTGCTGCCAGCCGCCATCTGGCGCGAGGGTCGCAGCTTCCGCGTAGCCTTCGGGCCGCCCTTGGAGGCGTCCGGAAGATCGCGGTCCGACGCCGCCGAGTTGACCGCGTTGGTCATGAGCGAGATCAAGGCTCTGCTCCCGAGTTGACGCGCCTCACGCAGGGTCCGTAATGCGCAGGGCCGGAGGCCCCGAACTACCTGGTCCGTACGGAATCCTACAAACCACGTGACAGAGCGCGTTTTCTCTTGCGGCTCACGGTTTCGTCTGCTACAGTGCGGCCAAGTCTGAAAGTTGCTCGGAGGAGGTCAGCATGGCGAAAGCCAAGGCAGCGCCTAAGTCCAAGTCCAAGTCCGTTTCCAAGGCCGATCTGGTCAAGGGGGTGGCGGAGAGCGCCGACGCGTCTAAGAACGACGTCAAGGCGGTTCTCGATCATCTGCTCCAGCGGATCAGCGGTCATCTCGATAAGGGCAGGAAAGTCCAGCTAACGGGCTTCGGCACCTTCGAGGTCCGCCACCGCAAGGCCCGCACCGGTGTCAAGCCCGGCACTACCGAGAAGATCAAGATTCCGGCTAGCAAGTACCCCGCCTTCAAGCCCGGCAAGGGCCTCAAGGACCGGGTCAAGAAGTAAGACCGAGCCAAGTAGCAAACCGGCCGTAGGCCGGCTGCGGCGGGACCTCCAGTATGGGAGGTCCCGCCCGTTTGACTTCCGCCTGGTCCAGGCGATGGTCCGCCGAACGCGCGCGCCCGGCCCGCACGAGTACACTTGGGCCTTGATGTCACTACTCGATCAGATCGGCCCGGTGATGATCGGACCCTCGAGTTCGCACACGGCCGGCGCTTGCCGTATCGCCCTCTTGGCGCGCCACGTGCTCGGTGCCCAACCGCGCCAGGCCAGATTCGTACTGCACGGCTCGTTCGCCAAGACCGCGCAGGGGCACGGGACCGATCTCGCGTTGGTGGCAGGCCTCCTCGGCTACTATCCCGACGACGAGCGCATCCGTGACTCGTTCGCGCAGGCCGGCGTGGCCGGCCTTGAGTTCGAGTTCACCACTGCCGACTTAGGCGACATCCATCCCAACAGCGTGCGCATGGAACTCAGCCTTGGCAGTGGCGACGAGGGCGTTTCGGTCCTCGGCTCGAGCCTCGGCGCCGGCTTCGTGAAGATCTCTCAAGTCAACGGCTTCGACGTTCAGGTGAGCGGCGCCTATCATGCGATCCTCGCGCTCCACGCCGACCGACCGGGCGTCATCGCGCGGGTGGCCAGCGTGGTGGCCGACGACAACGGCAACATCGCCACCGCCTTCTCGGCAAGACAGCGCCGCGGTGGTCACGCCATGATGTCGGTCGAGATCGATCGGCCGCTCGCCCAGTACGCCGTCTCCTACCTCTCGCAACTGCCCTACATCCATTGGCTGCGCACGCTGCCGGCCGTCATGTCCTCGGGCCCCAGCAGCGGCGCAGGGGAGGAACTCTCGTGACTCTGGCCGACATCATGCTGTACCCAGGGAAGGCCTCCGAGTTCGTGCTGCAAGACGATGTCGGGGACGATGCGGAGGCGCGTGGCCACGTCCTGAGCACCATGCTCGACCGCATCGGGGAGATGCGCGACTCCATCCGCCGTGGTTTGGCCACTAAGGCGCCCAGCCGCACCGGGATGGTGGGCTGGAACGCCAAGACGCTGAAGGACGCCCCTGACGCCCTCGGGGCGCCGCTCCTCAAGCGGGTGCAGGAGTACGCCATGGCCGTGAACGAGGAGAACGCGCGCATGGGCCGCATAGTGGCGGCGCCTACGGCGGGCAGCGCGGGCACGGTCCCGGGAGCACTCCTCGGCGTGGCGGACCACTTAGGCATACCTGACGCGGACCTCGTCATGCCCCTCGTGCTCGCCGCCGGCATCGGGCAAGTCATCAGCAAGAGCATGTTCATCGCGGGGTCCACGGGAGGCTGCCAGGCCGAAATCGGGTCCAGCGCCGCTATGGCCGCAGCCGCAGTGACGGAACTCCTCGGCGGCACCGCCGGTGCGTGCGTGCACGCGGCCGCGCAAGCGCTCATGAACACCATCGGGTTGGTATGCGACCCGGTGGGGGGCTACGTCGAGGTGCCTTGCGTCTCACGCAACGCTTTCTACGCCGTCCATGCAGTGGCCGCGGCGCAACTGGCGTTGGCCGGCGTCGAGTCGGTCATCCCGCCCGACGAGGTCGTGTACGCCATGGCCGCGGTCGGTCGCATGTTGCCGCCGGAGCTGCGCGAGACCGGCGAAGGCGGCTTGGCCGACACGCCTACGGGCCGACGCATAGCCCTCAAGATGGCGCGCTGAGCGCCAAGGTTCATCTGCCTACCCCGGCACCACAAGCAGCTTGTACAATATTGCACTAGGGGCTTTCGTCCCGCCGCACCTTCTTGGTGATGCGCCACGCTATTCCGACCCGCAACGAAGGTCCCGTGAAAGGGGGCAGCCATGTCCTCGCGTCCACGAGTAGTCATCATTGGGGCCGGCTTCGGGGGTCTGAAAGCAGCGAAGAAGCTGGCCAAGGCGCCAGTCGACGTCCTCATGATCGACCGCAACAACTTCCACACGTTCCAACCGCTCCTCTATCAGGTCGCCACGGCCGCACTCGACAACAGCGACGTCGCCTACCAGATCAGGGGCATCTTCCAGCGCCAGCCGAACTTCCGCTTCCGCCAGGGCGAGGTCGTGGGCTTCGACCACGAAGCGCACGAGGTGCTGCTGAAGGGCGGCGACAAGGTGGAGTACGACTACCTCGTGCTGGCCGCCGGTGCCGTGTACCACGACTTCAACACGCCCGGCGTGCGCGAGAACGCGTTCGTGTTGAAGAGCCTTGAACGAGCGGGCGTGTTGCGCTCGCACATCCTGAGCTCATTCGAGGCGGCAGCCGCCGACCCAAGCCTGGTGGAGAAGGGCGCTCTCACGGTGGTCATCGTGGGCGCCGGGCCGACTGGCGTGGAGATGGCCGGGGCGCTAGTCGAGCTCTTCGACCGCGTACTGGGCCGCGACTATCCCGAGCTCGACATGCGGCTTGCGCGCGTCGTCGTCGTCGAGGCCGGCTCGGCGGTGTTGCCGCCCTTCAACGAGCGCTCGCAACACTACGCCGAGAAGGTACTTCGCCGCCGCGGGGTGGACGTGCGCCTGGGTTCGACGGTCTCAGAGGTCCGAGCCGACGCCGTCGTCCTCCGCTCGGGCGAGACCATCCCCACCATGACGACCGTGTGGGCGGCCGGGGTGCGCGCCCACCCGATCGGCGAGGCACTGGCCGCCGACGTGGGTGATGGCCTTGAGCGCGGCTGGCGGCTTAAGGTCGAGCCCGACCTGAGCCTGCCAGGCCACCCCGAGATCTTCGCGGTGGGCGACGTGGCGGGCGCCATGGGCAAGGACGGAAAGCTGCTTCCCCAGCTAGCGCAGGTGGCTATCCAGGGGGGCAAGCACGTGGCGCACACAATTCAGCGGCGACTTCAGCAGCGTCCCGCCCCGCCCTTCCACTACCGCGATCTGGGCAGCATGGCCATCATCGGCCGCAACGCAGGGGTGGCCGAGCTCTCCCCCGCCCTGCTCGCACTTCAGTTGCGTGGTTTCCTCGGCTGGCTCGGGTGGTTGTTCCTTCACCTCATCTACCTGCCTAGCTTCCGCAACCGCTTCTCGGCACTCTTCAGTTGGGCCTACGAGTACCTGACCTTCGACCGGCATGCGCGCCTCATCCTCACGCCGCGCGCCGACACGTGGGGCCTTTCGCATGACGCCAAGGCCGACGCCTCGGCGGCCGCCTCGGCCCCCACAGCCGTCCCAGCCCCTGGCCCCGCGGCGGCGGCCCCTGACCCGGCCCCGGACTCAGCCCGCGGCGACGTGCCGACGCACGGTGAGGCGCTCGATGAGGTCCTCGCGTAGGGTCACGCCCAGGCCCGGACCCTCGCTCGGAAGACGCTGGATGCCGTCGATAGCGTCGAGTCGCTGCTCGATTATGTCCTCGTCGCCCCAGTAGCGACTGGCGCTCGCCGTGTCGCCCGGCAACGTGTAGTTCTCGAGCGTGCTCATATGCAGGTTGTGGGCGCGGCCGACGCCGAGTTCGAGCATGCCGCCACACCATACGGGCGCACCGAAAGCGAGGGCTACGTCGTGCACGCGCCGCGCCTCCAGGTGCCCCCGAACGCGCCCCAGCTTGACGTTGATCACGCGGCCCGCGTCCGTCGCCAGACCCTTACGGGCATCGGCGGCCGAGTGGACCGACTCATCGAGGCAGATGGGTGTGAGGAGCAGCGCTTGCAGCTTGGCGTGATCCACGATGTCGTCGTGAGCGAGGGGCTGCTCTATGTAGTCCAGGCCCAGCTCGTCTAGCTCGCGGAAGACGCGCGCGTCAGTCAGACGGTAGGCGCTGTTCGCGTCCACCGTGAGGGCCATGTCGGGCAGCGCCTCGCGCACCGCGCGTAGCGGCTCCACGTCCCAGCCCGGCTTGATCTTGAACTTCAGCCGCCGGTAGCCTTCGCCGGCATGGCGCAGTGCTTCCTCCACGGTGGCCTCGACCGTCGACTGGATGCCCAGCGAAGCACCCACGGCGATCCTCTCCTGCACTCCGCCGAGGAGTTGCCACAGGGGCAACCCGGCGGCCTTGGCCTGGAGGTCCCAGAAGGCGGTCTCCAGCGCAGCCACCGCCATGTTGTGGCCGCGGATGGCCTTGAGCGTCGCGATGAGCTGCGCGGGCGTGTGGAACTCCTTGCCGACCACGCGCGGTAAGACGTACTCCTCCAACGCTGTCCACGCCACGGCCGCAGTCTCGTAGCTGTAACCGGGTTCACGGTTGGCAGTCACCTCGCCGTAACCCTCGAGGCCGCCCGAATGCACCACCAGGAGCACCTTGTGCAAGTCGCGTTCGACACCGAAACTGGTCTCGAAGCGAAACTTCAGGTTGACCGCGAGTTCACGCAGTTCCACACGCTCGATCTTCATGCAAGAGCCTCCGGGCGCCCAGCATAAGCCGCGCTGCCAGGTAGGCCGGCGCGGCTCCGGCAAGCGGCCGCCTCGGCCGCTCAGAACTCGTCTGGGAAGCGCAGCCCGCTGTGCGAATCGCCCTGCTGCTCTGGCGGGCTCGGTTGGCGCGAAGTGGGGCTCGAGCTCGAGACCGACGCGTCGTTCGGCAAGTCGACCAGGGTGCGGCGCAGCGGTCGCTCGGGAGCGGCCCGCGTGACTGCGGCCTCAGCCGCCTCGCCCGCCGCCCGGCTGCGCTCGGCCCGTGCCACGCGGTAGTCCTCGACCTGGCGTCTGAAGCTCTCGGATCGCTCCATGGCTTGGCGCGCCTTCTCGCGGCGCTTCTCCCGCCGCCTCGAAGACTCGAACGCCCTGCGCTCACTCCGCAGGCGCTCCTGCGACGCCAGGCGCCGCGCGCGCTCGGTGCGGCCTTCGAGGGCCTTCACGCGGTAGCGCTGGTCCCAGGGCTCCCACTCGAGCGGCGCTACCAAGCGGAAGATCCGCCCCTTGAGGCGCCCGCTGAAGAGGTAGAGCTCGACCACGCCCTCGTCGCCGGGGAGGTCGAAGAGGTCCGCCGAAACGTCCACGGCCGCGTTGGGAGGCACTACGGCGCCCGCCTCGGCCACGACTGGCAGCTTGCTGCCGCGAGTGCGCACGGCCAGCTCGATCAGTTGCACAGGGTAGGGGTTCAGGTTGCTAAGCGCCAGCTTGAGGAGATGCCGCGCGCGCGGTGGCGCCTCGAGGCCCGCCCCGAGCACCCCGCTAGGCCGGGTCGTGTAGTCGGCCTCCGGCTCGGCCACGAGCAACACCTCACCGTGCGAGATCATCATCTCCGGCAGCCGCACGGCCCTCCTGCGGCGCGCCCTTGTCAGCAGCGCAACGACAAGGACTAGGAGCGCCACGAGCACGAGCCAGGTGAGCGGTTGCCACCCACGGGGATCCAGCGCGCCGCCTTCCATGCGGGCCAGCACTTCCACGAGCCAGTCCTTGGCTACGCGGTAAGTCTCCGCAACGGCGTTACTGGCGAGGTCCAAGAAGCGCACCATCCTTCTACATTCTGCCCGTAGTAACAGGGCCTTGGAGTCTAACGGGGAACATCGTGAGAACGTCGGTCGCTGCCCACGGTGCCGCTCCTTGGGGGTAGCATCGGCCCGTGAACCCGAGCCGACCAACAGTCGTCGTCACCCTAGACGGTTCACGCACCCTTCTCAACGCTCAAGGCGAAGGCTACAAGTCGCTGCGCGGCGCTCTGACCGAAGCGCGCGCCGTCTACTTAGTGGGTAGCGGCGTGGCCAGTAGGTTGGCATCTCACCAGGCGAGCCGGGTGCTCGAGGTCGGTTTCGGCACAGGACTCAACTTCTTAGTCACCGCCGCGGCGGCGCAGGCCGCGGGGACCCACCTCTGCTACATCGCGCTCGAGCTGGCCCCGCCCCCGGCCGAGGCGTTGCGGGAGTTGCTCTACCCGGAGCTCCTCGCCCCGTCGCCGCTGCCCGACGCGCTTGTAGCCTGGCGCGCCGGCCTCGGGGAAGAGGTGGCGAGCGGTTGGCATACGTTCGAGCACGGCCAGGTGCACCTCGAGCTGTTCGTTGGGAACGCCCTCTCACCCGCGTGGGAAACCCGTCTGGGTTGGCAGGCCGACGCCGTCTATCACGACGCCTTCGGCCCCTCGAGCCTGCCAGAGCTCTGGTCACGCGAGTTCCTGGGCAGGGTGATCGGCCGGCTGGCACCGGGCGGATCCCTCGTGAGCTTCAGCGTGGCCGGCGAGGTTCGGCGCGCCCTGGAGTCGCACGGGCTGCGGGTTGGCAAGGTCGCGGGCCCGGAGGGCGGCAAGCGCGAGGTCTTGGTGGCCCGCAAACCGGCTGCGACGCCATGAGCGCGACACTGCCCAGCAACGCCGTAGACGTGCTGGTGGTGGGGGGCGGCATAGCTGGGGCGACCCTCACCCACTACCTCGCGCGTGAGGGCGTAGCGACTCTGCTAGTGGACGAGGGACTAGCGGCCGCCGAGGGCGCCTCGAGCGTCCCGGCCGCCCTGCTCAACCCGAACCGCGGTCGTAGCGGAAAGGCCTCGGCCGCCGACCTGGACGGCCTCGCTGGTTTCTGGTCCCTCATGGCCGAACTCGAGGGCGAGGGGCGAGAAACGGGGGCCCTGCGTAGCGGCGTCCTACGGGTGGCGGACAACGCCCGTCAGGCGCGCGGCTGGCTGCGCCTGACGGGCGTCGACTGGCTGGAAACACCCGAGGTTCCGCCCGCCTACCACGCACCGCACGGGGCCATGCTCGTCAGGCGCGGAGGCTGGGTTCGCCCCCACAAGCTCCTCGCCGCGCTCGAGGAGTCGGCCGCGGCGCGCGGCGGCATCACTGCCAGAGGCGTGCGGGCGCTCGGTCTGACCGAGGTGCCGGGCGGCGTGAGCGTCCGGACCGACCTCGGATCAGTGCGAGCACGCGAGGTGGTGCTCTGCCTGGGGGCTAAGCGCCAGGCGGACATGCGGCTACCGGAGTTCGAGACCGTTTGGGGCGAGGCCCGCGTCCTCGGCGCCTCGGTGGCGGCGCCCTACCCAGTGGCGGGCAGCGTCGTGGCCGCCTTCGGCGAGGGCGAGGTGTACGTCAGCGGTGGTCACTCCGCGGCGCCCTCGGAGGCCGGCGCCGGCCCGGAAAACGAACTGCGCCGGGCGTTGGCGTGGCACGTCCCGGCGGTCGCCGCCGCCCCCACCTTGGCGCGGTGGGTCGGGGCGAGGGCCAAGCGCCCGTCGGGAGAACCCGTCGCCCGCCGGCTGACGCGAGGTGTTCTTCTGTTCGGGGCCCTGGGCGGTCGCGGGTTCTTGCGCGCGGCAACGATGGCGGAGGCGCTGGCAAGCCGCCTCCGCCGGGAGTTGTTGGGTTGAGGGTCGGGACCTAAGGAAGCAGGTGGCTTAGGAGACGGCCGCCGCGAACACGTCTGCGGCCATGTGGAACAGGTGTTCCTTCGTGAAGCGGCGCGGGCCTTCTACAAGGCCGCTTCCGTCCTCGGCGAGCTTCAGTTTCCGGTAGACGTGCGACTGGAACGGGCGCAGCGAGATCTCCTTGAACGCTGCTGCGCGCTGGCTGCAGGAGATGAAGAGGATGGGCTCGTCGGCCGGGGTGGACAAGCTGGCCGACAAGACGGTAGTTGGTAGGTCGTAAGGGCGCTCCATGCGGTAGATGTAGTCGGTGAAGTCGGCCTGCTTCACGAACTTGACGCCCTCGTTCTGGGCGGCGTACTCGCGCATCCACTCAAGCAGCTCGGCCCAGGCCTGATAGAAGGCCATGTCCCTCTCGGTCATGGGGTCATTCTACCCGCCTGCAAGCGCGGGCGTACCGTGGCGGCATCTGGACCTCAACCCCCCAGGAGCCCACTGAGGAGCAGCCTGACCGCAGCGAGGTCGGCCGCCTGGCCGGCGGCCGCTGGCACGGGCCCGGTCGGGGGTCCCACGTGGATGGCCGCGAGGCCGTAGTCCAGTGCGCCGCCGATGTCGGTGTCCAGGTCGTCGCCCACCATAACGGCCTCTTCCGGCAGGACCTCCAGTGCCGTGACCGCGAGCCCGAAGATCCGTGGAGCCGGCTTACGCGCGGCTACGTCGCGGTCGCCCGACACGAGGATGGCGCGGAAGTGCCGCTCGAACCCCAACGCGCGCAGGGCGGCACGTTGCATGTCATCGGGCCCGTTAGTCAACAGGGCCAGCTTGACGCCCCTGGAGTCCAAGTCGGAAAGCAGCTCGGCAGCACCCGGCAGCGGGCGGTAGTCCGCCGCGTACGAAGCCATGGCGCTGCTCGCGAGCTCGGCCAGGTCGGCGGGCGCCCGTTGCTGTAGCCCGTCCAACACGCGCCGCAGGATCAGTTCGAAGGTCAGCGGACCGTCGCGGCGCAGCTCGTCGGAGACGAGCTTGGCGAACACGTTCGTGTCGCACTGGTGGAGCCCCAGCTCGTTGCGCACGAACGCCACGAACTCCCCGAAGTCGGAGGCGTAGTGCCCTAACGTGTCGTCCAGGTCGAAGCACACGGCTTTTATCATCGCCGCAGAGTACCGCTCCACCCGGCGGGGGCACCCGGCGCCGATCGAGGACCGGCGCCAATTGATCGCCGGTGGCCGGCGGCGTCCCGGCGCCAGCGGCAACGTCTCGCCCTCAGCGGGAGCGCCCGCAGGCCCGGGTTATGCTCGTCACTCGTGTTGGCTATGGAACTCCTGGCCCCCCTGAACGAAGAACAGCGGCGAGCCGTAACGCATTTCGAGGGTCCCGCGCTCGTGTTGGCGGGCGCCGGGTCGGGCAAGACCCGCACGGTCGTGCACCGCATCGCCTACCTGCTGAACGAACACGACGTCCTACCGCAACAAGTCCTCGCCGTTACGTTCACGAACAAGGCCGCCGGCGAGTTGCGCGAGCGTGTCGAGGAGCTGATAGGCCCCCCGGGACGCGACCTGTGGGTCAGCACCTTCCACAGCGCATGCCTGCGAGTGCTCCGTATTTACGGTGAGCGCATCGGGCTCAAGCCGGGCTTCGCCATCTACGACGACGGCGACCAACTCGACCTCTTCAAGGACATTCTCCGCAACGTCCAGGGCTTAAGCGAAGCGAACCCACGGGCGCTCCGTAGCATCGTGGACCGCGCCAAGTCTCACCTCTGGACGCCCGAGCTCTTCGCCAGCGAGGGGCAGCGCGTGTGGGGACCCGTCGTCTCCGGCCTGCGCATCGAGCTGTTGGAGGAGGTCTACCGGCGTTACCAGGAGCGCCTCAGCGCCGCCAATGCGGTCGACTTCAACGACATCCTGGGCCGCACCGTCGACCTCTTCGAGGCCGCTCCCGACGTGCTCGAACGCGTGCAGCAGCGGGCGGTGTTCATCCACGTCGACGAGTACCAGGACACGAACCCGGCGCAGTACCGCCTCACCAACCAGCTCTCCAGCACATACGACAACCTCATGGTCGTCGGTGATCCCGACCAGAGCATCTACGCCTTCCGCGGCGCGGACGTGCGCAACATCCTCGACTTCCGCCAGGACCACCCGAAAGCGGCCGTCTATCGCCTCGAGCTCAACTACCGCTCGGTAGGCAGCATCCTCAAGGTCGCGAACGCCATCATCGGCCGCAACCAGGGCCGCATCGAGAAGACCCTCAAGCCCGTCAAGGGCGAGGGCGAGACCGTGCGCGTCTACCACGCCGCCGACCACCGTGCCGAGGCCGACTTCGTGGCGCGCACGGTAGAGCGCATACGAGCCGTGCGTGACCTGCCGTACGAAGCCTTCGCCGTCCTCTACCGGACGAACTCGCAATCGCGAGTCATGGAGGAGGCCCTCCGGCGGGCCAACATCCCCGGGCGGATCGTCGGGGGCGTGGGCTTCTACGACCGTCGCGAGGTTAAGGACGTGCTGGCGTACGCGAGGGCGGCCCTCAACCCTGCCGACGACGTGGCCTGGCGCCGAGTGTTGGGCCGCCCCAAGCGTGGTATTGGCGCCACGAGCGAAGAGCGCCTGGTGGCTTGGTCGACCCGTAACCACCAGCCGTTCTCCGCCGCCTGCCGCCTGGCCGACGAGATCTTGGCCGGCACCCCCGCCGCCAAACGCGTCGCCGGGTTCGTGCAGCTCATGGACGACCTGGCCGCCGCCGCTGAGGATCTGCCTGCGGCCAACTTCCTCAAGTTCGTTTACGACGCTAGCGGCTATGTCGAGGCCCTCAAGACCGAGGACACGCACGAGGCTGAGGGGCGTATCGAGAACTTGGAGGAGCTCCTCTCGGCCATCACGGAGTGGCAGGAGGAGGAAGGCGGCAGCATCGCCGAGTTCCTAGACGAGGCGGCGTTGCTCGGCAGCGCCGACGACAGGGCGGTCGAGGCCGTGAACGGCGAGAAGATCGACGACGCCGTGACCCTCATGACCCTCCACAACGCCAAGGGTCTGGAGTTCCCCGTCGTGTTCTTGGTCGGCATGGAGGAGGGCCTAATGCCGCACCGCAGTTCCACCGGCTCACTCCCCGAGATCGAGGAGGAACGCCGCCTGCTCTACGTGGGCGTCACGCGCGCGCAGGAGGAGCTCTACTTAGTTCACTGCGAGGCGCGCCTCATCTTCGGCCGCACCGAGCCCGCCAGACCAAGCCGGTTCTTGGCCGACGTGCCCGCAGGCATGCTGCAGGAAACGGACGTCTTCGGCCAGAAGCTCGAAGCGACAGGCTCCGCCAACAGGTTCTCGCGCAACGTCTGGACGCCGCCCACGGCCCCATCCAGCACAGCGCAGGGTGCCGCGGCGCCCGCAGTCGGGCCCGGGGGCCTGACCCTGCGCGGGGGCGAACGCGTGAGGCATCCGAAGTTCGGCGTGGGCACCGTAGTCGGCGTGAGTGGCGAGGGTGCGCGGGCCGAAGTGACGGTCGTGTTCGAGAGCGCGGGCGCCAAGCGCCTGCTGATCAAGTTCGCCGGCTTGTCTGCCGCCTGAAACGCGTGGCCCGCGGCCAGGTTCGAGGAAGGTGCGTCCACGGATGAACGACCGGCTGGTGGTATGCTCCACGAAGCCTAGAAGACCCTCAGGAGGAGCAAAACTGTGAACGCCAAAGCCATCGTGGTGACGTCCGGAAAGGGCGGCGTAGGCAAGACCACCACAACCGCCAACGTGGGAGCGGCACTGGCGCGCTTAGGCGAGAAGGTCTGCGTGATCGACACGGACGTCGGCCTGCGCAACCTCGACGTGGTGATGGGGCTCGAGGGCCGGGTCGTCTACGACCTGATCGACGTGTTCGAGGGCCGCTGCAAGCTCAAGCAGGCCCTGATCCGCGACAAGCGTGTCGACACGCTCCACCTGCTCGCGACTTCTCAAACCCGCGACAAGTCGGCCCTGTCCGAGTCCCGCATGAAGGACACGATCAGGGCGCTCCTCGAAGACGAGGGATTCGACCGCGTGCTCATCGATAGTCCCGCCGGCATCGAGTCCGGTTTCCAGACGGCGGCCAGTGCCGCCACCGGCGCGCTTGTGGTGGTGAACCCCGAAGTCTCGAGCGTCCGTGACGCCGACCGCATCATCGGTCTGCTAGAAGCGCGGGAGATCGGCGAGGTGAGGCTGATCGTCAACCGCCTCCGGCCCGAGATGGTGAGGCGCGGCGACATGCTCGAGGTCAACGACGTCCTCGAGATCTTGGGCGTCAAGCTCATAGGCATCGTGCCCGAGGACGAGCGCATCTTGGTCTCCACCAACATTGGTAGCCCCGCCTCTCTCGACGAGGGCCCGAAGATCGCCGCCGGCGCCGCGTTCCGCGATATCGCGAAGCGCCTCCGCGGTGAAGAGGTGGCCTACCCGAGCTTCGACCAACCCAGCGGCTTCTTCGCCAGCCTCAGGCGCATGTTCGGAGCGGGTTGATGTTCGGAGGTCTGTTCGGTAGACGCAAGAGCAAGGACAACCTGAAGGAGCGCCTCAAGCTCGTTCTGTCTTACGACCGCGCCAAGATCACTCCGGCCAACATGGACGCCTTCAAGCGCGAGCTGGTCACGGTCATCAAGAAGTACTTCCCTGCAGACGAGGGCGACCTGGACGTGAAGGTCGAGCAACAAGGCGAACGCGTGGTCCTGATGGCGAACCTGCCGGTGCGGCGGGGCTGAGGGGCGACCCTTGGGGGGTCACGCCTGCGAGTAAGGGGACGAGAACCATGAGCGAACGCTTCGACGTTCTGCTGGTCGAGGCCGACGAGTTGCAAAGGCAGCTCGTCGACATGCTCCTCAGCGACGCCAGCATCCAGGTGACCGAGGTAACGACGGCGCGCGCCGCCTTCGAGCGGCTCCGCGCCACGACTCCCGACCTCGTGATCGCCTCTTCCGAGCTCCCCGACCTAGGCGGATTCGCGCTCAGTTCGCGCCTCAAGCGCGTGGCGCGCCTTGCGCACGTGCCGGTGATCGTCACCGCAGATGCCGACGCGGGCCACGGACTCTCTCAGCGCCTGCGAAGCCTGGCGGAAGAGGCCCAGGTGGACCTGCTCCTCCCCCGCCCGTTGGGCGACAAGAACCTCAAGGAGCGGGCCCTCAGGCTCATGCTCCGAAAGGCGGCCGAGCCGAGTCCCGCCGAGGCACGAGCGTTGCGCAATACGGCCTCGTTGGACGAGGCGCTCGAGAGCCTCTCCAATTGGCAGCCACCCCCTGCACGAGGCGTTGGGTTAAAAAGCGACGAGCCTCGCGAGTTGCCCACGGCCGGACGGAGTGGTGCCGACCAGGCCGGCCGCACTCCTACTCCTGCGGCGGCCTCGCCGGAACCAATGGAGAGCCTGCCATCATCGGGCGAGTACGAGGCCCTAAGACGCGAGAACGAGGCCCTCCGGGGCGAGAACGATGACTTGCGCGCGAGCCTCGACCGCCTGAAGCGCAAACTTAACGAAGCGCGACGCGTTGGGCGCGACAGGCAGTAGAACTATCTAGCGAAGAGAGTCAGCTGGCTACTTCAGGAGTTATCTCGGCGAGGTGGGCCGCCGCCCACTCGCCGATCGCCTTGATCACGATCTCGAGGTCTTGCCCGGATTCCGAGAGTTCGTAGCTGCAGCGCGGCAGGCCAGCCCCGTTGGCCTCGCCTTGCAGCACTTCCCTAGAAACGACCCCCAGGCCCTCGAGGCGGGCCAACCGCTGCGCCAGGGTGGTGGGGTTGCATCCGCCCACCTCGCGCCCGAGTTCGTTGAACCCCTTGGGCCCGTCGAGCAGCGCGTGCACTATGTGCAAGACCCACTTCTCCTGCAAGATCTCGATGGCGGAACCCGCCGGGCAGCGCCGAACCGAGGCCCCGTTATGCCCGTTATGGCCACGCGCGTCATGACCACGTGTGCCTCGGACGTCCGTGCCGTCCGCCCGGGAACCCAGTCCGCTAGTACTACGCGTGTCAGTCACTGCCAGGAGTCTAACACCGCCGCCCCATACAGACTTTGTCGCGGCCTACACGGCATCCGGTCTATTCGGGCAAGTCTCTTGGGTGGCCATGGATGGTACAATGGCCACCCGGGCGCCGGAGGCTGCGGCGGGCACCACCTGCGCCAAGGGGGTACAGCGGCCTACAGGCAGTGCGTTCGCCCGAAGGGAGCTACATGAACATCTACAAGCTGATCGGTCGCAACCTCGAGGTCACCGAAGCCATGCGGCATTACGCAGAGGACAAGCTCCACAAGCTAGACCGCTACTCCGATCAGATAGTCGACGCCAGCGTCGTCATGAGCTACGACACTAACGAGAACGCCGCGAACCCGGCCAAGGTCGAGGTTCAGGTCAACTTGCCGGGGGGCATGATCCGCGCCGAAGAACGCGCCCTGGACACCTACGCCGCCGTGGACCAGGTCGTCGACAAGCTGGAGCGCCAGCTCAAGCGGTTCAAGGGCCGCCTCATCGCCCAGCGCACGGAGACCATCGCGCCGCCCGTCGAGGAGCCCGTCGAGGAGACTCCGCCCCACGTTGCTCGCGTCAAGCGGCACGTTCTGCGGCCGATGGCCCCTGAAGACGCGGCCATCCAGATGGAGGCCCTCGGGCACGAGTTCTTCCTTTTCCGCAACGTCGAGACTGACCTCGTCAGCGTGATCTACCTGCGCGACGATGGCGATTACGGCCTTATCGAACCCGCCAACTGAACGCCTACACTCACCCGAAGTATGTCTCGTTCGCCCGCCGCTCCTGGCGGGCGAACGTTTTGGCTACCAGCACTCCGAACGCGAAGCCCCCCAAGTGTGCCCACCAGGCCACGCCACCTTCGGCGCCGAATTCGGGCCCGAGTGCCTCGCTGACTTGGACCAGCGCCCAGTACCCCAGGAACACCCAGGCAGGCAGCCAAGGGGCGAACCACTTTGGCTGCCGGGAGAAGAACCTCAAGACTAGCCACGGCAAGATGAGGATTGGGATGAACGCCTGCACCCGCTGGCTCGGGAAGATGCGCAGGTACGCTCCCAAGACCGCACTGATGGCGCCCGACGCGCCGATGAGCGGCGTGCGCGGGTCGCCGGCCAGCAGGCCCTGAGCCGCAGCCGCCAACACCGCCCCCAACAGGTAGAAGACCAGGAAGCGTCCGTGCCCCATCCGGTCCTCGATGTTGTCGCCGAACACGATAAGGAACACCATGTTCCCCAGTAGGTGAAGGACGCTGGCATGCAGGAACGCGTGCGTGACCAGAGTGCCCGCCGCCGCCAGCGGCTCGGCCGCGAACCTGGCTGGCACGAAGCCGTGCTGGTACACGAAGACCAGCCCCGCCCGGCCCGTGCCGAGGGTGAACTGGTGCCAATAGACGAGTACGTTGACGAACACCAATCCCCAGGTGACGACCGGCCACGATTGGCGAGGATTCCGGTCGCGGAGCGGGATCAGGCCGGGGCCTTCTCTTCCCGGCCGCTTTCAGTTGCGGTCACCGGCGGCGCTCGACTATCTCCATATCGGGTCGGACCTTCACCACGCTGTCGGGCGGCACGACCCCCCGTACGGTGGCGCCGTGGTAAATGATGGTCCGCGCTCCTACGATCGTGCCCGGCGCGGTCACGGAGTTGCAGCCGATGCTCACGCCGTCACCCAGGATGGCGCCGAACTTCCGGAGGCCCGTGCCGCGCCCCTCGACCTTTATCTCGTCGCCGAACGTCTTAAAGTTGGCCAGCTTCACGCCGGCGCCTAAGTTGACATCGTGCCCCAAGACGCTATCGCCAACGTAGTTGAAGTGCGGCGCCTTGGCTCCGCCCAGCAGGAGCGAGCGTTTGATCTCGGTCGCATGCCCGACGTGGGCGCCCGAGCCGATCACGACGGGCCCACGCACGTACGCGGCGTGCCCTACCGTGGCGCCGGGCATGAGGAAGACCGGGCCGGTCAAGTAGGCGTACGGGCCCACCGTGGCGCCCTCCATCACCACCAGAGGTCCCTCGACCACGGCAGTCGGATGGACGGTCCCCAACCCCGAATCGCTCAGCTTGGCGCAGAACTCATCCAACAGGGCCAGGGTCTCCCAAGGGAACTCCACTTCGAGCAGGGCGGCCAATTCCGTCGGCACGCGCGTCATGTTGAACAGCTGCGACGGCGAAAGCATGTGGCAAGTGTAACGCTGCGACCAGATACAATCGTCTGCGAGCGTGATGCGGCTCATCTTCAACCCCACCGCCGGCAAGGGCCGCGCCCGCAAGGCGCTGACCGTGGCAACCGCATTCTTAGATGCCCGCAACGTTCGTTACGCCGTTGACTCCACCGACTACCCCGGCCACGCCACCGAGCTGGCCGCGGCCACCGACCCCGGCTCCACGGTGGTCGCTCTTGGGGGAGACGGCACGGTGCACGAAGTGGTCAAGGGGCTACTCCAACGAGGCACGCCCGAAAACCGCATGGGGGGCCGCGTGCTCGGGGTCTTGCCGCTAGGCTCCGGGGACGACTTCGCGTTCAGCCTGGGGATAGATCGTCGCGACCTTCCGGGTGCCCTGGAGCGACTCGTCGCTGGCGCCAGGAAGGACGTGGACCTCGGCTTCGTGAACGGCGAGCCGTTCGTAAACGCCATGGGCACGGGCTTTGACGCAGAGGTCGCCCAGCGGGTGCGGAAGTCGCCCAGGCTCTTGCCCGGCCTCGCCGGCTATCTCTACTCTGTGGTGGCGACGTTGGCGATCCTCGACTGTCCTCCGGCCCAGGTCCGCGTGGACGGTCGGCTCGTCCACGACGGCCCCGCCCTGCTGATCGGCGCCCAGAACGGGCCGCGAACGGGTGGAAGCTTCGTCTTCGCCCCGGCAGCGGTGAACGATGACGGCCTATTCGACGTGTTGATCGCCGACCGCCTGACGCGGCTGGGCACCATGCGGCTCTTGCCCCTGGTCATGCGCGGCAAGCACGTGGGGCATCCGGCGGTAGCCCTCCACCGCGGCCGTCGCCTGCACATCGACTGGGATAGCGCCAGGCCGGGCCACGCGGACGGTGAGCCGCTGCCGCTTAGCGCCAGCTACGAGCTCGAACTGTTGCCGGCCGCTTTGCCCGTCATAGCCTGACCCAGCATTTCCGCTGCTGATCGCACGCGCGAGGTTGGCGCGCGCAAGACAAGACGGACACCCACTCACATCGGCTTGGTCACTGCCTCACAGAAAGGGCGAGGCCCCGCAGTTGCGGGGCCTCGCCTTCTTGCTATTTCCGGCCGTGGCCGGCTTGCGGTTTCCTTAGAAGGAAACCTTGTAGGTGATCTGGAAGGCCTGGGCCGAAGCGGTCACGCCAGCGTTGTCGTTGTTGTAGACACCGTAGGCGAACTGCAGGTCGTAGTAGTCCCAGATGAGTTCGTAGCCGTTGACGGACTGGACGCCGGTACCGTCGGCATCGCCACGGCTGATTTGCGTGGCACGGTCACCGACCGCGAAGCTGTCCTGAACGTTGCTGATGTTGGTGCCGGTCCAGCTGCCGTACTTGGCAGTGAGCGTGCTGTGGTCGAAGATGAACTCGTTAAGGACGAGTCCAACGCTCCACTGCAGTTCGCTCGCCGTGTAGACGGCCGCGTCGGAGTGGCTGGTCGTGCGGTAGTTGACCGCGGCGAGCAGGCTCGGCTGGGTGTAGATGTCGAGCGGCGCGGTGGAGAGACCAGCGCCCGCAGTGAGCGTCGTGGTGTCGTCCGTGCCGGCATCGGCGTCGTTGACCATCTTGTAGCCGACGTACGGGGTGAGCGAGACGATCGAGATGTTGAGCGAGTAGTCCGCGTCAACGAAGAGGGTCGTCTTGCTGAAGTCCGCTTCGGTCTGCGAGTAGCCGGCGTCGATGTTGAGGCCGCTGATGAGGGCGTTGGGCGCAGAGCCGTCGTGGCTGAGCGTGACGCCGAAGCCGGTGTTGTAGTTGTTGTCGCGCATTATGTCGGCGCCGGCAAGGACCACGGGGGTCTCGCTGGCATCGATGTACGTGTCGAGGTCGTCAACGGTCACGCTGTTGACTGCGGCCTGGTGGTACCAGCCGCCGAGGCTGAAGCCTGCGAACAGGTCGGCCGTCGCGTCGACACCGAACGACATGGCGCTGTCACCAGCGCGCGTGCTGTAAGAGTCGAAGTACGCGTCGAGGTTCACGACCCACAGGCCGAGGCCTACGTCAACACCGAAGCCGGCTTGGTCTTCCGCGAACGGGAAGTCGCCAGGGTCTGCACCGAGGTTGTAGCCGTTCGTGGTGGCCCAGGCGTCGCTGATGTTGCGGTAGTTGGCGCCGAGGCTCGAGAGGACGGGGAGACCGCCGGTGTCGACGTCGAGGGTGGCGTAAAGGACGGATTCGGCAGTAGCGCCGCCCGTGCCGTTGGCCCACTCGAAGCCGAGGTCGAAGATGCTGAGGGCGAGGTTGCCGTCGACGCCCCAGACGGTCACCTGGTCGTTGTCGGCCAAGTAGTCGTCCTTGTCAGCGGCGTTCTCGGCGTACTGAGCGAAGCTGCCACCGACCGTCAAGCCCTCGAGAGGGTTGATGGTGAGGCGGATGCCGCGCAGGTAGTCGTCGTTCTGCTCTGGCGTCGTGTAGACGGCCGTGATGCCCGGGTTGAGGAACGAGAGGAAGTCGGGGGCACCGACGGTGGCGACGAAGCCCGGCTCATCGGTGGCGACGACGTACGGCGTGAAGGCCGTCTCGACGTTGGTGCCGAACGAGAAGGTGAGCGGGTAGGCGCCGATGGGCTCGAAAGTCGTCATGAACTCGTTGATAGTGAACCAGTTCAGGGCCGACGGGTACGAGGTTTCGGTCTGGTTACCGATGGAGATGTCGAGGACGCCGCTGAAGCTGTTGAGCTTGTTGGGGCTGCCTGCGCCATCGAAGCCGAAGCTGGTTGCGAAGCTGAGTCTCAGGGTAGCCGTGACGTCGCCAGTTTCCTGGGTGATGTCTTGGCGGTCCTGAGCGACTTCGCCTGCCGACGTCGCCTTCTTGTTGCCGTCGAGGTCCAGAGCGCCGGTCGAGAAGACCGAGGCACCCATGTTGCGCCTGGCGTTCAGGCCGTAAGCGCGGTCGACGTCGAACTCTTCACCGATGGTGCGGCCAACGTAGTACTTGGCCGTGATGCTGCCCGAGATCCCGAGGGGGTTCTCTTCGAGCGCCGTCACGCGATCCTGAAGATCGGCAATGGCGGTGTTCTGAGCAGCGTCGGAGGCCTCGAGAGCAGAGACGCGGTCGCGAAGGGCGACCTGGCTGCTGCGCAGGAGGATGACGAACTCGCGGATGTTGGCGATATCGGAGCGGTTGCGCTCGATGGCCGAGTTCACGCCCGCAAGATCCACAGGAGCCGTGGTAACGGTGGTAGTGGAAGCGGGGGCGCTCTTGAGGCCAGCTACGTCAGCCTGGAGGAGCTGGATGACGCGGTTGACGGCGGCGATATCTTCGGCGTTCTGGCGGCCAAGGGTGTTGGCCTGGTTGGCCAGGCTGTAGGCGGCGTCGGCGCGCGCGGCGGCGGCGTCGGCCTGGGCCTGGGCGGTGTCGAGAGCGACACGCTGCGAGGCGATCTGGTTCTGGAGATCGCGGAGGACCGCCGGATCGATGCCGGTAGGCATGGAGGCCAAGGCGGCTTCCATGTCGTCGAGGCGGGCGGTGTTGGCGGTCACGTCGTCGGAGAGGCCAGCGATGGCGCTCTCGGCGGCGGACAGCCGCACGCCCTGGGCAGCTACGTCGGAGGCGAGCTCCTGCACAGCGTTGCGCAGAGAGTCGACGTCGGCCTGCGTGAGAGCGAGGGCCGAGTTGACGTTATCGTTGATGACGTCGAGCATGCGGCTGACCACGAGGGCGGCCTGGTAACGGGTGAAGGCTTCGTTACCGCGGAAGGTGCCGTCGGGGAAGCCGATGACGATGCCTAGGTCGGCGATGCGGTCAACGGCGTCGCCAGCCCAGTGGTTCGCCGGGATGTCCGGGAACGAGGACTGCGCGAAAGCACCGCTGGCCAATACTGCCGCCAGGAGCGTGATGATTAGTTTCTTCATGGATTCTTACCCCTTGAACTTGGTGAAGTATGCCTTGCTCAGTGGGCTTCACGAGACTTACGGCGCGTCGACCGTGAGTGTCCGAGTTTCCTCGCCGGCCTTGCGCCAAGTTTTCGTGTTGCTCACCAGGTTCCTGAGCTTCCTCGGCCGGTTCAAAAGGTAGCACCTCCTTCCAGTGCGGCCGTGGACGACACAGGTCCGACTAGATTAGACCACGTCCTGCACGGGGATGTCAAGCAGGATGAACCCACCATGAGAGCCAGTTTCTCGCATCACCATCGGCAAATCTCGAGAACGCGAACTTACTCACTCATGTAATTCTAATGAGAAGAGGCCCCTGCGAAACGGTCTCCGCCGGCGCGGAACCCCACCCGGCCAGTTACCCCGTAGAGGGGCCGAGGGCCTGTTATCCTCGCGCCTATGGCTCGAGTCACCGTACCCGCAGCTGAGCAACTCCTAGACGTGGAGTTGGGTGTCTTGGATCACGGCTTCGTGCGGCTTGTCGATTACTTGGGCGGTGACGCCCGCATCGTCCAGGCCGCACGCGTCTCGTACGGCGAGGGCACCAAGACGGTGCGCGAAGACGGCGCCCTCATCGACTACCTCCTGCGCAACCGCCACACCAGCCCCTTCGAGCAGGTGATTTTCACCTTCCACGTCAAGATGCCCATCTTCGTGGCCCGTCAGTGGATCCGCCACCGCACGGCGCGCCTCAACGAGATCAGCGGCCGCTACTCCGTCATGCGCGACGAGTTCTACGTGCCCCAGCCGGCCGAGGTCCGCTTCCAAGCCACGCGCAACAAGCAGGGCGGCGACTCGCGCGACGTGCCCGAGGAGTTGCGGGCGCGGGTCATCGACATGCTCAAGACTGGCCAGGAGCGAACCTACGCGGAGTACGAGGACCTGCTGGGCGAGGACATCGCGCGCGAGTTGGCGCGCATCAACCTGCCGCTCAGCCTCTACACGGAGATGTACTGGCAGATAGACCTCAACAACCTCTTCCACTTTTTACGCCTGAGGATGGACTGGCACGCCCAGCACGAGATCCGCGTGTACGGCGACGCGATGGCCAAGATCGCAAGGGCGGTGGCGCCCCTCGCCTACGACGCCTTCGAGGAACACGAGCTATACGCGCAGGCGTTCTCACGCACCGAGCTCGACCTACTGAGGGCGGCCGTGGACCCGGTCCGGCTAGAGGCGGCCCTGGCCGAAAGCGGGCTCAGAGCCACGCGCAAAGGCGAGTTCCTGCAGAAGCTCGGACCGCTTCCGTCCGTCCAGCAAGAGCAGAAGCCCCACGAGGACTGAGCACCGAGGATGCGCTACCGGGTGGTTGCGGTCGGGAAGCTCAAGGAGCACTTCTACCAAGGCGCCTGCGCGCACTATTCGCGGCGCCTTGGGCAGCTCACAGGCTGCGAGGTAATCGAGGTGCGTGAGACGAGGTCCAAGTCCGTAGCCGAGGTCAGGGCCAGCGAGGGGTTGGCTCTCCTCGCCAGGGTGCAGGGGCTTGCCGTGGCACTGGACGAGCGCGGCACGACGTTCGACACGAAGGCGCTGGCGCACCACCTCACCGAGCTCGAGAACCGCGGCACCAGCAGCGTGACCATCCTCGTAGGTGGTGCAGAGGGCCATGGGGAGGGGCTACGCGCCGCGGTCTCCGAGGCCTGGAGCCTCTCCCCGCTCACACTGCCTCACGACCTGGCGCGTTTGGTGCTGCTGGAGCAGCTATACCGCGTCGAGACCCTGCGGGCCGGCCACCCCTATCACCGGGGTTGAGCCGGCGGTTCGGTCAAGCGGTTGCGCTGCGGGTGGCGGCCACTAGCGCCACGTGCAGGCTGAGCAGGTCGACGATCAGGGTCCCAAGGCCATCGAGCGCGAAGGGCGTCTCGGACTCGAGCGACAAGAAGAGGTTGCGCGGCCCGATGGCCACGCTGGGCGCCTTGCCCGTCGCGTGCCGCGGGATGCCACGCTGGGGCCTGCGGTTACTGGTCGCAAGCGTCTCGTCAGCCGCCTTAAGCAGGCGTAGAAGCACAGTGCGAACCGGGTCTGTGAGCAGGGGCGTGGCTGTCTCGCTCTTCCTCGCGTACACACTGACGGCGGCGTCGAATTCCTCGTCGAACGAGACGTCGAGGCGCTGAGCCCCGCTGCGACCGGCCTCGAGCCCCTCCAGGACGGCATGCCCCCTGGTGCTCGCTCGCAGGGAAATTGGCGCATGTGGCACCCGCGCCCTCACGACTACCCCGGTGCGGAAGCTGGCGACTCGCCCAAGGGGGCCGCTCCGGTGCCTAACCTGATCGAAGGCGAGCACCTGAGGCTGGCCCGGCCTCGAGAGCCCGTAGACAGGACCCAGTTCACCTTGCCCCAGGTCGAAGTGCTCACGAAGCGCGTCTGCCAGCTCGGGGACGGGTGTCAGATCGAACTCTTCGGCCAGTGCGAGCCAGCCCTGTTCGCGGGCGTCGGCGCGCTTACTCCAGAAAGCCATGGGTAAGTCTAATGGCGTGGGGCCGTCCGTGCCTCCGCGCTGGTGCGGCGGCCCGGCCTGTCGTGCCAAGTCGGCCGCTACGGCTCAAACGTTGAAGCCGAACATGCGCATCTGCTTCTTGCCGTCGTCGGTCATCTTCGCGAGGCTCCACGGCGGTGACCACACGAAGTCGACGGTCACCGAGTTGATGCCCTCGACCTTCATGGCGGCCAGCTCCGCGTCGGCCTGGATGAGGTCCTGCACCGGGCAACCCATGCTGGTCAGCGTCATGGCGATGTCGACGTTGCCCTGGTCATCGACGTCCACTTGGTAGACGAGTCCGAGGTCGACGATGTTCACCGGGATCTCGGGGTCGTGCACGACCTTGAGGGCTTCCAGCACCTGCTCGCGCAGCAACTCCGCGCTACCAGCAGCGCCTTCCGCAGCGACAGCCTGTGCGCTCGTACCGGGCACGTTGTTCTCTTCGGGTTCCATGCTGGCGAAGTTATCAGACCGGAAGCCCGGGTGAAGTCGCGCCGCTCGCTTTACCGGCGTTAGTGCACTCACCAGTTCGCGAAACGGTCGCGGTAGACGACCCAGGCAAAGCCGAGCGCCGTCAGCGTGCTCACCAGGCTCGTGCCCCCGTACGACACGAGGGGCAAGGTGATGCCCGTTACGGGCGCCACCCCGATCGTGACGCCTATGTTGACCAGGACCTGGAACGCCACCAGCACGAGCACGCCCGTGATGAGCAGCTGGTCGCGCTCGAACGGGCATTCGGCCGCCATGGCGAGCATGCGCCAGAACAGGAGTCCATAGAGCAGTAGCAGGGCGGCCGAGGCGACGAAGCCGCCCTCCTCGGCAAGCACCGGGAAGATGAAGTCGGTATGGCGGTAGGGGATGAAGCCGAGTTGCGATTGCGTGCCGGCCTTGTAGCCCTTGCCCAAGAGGCCGCCCGAACCGACGGCGATGGTGGATTGGATGACCTGGTAGCCCGTGCCTTGAGGGTCGCGGTAAGGGTCGACGAACGACACCAGGCGCTCGAGTTGGTGCGGCTTGAGGTTGGGTAGCACCACGGTCGGAACGGCCACACCGACGAGCAGAACGATGAGCACCAGGTGACGCCACGGCACGCCGCGCACCAACACCACGCCGGCGGTGATGGCCACCAAGACGAGCGCGCTACCGAGGTCGGGTTCCATGAGCACCAGGCCGATGGGAGGCAGCGCCAGCGCCGCAACGCGGAGGTAGTCGACCAGGCGCTTGATGGGGCGTTCGTGCAGGACTTGCGACAGCACAAGGATGAGCGCGAGCTTTGCCAACTCCGACGGTTGGAAGCCGGGCAGGGGTCCCAAGTAGAGCCACGACTTGGCCCCGTTTACCTCAGTGCCGAGGAAGAAGGTCAGGACCAGAAGTACGAGGCTGGCGCCGTAGATGTAACTGCTGAGGCGGAGCACGCGGCTCTTCCCTGCCCACACCAGCGCCCCGAGGGCGACCGCACCGGCCACTAAGAAAGCCACCTGGCGCATGAACTCGTCGCTGGGAGCGGCGCTATTAAGGGTGTAGAGGCCAACGCTGAGGATGAGGAGCGTGACGAACGGCAGGCTGAAATCGACTCTCGTCACGTGCGTCAGCCTACCAACCCAGGGCCGCGCCGACCTGAATAGAGCCACCACTCCGCGGTGAGCGCGGCCAGCGCCGCGACGACCAGAAGGACGACGAGGGCTGACGGGGCGGCGTACGCATGGGCGACCTCCCTGGTCGCCCCCGTGCCGGCACCGATACGGTCCGCCTCCGCAGTTGTCCCGGTGCCTGGCACGGTCGTTGGCGCTCCGGTCGGCAGGCGGGACTCGTCGGCAGAGAGGAGCGAGACGAGCGCCACGGGTTCGGACCGACCAGTGGTGCCTACAAGCGCTCCACTCTGGAGGTCGAGCAGCTCGCCACTCGAGACCAGGTACACACCCGGCTCGAGGACGGCGGTCGTCTGGCCCGGGATGGTCTCACCCAGCCGCAACCGCGGGGTGGAGTCGAGCGCCGCCACCCAGTTGGCCACCAGGGCTGGGAACGCCGGGCGAAGCACTACGTCCGACTGGCTGGGGTGGAACCCGAACTGCAGGACGGACCCCGCCGCCGTGCGCCGCATGCGCAAGAGGGGTGTGAGGTCGTCAGCGCGCGCGAGTACACGCCAGCCGTCGGCCTCGGAACCCGTCCAACTGGGCGCCGCCTTGTTGATACCCACCAGCGCCTCGTTCAGGTCGACGAAGCGCATGATCGGCGAAGCACGGTCGAAGTCGCGCACCAAGTGATACTCGGGCGCATCCGCGGGCGGGGGAAAGAGGATGTAGTCGCCCGGCGGCAAAGCGCCGACCCCGGTGGGCCCGGGCGGCAGCGCGGCCGTAACGACGCGGAGGTCGGCGGGGCGCCTCACAGCGTCGGCGGCGCCGAAGACCGTGACCCCAGGGGCAGACTGCAGGGCGCGCAGGAGCGGAGCGTAGAAGTCGTCGGTGACCACGGTAAGGACGCGGCGGCCCGCGTAAGCGACGTCGTCGAGAGGTAGTGCGTCGGGGGTTGGAGACAGGATGCGGGCCTCGAGGATCCCAAGGGGCGCGTTCTCATCGTCCAGTAGGGGAAAAGTGATGCTCCCGCTGGAGCCCGACGGCACGAGCAGTGTGCTCCTGGCCAACTCCGAACCCTGGTTGAACAGCCCCACGGTGACCTCGGCGGGCGCCCGGCCGCTGGCCACGACCGCTATGAATGCCTGGCCCACACCAACGTCGAACGCGCTGATGCCTACGTTCTCGACCGGCTCGCCAACCACCACGACTTCGGCCTGGCCGAGCTCGGCCTGGTGGTCCGTGATCACTTCGACCTCTGCGCCCGGCAGGAGGCTTCTTCCGAGGTCCACGGCGCCCAGGAGGTCCTCCGCCGAGTCGCCCGCTCGTAGCCCCTCGAGTGCGGCCAAGAGGTCGGCTTGGGAAGCGTCCAGGGGCGCCAGGAGGCGAGGAGAGGCGCCCGCGCGCACGAGGGCGACTCGCGCGGCGCCGGCCAAACGGTCGCGGGCCGCGGCCTTTGCCAAGTCGAACCTCGTGCCCTCGCCAGAACGGGCGGTCATGCTGGCAGACGCATCTAGCACGATGACCAACGCCTTGTCCTCGCCCGCGGCCGCATGGGGCCGCGCGAGAGCGAGCACCGCCATCGCGACGAACGCGAGCTGCAAAGCAAGGAGCCAACTAGGCGAGAAGCGCCTGCGGCGCGCGACGTTCGCGTGCGCCCTGCGCCACAGGAACAGCGCCGTCACCGCGCGCTCACGGCGCCGAGCGCGCAGGAAGTGCAGCACCACGACCACCGGCAAGAGAGCCAGGAGCCAGAGCGCTTGAGGCGCCAGGAAGGTCATCTGCGGCAGTCTAGCCCCTCATTCCTCGGGGCCTTGCAGTCCCTGGGCGACAGCCTAGGAGCCGTGACCGGCGGCCACCGCAGCTCGTGTGCGGACCACCCGCCGAGCCGTCAGGTCTGGAAGACGCCGAGGCGCATCTGGCCCGGCTCGGCGTCGAGCGCGCACGCGTCGAGGGCCCTGATCAGGCGCGGGCGCAGCTCGGAAGGCAGGATCACCTCGTCCACCCACAACCTGGAGGCGCCGTAGCGGATGTCCAACGCCGCGTCGTAATCGGCCTTGATCTTGGCGTGCAGTGCCGCCAGGGTGTCGTCGTCGGGCTTCTGCCCCTGGCGTTCCAACCTGGCCGCCTGGATGTCGAGGATGGTCTTCGCCGCCTGCTGACCGCCCATCACGCTGAAGCGGGCACTGGGCAGGGCGAAGATGAAGCGCGGCGCGTAGGCCTTGCCACTCATGGCATAGTGACCCGCTCCGTAGGAGCCGCCCAAGATGACGCTAATGCGCGGCACCACGCTGTTGCTGACGGCGCTCACCAGCTTGGCACCCCGCCTGATGATGCCTTCCTGCTCGCTCTCGCGTCCAACCATGAACCCGTTCACGTCGTGCAGGAACAAGATGGGCACCCCGGCCTGGTTGCAGTCGAGGACGAAGCGAGCGGCCTTGTCAGCCGCATCTCCGTAGATGACGCCCCCCACCTCTAGACGACCGGCACGCTTGACGACGAGCTTCTGGTTCGCGACGACCCCCAGAGGGTAGCCGCCGAGGCGGCCCCAGCCAGTCACCAGGGTCGGGCCGTAGTCGCGCTTGTACTCGTCGAGCTCCGAGCCGTCGAGGAGCCGCGCGAGCACGTGGCGGACGTCGTACGTCTGGGTACCACCCTCGGTCGGAAGGATGCCCTCCAAGTCCTCACCCTCGAATGCCGGCTCTAAGGACTCTTCGCGGCTGCGGGCCCACGGAGCCAGCGGCCTCTCGGAGTAGGTCGCTGCCAGGCGCCTCAAGCGGAGGATGGCATGCTGATCATCGGGCTCCTTGAAGTCGATCGTGCCGGCGATCTCGGCGTGCATGGCCGCGCCACCCAACTCCTCGCTGCTCACGTCCTGCCCGATGGCGGCCCGGACCAGAGCGGGGCCGGCCAGGTAGAGCCCCGACCCCTCGGTCATGACGACGGTGTCGCACATCACGGGCAAGTAGGCGCCACCCGCGACGCAGTTGCCCATGATGGCGGCCAACTGCGGGATGCCCAGGGCGCTCATCCTCGCGTTGAGGTAGAACACACGGCCGAAGTCGTCCTGGTCAGGGAAGATCTCGTCTTGCATGGGCAGGTAAACGCCAGCGGAATCGACTAAGTAAATGGTCGGGATGTGGTTCTCGTACGCGATGGTCTGCGCCCGGATGACCTTCTTGGCCGTGATCGGGAAGAACGCGCCGGCCTTCACGGTGGCGTCGTTGGCGACTATCATCCACGGCCTGCCGGCCACGAGGCCCACTCCCGTGACGACACCGCCCGCCGGCGCGCCGCCCTCGGCCTCGTACATGCCCGCGCCCGCGAAGGTCATGAGCTCGTCGAAGTACGAGCCCTCGTCGACGAGGGCGGCGACGCGCTCGCGAGCGGTCAGGCGGCCCTTCGCGCGTTGCCTGGCGGCCGCCGCGGCCCCGCCTCCCAACGAGATCTCGCGCCGCTGCTCGAGCAAATGCTCGCGCTCGCGCTCCCAGCCGCGCATGTTCGGATGGAAAGGGGCCTCACGCCGGCTTTCCAGCCGCACGGCCCCTTCTAGCTTGGCTAGGTCCTCCGGGCGCTTACGCCTGGCGGCGCTCACCTGGCTTGCGTCGCGAGCACCACCAACAGACCACCGCCGGCGTTCTCGAGCGCGTGGTCCGTCCGCGCCTCCAAGCTCATGAGCTTGCCCTTGCCCAGGCGGTGGGTAGCCCCTTCGGCACGCACCAGGACCTCTCCTTCGAGAACCTGGTAAACAACGCTAGCGCTCAAGTTGCGTACGTCTTCCGCCTGTCCGGCCTCGAAGCACACGAGTTCGACCGTCAGGTCGTCTTGGCTCAGTAGCGGGCGGCGCTGCACGCCCTCGAGCGAGAAGCGCCGGGCGTCCTGGATCGTTACCGTTTTCACGTTCTCCTCCCAAGGGTCGGTGTTACCGGCATGTCTGTCAGGTTACCTCGCGAGTGAAGTGGCATGTGGAAAAGGGCGCGAGGACTGTGGATAACCAAGGCGGCTTGACAAGCGCGTACCGCTCTTGGTATGTGATCCGCGTTGCGGCAGCGTTTCGAGTAATGCCGTCCTAGACGCAAGGCGCGAGAAAGTTCCGCTGTCATCGGGGTGTCTTGAAAGGCCCATAGTCGCGAGTGGTGCTTGTCCACAGCCCTGTGGATAACATCGGGGCTTTGTGGATAACCTCGTAAGCCCGATGGCCACGGAGGTACGGGCGAAGGCGGGCACCACCGGTCCGACCATTCGAGCGCGTGAGAACGCGAGGGAGAGACCGAGAGTGCTCACGAGAGTGCGGCGGCTCGAGTGGCTCGCACGAAGGCGGTCACCGCGGCGGGGTCCTTCACGCCCGGGCTAACCTCCACCCCGCTTGCTACGTCGACCGCGTACGGCCTGAGTGTCCGCACCGCGTGGGCGACGTTACTGGCGTCGAGGCCGCCGGCGAGCACGAGCCGGGGGTATGCCAGCCAGTCTTTGGCGGCCTCGTCCCAGGCGAACGTGGTACCCGAGCCGGGCTTGTGGGCATCGAGGAGCACGGCGTCAGCCGGGTAGCCCGCCAGG
>CAJDWU010000046.1_pt2 | contig 36808 bp, 35 predicted proteins | sample 7391771 | NCBI WGS metagenome assembly CAJDWU01 (sample SAMEA7055737, study PRJEB34461) | soil metagenome | biome: terrestrial ecosystem; feature: Peninsula; material: soil | place: Antarctica | collected 2016 | reverse complement strand
CTGGGAGCGGTGGTCGGGCTGCTATCGTTCGCCCGCCTGCTCTCCCACCTCCTGAGGCGCCACCACGACCCGATGATCGCGCTCCTGACCGGTTTCATCGTGGGAAGCCTCTACAAGGTATGGCCGTTCTTCAGTCCCTCCGGGGCCGCCGCTTGGCCGTGGTCGACCGGCAGTTGGAAGGCCGCTATCTTCATGCTCGCTCTCATTCTGGTCGGCGCCGCCGTCGTCCTGGGTCTCGAGCGGCTAACGGCAGGACGCGAGAGATTGTTACCTTCTTCACGAAGCTCATTCTCATCTACGGCGGATTTCACGCCGCGGCGCTAACCTTCAGGACGTGCGTGTGAGCGCCCCAGGCGCCTCGCGCCCCCTTCCGTAGGGGCAAAGTAGGAGGATTAGCGTGCGCAACCGTCGCTTGATCACCGTCCTCGGCACCGGGCTTCTGCTCGTCGCCGGCGCCACCCTGTGGCTGCCAGGCAGGCGAGCCGTAGCACAGTCGACGAACCCTCAGGCCGCTTCGGCCCTATTACCAGACGAGCAGAACACCGTTGACGTCGTCAAACAGTGGGGCCCTAGCGTAGTGGCCATCAACGTCGAGGTGCGCGGCTCGCGGGTGAGCCAGTTCCAAGACGTTCTCCCGTACCTGCCGCCGCAGTTCCGTCAGATGTTCCCGCCGTCCGGGACGCAGGTCGAGCAGAGCAGCGGCTCCGGCTTCGTGGTCGGCACCAACGAGATCGTCACGAACTATCACGTGGTCAAGGACGCCCTCGTCGAGAACGGGGTCGAGACGGCCGATGGTGCCACTATCAAGGTGGTGTTCGCCAACGTCGACGAGCCGTACGACGCCAAGGTCCTGGGCGCCGATCCCGACTCCGACGTCGCGCTCCTGCAACTGACGGACGGCAGCAAGATGCCCAGCAACGCCCAACCTCTGGAGTTCGCCGACAGCTCGACAGTGCAGGTCGGGCAGAAGGTGATCGCCATCGGCAACCCGTTCGGCCTCCAGTCGAGCGTCTCGCAGGGCATCGTTTCCGGCATCGGCCGGGAACTTCAGTCCATCGGTCGGGTCGAGATTCCCATGGTCCAGACCGACGCGGCCATCAACCCGGGCAACTCGGGCGGTCCACTACTCGACTCGGCCGGTCGACTCGTCGGCGTGAACACCATGATCGTCCCTGGCATGACGAGCAGCGGGAGCGCCGGCAACATCGGCATCGGCTTCGCGGTTCCCAGCGATCTCCTTAGCGAGGCGCTGCCGCTCATGCGCGAGGGCGGCCTGGTCGGTGTGTACGCTCAGAACATCGCCGTGGCCAACGGACCACGCATCGGCGTCCAGATCATAGACGTCACGGCTTTCCCGGCTGACGCCCGCAAGGTCCTCAACATGCCCGATACCGGTCTGGTCGTCGTTGCGGTCGAGCCGGGTAGCCCTGCCGAACAGGCCGGACTGAAGGCCCCCGCGTACGAGGCGAACATCGCCGGCAAGACGTATCCAGCCGGCGGCGACATCATCATGAAGGCCAACGGCAAGGCCGTTAGCCAGGGGTCCGACCTCCAGGGGCTACTTGTCGGCGCCAAGGAAGGCGACGTCATGACCCTCGAGGTCTTGAACAACGGTGCCACCCGGCAGGTCAAAGTGACCTTGGCCGTGGTCCCGCCATCCGGCCCCAACTGAGCACATCACGTGCGGGCCCAGTCGTGCCCCAAACGTCGTCTCACGCGCCGGGAGAACACCTCCCGGCGCGTGCTAGCATCTGCCCCATGGAACGTGCAGGACGTCATCTTTGTTTAGGTTTGGTGCTTTCGGGCGGCGGCGCTAGGGGCTTCGCTCACATCGGTGTACTGCGTGTCCTCGAGCGCGCCGGCGCCAAGTTCGATGTGGTCGCCGGTACCTCCATGGGCGCCATCCTCGGCGCCATCTACGCCAGCGGGGCGAGCGCAGACGACTTGTACGACTTGGCCAAGCGCACGAACTGGCGTGACGTCGTGGACCTCTCCCTCAAGACGAGCCTGCTCAAGGGAGACCGCTTGAGAACCTTTCTCACCGAGCTCCTCCCGCCCACCTTCGAGGAGCTCGAGCTGCCGCTGGCCGTGGTCGCCACCGACATCGAGTCCGGCGAGGAGGTCGTGATGAGCGAGGGCGACCTGGTGACGGCCGTACGTGCATCGGCCTCCTTCCCGGGCGCGTTCGAACCGGTCCACCTAGCGGGCCGGACCCTGGCCGACGGGGGCATCGTCAACAACCTCCCCGTGAACGCCGCTGGTTGGCTGGGCGCCAACCGCGTCATCGCGTCCGACGTCACCCCGGCGCGCAAGTCCGTCTACCTGTCGCCAGAGGAGGACGAGACCAACTGGTGGGAGCGCATGGTCGCCACGGTCAAGCTGGAGCGGCGCAACCCCATGGCCCAGATGCTCTTCCGGTCGTCCGACATCCAACAGTCGATACTCGTCGACATCCACGCAAGCATCCATCCGGCCGACCTGCGCATCCGCATGGACATGCCTCACTACCGGATCGAGTCGTTCAACAGCTTGGAGGAGATCGTCTCGGAGGGCGAACGGGGTGCCGAACGGGCCCTGGCGGCCGCCGGCGGTTGGTCGGCGGTGCTGGACGCCTATGACGAAGGTGGGCCCGACGACACGGGCGAGGCCACGACGTCATTGACGCACGCTGGCGAGGAATCCGCGGCGTCGGTGGACTCGAGGGCCACGTTCGACTCGAGCATAACGGCCATGAAGAGCACGTTCGCTAAAGTCGTCGGTCGCGGCTTCAAGAAGACCTGACTTGACCCAGCGAGGAATCTTCGCCGTCCTCCTTGGCTTGGCGTTGGGAGTGTTGCTCACCCAGTTCGGCGTGACCCTAATGAGGGTGAACGGGGTGAGCATGGAGCCGACGTTGAAGGGCGGCGAGGTCGTGATCGTGGTGAGGCCACCCCTGCACTGGCTCCTAGAGAAGCTCGGCATGGCGCGGCCGGCGTCGGCAGACGGCACCGTCTTGGTGCTGCTCGACCCGCTGACGGCGCCGGCTACGGGCCAGGCCGCTTGGCGCCTTGCCCTCGACCGGGCGTTCTCGCCGCTGCTCGTGAAACGGGTCGTGGCCAGGTCCGGCGAGACGCTGGAGTACCGAGATGGCGAGCGCTTGTTGAACGGTTCACCCGCCCCCGAGCCCTGGTTGGAAGCGGGAAACCGCGGCCACTTCCGGCTGGCCCCCACGCGAGTGGGTGTAAGCGAAGTGTTCGTGCTGGGCGACGACCGCTTGCCCCTGGCCAGCCGTGATTCGCGGGTGTTCGGGGCCATCGAGCTTCGTTCCATGCGCGGGCTGGTGGTAGCCGGCCTGCGCCTGCCGCTTCATGCAGGCACCTGGCACTGGCCCGTCACCGCCGTTCGCTGAAGGCGGCCTAACCGGCGAGGGAGCCGTCGAGCCCCAGCTCAGCGGCCCGCGCTTGCATGGCGCTCAACACGAACTGCATGTGTTCGTCTAGATCGACACCCAGTTCTTGGGCGCCCTGCCGGACGTCGTCTCGGTTCACACCACGTGCGAACGCCTTGTCCTTCAGCTTCTTCTTGAGGCTGGTGAGGCCCAGGCCGGCTATGTCCTTGTCGGGCCTTACGAGCACGGCGGCCGTGATGAGGCCCGTGAGCTCGTCGCACGCGAAGAGCACTTTGGCAAGCTGCGACTCCCGCGCCACCCCCGTGTAGTCGGCGTGGCCGAGGATGGCGTCGAGGACGAGCCTAGGGTAGCCGCGCGACTCCAGCTCCCTTACACCTACCCAAGGGTGCCCCTCTTGGCCGCGGTCCGGGTTGGGGTAGCGCTCGTAGTCGAAGTCATGCAGCAGGGCCGCCACGGCCCAAGTGTCGTCATCCTCACCGTACTTAGTCGCGTAAGCCGCGACTGCCGCTTCCACCGACAGCATGTGCTTGCGAAGACTCTGGGAAGGGGTCCACTCTTCCATGAGGCGCAGGGCCTCCTCGCGCGTCTGGGTCATGCCTGAGTGTAACGAACCGCGAGCAGGCCGTGCTGTACGCCGGCCAGCGCGAGAATGCCGCAGCTATACTCCGGCATGGCTGAAGCCGAGATCATGCGGGTAGCGGACGTTACCGAGGCCGCTCTTCCCGTGGTGACTCATGCCGTTCGTGAGGCCGTGGCGCTGCGTGGGCGAGCCATCCTAGTCCTGGCCGGCGGTCACACGCCCCTGCCGCTCTACCGGCGCTTGGCCACCGCGGACCTGCCATGGGACCGTGTACACGTCTTCTGGGGTGACGAGCGCTTCGTGGACCTGACCGACCCGAACAGCAACGCCGGCGCCGCCATGAGTGCCTTCTTGGACCGCGTGGGCGTGCCGGAGTCGCAGATCCACGTCTGGCCGATCTTGCACACGCCTGAGGCGTCCGCGGCTGCTTACCACGGGGAGTTGGAGCAGACGCTGGGCCGCCATCCCGTCTTCGACGTCACGCTCTTGGGCTTAGGTGACGACGCGCATACGGCGAGCCTCTTCCCCGAGACGGGTGACGTGCTGCGCGAAGGCCTCACGTTCGCGACCGAGGCGCCACCCGCAGCGGCCGTCCGCGACCGACTCACGTTGGGCGCGCCGGCGCTCAGCTGCAGCCGCCTCGTCATCTTCCTCGTCACCGGGCAAGATAAACTCCCGGCCCTACGGGCCACATTCAGACCCGAAGCGCCCACCCTGGCCCAGGGCCGCCCGCTACCCGCTGAGACGGCACGCGAGCTGGACGCTCACCCGGCACGTGCCGTAACGGCGCTCGAGCGCCTGCTGCTGATCACAGACCAAGACTTCTAGTCAGCGACCTCGGCCCACCTGATGGCGTGGGCGTCGAACGGCGACGCGAGAAGCTCGTTCTGCGCGAGCACGCGGAGGCCATAGGTGAGTCGGCCGCTGAGCTTCGGCTCGAAGTGCGCCTCGTAGCGCCCGCCGCCATCGTCACCGGACCGCTCCATCCTCACGCGCTCGAGGTTGACCTCGAGGGCGTCCTCCTCCCGGCTGTAAACAACCTCCACGATGACATCGTCGGGGTCGATCGTCGCCAGGTCCAGCGTTGCAGTCACCGTGACCGGGTCGCCGATGCGCGTGGGCACCTCCGCCAAGGGGAGAGCCTCGAGCCTCACCAGGGGCCAGGCAGCGACCAAACGCTTGCGCCACGCTGCCAACTCCTTGGCCGCGGCGTAACCGCCGTCGGCCAACTTGGCGCCGCGCTCGCTGGCGGGAGCGTAGTAGCGCTCCACGTACTCCTTCACCATGCGTTGTGCGTTGAACCTTGGAGTCACGCTGGCGATGGCGTCGGCCGCCCGGCGCATCCACCCCTCGGGCACGCCATCGGCGTCACGCTGGTAGTACAGCGGCACTACCTCGCGTTCCAAGATGTCGTAGAGGGCGTCGGCGTCGGCGGCGTCGGCGCGGGCGTCGTCCTGGTAGCTGCGGCCCGAGCCGATGGCCCAACCGTTCTCGCCGTCGAAGCCTTCGGGCCACCAGCCGTCGAGGATCGACAGGTTCAATACGCCGTTCATGGCGGCCTTCATGCCGCTCGTGCCTGACGCCTCGAGGGGTCGGCGCGGGTTGTTTAGCCACACGTCCACGCCCCGGGTCAGCGCGCGGCCGATGCTCATGTCGTAGTCCTCGACGAACAGCACTCGACCGTTGAAACGCGGATCGCGCGAAAGGTTGTGGATGCGCGCGATGAGCTGCTGCCCCTCCTGATCGGCGGGGTGCGCCTTGCCGGCGAAAACTAGCTGCACCGGGCGTTCCGGGTTCGACATGATGGCAGCCAGCCGGTCGAGATCGGAGAAGATGAGCGTGGCACGCTTGTAGCTGGCGAAACGCCTGGCGAAGCCGATAGTGAGTATGTCCGGGTCGAAGAGCGAGCTCGAATCGTGGAGCTGTGTGGGGCTTGCCTCGTGGCGGTCCAGTTGGGTGAGGAGCCGGCGACGCAGGAACCTCACGCTACGGGCCTTGAGTGAGCGGCGCACTTCCCAGAGGCGTGCCGCGGGAACGTCCATCATAGGGGCCCAGGTCTTCGTATCGTCCATGCGCTCGCGCCAGTCGGGGCCGAGGGTCTCGGTGGCCAACTCGAGGATCTCAGGGGCGGCCCAAGTAGGAACGTGCACGCCGTTGGTCACGTACCCGATGGGCACCTCCCCCACCGGCACTTCGGGCCAGAGTCGCGCCCAGATGTGGCGACTGGTCTTGCCGTGCAAGGCGGCCACTCCGTTACGACCGGAGGAGAAGCGGATAGCGAGGGCGGGCATGCTGAACACGGGTCCCCAACCAAGGTCGATGCCGCCCAGGGCGTGGAACGAGGCCTGGTCAATCCCGAGCCCCTTCCAGAAGCTGCCGAAGCCCTGCTCCACGAGGTCGAAAGAGAAGGCGTCGTTGCCCGCCGCGATGGGCGTGTGGACCGTGAACAGCGTGTTAGCGGTAACGGCCTCTTTGGCGATTGCGAAGTCGAGGCCGCCCGCAACGAGCTCGCGGCTGCGCTCCAGCACGGAGAACGCGCTATGGCCCTCGTTCATGTGCCAAGAAGTGGGGGTCACCCCAAGGGCCCGCAGCATGCGCACGCCGCCCACGCCCAAGATCATCTCCTGGGCCACGCGGGTGCGTTGGTCACCCCCGTAAAGGCGGGCCAACAGCTTCCTGTCCTCCGGCTCGTTGCCGTCGATGTCCACGTCAAGGAGCACGACGCGCACGCGTCCAACGCGCGTCTCCCAAGCCTGCACGGCGACGGCTCGACCGAAGACTTCCACCTTCACGCCTGCCCTCTCACCGTTGGCCGCCTTCGCTGGCTCGAACGGGAGCGCTGCGGGGCTGGAGCGAGTGTAGACCGCCTCTTGGCGCCCGTCGGGGCCCACGCGCTGGTGGAAGTAGCCCTCCGGGTAGTAAAGGCCGACAGCAACGAGCGGCACTCCCATGTCCGAGGCGGCCTTCGTGTGGTCGCCGGCCAAAACCCCAAGGCCGCCCGAGTAGAGCGCGATCGCTTCGCTCCAACCGTACTCGGCGCAGAGGTAGGCGTAAACGTGCTCCTTGCCTACGGCGCCATCGAACCAGGTGGGGCGCGCAAGGTAGGCGTCGAACCGACCCAGGACCGACTGGTACTCGCCTAGGAAGTCGGGATCGCGAGCAGCGGCGTCTAGTCGCTCCTGCTTGATGTCGCGCAATATCGCCACGGGGTTGTGGCGGCAGGACTCCCAGAGGTCACGATCGAGCTGGCGGAAGAGCCGCCTGGTGTCCGATTGCCACGACCAGTACAGGTTGTGCGCCAGCTCGTCGAGCCGGCTCAGCGCTTCAGGCAGCTTAGGAAGAACGGTCAGTTTACCAATTAAGTTCATCTGGAATGGGTCTCGATTCAAGGTGTTAGCCGTCGCGCGCGGCGCGGCACGTGGGGCCAAAAGGCCGCTGGGAAGTGTACCACCATGGGAGTCGGCGCTCATCGGCGCCTGCTCACCCCACCCCCGCCGGGTAACCTGCTGGGCATGGCCCGATTCGACCCCAGCCGGCTCGCCATCTTCGCACTGTGCGCCGCCTCTACCTGGTCTTTCGCCGGGGCGCAGACAGTGCGTCTGGAGTTGGGTGCGGTGGCACCCGCAGTCGCCAACCCGGTGCCGGTCTTCGGGGTGGTGTTCGACAAGGTGAAGGTGGAAGGTGGGGCGCTAACACTCGACTTGCGTTACATGGGGACGCCCCGGCTAGGCCTGGGGCTCACCACGAGTCGGGCTTTCGGGCCGCTCGGCAACATCGTGATCGATGGCTGGGGGGCACTGGCTGCTAACGGCTCCGCGGAGGGCCGGGTGGGGGTGCGAGGGGTGTTGGGACCCGTTGCGCTGCGGCTGGCTCTGCTCGGCTTCACCGACGAACCGGCGGCGTTCCGGCCAGAGGCCCTCGCCTCAGCCGAGCGGGCGGTGCTGAGCCGCCCCGCTTTCGGGGTTCAGGTCGGCCTGATCGCGCGCCTGAGCCGTAACGTCATCCTTGAGGTCGAACCCGATGTCTACCTGGCGGGCGGTGTGGCCCTGCGAGGCGAGGCGCGCCTGCGCCTGTTGCGGCTACTCGGCGAGAACGAGCTGAGCCTCATCGCGTTGGCATACGCTCCGCCCGGGCTTGGCGCATTAGACGCCGCCTTCGGCGTCGGCCTTACTCTCCCCCGCGGCCGGGCACCCGACTGGAGCTTCGCCGCGCTGCTGGGAACGTCACCGGCGGGGGCGGCGGTTGGCGCCCGCGCCTCGGTGGCCGAGGACTTCGGTTCCGTTCGCCTTCGCCTCGACGCTGCTTTCGAGCCGTACCGTCTGGACCTAGCGCCCCTGCGGGTCACTCTCATGGCTTCAGTTCCTGCCGCTGCCACCTTGGGCGGTGGGACCTGGGAGCTGAGCGCCCGGCTGGCTAGCGACGTCGGGCTGAGCAGCCCCCTTCGCGCGGCCGTCCCCGCCGCCTACTCGGCCGCGATAACGTTGGTGGTGCCTTACTCTCGCGGTCGGTGAAGCGACCCTAGCGGCCTTGGTTCTGGGGCAGCAGCGGCACTAGTTCGCCCGTCTTCAGGTCCAGCTGGTAGGCGCCATGGTCCGGCACTGCGCGCAAGAACGTGCGCGAGTCGCGCGGCCCACGAAGCTCGAAGTTCCGAAGACCGGGCTTGAGGCCAACGGCGAAGGCGCCGGGTTGCAAGACGCCGTCCATAAACACGAGGACCTCGCGGCGCTCGTCCCAGAACACGAGCGGATCGGACGCGGCCGCCAACTCACGGTCAACGCGGGTGACGCGGTAGTTGCGGACAAGCACATCGAGGACCTCGCTAGAGAAGCCCTCCCGCACCAGGGTTATGCGGTGGGTTCCGGGCAGGGCTGCGAGGGTCACGGGGCTCGTACCACTGTCCACGCCGTCTAGTAGCACGTGCGCCCTCGGCACCACGACGACCTGGATGCTACCGCCCGAGATGGCCGTCAGGACCACGTGAACGAACGCCGTATCGGCGCTGCGCAGCTCGACCATGCGAACGTCGGGGAGGAAGCCTTCCTTGCGGACTTCCAGTTGGTAGCGGCCGGGCGTCACCATGGCGACGTCTAGGTGAGACGTTCGGCCCAGGGCAACCCCGTCGAGGAACACTTGGGCGTCGCTCGGCTCGCTCGATACGAAGATGCCAGCCTCACCCCGCACCAGTTCGAGGCGAGCGCGGGTGAAGGCGGCGACTGTAGCTGCCAATTCCTTGACCGCCGGTTGCATGTCATTAGGGTCCAGCGGGAGGCTGATGAGGTCGCTGCTGCGATCGCGCTCGGCATCGACGACGATCAGGTTGATGCCGTAAGCGTCCCCGGTGCCGTACACGACCCGAGAGATCTCGCCGCTGACAGCGTAGCGCGCCTGGTCGAGTTCGGCGATGAGCATCGTGAACTCAGGTTCGAGGCTGCCGGCGATGCCTGGGGTGATCAGTTCGCCGCCGCGCACCTCGAGGCCCGTGGCCGTACCGACAGCCGAACGGAAGGCAGACATGAAAGACTGCACCAGGCCGTCGGAGACACCACCCCGGGTGCCGAAGGTGGGCACCGAGACTTGCGCCTGGGCCAGGGAACTCACGAGCAGCAAGAAGAGGCCCGCCCAGCCGAGACGGGCGCGTTTAAGGCGGTGGCGCATCGACCAAGTATAGCCGCTCCTACAGTCACTCCTCCTAGAGGCTTGGTATCGTTGCCCCCATGCGTTACCTGGTGTTGAGCGACGTGCACGCCAACCTTCCTGCTCTCCAGGCCGTGGTGGCGCACGCCAAGAAGCTCGGCTTCGACGCCACCATGTTCCTCGGTGACGCCGTCGGCTACTACCCTCGCGCAGAGGACACGGTGCAGGGCATCATCGACCTGGACCCGGTGGTTCGCATCTTGGGCAACCACGACTCCGCACTCTTGGAGTTGGCCGCGGGCGAACAAAGCGACCACTGGGCAGCCGGTGTGGTCATGAACGTGCTGGAGCGACAACTCCTCACCCTCAGCGGTGACTCCCTCAGGTTCCTACACAGCCTCGAGGCGCGGCAAGTCCTCGACGGGTTCGAGGCCGCCCATGGCGCCCTCTCCCACGACTGGGAGTACCTCTCGACCATGGCCGTCGCGCAAACGAACATGAGCCTGATGACGGAGAGGGTCTTGTTCGTGGGCCACACACACGTGCCTAAGGTGTTCGCTAAGGTGGCAAACGGCTTGCAGGAGCTTTTCCGCACGGTGGCGTTTCGCGAACCGACCGACTCCACCTACCGCATCCCCCCACTGGCCAAGGTCATCGCCAACCCGGGCGCGGTCGGTCAACCGCGCGATCAGATACCGCTGGCCTCGTACTTCATGTACGACGCCGTCGACCACGTGATCACGCACCACCGAGTGGAGTACGACCTCAAGTCGGTGCAGGCAGAGGTGGTGGCCGCGGGGTACCCCGAGATGCTCGCCTCGCGCCTCGCCACCGGCAGGTGAGCGCCACTCCGCCCATGGCGCCGGTGGGCCAGGACCTGGCGCTGGCGGAGCTACGGCGCTTGTGGGGCAGCGGGAGCGGCCCGCGTACGCTGCTCTTCGCCGGCCCGGAGGAGGTCGGCCGGAGGCTCGCTGCTCACTGGCTCTGCGCCCTCGTCAACTGCCTCTCTACCAACCCCTTGAACCGTCCCTGCGGTGAGTGCGAGAGCTGCCGCCTCCTCCTCCTGGGCACGCACCCGGACCTCAAGGAGGTGACCCCGGCCCTAACGACCGACACTGGGCGCGCCAAGCGCAACCTCGAGATCCGGATAGACCAGCTCGTGACCCGCGAGCGCGGCGACCCCGAGCCGCTCGTCCCCTGGTTGAGGACGCGGCCGCGCTACCGCGCGCGCGTTGGGGTGGTGGACCACGCCGATGCCATGAACGCCCCGGCCGCGAACTCGTTCCTCAAGGTGTTAGAAGAACCGCCGTCCTGGGCCGTGATCGTCCTGGTGGCGCCCGGGCCCGATGCGCTCCTGCCGACCGTGGCCTCACGCTGCGTTACCGTGCGCTTCGCGGCCGTGGACGTGGTTGCCTGGCAGGGGCGCGGGGGTCTACCCGTCCTCACGGCTGACCTGGCCGGCCATCCGGCAGTCAGGCTTGGCCAGCCCGGCGCGCTAGTGAAGGCACGCGAAGCCGCCGACGACACCACGGCTGCCAAGAACGCGGCCGAGGAGTTCCTGGACGCCGTAGCGGGCGACCTCCTGGAGGCACTGGTCGGGGCCGAGGCGCTCGCCAAGGCCTTGGGCGCAGCGGCGGACGCCGGCAGCGAGACCGGGCCTATCGGATGGCTGCGCGAGATGCTCCGTCAACGCGACCTTGTCAGTTATGCCGCTGCGTTAGACGCCGTAGACAGCTGCGAGCAGGCCATGGCTGCCTACTCGCAAGTTTCGTTGGCCTGCGCTGTGCTTGCCCTTGAACTGCGCCGCCTAGAATAGGCGCTGTCTAGAAAAGACGCCGGCTCGGCTAGTCGCTCTCCTGCGAGGCATCGTCGCGCCCGTTCCCGCCGTGCACCCGGGTGATCTCGGACGCCGGGTACTCGGCCATGCCGCCCTCGTCGGTGCGAAGCTCCACGGTGCCCTTGAGGGGGTTGAGCTTGACCACGCGGCCGCAGGTGCCACTACCCTCGTGGCACGCTTTGGCGCCCTTGCGCGGCATGCCTTTGAGCAACTCGCGATACATCTCGTGCTCGTACTGCAAGCAGCACATCAAGCGCCCGCATGGGCCGCTGATCTTCTCAGGGTTGAGGGGTAGTTGCTGGTCGCGGGCCATGCGGATGCTAACGGCGTTGAAACTCTGTAGCCAAGTGCTCGAGCACGTGCCATCACCGCAAACGCCGAGTGCTCCCAGCATGCGCGCCTGATCGCGCGGACCCACGTTAGCGAACTCGATGCGGGCCTCGGTGTGAGCCACTAGCTCCTGCGCCAGCACTCGCAAAGGCGCCTGCTTCTCACTCGTATAGCTGACCACCAGGAGCGACTCGTCGATGTTGAACTCGAGCGCCACGACCTTGACTTCCGCGTCCGCCTGCCTTGCGCGCGCCTTCAGAAGCCACTTGAGCTCCTCGGCCTTGCTCTTCAGCTCGTCGTAACGGTTGAGGTCGTCTTCTTGCGCGTCGCGCACGTAATGGCCGTGCGCCCTTGCAACCTCACGCGACGTCGTCCGCACCCTGGCCAGTTCCAGGCCGCGCCGCGTAGTGACTACACAGCGAGTGCCTAGGGCCGGAGGCGTGGGGGGCGCTTCCATGTAGTGAATGGTCGGGCCGTTGTCGAACTTCACACCGATGCACTCGGGCATGATCGGGACTCCTCCGGGTGTAACTCCCCGCGAAGCGACTGGCGACCGACCCGAGCGGGGCCGGGTGGTTCGCGATGGGGTGCTGAGCCATTCTAAGGCTCAGGCCTTCTCTGCCGAGTCTTGTTGCTCCGTAGCGCGGGCCACGGGGCCGAAGCTCTTGCGGTGTTCGGGGCACGGGCCCAGCAGAGCGAGCGCCCGAAGGTGCTCCCTTACTCCGTACCCTTTGTGGCGTTCCAGCCCGTAGCCGGGGTAGCTCGCAGCCAGTTGCACCATGTGGGCGTCACGCACGGTCTTGGCTAGGACGCTTGCCGCCGCCACCTGGTAGCTCCGAGCGTCTGCCGCTGCCACGGCGAGCTCCGGCAGCTGCAGCCCCAAGCGGAGGTAGTCGGTCACTAGGCCATCGGGCTGGGGGTCAAGGGTCTCGAGCGCGCGCCGGGCTGCGAGCTTGGTGGCCGCCAAAACGTTGAGGGCGTCCACCTCCGCAGCGCTGGCGAAGCCGACCGCGAACGCCACCGCCTCAGCCCGCAGCCGCTCGGCGAGTTCTGCGCGACGCGCGGCCGACAGCGTCTTGGAGTCGCGGTACGGTCGTTCCCCACCCGCGGGCAAGATGACCGCCGCGGCCACCACAGGTCCGCAGAGGGCGCCGCGGCCGGCCTCGTCCACGCCGGCCACCAAGCACACGCCCTGCCTCCACAACTCCTCTTCCAACGACCAGTCGGGGTCGGCGCGATGGCTCAAGCGCTGGCTGGGACGGCGTCCGCGACCTGAGCAGGTAGCGTGAAGTAGAACGTGCTCCCGCGGCCGGTCTTGGACTCTACCCAGATACGACCGCCATGTTTCTCGACCGCCAACTTGCAGAAGGTCAAGCCCATGCCGGTGTCGTAACGGTCGTGGATGGTGTGTCTGGACTGCTCGAAGGCGTTGAAGATGCGCTTCTGGTCGCTCTCGGGGATACCTTCGCCGTCGTCGCGCACGCTCAGGACGGCGCTGTCGTCCTTGACCCACGCACGGAAGTCGATATAGCCGCCGCGTCGTGTGTGTTTTATCGCGTTGGCCATGAGGTTGGCCAAGATGCGCCTGAGCAGCTTGGGATCGCCCACCACGCGCTCGGCCTCGGGCCGCACGAGGAACCCGAAGTGCCTGTCCCGAGGCCCGCCGCTCACGTCCCCAAGCGCCGACTTCGCCAGCTCTGTGAGGCTGAGGATGGTCTCGGGATGATACGGCATTTGTCCCTCCTTCATGCGCCTCACGTCGAGGATGTTGGCGGCCAGGTTGAGGAGGTGCTGGGACTCGCTGCGAGCCAGGCTGAGGAGGTCTTCTACGGTGTTGTCGCCTCCCTGTTCCTGATTGCCCAGCATTTCGAGGCTGTGGTCGAGCAGGCCCATGACGCTGGAGATGGGGCTCTTCAGGTCGTGCACGAGCATATGGATGAGGTCGTCCTTCCGCCTGTTCGAAGCGCCGTGCCTCCTCGAAGGCCTTGCGCATGGCACCCTCCGCGCGGCTCCGCTCGAGGAGCCTGGAAAGGTGCGCCTTGACTACCGACTGGCGCGTGGGCAGCGTGATGTAGGCGTCGGCCCCGACCTCGATGACCCGCGTTTGTATCTCGGCGTTGGGAGGCCCGAGGTAGACGAACGGGATCTCCTCGAAACCCTTGCGGCGCCTGAGGATGGCCACGAGCTCGAGGCTCGGCACCCTCTCCGTGAGGCCATGATCGAGGATCAACGCGCTGGGAACGTTCTCGCCGCGCGTGTCGTAGAGGAGCTGTTCGACGTCGGTGTAGACCCGCCCGACCAAGCCCGCTTCCTGCACCACCGACAAGAAGCCGGCAGCACGTTCCTCGGTGAGGGTAGCGATAAGCGCCCAGCGGACAGCCTCAGGCATCGATGCAGTTTAGCAGTGAAACGGTAGCTCCACGAGGTGAAGTCCATCCGACTTTCCGCCGCGTAGGCCGCCTGGGCCAGCGCCTAGCCGCTACCAGAAGCGCCGGCGAGCGCTGCTAGCATGCGCACACAGTGACCGAACCGGGCATGAACCTTCTAGGACTGCACCTCGACCACCCATGGTTGTTGCTGGCAGCAGTGCCGCTCCTGGCGTTCGCATACGTTACGCGCCGGGGCGGCTGGTGGCTGCGCGGTCTGTCGTTGGTGGCGTTGCTGGTCGCGCTGGCTCAGCCCTGGTGGGGTGCGCCCGGGGGCCGACTCGCGGTGCTGGTAGACGTGTCCGATTCCGTGGGCGGCAACGCCCTCGCCCAAGCGCGCCAGTTGAACCTGTCCAACTTGGGTCAGAACGCTCAGATCGCATACGTGGCGGCCGACACGACCTTCGTCGATGAGCTGGGCGCACGCGTGCCAAGCGGCACGGTCACGGACTCCACAGACCTCGCCCGTGCCCTGCAGGTCGCCGTCGCCAACGGCGCCTCGCGCGTTCTCCTGGTCTCCGACGGCGTCACACCCGAGGACGCGCTCCTCGCCAGCCTGCCGGCGATCCCGGTAGACGTGGTGCCGGTCCGCTCGGCTGAGGACGTCCGCGTGGTCGAGCTCCTTCTCCCCCTTCGCGCCGCGCCTGGCCAACGCCTAGAGGGCACTGCCATCTTGCGGTCCGATAGGGCCACTTCGGCAACGGTTCGGGTACACGTCGGCGGCTCGCTGAGCGAGGAACGGCAGCTGGACTTGGCGGAGGGCGAAAGCGCGGTCACGTTCGGGTTCGGGGTGCCCGCCACCAACGTGGGTGGCACCGTGAGCGTCGGCGTCGACCTGGCCGTACCCTTCGATCAACCCCGCGCCAACGACTCAGCAGAGGGTCTCGTCACCGTCGAGACGCGACCACCCGTGCTCGTGTTGAACGATCCGGCGGCGGCGCGGTTGCTGAGGCTGCAGGGGTTCGAGGTGGTCGAGGGGGCCCCCGACGCGCTCGCGTTCCCACTCTCCTACAGCGCCGTTGTGCTGCGTGGCTCCTCCAGTCAGTTCACCGCGACTCAGCTGGACCTCCTCGCAAGGTACGTGCGTGACGGAGGCGGGCTGCTCATGACCGGCAGCCCCGAGTCCTTCGGCTTCGGGGGCTGGTACCGCACTGCCGTCGAGGACGTGCTGCCTGTGACCACCGACCTGCGCACGGAGGTCGCCCTGCCGTTGGTGGCCATGGTCATGGTCATCGACCGGTCTCAGTCGATGGCCAGCGGTCGCCCGACCAGGCTCGACCTCGCCAAGGAGGGCGCCGCACAGGTGGTCGACCTGGCCTACGACCAGGATCTCTTGGGCCTGATCGCGTTCAGTGACGGGCCGGGCACCCGTTGGGTCTTCCGTCTCAGGCCCGCCACCGAGCGCGGCAAGCGCGAGATGGCCGCCGGCATCTATGCGTTGGACACGGGCGGCGGCACCGTGCTGGAGCCGGCGTACCGCCAAGCATTAGAGGCGCTGGAGGGTGTGGACGCCGCCGTGAAGCACGTGATCATCCTTTCCGACGGGCAGCTCTACGACCAGAGCCCGTTCGGCGGCGGCGGCACCGACTTCCCCGCCATGGCGCGCGAGGGCTTGGCCGCCGGCATCACCAGCTCGACCATCGCGATCGGTGACTCGGCCGATTTCGCGCGCCTCTCCGCCATCGCTATAGCGGGTGGCGGCCGTTATTACGCGGCGCTAGATGCTAGCGGACTGCCGCGCATTTTCACGAACGAGGCGCTCACGGCCACCCGGGCCCTGCTAATAGACGAACCCACGGTGCCCAAGCCTCGGCCCAACCCCCTCTACGACTTTCCCGCCGAACTGCCGGCCGTCTCGGCCTACATTGCCACGAGTCTCAAGTCGGGCGCACAGCTCCTACTCTCGGGTGTGGACGACGAGCCCATCTTGGCTACTTACCGGTCCGGGCTAGGGCGCACGGCGGCCCTCACGACGGACCTCAACGCTTGGGCCGGTGCGCTGGGCTCTTGGCCCGACCTGCCCGGCGCGTTCGGCACTATCGTCAGATGGCTCCAGGCGCGGCCCGACGGGATGGCGGCGAGTGCAGTGCGGCAGGGGAACTCCGTCATGGTCACGCTCGACGCGGTGCAGAACGGTGAATACCTCAACGACCTGCAGCCCACCGCCCGCTTCGGTTCCAGCAGCGTGGCCCTCGAGCAGGTGGCGCCGGGGCGCTACCAGGGGCTCGTGTCATGGCGCGGCACGGCCGGGTCCGACGTGGTCGTCTCGGTGGGCAGCGAACTCGTGGCCAGGGCTCGCGTGAGCGGTCCAGACCCCGAGTACGGCAACGTGGACGGCGCCGAGCTCCTCGCCCGAGTGGCCGACCGCACGGGCGGCTCGGTAGTGAATCCTGAGACTTACGAGCCGGCCCTCGGGACCGTACGCCGAGCGGCTTGGCAGTGGCCGCTGGGGGCAGCGGTGGCGCTGTTCACGGCGGAGTTGCTACTGCGCCGACGGGCGGTCTGGGCTGCCGGGCGACCACAGGCGGCTAAGCTCTAGGCCGTACTTCAGTCCGCTTCATGAGGAGGCGCGGAACCCTCGGAGGCGGCCTCGAACGGCGCGTCCACGTCCACCTTCATGACCTCACGCAGTACCGCGGTGGCGTACGCCCCCTTGGGCAGGTCGAAGCCAACCGTCAGGACGCTGCCAAGCTGGCTCACCGACTCGTTCTCGAGCACTACTCGGCTGGAGCGACGGTCACCGCGGCGTGTGCCGAACTGGGGCCACCTGAGCCCGTATCGCTCTAGAACCAGCGCCTCGACCTCGCCTGCCCGGCCGGTACTGGGCTTGACTTTGCGGCCGTGCAGCGGGAGCGTGGCGCTGATCTCTAGCCTGCTAGCCCGGGGCCCCTCGACCTCTGCGTCCATGACCAAGAAAGTCCCGCCCGTGTCGTGTTTTCGCGCCCAGTCACCCTCCACGACCGTGCGGTACCAGCCGCGCTCCACTCTCTCGGCCAACATGGCATTGAAGAGCAGTGACTGGAGGGCCGAAACGAAGAAGCGCTTCAGGTGGTGTGCGCCCGGCACGCGTTCGCCACGCACGACCTTGAGGCCATCGAAGGCGTTGCCGCCGAAGCGCCCGAAGCGTTGCGGACCGAACCAGTTGGGAGAACCGCGCTCCGCCAACGCCACGAAGATGGCCTCGGCCCGAGCACCTGCCTCGGGGGAGACGCCCTGGACGGTTATCTCGAAGCGGTTGCCCCGCAGGTGGCCGATGCCGAGCTTGTTGCGGTGAAAGCTCTCCTCGAGGATGCGCACGCCCGGCAACGCGGCCAGCTCGGCCACGGCCTCCGGATAGCGCTTCGGGAGGGAGAGCCACTGCACCGTCACTGCGGCCTTGTCCTTCAAGCCTGCCACGCCGATGGAGTTAGGTTCGACCCCGCCCCGTTGCAGCGCAGAAACGAGGTCGCGCGTGGTGTGTCCGCGCTTCTCGACCAGCAGGTAACGGTGAGAACCGCTGCCCTCGGGCAAGTAGGCGGGCAGTTCTGTCACTAGGAAGTCCTCGGGTGTAGTGCGAATGGCGCCCCCGCTACCGGCCAGGTCGGCCGTCACGATCGGCACCTGGTCCCAACTGAACGTGAACCGCCCGCGTTCGGAGTCCTCGCCCGCAGCTAACCGATCGTCCGATCCGGGCGTTGTGCCCGGCGCCTCGAGCCCGTCGGTCACGCCCTCCCCCGCTTGCCGCGGCCGCGGCGCTGCATGCGTTCAAGCATCATGCCTCGCGCCAACTCGAAGCGCTCGCGTAACGAGTCTGCTTCCAGCAGCGTCTGCTTGGCGGCGGTGGGCACGAGGATATTGGCGCACACGAACGATGCCTGGTAGAAGGGATCCTCAGGCACGTGCTTGTCTATCTCCTTGCCGGCTTCGCCACTGAAGCGCGAGCCGGCGTAAGTGCGGAAGGTATCGAGTGCGTCCCACGCGGCGATGGCTTCCTCGTTCGGGTCACCGCGGTCTAGCGGCGCGGGGCGCTCCTCGGCGTAGGTCAGCGGTCTGCTATTGCCGCCGCGCTCGTCGACCTCCACCACGGTGTCGACCTCGACGCGCGTGCGCTCTTGGCCGTGGACGAGCAGGTCGAAGGTGCCGTCCGGGTTCTCCTCCGCGGAGAGGACGTGGACCACCGTGCCGTAGCCCGCCATGCGCGGCCCCACGTCGCTGATGGCCGGGCGCTCGTCGGCGTAGGCGATGATGAAGCGCTTGGGCTCGTCCTCTTGCGCCAGCACTTCCCTGACGAGGCGTTTGTAGCGCTCCTCGTGGGCGTGCAGGGGGACGGTCATGCCTGGGAAGACGACGACGTCCAGTGGGAAGACGGGCAGCGTGCTCATGCTTAAACGGTACCAGTTGATTGCGGCGTGGAGTGACGCACAGCGTGAGGGGCCTTAACCTTGAGGATGGCCGTTCCTCAGGCAGAACTCCAAGGAGGCGCTCCCAAAATAGAGCAGGGCCCGGCGCCTTAGGTGCCGGGCCCCTCCTGGCGGAGCCGACGGGATTTGAACCCGCGACCTTCTGCGTGACAGGCAGATATGCTAACCGCTACACTACGGCTCCACGCGAAGGCGAGTGTACGTGAGGCACGAACCCGGGTCAAGCCGCGCCGGTACGCGGCCTGAAGCGGAAATTGGCGACCCCGGCGAGGAAGAGCAGCCCCGCGGCGACTCCCACCCAAGGCCAGGTCACCCACCGGACGATGAAGGCGGCCAACGCGGCTAGCGCCTCAGGGTTCTTCCACAAGGACTTGGCGGCGAACACCAACAGCGGCTGACGAGTCAGCAACGCCTTGCCGCCCCGAAGGCCGGCCAGCCGCAAGCCTGGGCCGCCGCGAAGCATGGCCTTCGAGTACAGGTCGGGGTCCGTCAGCCGGGTGACTGCCTTGCCGCCCCACTTGAGTCCGAGCAACGGGTTGGGTACGACCTCCACGTAGCGCACGAGAGCCCTCAGCTCGTCCGCGTCGTCGGCGTACGCCAAAGCCTTCGTGGCACGCGCCGGGCCGACCTTGAGGCTGATGCGCCCGGCGTCCGTGAACATGCCGGCCAAGGGCTTCCAGCCGCGCTCTCCCACGAGCTTCACCACGCTCTTAGCGAAGCGCTCACCGAGAGACCCGGCGCGCCTGGCCACCTTGAATAGCGACACGCCCGCACCCACCTGCGGCGTGAACGTCAGTGCGATGCCCGCCACCGACAGGGCCGCCAGCACCTCGTCCGTCTCCTCGCCCCGCAACCACGCTAGGCCTTGGCGCGTGAGGTCGCGCACGTCGCCGAACACCACCACGTCGCTTGCCACCGCGCACGCGATGCCGAAGGCGTCATCGCCCACGCCGGTCCACACGCCGTCCAGACAACGCCCCAACCTTGCACCCAGGAGGTCGTAGGCGCGCCGCGCACTGGCCAGCTCGTCAGCGCAGTCGCCGGCCTCGGCCAGCTCCATCGCCGCCACGAAGTCACCGGTCCTAGACGCCAGCTCCGCCTCGGCGCAGTAAGGGTAGAGGGGTAGGGCCTCGAGGTACGGTCCGCCCTGTTCGAGCCACACCTTCGCGCCCACCAACGCCAAGGCCGTCACGATCAACGCCAACCCAAGCACGCGCCGCAAGAGGCGTTTCATGTCCTAGCTTGTGGGCCGTGGCAGGGCGAGGTCACCACGCGAGTCCAAGAACTATGCCCAACAACATGACGGGGCCCACCACCATGTTGACGTTGAACGCTGCCAGCACTGCTCCCACGTCATGGCGCGCAAGCGCCACATGCTCGCCGAACAGCACTGCGGCGGTGACTGCGAGCGCCACCCAGTACCAGAGGCCAAGCGGCGTGAAGAACGGCACGGCGACGAACGCCAGCACCGTGACGCCGTGGGCCACCGCCGCGATGCGCAGTGCGGCCGGCACTCCGAAGCGCGCGGGGACGCTATGCACGCCGTTGCGCAGGTCGAAATCGAGGTCGATAACGCCGTACACGACGTCGAAGCCGGCTATCCAGGCGGCCACCCCGAGCCATAGCAACCAAGCGACGGCCGCGAACTGGCCGCTGACGGCTACGTACCCGCCGGCAGCGGCGGCGCCGATGGTGACGCCGAGCCAGAGGTGGCAGGCCCAGGTGAAGCGCTTGGTATACGGGTAGATCACCAGGAACGCGACGGCAACCGGCAGCAGCGTCAAAGTCAAGCGGTTGAGTAGGGCGGCCGCCACTGCCAACAAGGCGAGGCTGGCGAGCGTCACCACCCAGGCGTCGCGCACGGTCAGTTTTCCGGTCGGGATCTCTCGGCCCTTGGTCCGCGGGTTGAGGGCGTCCAAGCGCGCATCGATGACGCGGTTGGCGGCCATTGCGGCGGTGCGGGCACCGATCATGGCGAGGCTAACGAGGATGAACACGCGCCAACCGGGCCAACCACTCGCGGCCAGAAGCATGCCGCCGTAGGCGAACGGCAGCGCGAAGAGCGTGTGCTCGAACTTGACGAACGATAGTAGGGTTGCCAGCGCATCGCGCGGCATCGTGGTGCCCGACACGGTCAGTGCTGTTTGGCAGCTTCCTTGATGGCGTGAGTGGAGAAACCGATGGTTGGCAGGTGATCATGTACCTCGCCCGTGAGGATGGTGTCGACGAGCTCGGCAAGGTTCGTGCCGCCCACCGCCACGCGCATGCCCAGTTCGTCTTGCAACTCGCCGCGGGTGCGGTCGTCCAGCATGGTCTCCGTGCCGTACTTGAACATGTTGGGCGAAAGCAGGAGCAGGTCCGCCTCGCCGCTCTCTACCCCCGCGAGGAGGTCGCCGCCGGCCAAGAGCCCGGCAACGGTGGTGACCTCGCCGAACGTGGTGTTGGTGATGGCGCGCACCTCCAGTTCGAGGCCCTCCACCCCCGCCAACGGCGCCAGGGCCGCGCGCAGCACGGGCGCGAACAACCTGCCGGTGGCTATCAACACGCGCCGCGGTGGCTCCAGCCGCTCCGGCGGGTCTACCGCCATACCGCTCGCAAGGAAGTCACGCACCATGCCCACGCCGTTCTCGAGCATGGAGTAGCCCTCGTAGGCCTCGTCCTCGGGAAGCGGCAGGCCCGCGCGGATGTAGAACTCGTCGGAAGCGAACACGAAGCGCGTGCCACGCTCGACCAGCATGCGTTCCTGGAAGCGGTGGACGCGCTTGATCACGTCGGCGGCCTGCTCCGGCGTGTACGGCGAGAGGTCGGTGAGGTGACCACGGTTGCCCGTGAGCCCGACCGGCACGGTCGCCGCCGCAAGCACGTTGGGGCGAGAGGCTAGGTACGCGAGCGTCTCATCTAAGTCGTCGCCATCGTTGCGGCCCGGCACCAGCACCATCTGGGTGTAGAGCTCGATGGCCGCCAGCCGTTCGATCATGCCGCGAACACTCACGGCCTCCTCGAGCGGCACCTTGTTGGGCCACCACTTCATGAGCTCGGCGCGCTTCTGCTCGTTGGCGGTGTGGACGCTGACGTAGAGCGGGCTCAGGTTCTCGTCCAAGATGCGCTGCACGTCCTCCTCGCGGAGGTTCGTGAGGGTCACGAAGGAGCCGTAGAGGAACGAGGTGCGAAAGTCGTCGTCCATGATGTACAGGCTCTTGCGCATGCCCTTGGGCATCTGGTGGATGTAGCAGAAGTCGCAGTGGTTGGCGCAGAGCCTGATGCCGTCGAAGATCACGTCGTCGAACTCCAGCCCGGGCTCCTCCCACCCGACCGTGAACGCGGTCTCTGCCCCGCTGGTTGGCTCGCGAAGGGCAAGTCCGGCGTTGCCGCTTTCTAGTTCGCGGCGGTAGGCGAGGATGTCGGGGATCGGTTGGCCGTTCACCGTGAGGAGCTCCCAGCCCTCTGCCACTCCCGCCCGCGCCGCGGGCGAACCGGCCGCCACGGCGCGTACGCGCGCGGGCGTGATCTCGACCGGCCGGGGGTCTTTACGGCTGAGGATGACTCGGGGCATGACGGAGCACTTTAGCAGACCGAAGCGACGAGGCCGGTATGTAGCCAGACCGACGGTGGCCTCTCAGGCAAGGGTTAGATCAAAACTGATCGTCGTGACGCTCGCGCTGCGGGTGGGCCGAGTAAGGGGAATGCCCCGTCACCACGAAACCGTGAACAGGCGACGCGCTCTCGAAGTGCACGAAATCGCCGACGGAGATCTGGATGGGCCGGTCGCCCAATACGCCCACCACGAGGGGTGCCCCCGCGTCTACCACCACGATCCCGTCCTCTATCACTACGACGGTGCCGCGCGCCTCCAAGCGACTGATGCCCAAAGCCGTCAGCTCGGGTGGACCGCTGCCGGGTTCCAGCTTCTCCAAGGCGTCGGTGATGGGGTGGATGATGGCCCGCTGCGGCCCTGGGCGAGAAACGTAAGGTCCGGTCCGCTCGAAGAGTTGCAGGAGCGCGTTGCCGGCACGACACTCGAGCAGCGGGCTGCCCTCGATGTGAGGGAACAACTCGACCTCGGCGGCGTGCCGTTGCCAACGCGAGATGAACGCTTCGGGCGAGTCTTCGAACATGCTGGTTGAGTCTAACTCGCCAAGACGCGTGCTAAACTCTGGGCCGTGATTCGAACTCCTGATATATGCGCTCATCGGACCCTCGCCTACCACCTACCGGGCGGGGGTTCTTCGTTAGTGGAGGCGCGATGCTGAACCGACTGGCCAAAGTGCAAACCTTCGATCTCAAGCTGGACGCCTTACGCGAGGACCGTGGCCAGGTCCCCCACGAACTGGTGGCTACCGACGCCAAGAAGCACCAGCTCGAGGACCTCAAGGCGCTCAGGGAGCGCGACCGCGACGAGCTGCGCAGGAGCGTGAACGCCAACGAGTTGGAGCTCAAGACGCTCCAAGAGCGCCGCCGCACGGCTGCGGACTCCGCGGTGAGGGCGTCCACTTCCAAGGAGGCGTCGCAGTTCCAGAACCAGGAGCTGCAGTTCGCCACCCGCGTCTCCGAGCTGGAGGAAGACACCATGCCGCTGCTCGAGACCCAGGAGGCCCTGGATCAGGAGCTCGCGGGGCTAACCGCCGAGTTGGAGGCGCTGGTGCCCGAGCTCGAGGCCCTGCGCAAGGCCGAGGATGACCGCGTGGCGTTGGCCGGCGAGATCACGGCGCCGCTGCTCCGGCAGTACGAGCAGGTACGGAAGGCGCGCCGCGGCGTCGGCCTGGCCGAGGTCATCGATAACAGCACTTGCGGCGGCTGCAACGTGCGACTTCCCATCTTCGTGGTGCAGAAGGTCCGACGGGGTGAGGGCGTTACGCGCTGCCCAAGTTGTGGCCGGATCCTCTACCACAAGCAGCCAGGCTGACCCCAACGGAAACCTTGTAAAGCGGGCCCGTGACTTAAAAGTCACGGGCCCGCGCTCTTGAGGAAGAACGGCCGACCTTAGGGCAGGACCCCTAACGGGTCCCTGGCGCCCGCGCGCTCGTGTACCTCGAAGTGCAGGTGCGGACCGGTTGAGAGTCCGGTCGAGCCCACGCGTCCGATGCGCTCGGACTGGTTGACGTATTGCCCGACGCCCACGCCTATGGAGCTGAGGTGGCCGTACCAGGTCTCGGTGCCGTCGGCGTGCCGTATGCGGATCAGGTTGCCGTAACCCTGTGAGGACCAGCTGGCGTAGGTGACGGTACCCGCGCGGGCAGCGCCCACGGGAGTGCCGCTAGGCGCGGCGATGTCGATGCCACGGTGGAAGCTGGAAGTGCCCATACCGAGGTTCCGCGGGCCGAAGTACGAGGTCAGGCGACCGTGAATGGGCCAGATGTAACGGTTCTCGGCTTCTCGCACCTTCTGTAGTCGCGCGAGCGCCTCGGTGGGCGACACGTCGGGCAGGAAGAGGAACATGCCGGGCGTGACGTCGAAAGGGGAACGCAGGCCGTTCGCCCTGGCGAACGTGGCCGGGTCGAGGTCGTACTTCTCGACAAGGTCCAGCACGCCCTCACCCTCTCCCAGGCGCACGACAAGGCCGGCACTCGGGGGAATCAGCAGCTCGAAGCCGCTGGGTAGGCGGTCCAATGATGAGATGTCGGGGTTGGCCCCCACGAGCGCGCCTAAAGACAGCCCGAAGCGGCTGGCTACGGAGCTAAGGGTCTCACCCTGGTCGAGGTTGTACCAGGTGAAGCCAGGCGGCGTCTGGATGCTGTCGTTGGCGGGACCACCGACGGCCGCCACGTACGGCACGCGGAGGACGTCACCCGGCCTGATGATAGTTCCGTCCAAGTCGTTGGCGCCTAGGAGGGCGTCCACCGAGATGCCGTAGCTCTCGGCGATCAAGCCCACGGAATCACCGGGGCGAACCGTCTTCAGGGCGTAAGCGTCAGCTCCAGCAAAGCTCGATAAGCTCGAGATCGTAAGAGCCAGCAAGGTAAGACGGGCGGCGAGTACTGGTTTTCGCAAGACTTCGGTCCCCCTCGCAGGAAGTTGGCGAGGCTACAGTACCAATCCAATCTTGAGAAAGTCATGAGTCACGGGGACGGTGTAGCGTCCCGGCGGCGCCCTACTTCGGCACGAACGTAGTCCACCACGTCAATCGTGCTAGCGCCGGGTGTGAAGATGCGGCCCGCGCCAAGCTCGGCCAGCGCCGGCAGGTCCTGATCCGGTACGATGCCGCCGCCGAACAGGAGCATGTCGGCGGCGTCCCGGACCTTCAGCGCCGCAGCCACTTCACGGAAGTAGTGCATGTGGGCTCCAGAGAGAACGGAAAGCCCCACCGCATCAACGTCTTCTTGGATGGCAGCGTTCACGATCATCTCCGACGTTTGCCTCAGCCCCGTGTAGATGACCTCCATGCCGGCGTCCCTCAGGGCGCGAGCTATCACCTTGGCCCCACGGTCGTGTCCGTCCAAGCCGGGCTTGGCTATGAGTACGCGGATGGGCCTGGCCATGTGGTCTCCTCCGGTGGCGGGCATCAGATGAGCACCGGCTCTTCGTAAACGCCGTAGACCGCCCGCAACACGTCCATCTGCTCCCCGACGGTGCAGAAGGCGCGTGCGGCGCGCATGAAGGCGGGCATGGTGTTGGCGCCGTCCTTGGCGCGCTGCTCCAGCTCGGCCAAGGCGGCGCGAGCGGCCTCGGGATCACGTTCGCTGCGCACCTTGACGAGGCGCTCCATCTGGACCCGGGCCACCGCCGGGTCGACGAGCTGGATAGGGACTTCGGCCGCGTCCTGTTCGAAGGCGTTGACGCCCACCACGAGGCGCTTGCGCTCATCGATCTCGCGTTGCTGGCGCCAGCTCGCGTCACCGATCTCGCGGGCGAAGTAGCCGGCTTCGATGGCCTCCTCTACACCCCCGAGCGCGTCTATGTTCCTGAAGTACTCGAGAGTGAGGCGCTCCATCTCGTCGGTCAGGCTCTCCACGTAGTAGGAGCCCGCCAGTGGGTCGATGGTGTTGGTCACCCCGCTCTCGTAGGCCACGACTTGTTGAGTGCGCAACGCCAGGGTGGCGGCCTCCTCCGTGGGAAGCGCCAGGGCCTCGTCGAACGAGTCGGTGTGCAGCGAGTTGGTGCCGCCCAGCACGCCGGCGAGCGCCTGGATGGCGACCCGCGCCACGTTGACCAGCGGCTGCCGCGCCGTGAGCGAGACCCCGGCGGTCTGGGCGTGCGTCCTCAGCATCCAGGACCTCGGGTCCTTGGCGCCGAAGACCTCGCGCATCTGGCGGGCCCAGATGCGCCGCGCGGCCCGGAACTTCGCGATCTCTTCGAAGAAGTCGTTGTGGACGTTGAAGAAGAACGAGATCCGCGGCGCGAACTCGTCTATGTCGAGGCCTCGTTCCAGTGCCTTGCGCACGTAGTGGATGCCGTCGGCGAGGGTGAACGCCAGTTCCTGCACGCTGGTGGAGCCTGCCTCACGGATGTGATAGCCGGACACCGAGATGAAGTTGAAGCGTGGCGCGAACTGTGGTCCCCACTCGAACGTGTCTATGACCAGCTTGACGCTGGGCGCCGGCGGGAAGATGTACTCCTTCTGGGCGATGAACTCCTTGAGGATGTCGTTCTGGAGGGTGCCGCCCACGTTGGCCAGGTCGGCGCCCTTGCGCTCGGCCATGGCCAGATACATGGCCCAGATGGCATTGGCCGGGCTGTTGATGGTCATAGAGGTGGTGATCTTCTCGGGGTCGATGCCAGCGAACAAGATCTCCATGTCAGCCAGGCTCGAGACGGCCACACCGCACTTGCCGACCTCGCCTAGGGCCATGCCGTGGTCGGAGTCGTAGCCCATCAGCGTTGGTAGATCGAAAGCGGTGGATAAACCGGTCTGGCCAGCCTCAAGTAACTTATGGAACCGCTCGTTCGTCTGTTCCGCCGTGCCGAACCCCGCGAACATGCGCATGGTCCAAAGCTTGCTGCGGTACATGCTCGTCTGCACGCCACGGGTGAACGGGTAGCTACCGGGGTTACCGAGTTGCTCGGCCGGATCGAAACCGGCGAGGTCCTCCTCCGTGTAGAGGGGCGCCACCGGGATGCCCGACAACGTCTCGAAAAGCGCGTCACGCTCCGGCACGCGCTCGGTAGCGGCGGCGTACTCCTCGGACAGCCACGCATCTCTAGGCTTCATACGCGCATTATAGGCGCCGCGAACGGCTCGGACGGGTGCCGCTACTCCCTTGGGGTGCACGGCTTGCGGCTGAGTTGCCGTCCACTGCCGGACTACTGGGTGCTAGGGGCGACTACCAGGGCCTCGACGTCACCCGCCGCCACCACGCGCTCGCCCTCCGGCAGGTCTCGGCGGAGGACTGCCAAAGCCTCGAAGCCGTCGCCCGCGTCGACCACCGTCCCGAGCAGGCCCACCACGCGCCCCTGCGAACGCAACTCGCGCTGACCGGCTCCGGCCACTTGAACGACCCTGGGGTCGGCATCGAAACGCAGTCGCACGAGACCACGGCGGAGCTTGCCACGCGCCTCGATACGCGCCATGATCTCCTGGCCCAAGTAGCAGCCTTTGCGGTAAGACAGCGCCTCTTCGAGTCCGGCCTCTTGTGGCAGCACACCCTCCCCTGCGTCCTGTGGGGCCAGCGCCGCAAGCGCTCGCACGCGCAGCAGGTCGAGCCCAGCGGGGCCGACGTGACGCGCGCCGGCCGCCTCCAGCGCCTGCAGCAGCGTCGCCGCCGCGTCCGGCGCCCCCTCGACGAGCAGGTCGTAACCGCCCACCCCCGAGCGCTTGCGGGCCCAGGCTGCGAGCTTCTCGCCCGCAGGCGTGGTGCCGATGGCCATTGCGAAGGGAGCGGGGGCTGCCAAGCCGAACGCCGCCTCGAGGACGGCCGGCGCGCCCTCGCCCTGAACGCTCACCAAAGCGGCCGGCCGGGGGTCGCCCACCTGAACCTGGTCGAAGATTACGTGACGCAGGAGTTCGGCCTTGACCCAAGCTGCAGCACCACCCTCCTCCACGAGGTCGAACTCTTTGCGGCCACGCCGCAGCACCATCACTTCGGCGATGGCGTGGCCCTTGTGGTTGAGGTAGAGCGACCTAAGAGCGGCCGAGTCCGCCATGCCGGTCACGTCGTTCGCCAGTTGGCCTTGAAGGAATGCCGGTGCGTCGTCTCCGGTGACGGTCATCACGCTGACGCCGGCAACGGCGGCCGTCACCACTTGCTCGGCGCGAGGGTCGGGTTCTAGTCGGCGCATACCGCCATTATGGTCTGGCACAGTAGGCCTTCCGTGTAGCAAGGCGCCGCTACAGGTCTATGAGGGTGAACTCGTAGGCGTTGACCACGCGGACGCCCTCGTCTGTCACGTAGCTCCGCCGGGCGTTGGCGCCCGACAGGTGGACGTGCCCATGAACGTGCAGCCTAGGCTTGAAGAGCCGGTGGAAGTGGTTGAACGCCGCGACGCCCTCGTGCACACGGTCGTCCCCCTCGTTGGGGCCCCTCGGGGCGGCGTGCGTAAGAAGCACGTCGACGGCACGGCCGTGCCGTCGACGGTTCCACAACATGCGAGGCGCGAGGCGCATGACCATGTGGTTGAAGGCCGCCTGCGTGTACTGGTGCGGGCCGGGGCGATAACGCAGGCTGCCCTCGATCCCCACCACGATGAGGCCGGCCACGGTCACGACCCGCATGTGAACGTTGGTGCAACCGCCCGGTGGGCGCAGCGCATCGGTCTGCGAGTCGCGTAGGTAGCCCGACGCATGGTTGCCGAACACGTACAGCGGCGTGACCCGGGTCTTGGTGGCCACGAACTCAAGCACCTCGCCCGGCATATCGCCCGCGCTCAACACGAGGTCGAACGGGGCGAGGTTACCGGGGAAGTTGTTCGAATAAACGACGGGCGAGACGGCATCTGCAATTGCCAGAACGCGCGCCACCGGGGTTCAGGCGGCCATCTCAGCCTTGGCCGCCCACTCCAGGCCGTCGAAGATGAGGTCTTCGATGTCGCCGTCTAACACGTTGTCGGGGTCGTGTCGCATGGCCGCAGTGCGGTGGTCCTTGACGTACTGCTTGTCGAGCACGTAGGAGCGGATCTGCGAGCCCCACTCGATGGCCTTCTGTTCGCCGCGGGCCCGGTGCTGCTCTTCCAGGCGGCGCTGCTCTTCGCGCTCGAAGAGGCGCGAGCGCAACACCGTCATGGCCTTCTCGCGGTTCTTGATCTGCGACTTCCCGTCTTGGATGGTGACGATGATCTCGTCGGGGGTGCCGGGCCTGTAGACCACGCGCACAGCCGAGTCCGTCGTGTTGACCGACTGGCCACCGGGGCCGCTAGAGCGATAGACGTCGACCCTCACATCCTTCGGGTCGATCTTCAAGTCGTAGCTATCGTCTATCTCGGGCATGACGTCGACCGAGGCGAACGACGTATGACGCCGACTCTGCGAGTCGAACGGGCTAACGCGCACGAGGCGGTGCACGCCGCCCTCCACGCGCAACATGCCGAACGCACGTTCGCCCCTCACGATCAACTGGGCGTACTCGATGCCGTTGGGCGCATCGTGGTTGGGCACCAAGTCGAGCAGTTCGACCTGCATGCCGTGGCGCTCGGCGAAGCGGCGGTACATGCGTAGTAGCATGCCGGCCCAGTCGGAAGACTCGGTGCCGCCGGCGCCAGGTTTGATGGTGAGGATGGCGGCGGATTGGTCGTGAGCGCCGTTGAAGAGGGTCTCGCGGTAGAGCTTGTCGAGCCGCGCCGCCACGCTGATCAGCTCGTCCCCGAGCTCCGCCTCCTCCTCGGGGGTGGCCAGCTCGAACAGCTCGACGAGGCCCTCCACATCGCCTGAGATGGCGCCGAACTCATCTACTACACGCCTCAGCTGCGTGGCTTCTTGGTTCACGCTGCGCGCGTGGTCGGGGTCGTTCCAAAGGTTCGGGTCGTTCAGTTGCGGCTCTAAGAGTTCCAATTTGGCTTGCTTGGAAGCCAAGTCAAAGGTACCCCCGGAGGTCTTGGATTCTCTCTTGTAGTTGGTTCAACGTCGATTCAGGCATGGTGTCCTCCTGAATCACTTTAGCAGGCGGCGCCAATCCTGAGTGGAGCGAGGAAGACCGCGCCGGGACGTGATATCCTCCCTCTCGCAGCGGAGGCATGCGCTTGGCAATCTTCGAAGGGTTCGGTATCCAGGACGTCCTAGACATCCTGATAATCACCGTGCTTCTTTACCAAAGTTACGTCCTCCTCCGGGGCACACGCGCCTGGAACGTATTGCGCGGCCTTCTCGCCGTGGCGGGTCTCTGGTTTCTCGCCGGCCAGTTCGGCCTGCAGGCCACCAAGTGGCTGTTCGATGCCATCGCGCCCGCCGGCTTCGTCGCCGTGGTCGTCGTGTTCCAGCCCGAGCTCAGGGGCGTGCTCGAACGGGTCGGTCGCGGCCGCATGCAACGCGCGGTCAGCGCCGACCCCGTCACCGAGATCATGGCCGCCGTCAGGGAGCTGGCCAGCCAACGCAAGGGCGCACTACTGGCGGTCGAGAGGCGTACCCCCCTCAAGGAGTACTCCGAGCGCGGCACGACCATCGGGGCGCCGGTTACGGCCGCGCTCCTGCAGACGATCTTCGCGTCCACGGGACCCCTGCACGACGGGGCCGTGGTCGTCAAGGAGGACCTGGTGACGCACGCCGGCGTCGTCCTGCCACTGTCGGACAAGCATGAGGGCTGGTCCGTCAAGCATGGCACCCGGCACCGGGCCGCCCTGGGACTGTCCGAAGTGTCCGACGCCCTGGTGGTCGTGGTCAGCGAGGAGCGAGGCACCGTCAGCATCGCGCAAGATGGTGTCCTGACCACCGATATCGCTCCCGCGGACGTTCTCAAGGCCTTGAGAGCGGCCTACGCCTCATGACCGGCGCATGGGCCGTCGTAGTCGAGCTCCTGCGGCGGTTTCTCCGCAATTGGCCAAGCAAGCTCTTGGCCGTCCTTGCCGCTCTAGTGGTCTGGGCGCTAGTGACCACCACCAGCACGAGCACCACGCAACGTTCGTTCCTACTGCCCCTCGAGGTCGACGGGGTGGACGCCGGCGCTATCGCGGTAGGTGTGCCCCAGGTGGTCGAGGTGAGCGTCTCGGGCCCAAGTTCGCGAATCGATCGCCTGAGGGCGGACCAGCTGCGCGCCTCGCTCGACCTCGGCGAGGTCACCACCGACTTCGAGCGCAAGATACTGGTCCAAACGCCGTCCGACATCCATGTGCTCAACGTCAGCCCATCCGATGTGATCGGCTACCTCGAGCAGGTGGCTCGCCGCAACATCCCGGTCGAGGTGGCCCTCCTGGGCGCGGCGCCGGCAGGCACGGAGCTAACCGCCACTGCTCAACCCCAGGGCGTCACGATGTCGGGCCTCAGCCAAGTCCTCGATCAGGTGACGCGCGCCGTGGCGCTCTCGCCCGCACGTGGCGGCACCGTCGAACTCCTCGCCCTCGACGCCCGGGGGCTGCCGGTGGCCAACGTGACCTTCGAACCGAGCAGCGTAACCGTTACCTTCACGACCAGTGACGTGCTGCGCACCAAGGATGTGCCGCTCGACTTCACGTCTCCCGCCGGGCCGACCATCGCTAGCTTCACGCTGGACTCCGAGACCGTCACGGTGGCGGGCAGCCCCGCCGTCCTGGCGGGCGTAACGAGCGTGGCCGGCACGGTAGAGCCGCCTACCGAGCCGCTCGCTCCGGGCCGGTATACTTTCCCTGTACGCCTCACCCTGCCTAGCGGGGTCTTGGCGCTTAGCACGCCCACCGTCACGTTGCAATACGTACCCGATCAACTGCCGCGGTGAGCCAGCTGGAGGAACCTTGATCCACCCCATCCGCCTGTTCGGCGATCCCGTCCTGCGCCGACGTGCTCTGTCAGTCACCAGCTTCGACGAGGGCCTGGAGTCTCTCGTTGCCGACATGCTCGAGACCATGTATGCCGCTGAGGGGGTTGGCCTTGCCGCCCCGCAGATCGGCGTCTCGCGGCGAGTGTTCGTGGCGCTGGAGCTGCCCGAGCCTACCGACGACGACGACGCGGTGCCGCTCCGGCTTCGCGTCGAGCACGTCATGGTGAACCCGGTCATCACGCGACGTGCCGGACAGCAACTCGCTCGTGACGGCTGCTTGTCGATCCCCGGCCTGACCGTAGAAGACCTGCCTCGGGACCTAGTGACCGCGGTGAGTTACCAAGACTTGGTTGGCGTCCAGCACTCGCTCACTGCCGACGGCTACTTCGCACACGTGCTCCAGCACGAGTACGACCATCTCGAGGGCGTCTTCTACTTCGACCACCTACCCGAACCGCGGCGCCGCGCCTTCCTGGAGGAGCACCGACGCGAGCTCGCTGAGATGCAGCGAAACGCCAAGGCGTACCTGCGCGGCGAGAAGGGTGCGCGTGATGCGCAAGTTGGCCGCGCGCCAGTGAGGCCTTGAAGCCACTGCGCGTAGCGTTCTTCGGCAGCCCAGAGTTCGCCGTGCCGGTGCTCGAGGCGCTGGCGCATCAACACCACTTGGTCCTGGTCGTTACGCAGCCGGCCAAACCGGCCGGTAGGGGCTTGGCCATCAAGCAGCCGGCCGCCGCCGAACTGGCCGAGAGCGCAGGGATCGCCCTGGCGCAGCCACGCCGTCTGAAGGGGAACACAGAGTTCATCGAGCGACTGAGGTCCGCAGAACCGGACTTGGGCATCACTGCCGCCTACGGCAAGATCCTCCCGCCTGAAGTCTTGGCGGTTCCTCGCTACGGGGTGCTGAACGTTCACGCCAGCCTCCTGCCGAAATGGCGGGGAGCCGCGCCGATCCAACGCTCGCTCATGGCTGGCGACAAGGTTGCAGGCATAACCATCATGCAGACCGACGAGGGACTCGATACGGGCGCCATCCGACTGCAGAGGCGCGTTCCCGTGCGCCCCCAGGACGACGCCATTTCGCTAGCCAAGTCGCTTGCCGAGCTGGGCGCCGAGGTGCTCTTGGAAGCGCTGACCCTCCTGGCGGCAGACTCGCTTCCACTCACTCCGCAGGACGACTCTGCGGCCACGTTGGCCCCTCCCCTCAAGGCCGAGGACGGGCATCTGAAGTGGCAAGACTCTGCGGAGGCGATCGAGAACCGCCACCGTGGCGTGATCGCGTGGCCGGGCACGTCGTTCGGGTTCTCGGGGCAGCGTGTGAAGGTCCTCGACTTGGCGCCGTGGCCAGAGTCCGCGTCCGCACGCGCCGCGCCGGGCCAGGTGCTGGGCGTGACCGGCGAGTCGGTGCTTGTGGCTACGGGCACCGACGCCTTGGAACTCAAGACCTTGAAGCCTGCTGGCAAAGGCGCGATGAGCGCCCGGGCCTGGGCTAACGGGCGTGGTGTGAAAGCGGGTGTCGTCCTTGTATAGCGTCGCCATCGTAGGCCGACCGAACGTCGGCAAGTCGAGCCTTTTCAACCGTCTGGTGGGCCACCGTGACGCCATCGTGGCAGACACGCCGGGAGTGACCCGCGACGTCAAACAGGGCGAGGTCACCAGCGACGAAGGCCGCACCTTCCGGCTCCTCGACACCGGGGGGCTGTGGTCCGGCGACCGCTGGGAGGCGCCGATAAAAAGTCGCGTGGAGGCCGCGCTCGTGGGTGTGGACCTTGTCCTCCTGTGCGTGGACGGTCGCGCCGGCGTGGTCACCGCCGATCACGAGGTGGCCGACTGGTTACGCGCGATGAACAAGCCGGTGTTGCTGGTAGCCACCAAGGTCGATGACCCGCGGCACGCCGAGGCGGGCGAGTTCTTCGAGCTCTACTCGCTGGGCTTCGGCGACCCGTTCGTAACGGCCGCGGAGCACGCCATTGGCACGTACGAGCTGATCGCGCATATAGCAGAGTTGATTGGCGACCAGGAGGCCGAGGTCGAGGAGAACGCGGTCAAGGTTGCCATCATCGGGCGGCCCAACGTAGGCAAGTCGAGCATCGTGAACGCCTTGGTTGGCGACGAGCGCGTGATCGTGGCCGAGGTACCGGGCACCACGCGCGATCCGGTCGACGTCCATTTCGAGTTCGGCGGTCGCCCGTTCACGCTGATCGACACGGCCGGGATGGCCCGCAAGGACGTGGGTGACCTGGAATACTACGCGCGCCTGCGTTCGGAGATGGCCCTGAGGCGGGCCGACGTGGCCATCTTGGTGGTAGACCCGTTCGAACTTGGCGACCACGAGCTGCACTTAGCGAACCTGGCGCTCGAGTGGGGTAAGCCCGTGGTGACGGCCGTCAACAAGTGGGACCTCGTCACCGACGAGCAGCTGGAGCCGTTCCGGAAGAACCTCGACCAACAGCTCGTGCACCTCCAGTCCGCGCCACGCGTGTACACGAGCGCCTTGACCGACTTCGGGCTGCACGAGCTTTTGGCCGCAGCCGTACGCTTGTACGACACTTCTCACAAGCGCGTGAGCACGTCCGAGTTGAACGGGTGGTTGGAGGTATGGACGGCCAGGCAGTCGCCGCCGAACTTCTCGGGGCGTCCGCTCAAGCTGCTGTACGTCAGCCAAGTGGACGTCGCGCCGCCCACGTTCGTCTTCTCCATCAACAGCGAGTCGCTGCTTACCCGCCCGTACGAGCACTACCTGCGCAACCGCATCAAGGAGGACGTCGCCTTCGCGGAAGTGCCAATCAGGATGGTGTTCAAGGAGCGGGGGGGGAACAAGAAGAAGGTGCGCGTCTGAGCGCACCCCTCACGATAAACAGTGGCTTACGCGGGGCCCGCGCACTTCGCGCGGGCCCCGCGGTTAGCCGCGTTCGACCGACAGGGTGACCTTGAGGTTGCCCCGCCGCGTCTCCCCCTCGACCTTGTCGATCTTGAAGCGACCCAGTCCGGCGGCGTAGACCTCGTCGCCCTCTTCGGCGCTGGTCGACTTGCCCGCGGCCTTGCCGTTAACCGTCACGCGCCCAGCCGCCACGCCTTTCGAGAAGTAGGACCGCGAGACGCCGAAGGCGCGCGCGCCCAGGACGTCGATGCGCAGTGACGGCACGACGGCCGGCAACGATCGCTGGTTGCCGCCGAACGCGAGTTCCGGCCTGACTTCCTTTAGCTCGACGGGCGCCCCCGCCACGTGCCGCAACGAGATCAGCTCGGGCGGCATGGGCGCCAGCACGATCAGGCTCGCTCCGTCTTGATGTTGGGCGCCGTCGCCCAGGCGCCCCGCCTCGGCGACGGCCTGCGCGGCGACCCGCAACGAGTCGGGGTCTACGTCGCCTGCGGCGTATAGGGCGGTCAGCTGGGGCGTGGCCTCGGGGACGGCGTCGGGAAGCGCGCAAACGACGCGACGCTTGGCGCCGGGGTAACCGCCCCAGGCGCTTGACCTTACGCCCTGCGCCCGCAACTCGGCCATCAGCGCGTCCGCCTCTGCGGGCTCCAGGAACTCGCTGAACGCGACGCGCCCGCCAAGGGCTCGCCTGCTCAAGTCGGCGGCGACTGCCCTGGCCTCTTTATCGTTCATGGGCGTTCGCTCAGCGGACGTCCACGACCTCTATGCCGGCCTTCTACCCGGCTGGATGCCGGTCGTGACGGCCGCCACGATGTTCGAGGGTGCACCCTGCTCGGCCACTCTGGCTAGCACGCCCGGCTCGTCGGGTAGCTCGACCGTGACGCGGGTGCCGCCCTCTCTGAGTGCCAGGAACGAGACGAGGGCCCGCATGAGGTCGGTGATGGTCAAGATGCCCACGAGTTCGTTGTTCTCTAGTACGGGAAGGCCAGAGACGCGGTGCTCCTCCATGAGGAGGGCGGCCTGTTCGATCGGGTCCTCGGCCCGAATCGTGATGACTGGTGACTTCATCACGTCCTTCACCCGCAACTTGCTCAGCAAGTAATTGAGTTCGTAGATCGACAGGGTCGTGGCCTTGGAGGGCGTGGCCTCCTTGAGGTCACGGTCCGTGACGATGCCGATCAACTTGCCGTCCCGCGTGACGGGAAGGCGGCGATAACCACCCTCGCGCAGCCGCTGCATGGCTTCCATAACGGGCGTATCGGCGCTAACCGTCTGCGGGTCGGGCGTCATCCACTCGCGAACAAGCATCCTTCTCCTCCTTGGCTTCCGCCGATGGTACCACCGCACGTGCACCGTGTACGGCGGTAACCTTTAGCCCTTCGTGACATGATGACGAGATGAAGCGTCTGGCAATCCTCGGGTCCACGGGTTCGATAGGCACCCAGACGCTCGACGTGGCGCGCTGGCACGGCCACCGGGTGGTGGCGTTGGCGGCGGGCCTCAACTCTGAGTTGATCTTGCGCCAGGCGCTCGAGTTCCGTCCCGAGGTCGTGGCCGTACACGAGTCGGTAGCGCACGAGATACGTGACCAGCTACCCGCCGGCACCCGTCTCATCGTAGGAAGCGAGGGCCTCGAGGCGGTCGCGACGGCCCAGGCCGACGTGGTGGTGGCGGCCCTCCCCGGCATAGCCGGCCTTGCGCCAGCTGCCGCCGCACTACGGGCGGGACGGCACGTGGCGCTCGCCAACAAGGAGGCCATGGTCGTGGCCGGACCGCTCATGTGGGAGCTGGCGCGGGAGCACGGTGGGCGCATCACACCGGTCGACTCGGAGCACTCGGCCCTCTTCCAGTGCCTTCTGGGCGAGGACCCGCTGACAGTCGCGGCGCTCGTGCTAACAGCCTCCGGCGGCCCTTTCCGCGAGGGACCCGCCGACCTCTCAAGCGTCACCCGCGAGCAGGCGCTCGCCCATCCCAACTGGAACATGGGCCCGAAGGTGACCATCGACTCGGCCACCCTCTTCAACAAGGGCCTCGAGGTCTTGGAGGCGCACTTCCTCTTCGAGATGCCGCTCGAGCAGATAGAGGTGGTAGTGCACCCGCAGTCGCTCGTACACGGCCTCGTTCGCTTCACCGATGGCAGCATCAAGGCGGTCGTCGGTCCGCACGACATGCGCCTGCCGATCCAGTACGCGCTGGTGGGCCCAAGGCGGCCCGCCACGCCACTGGCGCCCCTTCCCCTGAAGGGCAACTGGACGTTCGAGGAGCCCGACCACCAACGTTTCCCCAGCCTGGGTCTCGCATACCGCGCGGGCCGCAGCGGCGGCCTGGCCCCCACCTACCTCAACGCCGCCGACGAGGTGGCGGTGGAAGCGTTCTTGGCCGGCCGGCTAGCGTTCGACGCCATCCCACGTGTCCTGGAACGGGTCTTAGACGAGGCGCCTGTGGCCGCGCTGACCTGGGACGCCATCAATGTTGCCGATGCTGAGGCGCGGCGCGCGGCGCGGCAACAGACGCAGTTGGTGG